>ERZ501024.9-NODE-9-length-166806-cov-16.140551_pt1 | contig 166806 bp, 150 predicted proteins | sample MGYA00248893_ERZ501024 | MGnify/ENA primary metagenome ERZ501024 (study PRJEB25958, sample SAMN03398501) | human skin metagenome | study: EMG produced TPA metagenomics assembly of the Human Skin Microbiome Metagenome (human skin metagenome) data set. | reverse complement strand
CAAATTCTAAAGTTCAATTCCGTTTACGTGACTGGGGTGTTTCTCGTCAACGTTACTGGGGTTGTCCAATTCCAATGATTAACTGTAATACTTGTGGTCAAGTCACAGTTCCAGAAGATCAACTTCCGGTTGTATTGCCGACTGACGTTGTTCCAGATGGTTCAGGTAACCCGCTTAATAAAATGCCTGAGTTTTTCGAGACCAAGTGTCCTTGCTGTGGTGGCGATGCACGCCGTGAAACAGATACTTTAGATACATTCGTAGAGTCATCTTGGTACTACGCACGCTATGCTTCTCCAGATTTTACTGGCGGCATGGTTAAACCTGAAGCAGCTCAAAACTGGCTACCTGTAAACCAATACATTGGTGGTGTTGAACACGCGATTCTTCACTTACTTTATGCGCGTTTCTTCCACAAATTAATGCGTGATGAAGGTGTGGTACAAGGTAATGAACCATTTACCAACTTGTTAACTCAAGGTATGGTACTTGCAGATACGTTCTATCGTGAAGCAGAAAATGGTAAGAAAACTTGGTTTAATCCTGCTGATATCGAACTCGAACGTGATGAGAAAGGCCGCATCATTTCTGCAAAATATACAGGGGATGGTCAAGAAGTGATTATCGGCGGACAAGAAAAAATGTCCAAGTCGAAAAATAACGGTATCGACCCGCAAGCGATTATTGACCAGTACGGCGCAGATACAGCTCGTGTATTCATGATGTTCGCTGCCCCACCAGATCAGTCACTTGAATGGTCGGATGCAGGTGTTGAAGGTGCAAACCGCTTCCTGAAACGGGTATGGCGTTTAGCCACTGGCTTCCTTGAAAAAGGTAACAATGCATCAAACATCGACAAAACTGCATTGTCTGCTGCCGCGCAAGACTTGCGTCGTAAAACACATGAAACCATCCAGAAAGTTAGTGATGATATTGAACGTCGTCATGCATTTAACACAGCCATTGCGGCAATGATGGAACTGTTGAATGCCAATAACAGGTTTGAGGCAAAAGATGATAATGATGTGGCAGTTGCACGTGAATCTATCATGGCACTGCTTACATTGCTTGCCCCTTTTGCGCCACACTTAAGTCAGACACTACTGGCCAAGTTTGGAAGTGATTTAACTGCTGCACTGTTCCCTGTTGTGGATGAGTCTGCATTGACTCGTAATACGCAAACTATTGTGGTACAAGTAAACGGTAAACTTCGTGGCAAACTTGAAGTTGCTGTCGATATTTCTAAAGAGGAACTGTTGGCTCAGGCCAAAGCCCTGCCAGATATCCAGCAGTTCCTGACAGGACCAACCAAAAAAGAAATTGTTGTGCCAAACAAACTGGTTAACTTGGTCGTTTAATTAAATATATAGCAAAGAGGAAATGGCATGCACCTGGCCCAACGTTTAGCAGCAATTGTTTTAACTTTAGGCTTAAGTGCAGGCCTGGTTGGCTGTGGGTTTCATCTCAAGGGAACAGAACCTACAGCAATGCCTCTGGCCTATCAAAAATTAAGTCTTGTCTTACCTGCAAATGCTGAAGAGCTACAGAGTCAGTTAAGTATTTATCTGACTGCCGCAGGCATTCAGCTGACCAATTCACCAGATGCTTATGTACTTCGGGTAGTAGAATATACACCAAGACGCCAACTGCTTAATGGTAAGCTCACCGAGGTTTTACTGCGTCTGACTGTCACCATCCAGATTGAAGATCATCAGGGTAATCCGGTCACCGAACCACGTACCCTTACTGCATCACGCAGCTACCAGTATGATGTGGAAACTGTAAATACAGATAATCAGGAAGAAGGCTATTTACAGCGGCTACTAATTGATGATATTGCCCAGCAAATCAGTCGCCAGATCAGCTCTAACCGCTTGCCGCGTATACAGAATGTATCCTGACAGCCTGTAAATACAGTTTATGAAAATTGATTACCTCCAGGCTTTAAAACGTGTCGCGGATGCTCGCGGTACTTGGATCCTGCACGGGCAGGAACCATTACTGGAACAGAACCTGCTTGATGCATTTCGCCAGTCATGGCAGGTACAGGAAACTGAACGGCAGCGTTATGATATTTCCAGTGTTTCTGACTGGAAGCATGTCTTTAATGCGCTTAATAGCCTGTCATTATTTTCACAGCATCTTGCTGTTGAAGTACACGGCAATATCAAACCAGATGCTGGCGCCCTCAAGCAGCTGAAAAACTATATCCAGCATAATGAGTCTAACCTACTGTTAGTGGTGATGCCAAAGCAGGACAGTAGCAGTCTCAAATCTGCCTTTTTTCAAGTAGTTGAGGCAAATGGTGTAGTGGTGCCGCTAGTGGCGAATTATCCTAAGGAACGCCAGCAGATTTTAAGCATTGAGGCAGAAAAGCTAGGTATCCAGCTGGATCAGGAAGCCTGGCAGTGGCTCATGCAGCACCATGAACATAATCTGCTTGCTGCAAAAAACAGCCTGATGCGTGTTAGTGATACGTTTCCCGAACAGCGGTTAATTCTCACTGAACATTTATATGCTTGTTTACAGGACCAGTCACGTTATAGCACCTATGATCTGAGCGACGCTTTGTTAGCTGGCAATCTGGCACAGTCAATCCGTATTTTCCAGTATCTGCTGGCCTCAGGTGAACCCATGAGTCTAATACTCTGGACTATTAGCCGTGAAATGCGGCTATTGATGCAGTTATTTGAGCAACCACAGAATGCACTGCAACTGGGCATTTGGAAGACTAAAATCTCCAGTTACCAGCAGGCTTTACGCCGTCTTAATCCGAGACAGTTTTTAACCTGGCCGGGTTTGCTGTTGCACATTGATGCTGCAATTAAGGGCATGAGTGAAGAAAATGCCGAGCATCTCTGTCAGCAGGCAATTGCCGAACTATGCGGTGTTAGCCTATTTGAATACTCAGCCTGATTAAAACAGTTGAGTAAATGTAACTCATTATCAGATATTTAAAAAAAATTCAATATTTATCCTCATTTTATTCTTATACTTAAACAAATTTTTTCCCTTAACCTGAATCATCATGCGAAAAATAAAGCCAACCAAAGCGATTATCATCGCAGTCAGTATTGCCATAATTGCAGCCCTTGCCTGGTATTTTCTGAAGCCGGAACCTGAACAGCCGCAATATATTACCGCTGAGGTCACACGCGGCAATATTGAAGATTCGGTACTGGCAACAGGTATCCTGGAAGCGACTCAAATGGTTAATGTCGGGGCCCAGGTTTCTGGTCAGGTCAAAAAAATGAATGTGAAACTGGGAGATCAGGTAAAGCAAGGCCAGCTGATTGCACAGATTGATTCGATTCGTCAAGAAAATGAAGTTAAGACTGCTGAGGCGAATATCAAAAACCAGCAGGCGCAGCTGGCGGTCAGACAGGCCAATCTGGCTAAAGTTGAAGCTGAGTACCAGCGCCAGCGGAACATGTACGCACAGGATGCTACCTCACGTGCTGAATATGAATCTGCTCTCGCCAGTTATCGTACTGCTCAGGCAGAAATTGCAGCAATTAATGCCCAGATTGAACAGTCGCGTTTAACCTTAGCTACCGCGCGTGAAGATTTAGGCTATACCCGCATTGTGGCACCAATGGATGGTACTGTCGTTGCGATCGTGACTGAAGAAGGTCAGACCGTAAACGCAAACCAGAGTGCACCTACCATTGTTAAGCTGGCAAAACTCGACAATATGACTATTAAGGCTGAAATTTCTGAAGCTGATGTAATGAAAGTAGAGCCTGGCCAAAAAGTCTATTTTACGACACTAGGTGATAGTGAAACTAAACACTATGCCAGCCTGCGTCAGGTTGAGCCTGCGCCAACCTCAATCAATTCAGAAACTACCAATAACACTTCAAGCTCATCCAGTACTGCGGTGTACTATAACGCACTATTTGATGTGCCCAATGAAGATGGCAAGCTGCGTATTGATATGACTGCACAGGTCTACATTATTCTGGCAGAAGCCAATAACGTGTTAACTGTACCGGCTTCTGCCCTTACAACTGCCAACCGTCCACAACGTACACGTGGTGAAGGCAGTAGCGCAGCAGGCGGTGATAAACGCCCAGATAGAAATACTGATAGTAAATCTGCAAACCCGAACCGCCCGCAACGTCTTAACCTGACTGCCGAGCAGCGTCAACTGGTGGCACAAGGCAAAGCCAAACTCTCGAGTGTCAGGGTATTACAAGCTGATGGTAGTAGCCGCCCACAACAGGTACTGGTGGGTCTGAATAACCGAGTCACTGCAGAAATTATTGCAGGGCTCAAACAGGGTGATCAGGTCATCATTGCAGATGGTTCCGACAACTCGAATGAAAATGCCAAACGCAGTAACCGTGGCGGCCCAATGAGAATGTAAGCATGAGTCAGAATCAGCAGCAACCTTTACTGGAGGTCAGCCAGCTCACTCGTGAATTTCCGGCGGGTGAAGGCACTGTCCAGATTCTTAAAGGCATTGATCTAAAAATTTATCCAGGCGAACTGGTGGCTATTATTGGTCAGTCCGGTTCCGGCAAGTCGACCTTGATGAATATTCTGGGATGTCTGGACAAGCCCACCCAGGGTAGTTACAAGGTCAATGGTAAAGAAACCCGCAAACTGGAACCAGATGAGCTGGCTCAGTTGCGCCGTGAGTATTTTGGCTTTATTTTTCAGCGCTACCATCTGCTGGGTGATTTGAGTGCAGCAGGGAATGTAGAAGTTCCAGCAATTTATGCAGGTGCAGACAGTACTGAACGGCATGAACGCGCACAGAAATTACTGACAGATTTAGGCTTAGGGGATAAGACCCAAAACCGTCCAAGCCAGTTATCTGGCGGACAGCAGCAGCGTGTTTCAATTGCCCGTGCGCTCATGAATGGCGGTGATGTCATCTTGGCTGACGAACCAACTGGCGCGCTGGATAAGCATAGCGGTGTAGAAGTAATGCGCATTTTGCGTGAACTGAACGCCAAAGGCCATACAATTATTCTGGTAACACACGATATCAATGTTGCCAAAAATGCTACACGAATTATCGAAATCAGTGATGGACAGATTATTGATGACCGGCCAAACATACCGGAATATCAGGAAAATGAAGCAGCGCTAGAGCCAGTACAAACCTTAGTAAAAGAACCGCAAGCGAAAATTTCATCTTGGCGCTCGGCCTTGGACCGTTTAGGTGAAGCATTCCGTATGGCCTTACTGGCCATGAATGCGCACCGGATGCGGACCTTTCTGACTATGCTGGGTATTATTATTGGGATTGCTTCGGTAGTGTCAGTGGTAGCACTCGGTAATGGTTCACAAAAACAGATTTTAGAAAATATCAGCAGTCTGGGTACCAACACTATTACCATCTATCAGGGTCGTGGATTTGGCGATAATTCGCGCTCTTCTCAGGTAAGAACCCTGATTCCGGCTGATGCCGACGCATTGGCAGATCAGCCTTATGTCCAGGGGGTTTCTCCGACAGTCAATAACAGTGTCACTGGCCGTTTTAAGGATACTGAGGCTTCGATTACTGTAAATGGAGTCAGTGATCAGTTCTTTGATGTGCGCGGTTTAAATTTCACTGCAGGGCAGGCATTTGATAAATTTGCTATTAATGAACGCTCACAGGATGTGGTCATTGATAGTAATACTCAAAAGACCTTGTTTGCAGATGGTTCCGATCCGATTGGACAGGTCATTCTGCTCGGAAGCGTACCAAGTCGAGTGATTGGTGTAGTCGAAGCCAATGCTGGTATGTTTGGTTCCGACAGTTTGAATGTATATCTGCCCTACTCTACTGTAATGAGCCGGATGCTGGGTCAGTCCAATGTGCGCAGTATTATTGTACGGGTAAAAGATGAATATTCCAGTTCGGCTGCTGAAAATGCCATTCTGTCATTGCTGGAACAGCGTCATGGTGCTCAGGACGTTTATAGTCAGAACTCGGATAGCATCCGCGAAACCATTGAGAATACAACCAAAACCATGACCCTGCTGGTGTCTGCAATTGCAGTAATCTCTCTGGTCGTGGGCGGAATAGGGGTTATGAATATTATGCTGGTTTCAGTCACCGAACGTACCCAGGAAATCGGGGTACGGATGGCGGTAGGAGCACGCCAGAGTGATATTCTGCAACAGTTCCTGATTGAAGCCATACTAGTCTGTATTCTGGGCGGGATTCTGGGCGTTTTGCTTTCCCTCGGTTTAGGCCAGCTGGTTACCAAGCTCTCTAACGGGTCTTTCCAGATGGCTTACTCCACCACCTCCATGATTGCAGCCTTTGTCTGCTCCAGCATGATTGGTATTGTATTTGGATTTTTACCGGCACGTAATGCTGCACAGCTTGATCCTGTTGCCGCCCTTTCAAGAGAATAAGGAGAATTTCATGTCTTTGCAGTTGACTAAACTTGCTGCCGCACTTTTTCTGACAAGTTCTCTGGTCGGCTGTGCGGCAATAGTAAAAACACCATATGAGCAGCCAAATATACAAATTCCGGGCAGCTTTCAGAACAGCCCGGTAAATGGTAAGCAAATTCATGCCGATGTTTATGCAGATCAATGGTGGACACTGTTTGGAGACCAGCAGTTAAACACTCTGGTAAATCAGGTTTTAGCTAGCAACACAGATCTAGCTGTCGCGGGACTAACTCTACGTCAGGCGCGTTTACGTGCCGAGCTGGCACGTAATGCCGAGTTACCCCGGGTAAATGCAGGTGTCTCGACAGGACATCGGATTGATCTGAATTCAGGTGATGACCAGGCGCAGGGGGTATCCCTTAGCAGTGGAGTGAGTTATGAAATGGATCTGTTTGGTCGCTTAGACCGGCAGACTGAAGCTGCACGCTGGGAAGCCGCAGCAACGGCTGAAGATTTACAGGCTACTGCCCAAAGCTTGATTGGTAACACAGCAAATCTTTACTGGCAGTTAGGCTATCTGAATGAGCGCCTAGTGGTACAGAACCAGAACCTGCAAAGTTCACAAAAGCTTTTAGATCTGGTCCGGGTACAATACCGTGCAGGTGCTGTGTCTGGACTGGAAGTAGCCCAGGCAGAACAGGCTGTACAAAGTCAGCGGGCCAGTTTGAGCCAGTTACAACAACAGCTAGTGGAGACACGCACTGCACTCGCTATACTTCTACAGATTCCAGTACAGCAATTAAATATTCAGGAACCGCAGCGCTTACCTGTCATTCGCCTGCCTGTTATTGGCGCGGGTCTACCTGCAGAAATTTTAGCGCGTCGTCCAGATTTACGCGCTGCCGAGTTACGTTTACATCAGGCATTGGCAACCAAAGATGCAACTCGAGCCAGCTATTATCCCTCAATCAGCCTGACTGGAAATCTAGGTTCAACTAGTACTTCCCTGACCCAGCTTTTACAAAATCCTGCGCTAACGCTGGGAGCGAATTTAAGCCTGCCTTTTTTGCAGTGGAATGATATGAAGCGTGATTTAGCTATCAGTGAACTGGATTATGAAAAAAGTATCTTGAACTATCGACAGACTCTTTATCAAGCTTTCGCTGATGTAGAAAATGCACTCTCAGCCCGGACTGAACTGGATAAACAGGTTCGCTATCAGGAACAGAATCTGGCTTTGGCGGAACGGACTGAACGTTTATATGAGGTACGTTATCGCAATGGTGCTGTGGCTTTAAGCAACTATCTGGATGCTCAAGAAACTACTCGTAATGCTCGTATTGCCTTGGTTCAGGCTAAACAGAACCAATATAATGCTTATGTTACCTTAATGCAGGCTTTAGGCGGCAGTCCCATTCAACAGCTTCCTTGAACAAAGAAAAACTTTAAAAAAGCTCATTGTTGGGCTTTTTTACTGCTTAATACCTGTTGTTTTGAATTTCGTTAATAATCAGTTTTTAATTTCTCAAGTATTTATATATTATTCAGTATTTAAACTTAGCCATAAATTTTTATTTCATCAGCCCATTCGATTCTAGAAAAACTTACTTTTATAAACGCCCTTAAGAACTTAAGACTAGCCCTTTTTAGATTTAATGAAAATAGGACTATAAAAATAAAAACGGCCTGTAATGGCCGTTTTTAAGTGAATATTTTTTATTCAGTTTCTAGTAAAGCCTGGCTCATGCCAACTGTATTAAAACCAGAATCAACATACAGGATTTCGCCAGTGATACCAGATGCCCATGGAGAACACAGGAATAAAGCCGCATTTCCGACTTCTTCAATAGTGACATTACGGCGTAATGGCGCAACACGTTCATTGGCATCCAGCATTTTACGGAAAGATTTAATTCCGGAAGCTGCCAGTGTACGGATTGGACCGGCAGAAATGGCATTGACACGAATACCTTCAGGACCCATGCTTGATGCCAGGTAACGAACACCAGCCTCTAATGAAGCTTTAGCCATACCCATGACATTATAATTAGGCATCACGCGCTCTGAACCCTGGTAGGTTAGCGTGAGTACACAGCCTTGACGTGCCTGCAGTAAAGGCTTGGCAGCACGTGCCATGGCAATCAGGCTGTAAGCACTAATGTCATGTGCAATACCGAAACCTTCACGGTCTGTAACCTCGGTAAAATCGCCATCGAGTGTATGTGCCGGAGCAAAGCCAATTGAATGCACTAAACCATCCAGACCATCCCAGTGCTTTGCCAGCTCGGTAAAGGCTGTTTCGATTTCAGCATCATTCGCCACATCACAAGGAAATACCAGTTGAGAACCGAACTGTTCAGCAAAATCATCCACACGTTTTTTTAATTTTTCATTCGGATAGGTAAAAGCCAGCTCAGCCCCTTCACGATGCAGTGCCTGTGCAATACCAAATGCAATCGATAACTTACTCGCAATACCCGCAATTAAAAAGCGTTTACCTGCCAATAATCCTTGTGCCATGGGATTCTCACTTTAAATAATTTGTCTGCATAATGCCAAGTCTTGACTAATTGTGAAATTGCATAAAGCACCTTTTTTCGTATTTTTTCTTTTTATAAAAAATTGCCTCAATACATGAGGCAATTTTTGCAAATTTTATAGAGAAGATCAGTCATTCGATAATAGACCGATCAAACGCAGGAATGATATATACATCCAGACTAGAGTAGCCAGTAAGGCAATACCACACAGCCATTCCATGGATTTTGGTGCACCTTGGGCTGCGGCTGTTTCAATCAGGTCAAAATCCAGAATCAGGTTTAATGAAGCAATGACTGCAACAAATACGGCGAAACCAATACCTAGCCAGTTACTCTCAAACAGGTAAGGAATGGCCGAACCAAAGGCAAACTGCATGATGAGCTGAATGACGAAAACAATACACAGCGCCAAGGTTGCAGACATTACCACTGCTTTAAATTTTTCAGTCGCACGGATAATCTGCATACGGTACAGGGCAAACATGACCAGTGTAGTCACAAAGGTAGCCAGTAAGGCCTGAAGTGGTGCGCCTGGGTATTTCAGTTGAAATACAAAAGAAATACCACCCAAGAAAGCACCTTCAAATAAAGCATAAGGAACGGCCAGTGTGGGAGCAGTATTAGGCTTAAACGTTGTCACCAATGCCAGAATCAGCCCCCCGAACATACCGACCAAGGCTGCTGAATAGGCCAGGTTGGCATTGGCAGTCATAGCGCAGTAAAAGAACAGCGTAATACCGACTACAGCAGATACAACAGTCAGCATCACTGATTTTTGAATTGCGCCACGGATGGTCATAGGCCGGTTGAAATCACTATAGGTTTCAACCCGGGTTAATACAGGGTTATTACTTTGCATAATTGAACTCAACATTTATTGTAATTTAGGGATAATCAAATTTTAAACCGAATTTCTTTTGTGCTGATGAAGAGCTTGCTTATTTTTGTTAATTTAAGCTATTTCATTATAAATAGATTTATCTTTTATTAAAGTTATCAAAATAAGCACTTGAATTACTTATCTCTATTTAATACTCATAAAAACTACTGGTCTCTGAATTTATACACAGTTATTGAACTGGAACCAGCTGATAATAACCAGAGGATAGCACCCAGCGGTAACCTCTTGGTGGAGCAGGTAATTTCGGCTCATTTCCCTCATCAATAATATATTGGCTTCCCTGATACTGAGTTGGAAATTGACTATTCAAGATTACCTGTCGCTGATTACTGTATTCATAGTGTCTAGGTAGCTCGTAACGGTACTCAACATAAGGCCCTCTCTGCTGTGGATAAGAATATTGAGGATGAGGCCGATGCGGACCTGTGTCCCATTGTGGAGGTCTTTGATGAGGCGGACGGTACTGTGGCGGAGGCAATGGCTTCGCAGGGCGCTCTACACCTCGATAATTTCCCCAGCGGTTACTGCTGTCAGCAAAAACAGATAATGCCATTCCCAAACACAGGCTGCCAAGGACAGCTAGACGCAATAAGTTATGCATGGCAGTACTCCAGATCCATATATTTCTATCTTAGCCCTAAAATATGAATAAAAAATAAACATTTTTTAAATATCTTATGCTCCAAACTGAAAGAACTAGCTGAAATCGGGTAAAAGCAAAAATATGCTAAGATGCGTTTTTGTTTTGCTATGGGAAACAGGTCTGTGTCTGACTTAAGCTTTGAACGGCTCTATCAATTTTTCAGTAGGGTTCCATGTGTACAGGAACAGCGAATTGCAGCACATGGAAATGATGGTGAACATGCCTGGTGGTTCAAATTTTACATCGATATTGAACACCCGCTAGCTTGGCAAACCGTACAGGAACTGGGCCATGTTTTGAATTATCTATCGACCAATGAACGCCTGCCCACACAGTTTTTACCCGTTTCACCTCCACCTTACATGAATGGAGCAGCCAAGGACTTTCTCGCTTGGGTAATTCAATGTAATCATGTAGATTTTCCGCCTGATGTGGTTTGTGACTGGCTAGAAGCCCGCTTGCCGAATCCGGTGGATGATGAAAGTCAGTGGCATATTAAAACTGACCTGAGTGAACTGGAGAATTTGACACCTGCCGAACTTGATCAGTTGATCCCCCCCACTCACTGATTATTTTATCGGGCACGAGATTATATAAACCTCCTGCCCTTCTTAGATATTCTAAAAAGTGGATATACCACTCCACTCCATAAAACGATATGTCCAGTATTTTAATTTTGAGTGATCAGCATATTGAGAATAAGGCACGCTCATAGACCGTCCATTCAGGTTAGACCAAGCTGTATCAAAATAGCGTTGAGCATCAACAAAAACCTGTGCTTGCGGCTGACCAACTACTCTTAAATCTGTTTCCAGATTATAATTTTTCAAATTTCTTGCAGTAAAGTTAGCAGAGCCGGCAATTATTTCACTTTGATTCTCACCACGTTTCAACAGTATTTTGCTATGACATTGCTCGCCTTGGGTATTACACCAGCGTAAAGGAATCCCCACCTGATGCATCTCCATTGCTACTTGACGGTTAGGTATACCATTTTTCTGGCGGCCAAAAGCATCTTTATTCGGATCAAGTAGTATCCGCAATTTTACCCTCCGCTCATGGGCAGCAATTAATGCCTTAATAATATGCCGTTCCGAAAGGTAGAACATGGCCAGATCAATCTGTTCATTAGCCTTGGCAGAATTGATTAAATCCAGAGCTTTCCGGTAAATTGCTTCTTCTGTAAGAACCTGAACCTGAGGATAATTTGAATCCTCTTCAAACTCACCGACTACTACAACTGGCGCTTCTCCTTGAGACATTCCGGCTACAGCCTGCTCAGTTTTCAGCACATCCATAGCAGTATTGCCTGTTACGACCAGTCCAATGTTGGAGTGACGTGAACTGCCATCATGCGGATTGGCTGAAGTAACCAGTGCTTTCCAGCCAGCTTCAGTGTCAACCACCAGTGTTTTACGATGATTGGCTTTAAAATTAATGAGATGCAAATAGCTGCGTAAAGTTACCTTTTCCTGCCCGAACGGGTTGGGAAGCCAGCCTTTCTCTGGATTATTCCCTAATCCCTGACAACAGATATACCAGAAACCTGACCATAATGGATTAGAAGCCCGCAATGGTGTTAAGTCAGTTTCTATAACCTCAATACCACTTTTACGCAATTGTCGGTAATGTTCAGGCGCAATTCCCCCATAGACTGAATTTATCGGGTCAGTAATCACGGTAATATCAATACCCGGAATTTGTCGGCGCTTACTGATCAGCGCATTGGTGAGTTCTTGGGTGAGAGGACGGTGCGTAGTCTTGGCGGCACCAATTTCGGGATTATATAAAAACATATCCAGCACAATGGTCGTGCGGGCTTCCTGAATCAGTTTCAGCATTTCATTGAATATCTGCTGGTCCGCCTGCTGCCGTCCCTGAATATCAATATAGGTTTCATCGGCAAGAAACTTAATATTGGCATGGCGCAACCGGCCTTCGAAGTCCAGTCCTTCTGGTAAAGGTTTATAAGTATGATAAATGGCTGAAGCAAAGTACCCTATAGCCATCAAGGCTATAATCGTAGCGATATAACGGCGGCCTGACCAGTTCAGTTTATGATGAATTCGATGAAAGATACGCATATGATAAAACCTAACCCAATCGGTTCAGGCTAGGTTTTATCAGCTGATTTTTCAAGAGCTTTTTCGTGAGCCATTTTTATTTAAATAGCTCAAGCTTTTTATCTAAAAGTTAAAATCCAGCCCGACAGTAAAGTTACGGCCAACCTGTGGAATATTTGAAAGGAAAGAAGCGTGGTTATAAACCGTTTCATCCAGCAGATTATTGGCTTTCACATAGATGCGGTAATCGGTTTTATCTGTCGCTCGTGCCGAATAGGCCAAGCCCAGATTGACCATGTTATAGCCTTCTGTTTCGGTTTCATACGCAGCAATTTTGTCTTGGGTAAAGACATGGTAATACTCAGCCATACCAGAGAAACCATCACCAAAGTCCGCATCAATCTTGCTACCTAGACGTCCGCCCGGAATCCGTGGTGCATTACCTTCTGTTTCAATCTTGCCACGAACATAATCACCAAACAGACTGGCTTTATAGCGTGGCGACAGCTGATAGGACACTTCACCTTCAGCACCATAAAAACGTGCTTTATCTTGTGTATATTCAACCAGGCGGAAGTTTTCGAAGCGGTCCAGTGTCTGAGCATAAATATAGTCATCAAACCAGTTATGGTAAGCATGAATATGATAATTCAGCTTGTCGCCCTCATAATGAAAACCCAGTTCGATGTTATTTGATTTTTCTGTGTCCAGATTTTCATTACCGATTTCATAGGTATTAGTGGCCAAATGCTTGCCTTTGGCATAAAGTTCCTGAGCCAGAGGTAAACGCTCCTGATGCGAGGCAACCAGTGAAAGTTTATAATCAGGCAAGAATTCCCAGTTAGCAGCGCCTGAATAAGAAAAGGCATGATCATCATAATTTTTTTGTGGTGAATCAATCTCAATCTTTTGCTGATCAAAACGCGCTGCCAGCTCAAAATGTACATCATTCCACTGGGTGTGTTCTAAAGCAAACAGGCTCCACTTATCTGTTGTGGTTGGCCCGGCAAATAAAGATTCTTCACCAGTAATATTCAGCTTCTGACGACCAAATTGCGTACCGATGACGCCTTCCCATGCTGCGACCGGCTGATGCACCAGTTCCAGACGCGCATCATAACCCGTACTTTTAAATGTGGTAGCTGCTTCACCCTCTTCAATTTCATCATGTTTATAGTCGGTATAGCTGGCTTGAGCACGTAATTTTTTAAATCCGGCAAAAGGATCATCCAGCTCGGTTCTAAAATCATAGCGTTCAGACTTCAAATCAACCCAAGGACCGGCATGATCATGATCCTTTTCATGACTGTGCTCGTGTTCATGTCCCTCTTCATCATGATGATGTTCATCACCACAATGTAGATGAGGCCTACCGGATAAATAGGCTTCACAGCTTTCATATTCATGACTATGTCCAGGTAAACCATACTGGTCCTGGCGGTTCGTATAGGAAAGGCCGGTAAACCCGCGATCATGAATCCAGGAAAGTCCGACGCTGGCTGTATCGGATTGTGCGAAGGTATTATCAACCCTGCGTTCTTTTACCAGATGGCTGTGGTCGCCGTGGCTATGCTCATGATAATAGTCTGGCGCAATATAATTGTTGGCATCACGTTTTAGCCCTTCAACCCGAAGTGCCACCTGTTCTCCCAAAGCTAATGTCACACCTGCTGTTTCAAGCTTCTCATCATTACCACTGTTGTAACGCAGCCCTGCACGACCTTCATAACCATTATCAGGTATGCGTGTCGGAATTTTACTATCTGTAACATTAACCAGCCCTCCCACTGTACCGGCACCATACAGCAAGGTAGATGGCCCACGCACGATCTCTACCTGCTTGGCAAGCGCAGGGTCAACCATAACAGCATGATCAGGCGACAAGGTGGAGACATCCATGGTTTCTGAGGCATTTTGCAGTACCTTCACTCGTGCCCCCTCCTGCCCGCGAATTACAGGGCGGCTAGCACCGGGTCCGAACTGGTTGGAATATACCCCCACCTGATCACTTAAAGCTTCACCAATTGTTGTACCGCCCTGGATCAGTTGCTCTTTTTCAATAATATTATCTGCCGCCACGTAATCTACAGCGCTTTGTACCAGCGGATGAGCTGTTACCTGTATTGTTTCCAGCTGCTGAACAGAGCTATTTTCTTCAGCAAAAATTACCGGAGAAACCACCGCCATAATCGATAAAGTTAGAAAGTTCTTAGAAAACTGCATCTTGTTGACTCAAGTGTACTTTTAATAAAATGTTATATTATAACATTTCACTATTTTTGCAATAAAAAACATTCTAATAAAAAGTTTTAAGTAAACTGTGGTTCATTATTTTTAGTCTTTATCAGTTTTCATGCCTTTTACGCTCTCTCATGCAGTTTTGGCGCCACCACTAGCAAAACTTAGTGGTAACCGCCTGCCTCTGGCTGCATTAGCCATTGGCTGCATGGTGCCTGACCTGATCCGTTTATTTGTTGCAGATGCTGCAGGTTATACTCACCAGTGGGCCTCAATACTGCATCCTAATTTATGGATTGGCCTAGCTTTCACGCTGGTTTGGTATCTGATTTACCGGCCTGCGTTATACCGTTTTTTAGGTATCCAGAAACCTCTAAATATTCATAGCCCTCTGCAAGCGCTTATTTTTTTAGTAAGCTGTAGTATTGCCATTTTACTGGGCACAGCAACGCATATCCTTTGGGACGGGCTAACTCATGCTGACTACAGAACTTTTGCCTTCTATAATTTTTTAAGTCAGGACATAACTCTTTTTGGTAATACTTATCCTGTCCATCTAGTGTTGCAGATTGGTACTTCAATATTGGCATTACCTGTTCTGTTTTGGTTTTCCTGGCGTTATTACCTGCATTATCGGCAGCAATTGAAAGTGTCTTCTAAAATTAAAAATTATTTTTGGATATTATTTGGTTTGGCATTCCTAGCTGGTGCATGGTCTGTTTATGACTACCTGAGCTATTTCAAGCCAGAGTTAATCTCATCTGAGCTTTATTTTTTTACTGGTAAATCTATTAACGAGTTCAGTCAGGCCTCACTGGCTATTTTCAGCTTGGGATGTATCCTGTTTTTAATTATAGATCGGCAACATCTTATGGATTAGTCATATTTTTTCTCTTAAATATTACTAATCTGACCAGAACCGATCCAAGATATTTCTCTTAAAAGCTATAAGCACAATTTATCAGGGTTTTTTGATCTAGTTCTTGTGACAGAATCTTCTAAGAGGCATAATCTCCCATTACCTTAAGGCGGTACGCTGTTTACGTATACGCTTTCACTAACCCATATAGTTGGATTTTAGACGCTATGATGCGAACTCATTACTGCGGTTCTTTAACCGAAGCTCAAATTGACCAAACCGTAACTCTGTGTGGCTGGGTACACCGTCGCCGTGACCACGGTGGTGTGATCTTCCTTGATATGCGAGACCGCGACGGTCTAGTTCAAGTGGTTATTGACCCAGATACACCTGAAGCGTTTGCAACAGCGGACAAAGCTCGTTCTGAATATGTATTGAAAATTACTGGTCGTGTACGTCGCCGCTATGCGGGTACAGAAAATGCCAATATGATCAGTGGCCAGATTGAAGTATTAGGTAAAGAAATTGAAGTTTTGGCTCAGTCTGAAACACCTCCATTCCCGTTGAATGATGAAAATACGAATATCTCTGAAGAAATTCGTTTGAAATACCGCTTTTTAGACATTCGCCGTCCGGAGATGCTGGACCGTTTACGTTTCCGTTCTAAAGTTACCAATCTGATCCGTAATTATCTTGATGAGAATGGCTTTCTTGATGTTGAAACTCCAATTTTAACTCGTGCAACGCCTGAAGGTGCACGTGATTACCTGGTACCAAGCCGTGTTTCAAATGGCAGCTTCTATGCCTTGCCACAATCTCCACAGCTATTCAAACAGTTATTGATGGTGGGCGGTATTGACCGTTACTACCAAATTGCAAAATGTTTCCGTGATGAAGACTTGCGTGCAGACCGCCAGCCTGAATTTACTCAAATCGATATTGAAACATCGTTCATGAGTGACGATGACATCATGGATTTGATGGAAGGTATGACTGTTAAGATGTTCGACGAACTTCTGGGCATCAAATTCGACAAATTCCAACGTATGCCGTATAGCGAGGCAATGCGTGACTACGCGTCTGATAAACCAGACTTGCGTATTCCCTTGAAACTCGTTGACGTTGCAGATTTAATGCAAGACGTTGAGTTCAAGGTATTCGCAGGTCCTGCAAAAGATCCGAAAGGCCGTATTGTCGCACTTCGCGTCCCAGGCGCAGGCTCACTTCCACGTAGCGCAATTGATGAATATACCAAGTTTGTTGGCATCTACGGTGCAAAAGGCTTGGCTTACATCAAAGTCAATGAACTTGAAAAAGGTATTGAAGGCCTTCAATCTCCAATCGTGAAATTCATTGAGCCAATCGTGCTGGATCTGTTGAAACGTGTTGGTGCTGAAAATGGTGACATCGTATTCTTCGGTGCGGATAAAGCGAAAGTCGTCAATGATGCAATGGGTGCACTTCGTGTGAAAATTGGTCATGACTTGAATCTTGCGACATGTGAGTGGGCTCCGCTTTGGGTGGTTGATTTCCCAATGTTCGAAGAAACAGATGATGGCAAATGGACTTCTGTTCACCACCCATTCACGCTGCCGAAATCAAGCGTTGAGGAAGTGAAGAACAATCCAGGTGAAGCATTATCTGTTGCTTATGATATGGTATTGAACGGTACTGAAATCGGTGGCGGTTCACTTCGTATTTATACTTTAGAAATGCAAAAAGCAATCTTCGAAGCACTTGGTATTAATGAAGAAGAAGCAGAAGAGAAATTCAGCTTCCTGCTCAATGCCCTTCGTTATGGAGCTCCTCCACATGGCGGTTTGGCATTTGGTCTGGATCGTCTGGTCATGCTGATGACTGGTGCATCTTCAATTCGTGATGTGATTGCGTTCCCTAAAACTAAAACTGCCGAGTGTCCACTGACTCAGGCACCTGCGCCGGTTGAGGCAAATCAACTACGTGATTTAGGTATCCGTTTACGTGAAAAACCAAAAGCTGAATCTCAAGAATAATATCTTGAAGATTTAAATAAGCCCCGCGACTTGCGGGGCTTTTTCTTGGATTGTGAACATACCTGAGCAATGGCATAATAAAGGCCATTCAAATTTGAGGTTATTGCTCATGGCTATGCGTCCTGAAGTCCGTCGTCGTGCAATTGTGATTATTGTATTTTCATTTGTGCAGTGGCTTTTCATGCGTTATATCTTGGCCAATGACTTATGGTCTCTTGATACTAATCAGCGAATTCTTTATTTCTGTGTCAGCAGTTTAGGTGGCGCTCTTCTAATCTTTGTTTCACTGATTTATATGGTATTGAAAGGAAATTCGGATAAAGAGTAAGAAAATTACCCGTATTTATAAATACGGGATCTTATTCTTAAGACTTTACTTCTTGAAACAAGATATTTCTTAATTTTTTAGTAAAATCTGCTACGTTATGATATTCCTCAACATATTTTCTAGCTTGTACTGCTAAAACATGTCTCTGTTCTTCATTTTCCATTAAAGATTTAATAGCTTCAACATATAAATGAACTTTTTCAAAGCCATCTCCTAATACATCTCCTACGTGAATTCCAAATTTACTCGTTAATTCTTCAGGATTACGGTTACTTACTAATAAAGCTCCAAAAGAAAGTGCTTCTAAAAATGAAATAGGTAAGGCTTCATGAATAGAGGTGTTAATAAGTAATTTAGCATCTTTTAAAAATTTTTCTTTTTCACTGCCTTCAACATGACCCGCAAAATGTAAATTATTAATATTTTGATATCTTTTCATAATCTCATTATTTTTACTTTCCTCTCTAAATGTCTGTCCTAATACATAGAATTCATATTGCGGCATTCTTTTTGCAATTTCACAAAATAGCCAGCCCCGTTTTACAGATTCTAAACGACCTAAAAAAATGATTATATTCTTTTTAACATAAGTTTTAACATCAAAATTGAAATCAATATCAATTGGATTAGGCACATATTCTATGGGAACACTTTTTTCTAATTGATATAAATCTATAGCTTTCTGATTAAGAAAATATCCCTGCGAAATAAACTTCACACGGTCATTAATATACCAATCATGTACTAGATCATATATTTTCTGATTATAATAATTAGTTTCAGGAAATAATTTAACTGTATTAATTTCCTCCCACTCATAGGTAGGTCTTGGATCTTGTATCCATAAAATTAATTTTTTAGTTTTATCTAATTCATTTTCCAATACATAACTAAATGTTAATTCAACACTTAAATAAATATCATAATTTTTTTTCCTAAGCCAGCGACGTGCAAACCATTTTCTACGCGGAAGTCGATATAATTTAACGTCATCTACTAAATATTCTTCAGCAAAGAGTTTTTTACTGCCTTTACCTAGTAACACATCAATTTGGATATCCGCATTTGGAATATATTTAGCTATATGATTCCTCGCTAAAAACCCATAACCACCAAAAGCAGTATTAGCACCACCAAAAAACTCATCAATAATTAAACCAACTCTAATTGGCCTATTATACCCACTCATTAAACACCCTCAATACATTAATCAAATGTATAATTCAAACTTGCTTTAATTATCTTAATAAACGGTTAAATATCACATTTTAAAAGACGTGACATAATAGTACGATCATCTAATTCCTCTAGTTTTATACCTTTTAACATCTCGTTATATAAATGAATACAAGTAGTACGAGAAGTAGTAATATCATCTATAGTGAGGGCAGGATCACAAAGCTGACTTATACATTGATAGTGAACAGGATAAAAAATATCAATGGGTTGAATATTATTTTTTAAGTCCAATTGCTTAACATAATAAGTAATAGCTTTAGGACCAATAACTCCCCATGGCATATCTGCTAAACTTTTTCCAATTCCCATTATTTTTTTTGTTTTTAATTTAAATTGTTTACTCATAGAGAACCATGGTGGTACAAAAAATGGATCATATGCCGCTTTTAATAGTTCTTTAAGTAAATCGCTTTCTTTAGGAATACGCAAAATCGCTCCGTTAATCCACTCATCATCCTCAAAGCCTAATAAGTATCCATGCTCTGGTATTGAAATAGGTTTTAAACAATACACATCACAGTCAACATAGACACCATCAACTTTACGCATTAATTCATAACGGAAAATGTCTGAAAATAATGCATAACTTCCTGTTTCCTTATGCTTTATAATTTGGTCTTTAGAAATAATTTTATTTGCATCTACCAACTTTACTCCCTTTGGAACATCTATAATATCTGCATATGTATGTAAATGGACTTCATGCCCCCTCATTACAAAAGAGTGTAAGCAACATCTAGAAATTGCTCCGAGTTTTTCTCCAATCCACAAAGCATGAATGGTAGATAAATTATTTGACATCATTTAAATATAACCTTTATAAATTCTTGTTGCTCATAGAATTATTGTTAACCCTCACATAATCTGATTGCCCTGACCAAAGATACAAGCAACCACCTATATTACTTTTTTAACTTCTAAATTATTTTAGAGCTAAGTCAGAGGAATATGTAGAAGGACTATCAACAAAAAATACAGAAGTATAGAATATCTAAATTGTATTGTATCAAGTTAGTTGAAACATGAAAAAGATTCTTATCTTATGTGTCTCTTTGCAAGGAAGTAATGAACGCCAAGAAAAAATCAAACAGCAACACCAAAATTTGCAATCAACCATTCATGATATACAAATTGATTTTGAATTTTTCGATGCTATTTATGGGAAAAAACTTCCTAATGAATATTTAATTTTTTTAAATTTAAGTCGTCAGTTTGCTGGATTATGTGATCATGAATTAGGGCCAAGTGAACTAGGCTGCTGGTTAAGTCATATGATTATTTGGCAACGTCTAGCTCAAGGTGATTATACAGCGTATGACCGCATAATAATTATTGAAGATGATGTAATTTTTCAAACCAAACATATACAGCAGAGATTACATTCTTTATTACAGACTGATCCTTCATTCGCATTCTTAGGAGGACACTCTGAACCATCTAGACGACGAATAAGAGGATACATAAGTAATGATGAACTTTACTTCAATATGACTGGTCCTAAAGACCTATATACAGCCACATATGCTTACTCTTTAACCCGAGAAACTGCTCAAGATTTTATCCATAAGCAAATAAAGAAATTGACTTATATTGATGACTGGAAATATTTATTAGAAGGAGATATTTCCACTCCTTTTTACTATTGCTTTGAGCATGACGACGAGATGCAAAGCTATATTGCATCTGATAGAAAAATATACATGAAAAAGCCAAATCGCTTTAAAAAGAACTTTAACAAAATGAAAAATGATTTAATTTCTCGGGTTATTTCTCTTTTTATTTTCAAAAAAATTATTCGATTAGCATACTTTCTCCAATCCGCCCAAACACAAAAATGAGTAGCTACAGGTAATTAAATGTTAATAACTCGCGGTCTTCAAAAAAAATGGTACAAGTACCAACAAGCAAAAAAAGCAAAAACTTTTGACTCCCATTGGTATATGCGTTTTGGCTGGTTAGAACAACCTTTTACTACACTTGAGCAATTAGATTCACTCTTTGAGATCCATTCCCCTAGAAAGTTTACATTTGCAGATAGCTTTCATGCTTATGAAAATGGCCGCCATTTCATTTTTTTTGAAGAAGTCGATGATCAGCATCCGGTAGGCTTTCTTTCGGTTTTAGAAGTCTTTAAGGATGGCACTTACACACCACCTGAAAGCATATTAAAACTCGATTATCATCTCTCCTATCCTTGTGTATTTAAAGTAGATCACACTTGGTACATGATTCCAGAAACTTCTGCCAACAAGACCATCGAACTTTGGAAATGTACAGAGTTTCCACTGAAATGGGAAAAACATTCTAATCTGATTGAAAATATTGAAGCAGTCGATAGCACCCCTTTTTACCATGAGGGCTTATGGTATCTTTTTACCTCAACGCGTCGTGATTGTAAGAAGTTTGGTGATCGTTTAGACCTGTTCTTTACCACAGATATTTTAAATCCTACTTGGCAAGAACACCCAATGAATCCGGTATGTCGTGGCAGTCAGCAGTTCCGTATGGCAGGCAAACCTTTTATTTATAAAGGACAATTGGTTCGACCAAGCCAAGATTCTTTAAAACGTTATGGCGGCAATATTGAATTAAAGGCAATTACTCAGCTTAGCCCAACAGCTTATGAAGAAAAATTACTAGAAGTGGTTTTACCCGAATGGAATCAGGCAGATGATGGTTGCCATACCATTAATGTCGAAGATAACTTCGTGGTACTTGATGCCATCCGCCTTACACCAAAAAATAATTAACTGTTCAGCAAACCTTTATAAATATTAAGCGTCTGCTCAGCCATGGCTGGCACAGTCAGTTCAGCCTTGGCTTTTGCATATAGCGGGCTGAAGTCATTTTGTGCCTCAGGTTGAAGTGCATATTCAATCGCTTTTGCTAAACCTTCTGCATCTCCAATTTGTGCCAGATATTGCTCTGGCAACCACTCAATCACACCATTCACTTTGGTTGAGGCCATTGCTTTATGAGCCTGTAAAGCTTCAACCATAACAAGTGGAAAACCTTCACGGTCTGATGATAGAACCACAATATCAGCCAGTTGCACCAGATCACGTGCATCAGTTCTAAACCCAAGAAAAGCGACCCGATTTTGCATCTTCAATTCGCTGACTTGCTTTACCAAACTTGCTCGAAGTGAACCGTCACCAACAATCCATAAATTAGCATCAATCTGTTGCATCGACTCAATCAATAAACTGATATTTTTTACTGGTTCTAGACGCCCAATACACATAACAACTTTTTTGCTTGTGTCTAGCTCAGCAAAATCTTTTTGAATCGATTGGAGTAACTTTTCTTTATTTTCAACTGTAAGTACGGGTTGAGGATATACACCGTTATAAACCACGTGTGCTTTAGACTCAGGAATACCTTTCGTGAGCGCTTGGCTTACTGCAATAACCGCATCACCAGCTAAATAAGCAGATTTATTCTTTTTAGTACCATGAACAGTCGTTACAAACTTTGGGCCAGATAAAAATGGCTTAATACGGGCAATCAGTTCAGCCGCTTTTCCTGCTTGTGCATGAACAATGGGGGGTTGGATTTGTTGAATTAGATTTTTAAGTTGCCAAAGTAAAAAAATATTCCAACGGCTACGTGCAAAATCGACAGCATGAAAATGTACTTGTTGGCTAAACTTGTCTACATAGCAAGGATGTGCAATCACATGTACTTCATGATTTAAAGCAAGCTCATTAACAAGATTAAAAGTGTGCTGCTCTAATCCACCAACTCCACCACTTGTTGCCAATACCTGAACAATTTTCATAGCTTGCCTACTTATTTTTATCTTTATTCATGGTCTGTTCAAACAGTTTGGCTTCTTTTAGAAATGCATAAAATGCGTTAATCATACTATTTACGAAACCACGCCAACCATTTAAAAAACTACGGCGAATAAAATAAGACTTCATAAAAGTCACTGGCATCACCAAAACCAATTTTGCAATGCTTGGAGACTTTCCTTTTTGGTATTTCTCTAATGCTTTAAGATTGGAATATTGGTTATTTTTTTCGACCTTAACGAAAATGCTCGACTCGCCATAATGATAAATATCGTGTTGAGCACGCTGAGATTCACCGTCTACAATCACATTTTCATGGACTTTATTGGCAAGGTCATAATGCCCTTTAGACTTACGGAAAAAACGCACCTTTGCATGTTTTTTAGTATGTTTACTGTTCGGAACACCTAAGAACACATCATTAATTGGTGTGATTAATGCATCAAACTTGTTCTGTTGAATGTTCTCAACAATCTCTTGTTTTAATTCCTTAGATAAGACTTCGTCGCCATCTAGGTTAAGCACCCAATCATTTCTGCATTTAGCTAAAGCCAAACTTTTTTGCCCAGCATAACCCTGCCAGTCTTGGTGAGAAATTTTCGTATTTTCAAAGTGCTGAGCAATTTCATAAGTATTATCAGTACTGCCCGAGTCTAAAATAATAACTTCATCAAACTCACTGACACTTTGCAAAGTTCGCTCTAACCAAGCACCACAGTTTAAAGTGACAATATAGACACTACATGGAATTTTATTCATAACTTATAACGTCCTTTAGCAAGGGCGATACGCATCTGTAAAGCATTCATGGCGCCATGCGTGCTGACACGTGGAATATTAAATTGATTACCTACTTCATACGCTTCGATTTTTTTACGAGTCGATACTGCGTTTTTAAAGCCAATCTCTTGAGCCATTTTCTGGTGTTTTTCGTTAAATCGACCAAATGGATAAGCAAAACTCGGGCACTTGCCAACTAATGCTTCAACATCACGCTTAGACTGAAGCATCTCGTCATAAGCAGTTTGGTCATCAAGTTTAAGTAAGTTCACATGATGCTGGGTATGCGCACCAAACTCAATCAAACCAGAATTCGCCATTTCATGAATTTGCTCATGAGTCAGCTTTTCGATACCTTCAATTTGAGTTGCCAAATAAATAGTTGCTTTCGCGTTATATTTTTTAAGTAATGGATAAGCATAAAGATAATTATCCATAAACCCATCATCGAAACTTAAAGCCACCACATTTTTTTGATGACGATATTGTTCAAGCTCAGAGACAAAACAAAAAATAGCTTTTTTACGCGTCAACAACTGTAAGAGTTGCTCAAACTTTTCAGGAGGCATGTTCATACCAGAGGCTGCATCTTTAGGAGTAACCTGATGGAGCATGACAACGCGTGGTAATTTGTTCGAACGGAACGGAAGCCAGAAAGTATAATTACCCAGCATATATAACAATGCAGCAAGTACTAATAGGCCTACCGCAACATACAAAAACCACATCATGCATAAACCTCATGTGACCATTCATAATCTTCTGAAAGGGGCTGCTTAAATGTCACTTCAATCATAAATTGGGTGATACGTTTAGCATTGAAAGAATTACGAGTCTTCTGCCATCCCTCTTTCGCTATTTTTTCAGCCTGCTCTGGGTTTTGATCAAAGAATTGGATCTTCTTGGCCAAGTCAAACTGATCATCAAAGTAAACCACTTCCTGCTCGGTGTAGAGTTTATCAAAACCTGGAATTCTTGGGCTAAAGGTGAGTAAACCATTACCTGTCAGCTGCACAATACGGTCAGAGCTATATAAGGTGACATCATTACGGCGTGAATAATTCAGTCCCATTTTAGTTTCAGACAGAACCTTATAATACGCTTTGCCATAAACACCTTGCTGTGCAAAACAACTATAGTATTGATAGTTGACCTGAGCCTGCTGTAATGCATCAGCTAAATCTTTTAAAAACTTTTCACGCTCGGGCTCTTTATAAACCACACCGCAAAAAATAAAAGTTTTGTCAGTTTTAGAATTGGAAAACTGTTGCAGCGTTTCTACATTATGATGGCCAATATTTGGCATATAGGCTACGCTTAAATGGGGTTGCTTTAACTTTTGAAGATATTCGCCACCCGTAGTACAAAAAATAGCATCAAGATAGGGTGAAAATAATTTTACAAAGTCGAGTTTGCTTTCAAGATAAAGTGGATCGACATACCAAAATGCGATTTTAGTATTTGGATAAGATTCTTTAATTTGTCTTAAAACCTCTGGACTCATCAAATCACTATGTCCAACCAAAACTAAATCAGGCTCAATATTATTAACAACTTTTAGGACTTCTTTATTAGCCCAATTAGCCCCCAGTTTTTTTGTCTTAAAAACCGTCCCCATTCGGGCCATATCCCGAAAACTGAAATCATAAACGAAATGGCCATTTTCAATTAATCCAGCCGAAATCTTGCGATCAGTACAATAAAAGTGCGTACCCTGTTTATTAAAACCAAAATTTGCAATATGCAATATTTTCATTTATTTACTCAGATATAAAATTTAATTCTTTGCTAAAAGGTATGTTGCCACACGCTCAGCCTCTTTAAAAGTATTCTGTACAGGTAGCTGTTGCAAAGTGGTAGTGGTACTGATGATGTGCTGTTGCAGTAAATTATCTACAGATCGGGTAATCCGGTCCTGTTTTAAGCGGTCAAGCATCATTACACCCACCCGGCATCCGGCAGTTAATGCTTCATAGATCATAGAGACGCTATCTTCGGTTACCCAGACTGCCTGCGCTTTTTGCATTTCTTCAAAAATCCAGCCTTGTGGTGTCTGTTCTACCGGAAAAATCTGTATTTTCTTGGAAAAATCTTGCTCGCTCAAATAACTCAAAAAGTTTGAAGGCGTACGGCGTGAGGTCGTTAAAATAATTTCAGAGGCCGGATTATACTCTACAATGTCATGAATGGCTGTGAGAACTTTCTGTTCATTCCACTGATGGCGTTTTGATGTGCCTCCCAGCGCAATCAAAATACGATCCGTCTGATGTCGTTGTTCATTCACAATTGGGTTTAATGCACCTTGAGTGAGAATAATATTGTTCCGTTTAGCTAGCCCATCATGCTGTGGCACCACTACATAATCAAACCATATATATGGATAATTAGGTTTCATTAGAATAACAGTTTTAGCTTTTGGGTAAATTTTTCCTAAAAGCAGCACTCGAAGCTGGGTATGACTTCCCACCCCAACAATATAATTAGGCGTCTGTTTAAAAAAAGGAGATTGTTTTTTGAGAACAGAGAGAAATAAGCTGATTAATGGCAGCTGTTCAATTGAAATTTCTTCAAAACTGACTTTATGCACAGATTGCCTTTCTATAGCGCGGTAAAGTCCCAGCGCCTGTGAACGGTGCCCCGCCTTTCCATCACTAACATAAAGAATATGCATAACCCAATTCCATAATAAAAAAAGGCGAAATAAAATTTCGCCTTTTAATCATATCGGCTTTACTTATTTTACGTAAGTTAACCAGTGTGCATATTTCGGATCTTTACCCTGCACTGCATTAAAGAATGTAGTCTGGATCTGTTCAGTGATTGGCCCACGTGCACCACAACCAATCTCACGGTCATCATATTCACGGATTGGTGTAACTTCAGCTGCAGTACCGGTGAAGAATGCTTCATCAGCAATATAGAATTCATCACGGGTAATACGACGTTCTACCACGTCATAGCCTAAATCCTTAGCAATTGTAATGACGGTCTGACGGGTAATACCATCCAATGCTCCACCCGCAATATCCGGAGTGTGCAACACACCATCCTTAACCAGGAAAACATTTTCCCCTGAACCCTGACATACATAGCCTTGCGGGTCCATCAGCATAGCTTCATCATAGCCTGAATGTGCTACTTCCTGATGCGCAAGAATAGACAGCGTATAGTTACCCGAAGCCTTGGCCTTACACATGGTCACATTCGGATGATGGTGAGTAAAGGAAGAAGTTTTTACACGAATACCTTTAGCCATTGCCTCTTCACCCAGGTAAGCACCCCAGCCCCAAGCTGCAACTGCCGCATGAATTGTATTATTGGTTGCAGCAATACCAAGTTTTTCAGAACCAATCCAGATTAATGGACGTAAATAGCAAGATGCCAGCTTATTTTCACGAACCACATCGATTTGCGCCTGCTCTAATGTTGCCTGATCAAATGGAACTTTCATCTGATAAATTTTTGCAGAGTTTAACAAGCGCTTGGTGTGGTCCTGTAGACGAAAAATGGCTGTGCCTTGTGGAGTTTCATATGCCCGGACGCCCTCAAACACGCCCATACTATAGTGTAAAGTATGAGTCAGGACGTGAATTTTTGCATCACGCCAGTCAACCAGTTGTCCATCTTGCCAAATAAAACCATCACGATCAGCCAAGTTCATGGCACACACTCCAAATTTTTACACAGTCAGTCACTATCCAAAGCAAGTATTGCTGTGGGATCTATTAATCTTTGCCATAACTTGCAAACGATCTCGCGGGTATCGTGCCAGTCCGCAGCATTGACTTGCATGGATTGATTTGCAAGTGCTAAACGGTGGCTCTCGGCTCGTTCACTGAGATAAGCCTGAATCAGTGCTGTTGCATCGTCACTGGATAAGTAACCGGCTTTCGCAGCATCTTCTAGGATTCTTACATTGTCGGAATAGTGAGCGAGATCCGGTTTCGCCCCACCCCATGCCAACACAATATACTGTGCCATAAATTCGATATCAACGATACCACCCGCATCCTGTTTTAAATGAAAAATTCCACCTTTTTTCTGTTCTTTGGAAGAACCCAGGTGGGCTTTCATCTTCTGACGCATTTTTAAAACTTCAGTACGCACAAATTTTTCATCACGCGGCAGAGTTAAAATACGGCAGCGTAACGCCTCAAATTTTTGGCGTAAACTGTCATCCCCAGCAATCGAACGGGCCCGAACCAATGCCTGATGCTCCCAAAGCCAGGCATTTTTTAATTGATATTGTTCAAAGGCTTTTAAACTGGTCACCAGCAGACCAGCTTCTCCAGAAGGGCGTAACCGTGTATCTACTTCATATACTCGTCCATCTAGGGTCTGAGTCGTCATAAGAGATATAAATTTTTGCCCTACTCGCATGGCAAACTCGAAACCGCTGATAGGTCTCAGGCCATCTGTATCCGCCTGTTCGCTCATATAATGAATAAACACCAGATCCAGATCTGAGCCATAACCCAGCTCAATACCACCGACTTTACCATAACCCACCACAGAAAATCCGAGATAGTCCAAGGAGCAGCGTCGTCCGTCAGCGTCTAGTGGATAACCATGTTTTTTTGCCACGATCTGATAGGCCAGATTCAACGCAGCAATAATAGAAACTTCGGCAATGTCTGTCAGGGCATCAGATACTTTCATAAGCGGACTTTCTGCCAGTACATCGCTAGCTGCTACAGCCAAGACATTAGATTTTTTAAACAGGCGCAAGGCCCGCATCTGGTCTTCAACCTGCTCAAGCTCAATGCGTATAAGCTGCTGCCGTAGTGAATCTTCAAGATCACGGCGTTTGGGCAACTCGAAGTCCATTGTGAGAAACTCATCCAGCAATACCGGGTAATGAGTCAGTTCCTCCAGTATCCATGGACTCACTGTGGCCATCTTTACCAAACGTTGTAATGCTCCCTTACTTTCAATCAGCATTACCAGATAAACCGTACGGCGCATTACAGATTCAATTAAAGGCATTAAACGCAGTAAAGCAACTTGTGGTTTATCCGACTGTAATACTGCATCGACCAGATAAGGCCAAAAGGTTTTTAAACGTTGAACGGCCTTAGCTGGTAACTTATTCAAGGCGTGGCCATGCCAAAACTCATGAATCAGTTTTTGTGCATTGGAATCAAGCACACTTTCCAGTTCTTCTTCGAGATGCTGAAAGTTCTCTACTGGTGTTTCCCTGTCACGCTCCTGAATCAGATGTGCAAACTGGTAAGAGACTTTAGACCGTTTCTGGTTAAGGACTTCCAGAAAACTTTCCCAGCTATCAAAGCCCAAGGTATCAATCAATCGCTGCCGCAGCTCCGGCTCAGTCGGCAGGGACTGGGTCTGCTGATCATTCAGTGCCTGAATGGCGTGTTCCAGACGACGCAGAAACAGATAGGCATCTTCCAGATCCGCTACAGCTTCTGGCTCAAGCAGACCTGATTCGCTCAGATGCGTCAAATTTGCCAGACACTGGCGTTCCTGTAGTTCAATTTTGGAACCACCATAAATCAGCTGGAAAACCTGCACAATAAATTCAACTTCACGGATACCACCGGCACCGAGTTTAATATCGTCTTCGATATTGCGGCGCATGACTTCACGTTCAATCATGACCTTCATTTCACGCATGGCCTGAAACGCGGTGTAATCGACATAACGCCGAAACACGAAAGGACGTGTCATTTCCAGTAACTCTTCGCCCGCCCTTCCACCAGACACAATACGGGCCTTGATCCACGCATAGCGTTCCCATTCACGCCCATGCTGGCTTAAATATTTTTCTAATCCTGCATGGCTAATGGCCAGTGCCGAACCATCTCCCCAAGGACGTAAGCGCATATCTACACGAAAGACGAAACCCTCAGCAGTGATATGCTCCAGCAAATAAATAATTTTCTGGCCCCACGCAATACAGAACTGTTGTACATCAATACATTTACGGCCATTGGTCTCGCCTTGCTCATCAAAGGCAAAAATCAGGTCAATATCGCTCGACAGATTAAGTTCCTGTGCTCCCAGTTTTCCCATAGCAATAATAATCAGGTCCTGGACTTGGCCCGAATAACCGATTGGTTCGCCATGCTTTAATACCAGTGGAATACGGGCAAAGGCCTTTGCTGCACAAATACAGGCATCAGCAAAATCTGAGAGTTCTTGTGTAAGTGTAACTACATCAGTCAGGTGGTTAGCATCTTGCCAGATCCAGCGAAACATGAGACGAGCACGAAGTATTCGGATTGCTCGCATCCATGCGTGCTCATCCTGAATTGAGTCAAGTACAGAAGACACCCGATCTTTAATCTGTTCATGTGATAGCGGGGTTGCAAACTGATCTACAGTATAATCTTGTTCAAGTTCGTTTTGATAAAGACCTAGTATCTGTTCAGCATATTGACTGGCTCTTAAAGTCTTTTGCAACTGCTCCGCGTTCATAAACCACCCTTCACCTGTATTTATATGTAGTTATAACAGGTGAATTTGGCTTTAGGAAAATAATTATACTAAATTTGTAGTACTGTCTGACTTCGCCACATCAAGTGGCAAAACCGTATGCTGGTCAGTTGCTTCGGGCAAAGTAACTTTGAAAGTAGTACCTTCACCCTCCTTAGACATGACACAAATTTCGCCTTTATTTAGGTCTACAAACCGCTTACAGAGTGTCAATCCCAGACCTGTTCCTTTTTCACCTGCTGTACCTTTAAGGCTGACAGTAATCCGCGGTTGAAAAATATTTGCTATTTGTGCTTCAGACATACCCAGGCCAGTATCCCGGATATAAATTTCCACCCCATCTGGGCCGGGCTGTGCCTGAATAGTTACTTTACCCGTACCGTCCATTGGCGTAAATTTTAATGCATTTGATACTAGGTTCTGGATAATCGAAGTCAGCATATTAATATCTGCATATACCTTGAGATCATCCGGCACTTCATCAATTAACTGAATGTTTTTCTTAATCGCTAGTGTATTAAGTACATCACGAACAATTTTAGTGACCTGCTTTAAATTGAAGTTGATCGGATGATAGACAAACCGGCCGCCTTCTGCCATTGCCCAGTTGAGCAGGCTTTCTAAAAGGTTATAAGTCGACTGTGCAGTATCATAAAGATAATCTGCAATATTCTGGATACTGGAGTCGTCAAGGGTATTGCGCTCTTGTGACAATACTTCAGAGAAACCGAGCAACCCATGAAAAGGTGCACGCAGGTCATGCGCAATAATCTGGAAAAACTTGGTTTTACTAAAATTTAATGCCGATTGCTGTTCATATAATTCTTTAAGTTCAGCATGCTCGAATTTTAACTCTAAATAGCGAACCAGACGTTCACAGTAATCTTTAACTATCTCAATATCTTCATTTTCAAAAGGCTCAGAGCTGTCATCAAAAAACAGAATCTGTCCAATTGATTCTTTATCAGTCTTGAGCATATCAAAAGCAACCATGCGCTGATGCTCTACACCCAAGTGACGAATATGCTGACAAAAGCCGTGATAATCAGAATGTTGCTGGTCTATATAAGGTTGACTATTGAAATAAGGTCCTAAATCTGCATCAGGATGGCTATGAAAAAGTCTCATACCCTTTGAAGAAAGATACCAGATATAAGGCTCTGCCTTAAAAGTTAAAATAGCGTTTTTACTTCTTAAAATACGTCGAGCAAAACGTAAACAGGATTCCACCTGGTTATGCGGTTCGAAGATACCCAGTAATAACGATAATTTACAAGCACTGAGCTGATCAGCCTGATCTAACTCTAATAATTGTAATGTCATGCTCGCCTCATTAAAAATATTGTAGGTAATAACCGCAACTTCAGTAAAAATCAGTTAAAAATAAATCTTTATTAAACAATTAGCAAACTTTAGACATAGATACAACGGCAATAATAACAATTAAGAAACAAAATATGTTATATACTGGTAAATATTTGAAATAAAGGAAATTATAAAAATAGATATTTGGATCTAATTATTGTGGTCCCGAGGGTCGGACTCGAACCGACACGTCATCTCTGACAGCGGATTTTGAGTCCGCCGCGTCTACCAATTTCACCACCTCGGGAAGAAGAGTGGGTGTGTGTATAATAGCGTCTTTCCACATGTTGTCAATGTAAAGTACTGACTGTTTGCCTATTTTTAAATCACAATAAAAGCAATAGCTGAACAAAACTGTATTTTTTCCATCATTAATCAAAAAGCACTATACTAGGTACAATTTTTTAATTGTTTTGTGTCATGCAACTTTCTGACTTTTCTTTTAACCTCCCCGATGAATTAATTGCGCGTTACCCTCTAGCACAGCGTAGTGCTTCAAGGCTTTTACACTTAAATAGTGAGGGCCAATATAGCGATCGTCACTTTACCGATATTCTGGAATTGTTTGAACCCGGTGATCTGCTGGTCCTGAATGATACCAAGGTTATGAAGGCTCGACTTAAAGGCAGGCGTGCAACTGGTGGAGCAGTTGAAATACTGGTAGAACGTATTTTTGATCAGACTATTGCCCACTGTCATATTAAAGCCAGTAATTCACCTAAAGCTGGTGCAGAGCTGTTTATTGGTGCAGATGAGGTTAAAGTCACTGTACAAGGCCGCCATGAGAACCTGTTCGTTGTCGAGTTTTCACAACCGATTTTGCAGGTCCTGGATCAGCACGGGCAATTACCCATTCCGCCTTATTTTAACCGTGAAGCAGAGGCGATTGACAGCGAGCGTTATCAGACGGTATTTCACGATCCAGAGAAAATTGCCAGTGTTGCTGCACCTACTGCCAGTCTGCATTTTGATGAAGTACTTTTAAACAAATTATCAGAAAAAGGTGTACAGCAAGCATTTGTTACCCTGCATGTAGGCGCTGGTACTTTTTTACCTGTTCGTAGTATAGACATTGAAAATCATATTATGCACAGTGAATGGTGTGAAGTGCCCGAAAATACGGTAGAGCTGATTAAACAGGTACAAACTCGCGGTAATAAAGTTATTGCAGTAGGTACTACTGCTACACGTGCACTTGAAAGCGCAGCGCAGGCTCATAATGGTAAAATTGAGGCATGGACTGGAGATACCCAGATCTTTATTTATCCGGGCTATCAATTCTGTGTAGTAGACCGGCTGATTACCAACTTTCATTTACCGGAGTCTACCCTGCTGATGCTGGTTTCAGCACTTTCAACACGTGATCATATTCTGGCAGCGTATGAACATGCCGTAAGAAAACATTACCGTTTCTTCAGTTATGGTGATGCCATGCTGATCGATAAAACAGTGAACAGGTAAATAGTTATGCCGGTTGAAACTGTTAAATATACGCTACGTATTCATCGCAAGATCAACCGGCAGGTTCTGGATAATATCACCCGGCTGTGGCAAGTGGGCCAACAGGCAAAGACCTATCAGGATATTCTAGATGGACTCCATCCTTGGGGAGATCATCCTGGCCTGAAATTCAATAATGTATTACCTTTCATACTGCTCGTTATAGCAAGTGGCTTTACATTATTTGGAATATTTTTTATACAGCACGGCCTTATTGCCGGATTAAGCTTTTTAACTGCCTTTGCTTTGGGACTATTTGCCTATCTCTGTTATGAGTCGGATCAGCCACTCACTGAAGTGATTCAGTTTCTGGAACAGCAGATACTCGAGAAAAAATATCAACTCAACTTTCAGGAATTACCCCCTCATTTTCCAGATTCTACGCAGCCTTTTTTCTTTATCGCCCGGCTTAAAAACCTGTTTCCTGTATTTCAGCAGGGTTCTGTATCAAATATGCTACCTGTATATGCCAGCACTACCTGGAAAGACCAACAGGGCCGAGAGCGGCCAATCATGCTTTTTCAGTACGATTTCATCAATGAAATAAAAATCGCCGGGCAAGATACACAGCAAGTAGCGGTACAAAGAACGCAGAAGACTTTATGGGGAATCTTTGTTTTTGAAGCTCCCGCACTTGGGCTGGCAGTAACAACATCCAATAAAGAGTTTGGTCCTCCGTATAGCTCTGCCTGGTATAGCAGTGACCTACAGATTAACCAGAAATTACGTATTTATGGTCTTGAACCGCTTGAGCTCGCTAAAACCATGACTCCAGCTATGACTTTACGTTTAGATCAGTTCTTTACACAACATTCTGGCGAGCTGCTGTTTCATCATGAACATCATATAATGTGCTTTTTAAACCGGCAGAACCTTTTTAAAATTCATACAAAAGCGCAAAATAGAGAAGATATCTCCAGTTTGCGCGGGCACCTGCGAACATTGCGTTTAGGCGCCTATGAAAAACTGCTAAATAACTTAGAGCAACTTTTACAATAAATAGACTTGAGGAAAATAATGATGGGGTTAGGGCTCTTTATTTTATTTTTTGTGGTTTTGATCATTGCAGTGATCTATATCCGGAACTCGATTATCCGGCATTATAATGCTGCGCAGCGCGCCTGGGCAGATGTAGCCACCTATGAACGGCAGAAAGTCAAGGTTCTTGACGGACTGGCCCCTTTAGTCGAACAATACGCAGGCTTTGAAAAAAGTACCTTAGAGCGGGTCACTGAACTACGTCAGCAGATTATGCAACTTAATCTTAAAAGCACTGATATCTCTCAGCTACAACGGGTAGAAAGCTTGAGTCATGAACTCATGCGTAATCTGAATGTTATAGTTGAGAACTATCCTGAGCTTAAAGCTAATGAAATTTATCTGCGCATGATAAATGAAATTGATGAGCAAAATGAAAATGTCAGTGCCGCTATCAGTATTTTTAACCGTAATGTGGAACTGTTTAATAATCATATCCAGATATTTCCAAATAATATGATCAATACGCTGACTACAGGTAAAAAGGCTATTCGCCCGTTTCGTGACCAGTCTACCCTACAAAACTTTGACTATCGTCCAAACTTTTAAACACGCACCGTTTTGCAACATATCGGTCTGTCTAGTTTTTCATATGCTGCGGCTACATTTAACAGTAGAACTCCATGACAGAATCAAGGACAATAGACCTCTTTTTTATTTTGCACATCAGCGAACTGTTTTTTCGCCTTGATTTGGACATGGTATGAAGTTTGAAAAATTGGGTCAGTCGGGTCGTGCCCGCCGTGGCCGTTTAACACTTGAACATGGGGTGGTTGAAACACCGGTATTTATGCCAGTGGGTACTTACGGTACTGTTAAAGGCATGCTTCCACGTGATATTGAAGAAATTCAGGCACAAATCATTTTAGGAAACACCTTTCACTTGTATTTGCGTCCGGGCCTGGATGTTGTAAAAGAACACGGCGGTCTGCACGAATTTATTAAGTGGGATAAGCCTATTTTAACTGACTCTGGTGGCTTTCAGGTATTTAGTCTGGGCGCCATGCGCAAAATCAAAGAAGAAGGTGTGACTTTTCGCTCACCTATTGACGGCTCAAAAGTTTTTCTCTCGCCTGAAGTTTCTATGGAAATTCAGAAAGTTCTGAACTCCGATATTGTCATGATTTTTGATGAATGTACGCCTTATCCAGCGACTCATGAAGAAGCGCAGAAATCATTGCAGCTGTCTTTACGCTGGGCTAAACGTTGCAAGACCCACCATCATGAAGTTCTGGACAATAAAAATGCGTTGTTCGGTATTATTCAGGGTGGCATGTATGAAGATCTTCGGGATGAATCACTAGAAGGCCTGCTTGAAATCGGGTTTGATGGCTATGCAATTGGTGGCTTATCTGTTGGTGAGCCGAAAGAAGAGATGATCAAAGTGCTGGATTATCTTCCTAACAAAATGCCGCATGATAAACCGCGCTACCTCATGGGTGTTGGTAAACCTGAAGATATTGTTGAAGGTATCCGCCGTGGGGTTGATATGTTTGACTGTGTCATGCCTACCCGAAATGCGCGGAACGGTCATTATTTTGTGACAGATGGTCTAGTCCGTATTCGCAACAGCAAATACCGTCATGATCAGAGCCCGCTTGACCCGCACTGTGACTGCTATACCTGCAAGAATTTTACCCGGGCTTATCTGTTCCACCTCGAGAAATGTGGTGAAATGCTGGGCTCCATGCTAGGAACCATTCATAACCTGCGCTATTACCAGCGCTTCACTCAAGACATCCGTGATGCACTCGACAATGGTACCTTTGAAGCTTTTGTTGAGGACTTCTATACACGTCGTGGAATGGAAGTGCCGCCTTGCCCTGAAGATTGAGAAAGCAGTATTTGCGCTCAACAAAAAGACAAGGTAAATTGCAGGTCAACTCAATTTAAATGTCATGACAATGGCAACAGTTTTAATATTTAATAGGAAATCGACATGAGCTTTTTAATCTCTACTGCTCACGCTGCGCCGGCGGCTCAGCAAGGCCCGAGCATGATGGCTAACTTATTGATGATTGCAGTATTTATTGCAATTTTCTATTTCCTGATCTGGCGTCCACAGGCCAAACGTGCCAAAGAACACCGTACACTCGTTGAAAGTCTGGGTGTAGGCAGTGAAGTGGTTTTTGCCGGTGGCTTGATGGGTCGTATTACCAAGCTTGAAGGCGATTTTGCAGTAGTAGAACTAAGCCGCGGTGTAGATGTAAAAATCCAGCGTGCTAGTGTCATTTCAGTTTTGCCTGAAGGCACCCTGAATAACCTTTAATCATAAAAACAGTCGTGCACCCCGCACGGCTTTTTCATTTTAAGAAGACAGCAAATGCGTTACCCTGCATGGAAATATCTGCTGATCCTGGTGGTTCTGGTGATCAGCACCCTGTACGCACTGCCTAGCTTGTATCCCGATGAACCGGCGGTCCAGATTTCTGGTGCAAAAGCCGGCACTCAAATTGATCAGAGTGTGATACAAAAAGCAGAGCAAATATTGAAAGAGGCGAACATTCCGTCTCATGACAATACCTTTACCAATAACGCTGCCCTATTGCGTGTAGACTCTACTGATGCACAACTCAAAGCAAAAGATGTGCTACGCCGCGCTCTGGGTGAAGAATATGTTGTGGCCCTGAATTTGGCGCCTACTACACCTGAGTGGCTACAGAAAATTGGCGCAAAACCAATGAAACTGGGCTTGGACTTGCGTGGTGGTGTACACTTCCTGTTAGAAGTGGATATGGATAAAGCCCTGTCACAGCGTATGGAAACATCCGCGACCGACTTGCGCCGTCAGCTTCGTGAAAATAATCTCAAGTTTAACAGCCTGACTCTGAATAATAATCAGATCAATCTCCAGTTTGCACAAAATGACGACCGTGAAGCTGTAATGGACTTTTTACGCCGCAATGGCAATGAGTTCACCCAGCAAGCACTGGCTAGCAGTACTGGTCCTATGTTGCGCCTCACGTATACTGATGCACGCAGACAGGAAATCCAGTCATATGCTGTTAACCAGAACTTAACCACACTGCGCAACCGTATTAACGAACTGGGGGTGGCGGAAGCACTGGTTCAGACCCAAGGCAGTAATCGTATCGTAGTCGACCTGCCAGGTGTACAGGACACAGCAGAAGCAAAACGGGTACTTGGCCGCACAGCTAACCTGGAGTTCCGCTTAGTTTCCGACTTAAATGATCAGTATATTGATCCCTATACCGGGAAATCTAATGGCCAGCCGTTACCTCCTGGCACAGAACTGTTTGCTTATGAATCGCTAGACAGCGGTCGTCAATTACTGTTACAGCGTAACCGTATCTTGACAGGTGAACGGGTCCAAAATGCCTCTTCAGGCTTTAGTCAGGATACAGGTGGTGCTGAAGTTAATATTACTTTAGACAGCGCTGGCGGCAAACTGATGGCAGATGCCACCCGTAATGCTGTGGGTAAACGCATGGCTGTACTGTTTATCGAAAACAAACAGCGTATCAGCTATGTCACTGATCCGGTTACCGGCACACAGACCGAAGTACGTACACCTTATGCAGAATCTGTAGTGATTAACGCTGCAACCATTCAGGCCGTACTAGGTTCGCAGTTCCGTATTACCGGGCTCGATTCTCCACAAGAAGCGTCTGAATTGGCACTTATGCTACGTGCAGGTGCACTTGCTGCTCCGATGTACTTTGTTGAAGAGCGTGTAGTTGGCCCGTCATTAGGTCAGGAAAATATCGACAAGGGTGTGCTTTCTACTCAAATCGGTTTCTTGCTGGTCGCTATCTGGATGGTGGTCTTCTTCCGTTTATTTGGTCTGATTGCTAACTTTGCTTTGGTTTTTAACCTGGCAATGACTTTAAGCATCATGTCATGGATTGGTGCCGCACTAACCTTGCCGGGTATTGCAGGTATTGTTATTACAATCGGTATGGCCGTCGATGCGAACGTACTGATCTGTGAGCGAATCAGAGAAGAAATGAAATGGGGGGCCTCGCCCAAACAGGCCATTGTGGCAGGTTATGATCGAGCCTATAACACCATTTTTGACTCAAACCTGACCACCTTCCTCGTCGCCTTTATCCTGTTTGCGATCGGTACTGGTCCAATCAAAGGTTTTGCTGTAACACTCATGATTGGTATTGCCTGTTCGATGTTTACTGCAATTACGGTAACGCGTGCGATCGTACAGATCATTTATGGCAAGCGTCGTAACTTGAAGAAGTTGAGCATTTAAGGAGATCGATGATGACTGAGAATACTCAACCAAAGCAAAAACAGTACGGCCGTCCTGATAATGAGCGCGTTATCGACTTTATGAAAATTGCCTTACCGGCAGCTATTATTTCGATAATCCTTACTGTCGGTAGCCTGTTTTTTATCGTTACTAAAGGCCTAAATCTCGGGCTGGACTTTACAGGCGGTATCTCTGCCGAGCTGAACTATAAACAGGCAGCCAATCAGGGAGAAGTTATCCGTGCGTTAAATGATGCCGGTTTTAAAGATGCAGTTGTACAAACCTTGGGAAGCAATAGTGATCTCTTGATACGTATGCCCGCACAAGACATAAATGTTGAAGACCTCAACAGTACCTTGACTAAAGCAGCCCAACTGCCAAATAACCCTGCTGAAGTTAGCAAGATTGATTCGGTAGGGGGTCAGGTTGGTAATGAACTGTATGTACGCTCAGCAGGTGCAGTAGCGCTAGCACTTGTCCTGATGCTGATTTATGTCACCATCCGTTTTGAGTTCAAACTGGCAATCGGGGCAGTATTATCCTTGTTCCACGATATCATCGTGACAATCGGTATTTTTGCCATGATGCAGTGGCCATTTGACCTGACCGTACTGGCAGCACTTCTGGCACTTATCGGCTTTTCGCTAAATGACAATATTGTAGTCTCTGACCGTATTCGGGAAAACTTCCGTAAAATTCGTGGTGCCGAGCCACGCGAGATTGTTAATATTGCGCTTACCGAAACCTTGCGCCGTACCGTTCACACCTCAATGACCCTGTTACTCGTGGTTATCGCCATGATGCTCATGGGTGGTGAAGGTCTGCACTGGTTCTCTGTAGCCATGTTCGTAGGCGTATTTGTAGGTACTTATTCTTCTATTTATATTGGTACTTCATTTGCACTGTGGCGTGGTCTGAACCGTCAGGACTTTATCGTACAGGTAAAACCAGAGTTCGAGGATGAAATTCCATAATTTCACCCCGGAGCAATATTTCATTAAAGCCTATCTCCGGATAGGCTTTTTAATGCCGATAAATCTGAATACGCGGGAAAATAAATTCACCACAGCCCTGTCCGGTACGCCAAGCGATGGTAATCAGGCTCTGGGCAACTTCAAAATGCTGGTAAGCAAAATACCCAAGAGATTCATGCTGCATCTGTGAGTTATCATACATGGGATGGACTCTGGTATTTATATCTTTCAGACTTAAACGGATGCCTAAACCACTGGCCTTTAAAATTGCTTCTTTTGCTGTCCAGACTTTAAACCAGTATAGCCTGTCTTCATCCATAGACTTCCAGGTTTGATATTCTTCTTCATGAAATGCATGTTGTGCCAAAGCATCCAGCCTTACTTGACGTTCCAGATCTTCAACATCAATTCCTATGTCCTGCTGCTCAGAACTGGTTACTAATGCATAGATTTTTTTACTATGGGTATGATTGATTGCCAGATTATGTTCTTTTAAGTACGGTTTACCGTGGCATGTATAAGCAAAACTTAAGGCAGTGACGGGCTGTCCTAGTATTTCACTAAGCAGACGATTTCGATAAGCGTAAATAGCCTGCTTACGCTGCTGGATTTGCTGGCGCAGTTCCTGTTGTGGATCAACCTGTTCGAAATGCTTCATAGCACAGATATCAACACGCAGCATATTTTATCCGGTTCACTAAACTAGAAGCAGTATAACGGTTCATGATTAAACAAAAAAACCCAAATCGAAATTTGGGTTTTTAAATTCTGTTAAAGCACTATTTAGCTTAACGCTTGAATTTTTTCTCAGCTTTTTTAAATTTCTGGATATAACGACGGCGACGTGCAGCAGTGCGCTCATCAAGCTGTGATTTACGTCCTTCGAATGGATTTTCTGAAGTTTTAAAATCGATTTTAACTGGTGTACCTTCAAGCTTATAAACTTTACGGAAAACATTTTCCAGATAACGGCGATAATCTGCAGGAGTCTTGTCGACCTTGTTACCGTGAATCACAATCGTTGGCGGATTTTGTCCACCCATATGAGCATAACGCATTTTAATCCGGCGGCCACCAACCATAGGTGGCTGATGTGCTTCGGTTGCATCATTAAGTATCTGTGTTAATTTAGCTGGTGATACTTTCAGGTGAGATGAATCGTAAGCCCGATGGATTGAAGGATAAAGATCACCTACACCAGTACCATGTAATGCTGAAATCAGATGGATACGCGCCCAAGGAATAAAATCAAAACGGCGGTCTACATCCAGTTTACACTGCTTGCGATCATATTCAGACATGTTGTCCCATTTGTTGATCGCAATTACCATGGCCCGGCCAGCTTCAAGTGCATAACCGATCAGGTGTAGATCCTGCTCTACCACGCCCTCACGGGCATCGAGTACTACTACCACTACATGTGCGTCTTTCATGGCTTGCAAAGTCTTTACTACCGAGAATTTCTCGATCATTTCATCGACTTTACCTTTACGGCGCACACCAGCAGTATCAATGAGAGTATATTGACGGCCATCACGCTCAAACGGAATATAAACCGAATCACGTGTAGTTCCAGGCTCATCATATGCAACTACGCGCTCTTCACCAAGCAACCGGTTAACCAGAGTAGATTTACCGACATTCGGACGGCCAATAATAGCCAGACGCAGGCCTGTAGCTTTATCATGTTCTTCCGGATTCTCATCTTCAGGTACATCTGCCAGCACTTCTTCCAGCATTTGTGCCACACCGCGACCATGACTTGCTGCAACATGCATGGGCTCACCAAGACCGAGTTTATAAAACTCGACCACAGCTGCTTCTGCATGTACGCCATCTACCTTATTGGCTACCAGAAAGACTTTTTTGCCAAGTGTGCGTAGTTCACGCGCAATCTGTTCATCAGAGGCCAATAGCCCCGCACGCGCATCAACTACAAAAATAATGAGATCGGCTTCATGAATTGCAGTTTTAGACTGCTCTGCCATGTAAGAGTCAATTCCCTGTTCGCTTTCGCCAATACCACCTGTATCGACTACGATAAAGGATTTGTTTTGATACACAGCATCGCCATATTTGCGGTCACGTGTTAGGCCGGCGAAGTCGGCTACAAGGGCATCACGGCTCTTGGTAATCTGGTTGAACAACGTTGATTTTCCGACGTTCGGACGACCAATGAGCGCAATTACGGGTTTCATAGATTAACCTTTATTCAAGATCAGCCAGTTGGTCTGGTCTGAACATCAGAAACTTTGGAAGAAAATAATAGATCACAGATCTAAATAAAAACACGGGGCATTGAAATTTCAATTACCCCGCGTTTCAAAAAATACGGTTGGGTTTATTTTAGCACAAGCAGAGAAGAATTAACGATTCTGCCAGACGCTTAACGCTCCCTTTCTGGTAGAAACGTAGAGCTGCCCATCAATTACCTGTAGTGAACGTACTTCGCCACCGGTTTTAGAGCGACCTACCAGTTGCCCAGAGGCTGGATCAATCAAATGTAATACGCCATCCAGATCACCAACCACCAGGTCTTGACCAAGTATCACCGGATTACTTAAACGACGGTTGAGCAGGCTATCATTCTGCCAGAGCTGTTCACCTGTCGTGAGATTAAATGCCGTCACTTTACCATCGTTTTGTGCAACAAAAACTGTGTTGTTAAAAACTTCCGGACGCTGTGTACTGCTGGCATCTTCACTCCAGACTACCTGTTGTGATGCCAGATCAGTTACAGTAACTTGCCCCTGATAACTGGTCGTCACCAAAAACTGGCCAGCCATCACAGGATCACCATCAATATCAATCAGGCGCTGCACATCCGAGCGACCGCTACTGACCGCTACACGGCGCTGCATACGCGGCACACCCGTTAATACATCCAAAGCATAAATATAGGCATTAGATGAAGCAATCAGTACTGTACGCGGATCAGCAGAAACTGGGGCTGCCTGGCCACGCAGACTAAACTGTGCATTTGGCAACCGGTATGCCCAGACCTCTTGCCCAGAGGCCAGGTCATGTGCAAAGACATTCCCATCATTTGCCACAGTAATAACACGACCAGCTTGTATCAGTGAGGGGCTGAGTAAAGCCCCTGATAACTGCGCAGTCCATAATTGCTTGCCTGTTGCCTGTTCCAGGGCAAACAGCTGACCTTTACGGTTACCAACAATAACCACGCCATCAGCTGCCTCAGCTCCGGCACTTAACCCTTGCTTGCTGACACGAGTCTGCCAGAGACGCTGTTTACCACGAAAAGCTGCTACTTCGCCTTTAGGATCTACTGTAAAAATAACGCCGTTATCGACTGCGAGTCGTAACCGGAGTGGATCAGCTTCATCGGTAGAAGAAACATTTTGCGAAAATACAGGCACCAGACTTTTTGCTTGCGCAAGCTTTGGCAGTGGATTCGGTTTGGCCTCTTCTACTTTAATTTTATTACTTGAGCAACCGATCAGCGCAGCTGATAATACTGCCATTGCAAATGATATTTTATATTTTCTATCCATTAAGACTCATCCACTTGTGTTTCCAAAATAGGGCGTTCGATTTCAGGATCATCAACTAAAACGCCTACACTTTCGAGTTTAATTTGTAAAATTTGTCGTTCTTTTTTACGCTCAGCAAGTGCATCCCATGCGCTCTGATAAGCTTTTCTTGCTGAGGCAATATCATTTTTTGCCACATACACGTCGCCACGTGCTTCTTCAGCAGTAGCTTTAAAAGCCGGATCAGTTACATCAGCCAGAGTTTTAAGTGCCGCATCATATTTGTTTTGAGCCAATTGGGCATAAGCCAAGCGCAGTTTCAATACATGAACCAGACCTTCATCCTTGAGTTTAGTGGCTTCTACCCGCTTGAGTGCTTTTTCTGCTGCAGCATAATCACCACGGTCATAAGCCTGCTTAGCCATTACAAACTGGGCCTGAAGTGCGTGTACAGAATCAGGCGCTTCTTTCACAATCTTGTCAGCAGATTGTGAAAGTGCATTCAGGGCATTAATATCCTGACTATTTACATTTCTGGCTTCATCCATAAGCTGCTGCACCTTGGCAGTACGCATCTGATTCTCAGCCAGAGTTTTCTTTTGCCAGTATTCCCAGCCAAAAAAGGCAATTAACGCAATTAAAATACCGCTAATAATGGCAGAGCCATATTTTTTGGTAAATGACTTTAAATTATCTAGCTGGTCTTCATCACTTAATGCGTTCATGTGATTATCCTTTTTTGTTTATATTCTCGGCTTATTCAGAGGCAAGCTGTTCAATCAGGTACGGCGTAAGATTGTCTATTTCAACTTCAACCTGCTCTGCATTTTCCAGACGTTTTACTGTCAGCTTCCGGTTTTCCCATTCGCGCTGCCCCAGAATCACGGCAAAAATTGCTCCAGACTGATCGGCCTTTTTCATTTGGCTTTTCATGCTGCCCTGTGATCCAGTTTTTAGGCGGAATGGACTGTTAGCTGCCTCAAACTGGTTACGGAACTGTTCTGCCATGACCAGGGCTTTCCCCTGATAAGCAGGTTCTGCCAGCAAGAATATCTCGCAGTCACGCACGGCAGTATTATCTTCAACCTGTTCAAGCAGAAGTAATAAACGCTCCATTCCCATAGCAAAACCCACAGCCGGTACAGACTGGTCTGCTTTACCTTTAAGCTGGCCTACTAAACTGTCATAACGGCCACCGGCACACACTGTGCCCTGTGAGCCTAAATGAGTGGTGGTCCATTCAAAGACAGTTTTGTTGTAATAGTCGAGGCCCCGTACCAACTTTTGATTAATGACAAAACTAATGCCTGCATCAGTCAAATACTGTTGCAACAGGTTAAAGTGCGCCAATGTTTCCTCACCCATAAAGTCATGAAGTTTTGGCGCATTTTCTAAAATAGATTGAGTTTTAGCATCTTTGGAATCCAGAATTCGTAGGGGATTCGTGGTTAAACGGCGCTGTGAATCTTCATCCAGATCTGCTTTATGTGATTCTAGAAATCCGACCAGTGCTGCACGGTAAGCTGCACGTTCATCAGCTTCACCCAAGGTATTTAGCTCTAACTGAACTTTCTCTGCCACCCCCATACGTTTCCACAGACGTGCAGTCATCAGAATCAGCTCTGCATCCATATCTGGCGTTGCTACACCAAAAGTTTCGACCCCAAACTGATGAAACTGACGATAGCGGCCTTTTTGCGGTTTTTCATAACGGAACATCGGACCGATATACCACACACGAGGCGTCGCTCCGCGCAGCAGGTTATGCTCAAGCATTGCACGCACACAGCCTGCCGTTCCTTCAGGACGTAATGTCAGAGACTCCGGTGGATTACCTTTGTCCAGAAATGTATACATCTCTTTTTCAACAATATCGGTTGCATCACCGATCGAACGTTTAAACAGATTCGTCTGTTCAACTATCGGCAAACGGATTTGTTGATAGCCATATGCATCCATCAAAGATAACAGATGCTGCTCTAGACGTCTCCAGGCCGGGGTCTGTGCTGGAAGAATGTCATTAAAACCTTTGATTGCGACAATTGAACTCATGATGAACTACGAATGATCTCTTTAGATTTAGCTTCTTCAAGCTCGGAAACACGTTGACGAACCATAGTTTCGATTTCATCAACCAGCTGATTGGTATCAATTAAATGACTTTTTTCACCATTACGGTACACCAGTGAACGTGGACTTGCACCCACTACACCAATATCGGCTTCTTTAGCCTCGCCCGGACCATTGACCTTACAGCCAATTACGGAAACATCCATAGGTGTACGGATATCTTCCAGACGCTCCTCTAAAGCCTGCATAACTTTAATCACGTTGAATTCCTGACGTGAGCAGCTTGGACAGGCAATAAAGTTGATACCATTGGAGCGCAGACTGAGCGATTTTAAAATATCAAAACCGATTTTAATTTCTTCTTCAGGTTCAGCCGCCAGGGAAATACGCATGGTATCTCCGATGCCTTCCATTAACAAACCGCCTAGCGCAATGGCGGATTTGACAGAGCCTGTCCGGTAGACACCTGCCTCAGTCACACCTAGATGCAGCGGATTATCAATCTGCTGTGACAAGAGGCGATAAGCATCCATAGTCAGAAATACATTAGAAGCTTTAACCGAAACTTTAAACTCCTGAAAATTCAGGCGATCAAGAATGTCAATATGGCGCATCGCTGACTCAAGCAATGCCTGCCCGGTCGGTTCACCATATTTTTTCTGAATGTCCTTTTCCAGTGAACCAGCATTTACTCCAATACGCATAGAGATATCATGATGTCTGGCTGCAGCGACTACTTCACGGATTTTGGCTTCAGAACCAATATTTCCAGGATTAATACGCAGGCAATCTGCGCCAAAATCAGCAACAGCCAAGGCAATTTTATAGTCAAAGTGAATGTCAGCCACCAAAGGCACACTTACTTGCTTACGGATTTCACCAAATGCCTTTGCCGCTTCCATACTTGGCACTGAAACCCGCATGATATCCGCTCCTACATCTACACAGCGCTGAATCTGTGCAACTGTTGCAGCCACATCACAGGTTTCGGTATTGGTCATACTCTGGATACTGATGGGAGCATCACCTCCCACATACACTGAACCGACACGGATTTTACGTGTCGGCCGGCGTTTAATCGGATTTTCAATCATTGCATCGCTCTACTGTTGCGAATTAGCGAGACAAACGGAATTCTGCTTTTCCGTTCACCGTATATGGAGACAATGAAATCTGCTCACTATTTAAACTGAGTGATACTGCGGTCGCATCATCAAGACGGATCTGATATGGGCTTTCACCGCTTAGTGTCAGAGTGGAATCCTGACGTCCTGTCGCCAGCACCTTACCTGTCGCATCAACTATATAAACAGAGGTAGGCCGGGTAAAATTCAAGACCAGCTGATCACCAGATGCTGCTGCATTCGGACTGTTATCCAGATCAACAATCTGAACCTCTGACTGGGCTACAGCTGGCCGCTCAGTTTCGCCCTTTTTACCTGATGTCCAGTTCTGGATAGCAGCCACCACCAGCCAGACTAGCAGTAGAATCACAGCTGCCACAATAGCCCGTTTTATCCATTTTCGGTTACGGTCACTGTTAGAACCAGGCAATTTACCCATAATTTTAATCGGGGAGTTATTCAGTGCATGATTTGGCAGCAGGCCGGTATCATTGGCATAAATCTCATCAAACCGCTGGATAATAGCAGTTGCATCCGTACCCAGATATTTAGCATAAGAGCGGTAATAACCTTTAATAAATGCTGCCTCAGGCAGGGTTTTATAATCATCCTGCTCAAGCGCCTTCAAAGTCTTTAAAGGTATTTTAAGGTCAGCCGCCACAGTTTCAAGTTCAAGGTTTTTTGCAATACGGATATGGCGTAAATACTCACCAGGACGTTGAACATTTCCTAACGCATTCGGCGCTACGTTAGAGCTAGAACCAGTAGGTTGCTGTGAATTAGGATTTACTTCCATACGGCCTCAGTACTGTGCTGTAATTGCAAATAACGTTGATATTCTTGGCTGTCCGGGAACAAGGCACGTAACTGGTTCACCAAAACTTGTGTTCCCATTTTATCATCATTGGCACGCGCAATTCGAATTCCGATCCAAAGAGCACGCGCACCCTGATTCTTTTGCCCTACACGACGCACATATTGTTCATAAAGCTGTGTAGCAGCAGGAATCTGTTGCCGCAAATAGAAAATTTCCGCTAACTCTAACATTGAAATGGAAGAATCGCGGTTAGCTTGCAATGCCTGTTTGAATGTTTTTTCAGCATTCGCAACATTGCCGAGCTTAAGATAAATTCGTCCCAGATTTTCAAGCGCCTGGTAACGCTGCTCATAGCCTAAAGTTGCACCAGCAATTTCCAGTTGTTCGATCGCATCTTTATAACGACCGATCTGGTACAAATAGGCACCATAATTATTACGCGCCTGTGCATTTTTAGGCTCAATTGAAATAGAGCGTCTGAAATAACTCTCAGCCTTGTCCAGATTTAGCTGACTTCCCTCTTGCTGGAGCAGTACTCCCATCATCATGTTCGCAGTGGCGTCTCTGGAATCAACTTCAAGTGCCTGGTCAAGTGCTCGTTTAGCAGCATCCAGATCACCCGATTTAATATATTCCGCTGCCAGCTGGGTTCGAACTTTGACTGCCTTTTCTGGATCCTTACTGAGGGTATCAGGAGTCTGGCAAGCAGTAACAAGCAAGGCCGACAAAGTCACTGTAAGTAATACAAATGTTTTATACACCGGCTTTCTCAACTGCTTTTCTCCTCTCAGGTTTATCTATCCATGAGAGCGCATAATTTCATTGCGCTCTGCTACTTTCTTTTTCCACTGTTCAGCACGACGAGTACGGTCTGCAACCTGTCCCACCAGCTGGCCGCAGGCTGCATCGATATCATCACCACGAGTCTGACGAATCGTACACACAAAACCCGCATCCGACAAAGCTTTTTGAAAAGCAATAATACGGTTGCGGCTAGAGCGGCCATAAGGAGCATGCGGGAACGGATTAAACGGTATGAGGTTAATTTTGCTTGGCAGGTTCTTTAACAGCCTGATCATCTGCTGGGCATGCTCAAGTGAGTCATTTACCCCGTCCAGCATGACATATTCAATCGTAACGTGTTTGCGTGCACTTTCATTGCCATCTTTATTGATGTAACGCTGACAGGCAGCAATCAGCTGCGCCAACGGATACTTTTTATTGATGGGAACCAGCTCATTACGCAGTTCATCATTTGGCGCATGTAAAGAAATTGCCAGGGCTACATCAATATCCTGTGCCAGCTGATCAATTTTAGGCACTACGCCTGAAGTCGACAATGTGACACGGCGCTTGGACATCCCATAAGCAAAATCATCCAGCATAATATACATGGAGCTTAAAACCGCATCATAGTTTAAAAGCGGTTCGCCCATTCCCATCATGACCACATTGGTCACGGAGCGGGTGCGTTCAGCTACCGGTACATCTTCCATATAAGACTGGTTAGCTACCCATAACTGCCCGATAATTTCATCAGGTGTTAAATCACGCTGAAAACCCTGTTTACCGGTAGAGCAAAACGAGCAGTCCAAAGCACAACCAACCTGTGAAGAAATACATAGGGTTTTGCGCAAACCGGTCTTATCTTCTGCTGGAATCAGTACGGTTTCTACCAGTGAGCCTGCGCCATCTCCAACACGAAAAACCCATTTACGCGTACCGTCTTTAGAATAATGACGATGCACCACTTCAGGTGCCTTAATTTCACATAACTGTTCTAGCTTGGCACGCAGCTTTCCAGAGATATTGGTCATCTCGGCAAAGTCGGTCACAAAATATTGATGCATCCATTTCATCACCTGACCGGCACGGAACTTTTTCTCTCCAAGCTTTTCGAAAAAATTTTCCAGCTCAGCACGAGACATGCCCAGCAGATTCACCTTTTTCAGCGCACTATTTGAGGCTTGAGTAGCAGGTGAAGGCTGTTGTTCATCTGTTGACGGAGATGAAACGACCACTTCAGAACTCATGTGTATTACCTAACTCATGTCAGAGATCAATGGGAGTTGCTCAATATTCAAGCAATAAATTCTTTAGAGAATAAAAAAACCAGATAAGTATAATAACACTTATCTGGTTTAAATGCTGTCAATTAACGAGTGCGTGGGCAGATCTCGTTGTCAGCAAAGAAGTAAGCAATTTCACGCTCAGCAGATGCAACTGAGTCTGAACCGTGAGCAGCATTTTCATCAATAGAAGTTGCGAAATCTGCACGGATAGTACCAGGAGCTGCTTCTTTCGGGTTAGTTGCACCTAGAATGTCACGGTGAGCAAGCACTGCATTTTCACCTTCAAGTACAGATACAACTACTGGACCAGAAGTCATGAATGCAACCAGGTCACCAAAGAAACCGCGTTCTTTATGTTCAGCATAGAAGCCTTCAGCTTCAGCTTGAGTCAGGTGTTTCATTTTAGTTGCAACGATTTTTAGGCCAGCTTTTTCAAAACGAGCAAAAATATCACCGATGTGGTTTTTAGCTACTGCATCTGGCTTAACAATAGATAGAGTACGTTCAACTGCCATGATTGGCTCCTTAACTGAAAATTTAAACGTCAAAAAATTTGGCGCATTATACCTGAGGTCACACGCGATAAGCAGCTTTGAATATGTAAAAAGTTTAGGTTTTTTTAGCTATTTTTAGCGGACTTCATCAATCCAGGCCATTTGAATCGCTTCAAGTAGTCCTTCAGTTGATTTTTCTGGATTATCACTAAACTCAGGTAATGCACAAACCCAGGCATGCAGGTCAGTAAAGCGTACCCATTGTGGGTCAACTTCAGGGTGTGCTTCAGAGAGCTCAATGGCAATATCAATGGTATCTGTCCAGCGTAAACCCATAATCCAAGTTTCCATCATTTATTTACTGTTACGCTACTTTATCAATTCCATCTGGGTAGAGATAGTCTGGAAATAAAAACTTATAACTTAAAGTATAAGCTCAAACCAAGGAGCACAGTAGATCAATACTCCTGCAACGCCTGCACCCAGAATAGCGCCAATCAGTACATCACTCGGATAATGCAGTCCTAGAACCATGCGTGAAACAGCTACCAATACCGTAAAAGGCAGCATAAGTATCATGAGTACAGGTTGTACATAGCCCAAACTTACCGTCGCCAATACTGCATGTAGCGTATGTCCTGAAGGAAAGCTGAAGTGATCCAAAGGGCGCTCACCCAGAATGATGACCTGATGTACCTGATAAGGTCTGGGTCGAGTAGTTTTACATTTTAAGAATTTATAGAGACCTGTTCCAAGCAGCCCACCCAATGATAAATAGATAATTTGCAGACTATAAGCCAATCCTTTAAGCATCCAGACAGCTGCCAGCATTACATACCAGAAAGCTCCATCGCCTAGCCGGCTGATTATTTTGAAAAACAGGGCTATACGCTGTGAATGGGAAAAGTGATTAAGATATAGGCAACCTTTTAAATCAAGGTCTAATATTCTAATTTTGGCATTTCTAAATCTCATTATTATTCTCCTCTTTAGAAAAAGGATGCTAGGTGGTCATGACGGACTCCTGCACGACTTGGTAGAGCGCCTGCTCAAGCTGTTGTACTGGCTGCTGCCAGCCTGCATGCTGAACCCGCTTGCGGGCGTTTAGGCCCATTGTTCTTAAAACAGCATTCTCAGGCAGGTTCTCAATTGCCCTGCTTAAACCATCTATATCTTTTAAAGGGCTGAGCCACCCCGTTTGTCCGTGTTCAACATATACATGGGCACAAGCATAATCATAAGCGATTACAGGTAAACCGCTAGCCATTGCTTCTAAAACTACATTTCCAAATGTTTCGACCTGGCTGGCAAAAGTAAATACATCAGCACTAGCGTATGTAGTCGCCAATATTTCTCCACTTAAATTACCAGTAAAGATCACATTCGAATTCTGGACCATTTTTTGTAAGCGTAAACGGTCCGGTCCATCGCCAACAATGACTAATTTAGGTGATGACTCTTTATTGCTATAGAGCCGTGCATGACTTTCAATCAGTACATCCACTTCTTTTTCAGGAGAAAGCCGCCCCACATATAACAGAACTTTCGTATCGGCAGTTACTCCCCAGCTTTTGCGCAACTGCTCAGAGCGTTTCTCCGGATTAAATTGTTGTGGATCTACTCCACGCGCGATCACTTTTAAAGGGCAAGAGACCCCCATATCTTTTAGCAACTGCTCGGTATCCTTGCTGGGTATACAGGTCAGTTGGGTACTATTATGAAACCAGCATAAATATTTCTGGACAGGTTTGACCAGAAAAGCCAAATCAAAGAAACGGCTAAAATCCTGAAAAGGAGAATGAAAACCGCTTGAAACAGGAATACCAGCTGACTTTGCCGCCTGTAACGCTGTTAATCCTAGCGGCCCTTCTGTCACAATATGCACCACATGAGGCTTGAAATCATCTAGTGCCTGGGAGACCTTTAAATACTGGGGCCAGCCAAAATGTAGTCCCGGATAGCGTGGAATCGCTTGCGAAACCACCAGACATTCCCGGTTGGGAGTAAAATGTGGACATGGCTGATGCTGATGTGGCCGGATGAGTAAAATTTTATGGCCTTGCTGTTGCAGACCTTTACAAAGCTGTAGCAAAGATAAAGCTACGCCATTAATTTCGGGTGGCCAAGTTTCGGTGACCAAAGCAATTTTCAGGCGTGGACGGACTATTCCCTGAATCAGCTCAACTTCAGAGGTAGAATTAAGCTGCTGGTTTTTAAAATAGAACCTGAAATTTTCTGGAAAATCCTGCTGCTTGAAGGCTGTAGCGTATGGATTAGACATACGTCACCTGACTGATCTAATTATTCTCATATATTCACTATAGAAGTCATGCTTGACAGAAATATGATCAGGGCATGACAGTTTTCTGACAGACCATATAAAAAGCACGCCGAAGCGTGCTTTTTTCACTGATACACCCTAGTGTTTTAAGCTTGACCTTTTAACTTGGCATAGTCTAAAAGCACATTTGCAGCTTCAGAAACGAAGGTTTCTTCCTCGGGTAATGGTGGGCGTTGAGTAGCTTTCATCTTGGCACGTGATTCTGCTAATGCTTCCAGTGAAGCCTGATAGCTTTCCCAATTAGCATAAGGTTTTTGGCCTGCGATCTGGCGACGGGCATTTTCAGCAGCCAAGGTTTTCTGTTCAAGATCCTTTAACTCAGCCTTGCGTTGATCAATGTCCAGCGCAAGCTGTTTTTTCTCTTTGCCGGCCTGAGAGATGGCTTTACGTTGATCCAGATACTTAAATTGCGGATCAAGCTTTACGCGCTGGCTGGATAACTGGGCCAGTTGAGCAACATAAGGCTGAATAGATCCTTCACGCTTGAAAGGTGCAGTTGGAATAGTATCCCACTTTAAGGCATTTTTAGCTTTACGCTCGCCAAACTCCTCATCATAAATATCGACCAGTTTAATATCAGGAATGACGCCCTTATTCTGGGTACTGCCACCTGTAACGCGGTAGAATTTACGCTGTGTCAGTGTAGCCTGTCCATATGCCAGAGTATCCAGCTGCACTTGAGCAGTCCCCTTACCTGTGGTAGTACTGCCAATTACAATACCACGCTCATAATCCTGAATAGCTGCTGAATAGATTTCACTTGCTGAAGCAGAAGCCAGATTGACCAGTACCGCCAATGGGCCAGCATAGGTTTGTAATCCACCATCATTATCTTCAAAGACGCTGACATTACCGTTACCATCACGGATTTGCACTACCGGGCCTTCCTTGATGACCTGACCCAGCATACGTGCAACTTCTTCTAGTGAGCCTCCAGGATTATTGCGCAGATCAATAATTATTCCTTCTACATTTTTAGCAGAAAGTGCACGTAATGCATTATTGGTATCCTCTGAAACCGAGCGATACTCCGTACCTGCACGGCGTGCGCGGTAGTTCAGGTAGAATGACGGAATTTCAATTACACCAAACACATGTTTTTTACCATCACGATTGATTTCAACCGTCCGTGAACGGACTCCTGCATCTTCTTCCTGAATGACATCACGAACTAAAGTGACGGTACGGGCCTGGCCCATTGAAGCTCCACTACCTAAAAGCTTTAAGGTTACTTTGGTGCCACGCTTGCCTCGAATCAGTCCAACAATTTCTGCACTTGGCCAACCAATGACGTCAATCATTTTGCCGCCATCTTGTGACACCCCGATAATTCGGTCACCAGATTTCACTTGTCCCGATTTACCAGCCGGACCACCTTCTACAATTGTTTCAATTTTAGTGTAGTCTTCATTACCACGTTCCGGCCGGATTGATACCCCGATGCCTTCAAGCTGTAAAGTGGTCTGACGGTTCAGCTCCATTGCATCAATTGGCGGAAAATAGTTACTGTGCGGATCATAAGTTGCCAGCATAGCATTCAAGGTTTTGTCCAGTACATCGTCACTCTTAATGCGACTGATACGTTCCAGCTGACGGGTATAACGTTTGGTGAGGGTCTGAACCGGGGACAAGTCCTCAAAACTGGAAAGATCCTGACCGTTTGCCAGCTCCGGGTTATCTTTAATCGCTTTTTGCTTGGCCAGTTCTTCTTCTTTAGTGATAGTCAGGTTAATCAGCTGGGACACCAGCATTTTCCGCCAAAAATCTTGCTGCTCGGCAGTTGTTTTAAAATAAGGTGCCTTCTCTCGGTCTGTTTCGATAAAGACATTCGGCTGTTTCAAATTCTGCGGTTTCTTGAGTTCATTAAGCATGAACTGGTAAAACGCAGCTAGACGCTGACGGTACTGCGCATGAATTGTATAGGGACCAGACAGATCTCCCGCCTTTAAGGATGCGCCAAAATTTGAACCGTATTTATTTTTATATTGCTCGACTTCCGGCTGTAGAAATAGTGAATGGTCTGGATCAAGGCTGTCCAGATACATCTCCAGAATCCGATTGGATGTCTGGGCATCAAGACGCATATTTAAGTAATGCTGACGGTCTACCAAAGTTGCCAACTGACGTGAAACCAGAGCCTGTTCCTGGGTCGGCTGAAGCGATACAGAAGAAACAGCCGTTTGATTGGTTGCAGCAGTTGCCTGACTAATGGCATGTGAAAAGAACAGTCCCCCAGTTGCCACTGCAACTGCACAAGCGAGCATTTGAAGTTTCATAAATAATTAATACTTCCTTGGATATTCCCAATTACACCACGATGTTTCCGAAATGAACAAAGCGAATTCAATATCTTAAACAGGCCGAAAAGTTGTATCGTGTAGTTTTATCATATTCTGTACCCACAAAATGTAGCAAAACATTGCTGAATTCAGGTATTGTTTTAATTAAAGATCTTAATACGGAACCCCATATGATTGGCGCACTAATGCTCGATATCGCCGGTACAACCCTGACCTTAGAAGATATTGAACTATTAAAGGCTCCGCAAGTCGGCGGCATGATTTTATTTTCACGGAATATTGAGTCTCCTGAACAGGTCCGTACGCTGACTGATCATATGCGTCTGATTCGTCCAGATATTTTAATTGCGGTAGATCAGGAAGGTGGCCGGGTACAGCGCCTTAAAACCGGCTTCACCCTGCTACCTGCCATGGGCCGTTTTGGTGAAGTCTATCAGCAGAATCCAGAAGCCGCTCTGGACCTCGCAGAAAAATGTGGCTGGCTTATGGCAACTGAAGTTCTTGCTGTAGGGATCGATTTTAGTTTTGCGCCCGTGCTCGATATCAATGCCATTAGTGATGTCATTGGTGACCGGGGTTTTGCTTTGACCCAGGCTGATATTATTCCTCTCGCACACGCTTTTATTCAAGGTATGCACCGTGCCGGTATGGCCACTACAGGTAAACATTTCCCAGGCCACGGTAATGTCAAAGCAGACTCTCACGTGGCCGCTGCCATTGATAACCGTAGTTATGATGAAATTTATCAGAATGACATGCAGCCCTTTATTCAATTACAGTCCAAACTGGATGCACTCATGCCGGCTCATGTGATTTATGAACAGGTTGATTCTAAACCAGCCGGTTTTTCCGAGTTTTGGGTACAACATATTTTGCGTAAAGAACTTAAATTTGATGGTGTATTATTTTCAGATGACCTGACCATGCAGGCCGCTTGTGTAGCTGGTGGTGCTGATGCGCGTATACAAGCTGCACTGCAAGCTGGCTGTGATATGGGTCTGGTTTGCAATGACCGTACAGCTGCCCGTCTGGCACTGAGCGCTATTCAGGATTTCCCATTACCAGACCAGCAACGCCTGGAACGGATGCGCGGTAAAATCCCAGATATTTTACCTAAATCAGGACTTGAACTGGGTACCGAATGGCAACAAATCAAACAGGAAATTGAAGCATTTAAAGCCAATAGCTGCCATTAAGCGGTTAAAGTCAAAAGAGCATTACACATGCTCTTTTTTCTTATATAAATAGCAACTGATTAAAATAAAAATGAGGATTTATTCATGACACGAGAGCTGTCTAGACACCGGCATATTTCTTTTACTGCTCATTATACTGGTTATATTTGGTATCAGATGGGAATTTCACATCCTGAACTTGCTACGTCCAAGGGTAAAAGTCTGGCGATGCTGGTTAAACCGGTAGAAAGCTGGGCAGAGAAGTTTATAGGCGCCAGTATGCGCAGCTCTTTGAAACAGCGTCATGAAATGCTAGATGATGCGCTTAAACAGTTGCTTGAGCAAACACCAAATTTACAGGTTCTGGAAATTGCCTGTGGATTATCACCACGTGGTTGGTGGTTTAGAAAACATTATCCACAAATCGACTATCGTGAACTGGACTTGCCAGCAATGGCACACATCAAACAACAAGCACTACAACAGATTGACCCTAATAGCCCAGAAGTTTTATCTGTTGATTTATTTAGTGAAAACTTTAAACAGGTTTTTGAAATTTTTGATCCTAAACGTCCTTTAGTTGTTATCAGTGAAGGATTAGTCAACTATTTTGACCTGACTCACTTAAAACAGCTGATCAGCAGTATTTCTCTTTATGGCAGTAAGTTTAGAACATTACATTATCTGACCGACCTTTATCCCCAGCCCCAAGGCAGATGTCTGGCAAAGGTCATGTGGAGCAGCAGTAAATTATTAAAATGGATGTCACGTAGTGCTTTTACTTTCCATTTTCAAAATCCGGCTGAAGTACAGCAATTTATACAGAACGCAGGTTTTGATGAGGGCGAGGTTATTCAACCTGCAGATTCTCTTTATTCAAAAGGCTCTAAGCCTGCTCAAGAGGCCCGGTCACACGATATTGTCTGGATGGTTCATGCACAAAAAAAACAGCGTATATGACGCTGTTTTTTTAATATTTTAAATCAAGCTAAAGTCATAGCTTCCTGCTGACAGGCAATAAAATGAAGTAAACGTTCTGCCAGTTCAAAACTGCCATGCTTGAACAGTGCACGTATACCCTGCTGTTCTGCTTCAAAAATCAGACACTCTATTTGAAACACTCCCTGATCATCTTCAAGGTGAAGTGCCAGATCACGTGGATATTGCTGTATCAGGTTTAGTTGCTGCGGGTCAGGAATTTTTAAATACACACCAAAAAAGCTGATGTCAGAAATATTCACTTGAAATTCTACAGGCAGGTAACGGTGTGACAGTTGTGAAAGTTGACCGTACATAGAGATACGTCTTTCTCCACGTCGCTCCATCGTCAGAATTTCTTCACGAGTCATAGGAATAATGCCTTCGAGTCCTTCCAGCGCTTCGGCATTTAGGAAGGCTGAAAAGAGACGCATAGTTTCTTTACGCCGCTGTAACTGTGGAACATGGTCAGCATTGGCAATCAGGGCAAACTCCATATCCGGACATTGCAAGGCAAAATATGCGTTTTCATGAGGTAGTGTAAAACTGTCATATTGTCCAGCTGCAACAAGTGTTTTACAGGCAGGAGCAGGAACATGCTGTAATCTGAGTAATCGACTGCAATTAATCGCATAACGCTCACGTTCAGTAGACTGAAACTCAGCCATTTGTCGAAAGAACAGACGTTTGGCAGTAGGTGACATACGGGTCTTGTCTAGCTTGGCATGATTAACCAGATACAGAATCACCGCCTGGCCGAACTCTTCCATCCGGTCTTCCTGCATAAGTTTGAGTGATTCTTCTAAAATCATGCGCCAGCTTTTCCGGGTTTTTTGCATTACGCCCATCAGAATCATACGCTCTACCAGTTCAGGTCGCTGCTCAGCAAAATAAGCCGCTACTACAGACCCAAGGGACATGCCCATAACTGATACTTTTTCCAGTCCTTCAATGTCGAGCCATCGACCAAGCATAGCCGCCAGGTCTGGCAATTCCAGACTTCCGGCAGACACACCGCTGTCATGATTCATAATTTGCTGGTTAGCCCCCATAGAAGGTAAGTCAATCAGAATAATCGGACCACTGGCAAAAAGCTGTTCAACACAATACTTGTAGGAATTGAAATTCTGAAATGCTCCACCCACAATAACAATAGGAGTTTTATGCACTGTCGCAGGTTGGGCGATAGCCATATACTCAACTTTCCAGCCGTCAATCCAGGTCATGCGTGGAGGTTGTTTAAAAATATCCTTATGGTAAAAATCAAAAAAATGACGGTGTTGCTTCCCTTCAGCATCCATGCCCACTTGGATAATAGAATTCATACTCCCTCCTCAACGCTTGCTTTATTTTTTATTGTGCAAGTCGGTTTTTAAAACCAAGGTATTCCTCTACCTTTTATAGACGTTTTGTTTTCTATAATTTTTTATTCATTTTATAGAATGCATTTCATAGTATACAAATGCTTTATTTTTGGGCAACTGCTTTCGTTACCGTTCATCTAGTTTTAGCGCTGAAAGTATTTCCAAAACTTTTTTATACTGCACTACATGACAGTTTTTTTTGAGACAAGCCTTCATTGCGCAGGCGGAGACTGTTACTATCAAAGAAAATTCTGAGTGATCAAACCGCTATGCACAATTCGATTGAACAGTATATGCAGACGGTCGGACAACAGGCTCGTCAGGCTTCGCGTCTGCTGGCCAGTGCTTCTACCGATACTAAAAACAATGCCTTGTCCGCAATCTACACAGCGCTTGAGAACAGTGAAACACAAATTCTCACGGCTAACCAGATAGATATGACCAAAGGCCGTAACAATAATTTGGACAGTGCACTGCTCGATCGCTTGGAACTGACTCCCAGCCGTTTCAAAGGAATGCTGCAGGGTTTAAAGGATGTCATCGGTCTGGTAGATCCGATTGGTGAAATTACTGACATGTCGTATCGTCCTTCAGGCATCCAGCTCGGTAAAATGCGCGTACCCTTAGGCGTAGTCGGTATGATTTATGAATCCCGTCCGAATGTTACCCTAGAGGCTGCCTCTCTTGCGCTTAAATCAGGCAACGCCATCATTTTACGTGGTGGCTCTGAAGCATTCGAATCGAATCAGGCGATTGCAGCGGCTATTCAACATGGTTTAAAAACTGCCGGACTGCCCGAACATGCGGTTCAGGTACTGGAAACCACCGACCGGGCTGCTGTAGGCCAACTGATTACCTTGACCGAATATGTCGATGTTATTGTGCCACGTGGTGGCAAGAGCCTGATTGAACGAATCACAGAAGAGGCACGTATTCCTGTGATCAAGCATTTAGACGGTAACTGCCATGTATTTGTAGAGGCACAGGCAGATTTGCATAAAGCCTTGCCAATTGCTTTAAATGCAAAGACTCATCGTTACGGCGTATGTAATGCCATGGAAACCCTGCTGGTCGATGAACAGATTGCTGATGACTTTCTACCCCATATTGCCGAGCTGTATCAGGAAAAGCAGGTTGAGCTACGTGGCTGTCCTGAAACCCGTCGTATTTTGGGTACTTCAGTCAAGGCCGCCACTGAAGAAGACTGGTACACCGAATATCTTGGGCCAATTCTGGCAGTAAAAGTCGTGAGTGGTATTGATGAAGCAATTGAGCACATCAATAAATATGGCTCGCATCATACTGATGCCATTATTACTGAAAACTTCTCTCTGGCACGTAAGTTTCTGGCCTTAGTAGACTCAAGTTCAGTGATGGTCAATGCATCGACCCGTTTTGCTGACGGCTTTGAATATGGTCTGGGTGCCGAGATCGGCATTTCAACTGATAAGATTCATGCCCGTGGTCCGGTGGGTCTCGAAGGGCTAACCTCACAAAAATGGATCGTTTTAGGTGATGGACAAATCCGTCATTAATTTCCTGTTTAATTAGGATTACCTGTATACAAATCCTGATGTTTAGCATCAAACTCTGGTGCTAAACAGCCCAAATACTCCAAAATTTCTCTTTTCAGTCTAATAATTATAAAAACAAGGAGATGGATATGTTCTTTTATTTAATGTTGAGTACTTTCATTTTAGCACTACTGGTTTCCTTCATTGTGATGCGAATTTTTTCCAGCTCTATTAATACTATTTTAGCCCGTATCATTCATGATCCTATTTATACAGCTTGGGCCAAATATACAAAATTTGCCGGCATGGTCGTAGGTACCTCTTCCGGAGTTCGCATCTACGATATGGAAAAATATATTAATCCTGTCAACTACGGCCCCAAAGATGAACATTTTATTATTGAACTGACGAATGAGCGCTGGTTTCTGGAAATTTACCGGACAATTATCGAAACTTTGCAAGGTTTAGCCTGGATGATGCTGGTATTTTTTATGGTGGCACTGATTGCCTATGTTCTGGTGAGATGGGCCGAGATGAAATATAAATCTCAGGGGCAAGAGTAATAAATAAAGAAATGAACTATAGATGAAATTTGCAACGATACTTTAGCTTTGCGTAAAACCGAATATGATTTTTTTATTCCTGTGCTACGCTATAACAATTAACTGATTAATATTAAATATTATTGAATAGACCATCCATAGTGCTTAAGTCTAATCGGCTAAAGTCTAGGTTGGACAGAAAAAATACACGTGTTAAAACATACTCATGATCTCTAGCCTGTACACTGGTTCAAGATCAGAGGGACAAGATTATTTCAATTAGAATTCGGGTATCCAACGTGTCTACATCAGTATTAGTCATCAATTGCGGTTCTTCATCTATTAAATATGCCTTAATCTCTGAGCAGGCAAAAGATCGTATCTATGGTTTGGCAGAAAATCTGGGCTCTGCTGATGCACGCATCAAAGGTGTTACCATTGGTGGACAACCACTTGAACTTTCGATCCCTCATGCTGATCACGAACAGGCACTAGAAACCATTTTAAGCCGCCTGTCACAATACAAACCGCAAGCAATTGGTCACCGGGTAGTTCACGGCGGCACACTAACCAAGGCCGAACTACTGACTGATACGATTGTAGAACGTATTCGTGAAGCAACTCCGCTCGCACCATTGCATAACCCGGCTCATCTGGTAGGTATCGATGCCACTATGCGTCTGTTTCCAGAACTTCCTCAGGTTGCAGTTTTCGACACTGCCTTTCACCAGACAATGCCGGCGCATGCTTATCGCTATGCGGTACCAAAATTCCTATACACAGAACATAATGTCCGTCGCTATGGCTTCCATGGCACCAGTCATGCTTACGTTTCTGAGCGTGGTTCAGAACTGGCTGGAAACCTTAAACAAGGGGGCTGGCTAACTGCACATCTGGGTAACGGCAGTTCAACTTGCGCCATTTGGAATGGTCAGAGCGTAGATACATCAATGGGGCTTACCCCTCTTGAAGGTGTAGTAATGGGCACACGCAGTGGCGATGTTGATCCAAGTCTGCACAGCTTCTTAGCAGCCAACCTTGGCTGGGATGTCTATAAGATTGACCGCATGCTGAACAAGGAAAGTGGCCTGCTGGGCTTATCTGATCTTTCTAATGACATGCGAACTTTAATTGAAGCTTCTGAACAGGGCAATGAAGATGCCACGCTGGCAATTGAAGTATTCTGTTACCGTCTTGCCAAATCTCTTGCTGCCATCAGCTGTGGGCTGCCACGTATTGACGGACTGATCTTTACTGGGGGTATTGGGGAAAACTCAGCTTATATTCGTGAAAAGACGCTCTCCTATCTGCCACACTTTGGCTTCAACTTAAATAAAACCCAAAACAATGAATTAAAACGTGGTACTGAAGGTCGGATTGACCAAGGCCATGGCCCACAAATATGGGTGATTCCAACCGATGAAGAGGCACGGATCGCCCAAGAAACCCGTCAGGTAGCTGCACAGACGAGCTTACTATCAAAAAAGTCTGAACTTGCTGTAGAGCCTGCTTAATTGCGGGCTTTAACCTTCTGTGATTTATATTTTGTTTAATTTTTTAAGGCTCCTATGAATACAATTCTACTGATTCCAACTGGAGAAGGTGTCGGTCTGACTTCAGCCTGCCTGGGAATGATCTATGCACTGGACTGTAATGGTATTAAAGCAGGATTTTTAAAACCTTTTTCTGAATCTTTTCAGGAAAATGATCAGAACCGTACCACTAGCCTGTTTGAACATTTATTCCAGACCAGTACGGTTAAACCGATTGCATATGAAAGAGTTAGCCAGCTGATCGCACTGGAAGAAATGGATGAACTGCTTGAAGAAGCAGTCAGCCTGCATCGCAGTGTTGCCGCCAAACATGATGTGATTATTGTAGAAGGCTTACTGCCAAATCATGAGGACCAGTTTGCAGGTGAGTTAAATGCCGCCCTTGCACAGGCACTAGATGCCAAGGTAATCCTGGTCAGTACTGCAGACGTACAGAATCCGCGTAAAACTGCTGAAAAAATTGAAGCACATCTACGCCAGTTCGGTGGCGCTGCTTCAGAGCGTACAGCAGGTGTGCTGTTCATGCGGACTAAAGGCTTACCTGAAGAAGTTGCACAGATTCCGGTGACCATTGATCCTTCACTGCGTTTAAGTGCAGAAATTGCAACCTTCACGATAGAGCTGCAAAAATATAACCGTTATTTAGGGACTGCTGACTTACCGATTATTGGTCTGGTTCCATTTAGCAATACCCTGAGTGTTCCACGTACACTAGACATTGCCCGTCTGATTCAGGGCGAATGGATTCATCAGGGGGAAGCACGGCAGCGTCGTGTATTACATAGCAGCCTGATTACCTCAAGTATTGAATATGAGCTGAACAAATTTGTTGCCGGTGAACTGATTATCAGTGCTTCCGAACGTACCGATGTACTACTTGCCAGCAGTTTAGCTACCAGTCATGGTATACCGCTAGCAGGCCTGGTACTAACCGAGCGTCAGGCACCCAATGCCCAGATTCTGAATTTCTGCCAGAATGCTATCAAACAGGGACTGCCCATTTTACATACGCAGCTGACTACTCTGGAAACAGCACAGCGTCTGGCAAATCTGAGCAATGAAATACCGGTTGACGATACAGAACGTGCCGAGCAGGTTACCCGTTTTGTCTCCAGTCATATTGATCTGGACTGGCTGACCCAGCAAATCAATGGCAATGCAACTCCCCGCCTGTCCCCTTCAGCTTTCCGGCATGAACTGGTTCAGAAGTCGATTGCTGCGAAAAAGCGCATCGTTCTACCAGAGGGTGATGAACCTCGGACTATTCAGGCTGCGGCGATCTGCCAGTCTCGCGGAATTGCTCACTGTATTTTGCTAGCCAAACCAGAAGCAGTTTTAGAAATTGCCAAAGCCCGTAATATTGAATTACCAGACGATCTTGAAATCATTGATCCGGATACTATTCGTAGCCAGTACATTAGCAGTATGGTCGAGCTGCGAAAAGGCAAGATCAATGACATTCAGGCCAAAGAACAGTTACAGGATACTGTAGTGCTGGGCACCATGATGCTGGCACTGGATCAGGTTGACGGACTGGTTTCTGGGGCGGTACATACCACGGCTAATACAGTGCGACCGGCATTTCAGCTCATTAAAACAGCTCCAGAATATTCACTGGTCTCTTCAGTATTCTTTATGCTGTTACCAGATGAAGTCTATGTATATGGGGATTGTGCTATTAATCCCGATCCAGATGCCCAGCAGCTTGCTGAGATTGCTATCCAATCCGCAGATTCAGCCAGAGCATTTGGTATTGACCCGCGTATTGCCATGATCAGTTACTCAACCGGAACCTCAGGTACCGGTGCCGATGTTGATAAAGTTCGTGAAGCAACAGAGATTGCCCGTCAACGTCGCCCTGATCTGTTGATTGATGGTCCTTTGCAGTATGACGCTGCGTCTGTTGAAAGCGTGGGCCGCCAGAAAGCACCTGAGTCACCTGTAGCAGGGCGCGCCAATGTCTTTATCTTCCCAGACCTCAATACTGGCAACACAACTTACAAGGCTGTACAGCGTGCTGCAAATGTCGTAAGTGTCGGCCCAATGCTGCAAGGACTGAACAAGCCGGTAAATGACCTGTCACGCGGCGCTTTGGTTGATGATATTGTTTTTACGATTGCTTTGACTGCCATTCAGGCAGAACAACAGGCGACAGTATAAATTTTTAAATAAAACAGTCCCAGTATTTCAATTGGGGCTGTTTTATTTTGCTCTAAAAACACTTTCCTTTACATTAACTGGGCCAACCATATGGTATGTCGGGCGCAGTCAGGATCTTCAAACCGCATATTTACCACCCTAAAACCGAACGTCTCAAACAGATTCTTATATTCATCCGGGTCCAGACTTGCATGATATAAAACTTCACCCTGCATTTCCCCTAGAGCTGTGCCATGACTCGGGCCAGTGGTTAACATTAATGCCGTACCGGTTTTTGCATGTTTCTTAAAAATATGAAACATTGCTCTCTGGTCATTATGAGTCAAATGAAAAAAGCTGTCCCAAGCGATAATGCCATTAAAGCTTTGCTTCAAATCCAGTTGACGCATATCAGCTTCTAACCAGTTATGCTCAGGAAAACGGTTCCTAGCTATTTCGAGCATGGCAGCTGAACTATCTATACCTGTAATTTGACATTTTTTTGCAGAAAAATATTGAGCGGTTGGTATACCAGTACCGCAACCCAGGTCAAGAATAGATGATTGATCAGGAATCAGATTTAAAAACTGTTCAAGCCAGGCTTGTTCATAAAAATGCTGGGAGCGTACCTTATCCCATTCGATCGCATATTTTTTATAGATCGGAATAATATTATCTGCGTATTGTTGATCTGACATACCTGATGATAGTTTTAAAATTCAGGAAAAGAATAGCAGAATGCCAAGAGAGGTTACAGGCTAGAAGCAGATGAAGAAGAGAACAATCTAGAAAGAAGATAAAGCTTAGGCTTGATCTTCTAACTGACCATAGAACCAGGTTGCAGCAATAAATATCATAAATGCAATAACCATGAGAATGCTAGATACTGTCATTGTTGATGACTCTATGTAGTGGATACCGGCATTATGCGAAAGTTTTATGACAACTTTATGACAATTTTCTTAAAACTTATATTACTAAAATAACTTTATATAAATCAAATAATAATGACTAAAAAACCTTGATTTTCAGGTTATGTAACTATTACCGAAGTGTCATATCACAGAAAACGCATTTAAAAGACCTGCCAAGAATTCATTTTATGCCATCCTGCGCTACCTTTCTTTTTACTATTAAACTTTCGCCCAAAACCTTGCCGGAAATACCCACAGCGGATGCTTTTTGTCTTATAATTTTGGCCGCTAGCTAACAGCCCGCTCAAGAGACATTTGATATGACAACTATTATCAAGCAAGACGACTTGATCACTTCGGTCAAGGATGCGCTTCAGTTCATTTCGTACTACCACCCGCAAGACTTTATTCAGGCAATGAGCCGTGCGTATGACCGTGAAGAAAACCAGGCTGCTAAAGATGCAATTGCGCAGATCCTGATCAACTCACGCATGTGTGCTGAAGGTCATCGCCCAATCTGTCAGGATACAGGTATTGTCAACGTATTTCTTGAAGTGGGTCTGGATGTTAAATTCGATTTAACCATGAGCTTGGACGATGCCATTAATGAAGGTGTACGTCAGGGTTATTTGGAAAATACCAATGTCTTACGTGCTTCAGTTCTGGCTGATCCGGCATTTGGTCGCAAAAACACCAAAGATAATACCCCGGCAGTGATTCACTATAAACTCGTTCCAGGTAATAAAGTAGATATTACGGTTGCAGCAAAAGGCGGTGGTTCAGAGAACAAATCTAAACTGGCAATGCTCAATCCATCTGACTCAATCGTGGACTGGGTTCTAAAAACTGTCCCAACTATGGGTGCAGGTTGGTGTCCTCCTGGAATGCTCGGAATTGGTATCGGTGGTACTGCTGAAAAAGCCATGATGCTTGCTAAAGAAGCTCTCATGGAAGAAATCAATATGGATGAGCTGCTACGTCGTGGCCCACAAAGCAAGATGGAAGAGCTGCGTATTGAAATCTTCGAAAAAGTTAATGCCTTAGGTATTGGTGCACAAGGTCTGGGCGGTTTGACTACAGTACTGGATATCAAGATCAAGGATTATCCTTGCCACGCTGCCGGCAAGCCAGTAGGCATGATTCCAAACTGCGCCGCGACCCGCCATGCACACTTTACACTAGACGGTTCAGGTGTAGCGCATATTCAGGCGCCGAGCCTTGAAGACTATCCTGCTGTAACTTGGGATTCCTCAACTTCTAAACGTGTTGATCTCGACCACATTACTCAAGAAGAGATGAATTCCTGGAAACCGGGCGATACCCTACTTCTTAATGGTACAATTTATACTGGCCGTGATGCTGCCCATAAACGCATGGTTGATATGCTGAACAACGGCGAAGAGCTTCCTGTTGATTTAAAAGGTAAGTTTATTTACTACGTTGGTCCGGTAGATCCTGTAGGCGATGAAGTGGTTGGTCCTGCCGGTCCGACAACAGCAACACGTATGGATAAATTCACCCGCCAAGTGCTAGAAGCAACTGGTCTCTACGGTATGATCGGTAAAGCAGACCGAGGTCCTGCTGCGGTTGAAGCGATTAAGGATAATAAAGCGACCTACCTCATGGCAGTCGGTGGCGCTGCATATCTGGTTTCTAAAGCTATTCGTGAAGCAGAAGTGGTGGCTTTTGAAGACTTAGGGATGGAGGCAATCTATAAATTTGTGGTAAAAGATATGCCTGTATCTGTAGCAGTCGATGTAAACGGCACTTCAGTGCATGCAACTGCACCTAAAATCTGGCAAGCTAAAATTGGTAAAATCCCGGTGGTGGATGCTGCTGCGGTTTAAACTGGTATAAATTAAAAAAGCATCCAATCATGGATGCTTTTTTATTTTTTTAATTAAAATATTTTCTCTAATCCTGTGCTTTTATTTGCTTAGTTAGATATTAAGAAAAGAAAACTAATTTTACCAAGTTAAAGGATTCCAGAGTTTAAAACGCTTCTTTAAAGCCAGCTCTTCACCTTCTTCATAATTTTGTTTGACAATTTTACGCTTGGGTTCAGTTAATTTACCCTGTGCATCAGTAAAAGCAGCGAAATTAAGTCCGGGACTTTTAAGCTGGGTAGTGCGAATTTCACGGAGTCCCTGTTTGACAGGCATTTGTATTAATGGTCCTGCGCGCAATAAACCAAGATTATGGTCAGGTGAGCCCCGAAATTTCTCTTCTTCATACTTCAGAAAATACTGCTGACCAGCACTCACTTTAAAGTTAGCCACTATCGGCTTTTGAAAATGTATTACGCCTAAGGGCCGGCTAATAGTCAAGCGGTAATGACCCTCGGCCAGTTCCAGCCAATAATAATGATTACTGATCAGACTCGGAATACGCTCACCATTCAGAAAAAAATTAGGTGCTACTACTTCCTGCCGGTTCCAGCGGCTATCCGGACGGTACAGATATACCACTGCAGCTTGCGGATGTTGGGGCTTAACTCGCTGAAAAAGCTGTCCCGGTTTCTGGTTTACCCAGGAACCAACTGAAAACATTCCAACCCGGTGCTGCTCTAGCATAGAAGGCGACTGACTCAGATCTATATTTTTTAACGTAGAGACCAAAGCCGGAGTTGGAGGCGAAACAGGTCGAGTATGACATCCCCATAGCATTCCGCTACCAAGTATTGTCAGCAATAAATAGCGCATGATTATCCCTTACCATGTTTTTCTTGTTTTAAATTTTTATCATGTTGCATTAACATTCTATTGAGCTTAACACCCGCATGTAAATTTGAAAATAAAAAAACGTGCCCAGCGGATTACACTCGGCACGTTTCAGATGAATAGCCAATCAGACTCAGGCAGATTTGGTATTCACAACCTTCAGCTCAGATTTAGGGACTGCCCCTTCTTCACCTTCTTGACGCGGCAAACGCTCAGAACGATATTCTGGCTCAGCACCATCATTGATTACTGCCTCATTAATGACCACTGTCCCGACATCGTTACGGCTTGGCAGGTCATACATGGTTTCGAGCAGGACATTTTCCAAAATAGAGCGTAGACCACGTGCTCCGGTATTACGTTCTAGTGCCTTTTTAGCAACAGCACGTAGGGCAGAATCTTCAAATACCAGATCCACATCTTCCATATTGAAAAGATACTGGTATTGACGGGTCAATGCATTTTTAGGCTCTGTCAGAATCTGCATCAGTGCATCTTCATCCAGCTCTTCAAGTGTTGCAATCACTGGCAGACGACCAATAAATTCTGGAATCAAGCCAAATTTAACCAGATCAGCCGGTTCTACCTGACGGAACAGCTCGGCAAGCTTTTTAGTTTCATCTTTGCTTTTTACTTCTGCAGTAAAGCCGATTCCACCTTTTTCCTGACGATGCTGTACAATTTTTTCCAATCCGGAGAAAGCGCCGCCACAGATAAACAGGACATTTGAGGTATCTACCTGGATAAATTCCTGCTGTGGATGCTTGCGTCCACCTTGAGGTGGAATAGAAGCAACTGTACCTTCAATCATTTTCAGCAAAGCCTGCTGAACACCTTCACCAGAAACATCACGGGTGATCGATGGATTTTCAGACTTACGAGTAATCTTATCAATCTCATCGATATAAATAATACCCTTCTGTGCTTTCTCGATATCGTAATCAGCTTTTTGCAAAAGCTTCTGTACAATATTCTCGACATCTTCACCCACATAACCGGCTTCAGTTAAAGTGGTGGCATCTGCCATAGCAAATGGTACATCCAGAAGACGGGCAAGAGTTTGTGCAAGCAGGGTTTTACCTGAACCTGTCGGTCCGATCAGCAAAATATTACTTTTGGCAATTTCAACCTTATCTTCTGTTTTCTGTCCATTCTGGCTGACTTTCAGACGCTTGTAATGGTTGTAGACAGCTACAGACAATGTTTTTTTAGCAATATCTTGACCAATCACATATTGGTCAAGCGCAGCACGAATCTCGTGCGGTTTTGGCAAAGGACGGCTTGCCCAGTCACCAGTTTCGACTTGCTGGCTGGTTTGTACAAGGTCCAAGCATACGTCCACACATTCATTACAAATATAAGCGTCCTCGCCTGCAATCAGTTTCCCGACTTCAGACTGCGTTTTACCGCAAAATGAACAATGCTTTTGTCCTTGAGGATGTTCGGACATATTTACTCCAATACTTGAATCTTAAAAATTAAGGGCGCTTGCTGAGAACTTCATCAACCAGGCCATATTCTTTGGCAGCTTGAGCTGTCATAAAGTTATCGCGGTCAGTGTCACGTGCAATACGTTCATAGTCCTGACCACTGTGTTCAGCCATCAGCCGGTTCAGGCGTTCTTTAATAAACAGTATTTCACGTGCATGGATTTCAATGTCTGAAGCCTGACCACGGAAACCGCCCAAAGGCTGGTGTATCATGACACGGGCATTTTCCAGACAGAAACGCTTACCTTTGGCACCGGCATTTAATAAAAATGCCCCCATTGAAGCCGCCTGTCCCATACAATAGGTCACTACATCTGGTTTAATAAACTGCATGGTATCGTAAATTGCCATACCTGCAGTGACTGATCCCCCTGGTGAATTGATGTAGAGATGGATATCCTTGTCAGGATTTTCTGCCTCTAAAAACAACATTTGTGCCACAATCAGATTGGCCATGTTATCTTCAACTTCACCAGTTAAAAAAATTACACGCTCACGCAGAAGCCGTGAAAAAATATCAAAAGAACGTTCACCACGAGATGATTGCTCAACCACCACCGGAACTAAAGCATTTTCAATACTTGGGACATACATAGGGCTATTTATTCCTAAAATTCTTATGACTCAGCTCATAGCCACAATATGAGGGATAATTTGCAAAAATGCAAAATTTTCCCTAGTGAATATTGAATAAAAAACGGGGAAATATCGTGTATATAAACTAATTTAACAAATTTACGACGTGTATAAAAAAAGGCGCATTAAGCGCCTTTTTCTGTATCAGTCAGATTTAAGCACGACGAGCTTGCTGTTCTTTTAGCAAATCTTCATAGCTCACTTCTGTATCTGAAACCTGAGCTGCCGCAAGAATATAGTCAACAACCTGGTCTTCAAGCACAACAGCCTCGATTTGAGCACGTTGCTGTTTATCATTTTTGAAGTACTCAATAACTTCAGTTGGGTCTTCATAAGAAGAAGCCATATCTTCGATATAAGCCTCTACACGAGCCGGATCAACTTCAAGTTTAGCATCAGCCAAAACCTTGCTTACCAGTACACCAAGTTTTACTGATTTTTCTGCCTGTTCTTTAAACAGTTCATCAGGAAGCATGCTCTTGTCAAAAGTTTGCGCGTTTGCACCACCAAACTGCTGGGTAAACTGCTGGATCATCTGTTGACGTTGGCGGTCGATTTCCTGAGCAACCATGGCACTTGGAACTTCAACTTCATTTGCTTCAACCAGTGCATCAAATGCAGCCTGTTTTACCTGGTTACGAAGACCGTTACGAACTTCACGTTCCATATTTTTACGAACGTCAGCTTTTAACTTGTCAATTCCTTCTTCTTCAGAAACACCAAAGGTTTGCAGGAATTCAGCATCCAGTTCAGGAAGTTTTGCTTTTTCAACCTGCTTTACAGTAATTTTAAACTGTGCCGCTTTACCTGCCAGATTTTCAGCCTGATAGTCTTCAGGGAAAGTAACGTCAATCACTTTCTCTTCGCCTTTCTTCATGCCAATGATGCCATCTTCAAAGCCAGGAATCATACGGCCTGAGCCTAAGACCAGTTTAAAGTCAGTTGCAGAACCGCCTTCAAACTTTTCACCATCGATTGTTCCTTCGAAGTCAAAAGTGACCTGCATGTCTTTTTTCGCCATACCTTTGGTCTCAACCCAAGTTTGACGCTGTTTTTGCAGGTTTTCAATCATCTGGTCAACATCTTTATCTTGAATTACAGATGTTTTACGCTCAACAGTAAGAGTATCTAGAGCTTTAACTTCTACTTCAGGGTAAACTTCTACAGTGGCTTCATATACCAGCGCATCATCTTTATTTTCAACTTTATCAATATTTGGCATGCCAACAGCATTGATTTTTTCTTGTTGAATCGCTTCAAATACAGTGTCACGAATAATATCGTTCACTACTTCCTGATAAATACCAGCGCCATATTCACGGCGTACAACGTTTACAGGCACTTTGCCCTGGCGGAAGCCGTTGATCTTCACAGTTTTGGCAGTGCGTTTCAAGCGAGCTTCAAACTGCTCGTTAATACGGCTCGTCGGTACAGAAACATTTAAACGACGGGCAACGCCCGAAACCGCTTCAGAAGTTACTTGCATGGCTTCCTCGATATGTGTGTTAGTAATAACAGTTTTAAAAAGTGCCACATTATATGACAACATTTAAAGATATACAAAATACGCCGAAGAAACTACCTGAATTCGCCTGATTTGTATGAAATTAAGAAGATTATTTTAAATTTAGTGCCGAATTAAATATTAACTTCCTTCCTTAATATTGATAGAGAATTAAAAATATTGGAAACTCCATCAAATTTGCCCTCTTAATAAAGCGCTAATCAATTTTAATTTTTATAAAGAAAGATTTATCGGAATATTTAGTTTTTATTTAAATATCCTATTAAGAGCTATAAACTCCTATATTCAATACAAAACATTAATTATCAAAAACTTATAAATTTTAAGTTACTGTATAACATTAATTTATTGAATTAAATATAGAAAATTTATTGCCAATACCAATACAAAAATATGGTGATAAAAAATAAGAATCATTATTATTCGCATACAATTTCACACTATACATTTTGAGTAAGAAATGGCTTTCATCAAAACACGTAAGAAAATCGTATCTTCTGCGATTGTCTCATCACTTTCAGTGATGGCGGGGCATGCTGTTGCACAAGATCAAGTTGCTCAACTTGAAACTATTCACTCCCAAGCCACCACAGAACAACAAAGCTTAAAGGTAGATCAGTCTGCAAATAGCAAATTTGTTGCTCCTTTACTAGATACCCCTAAATCAGTTTCTATTATTTCGAATCAGCTGATTGAAGATACTAAAGTAACGACTTTAAGTGATGCCTTACGCACTGTGCCTGGAATTACCCTAGGAGCAGGTGAAGGTGGAAATCCAAATGGAGACCGACCATTTATTCGGGGTTATAACTCTGAAAGTTCAATGTATGTTGATGGCGTTCGTAACGCTACCTCTCAAAACCGTGAAATGTTTGCTGTAGAACAGGTTGAAGTCACTAAAGGTTCTGCTTCTGCTATGGGCGGAGCAGGTACAGTGGGCGGCAGTATCAACTTGATTTCTAAAGTAGCTAAAAAAGGCGACTTTCTAGAAGGCTCTGTTGAAAATGGTACAGATAATTATCAGCGTATAACGCTAGATGGTAATAAAGACTTCGGTAATGGGATAGCAGCCCGCGTTGCCATTATGGGGCACCACAATGAAAAAGCCGGCCAGTCTGATGGGGCTGAATATAAACGTGCCGGTATTGCACCAAGTATTACATTTGGTTTAGATACTTCTACTCGTGCGACCCTGAGCTACTACTACCTAAAAACAGACGATACTCCTGATTCAGGCGTACCATACAACAACCCTACTGGATATTCGCAATATTCAGGAAAGCCAATTGATGTCAAACAAGGAATTTATTACGGCTGGAAAGACCGTGATTTCCAAAAACAGGAAAATCAGGTTGGTACAATCAAGTTAGAACATGATCTGGCTGATAATCTAACCATTTCAAATACCGCAGTTTATAGCAAGTCTAAGAATGATTATCTGTGGACCAACCCGGATGATTCTCAAGGAAACATTTATAAAAATGGGAATGTATGGGCACGTGTAAACTCACGTATTGCTAATACTGATACATTTACTGACCAGTTAGCATTAACTGGAAAATTTAATACTGGCACTCTTAAGCATAGCTTTAACTTAGGTGCTGAGTATTCGGATCAAGAAACAGATCGTACTCAATATATTATTAATGGCTTGTCTGCTACAGGTGCAGAATACAACAAATGTACCCCTGCCGATATTGCTTCGGGCTGGTGTACTTCTGTTCAAAATCCTAATCGGGGACCATGGACAGGAAGTATCAGTACTGAAGGTGCAGACCAATATAATACACAAACTAAGTCTACTTCTATTTATTTCCTAGACAGCATTGAATTCAATCCACAATGGATTTTAGATTTAGGCTTACGTTGGGACAAGTTTGATACAGAACAAACCATGACATATGGCGCACGTAACAGTGCTGTTCTAGGTTCATCCACCACTCCTCCAACAAAACAAGTTGGCGAGCAAGTTAAAACTGAAAGTGATACTGATTTCTTCACTTATCAAGCAGGTATAACTTTCAAACCAGTTGAAAATGGTTCAATTTATGCCAGCTATGCAACATCTGCAAACCCTGTAGGTGTAGATGCTGGTGACGGTTCTGAAGGTATTGGCGCAGCGTATAGCAATTTAGATCCTGAAGAAAGCCAGACTTTCGAAATTGGGACCAAATGGGATCTTTTAGAAAATCGTTTAAATTTAACTGCTGCAATTTTCCGTACTGAAAAGCAGAATGCGCGTATTCAGTTGAGTCCTACTACTTATAGTAATATTGGCGAAAGCAAAGTTGACGGTATTGAGCTGGGCTTGAACGGTAAAATTACCGATAAATGGGATATCAGCGCCGGCTATACCTATCTAGATAGTGAAGCAACTAAGAATGGCGTAAGCTGTCGTGGCACAACCTGTACTGACCAAGCGGTATTTAACGGTAACCGGATGCCGAATGTTCCTAAAAACAGCGCTACACTTTGGACAAACTATCAGGCTCTTCCACAACTTCAACTTGGTGCTGGTGCAACTGCAATGGACAAAGTCTATGGTGACTTAGCCAATACCAAGTATGTACCGGGCTATGTCCGTTACGATGCCATGGCACGCTATAACGTAAATAAAAATGTTGATCTGCAGCTGAACCTTAACAATCTCTCAGATAAACGCTATTTCACTAAAGCCTATGCTTCTCACTATGCTACAGAAGCAGAAGGCCGCAATGCTGTACTGTCTTTAAACTTTAAATATTAATCTTGTGCCGAAAACCATAATATTTTTATGGTTTTTAGCTTAAAATAGCCTCTATATAGGGGCTATTTTTATATCCATATTTTACTAAGACAGGTGAAAGCCGTGATCCATCATATTCCTCATGTATTAACTCAAACCCAGGTCCAGCATTTTCGGGAAGAAATGGCTAAAATTGAGTGGGTCAATGGCAAAGTCACCGCAGGGACGCTGTCAGCCACGGTCAAACAAAATCAGCAGCTTCCAGAAGACCATCCTCTTACTCATCATTTAAGTACAATTATTTTAGAATCTTTAGGCCAGCACCCATTATTTTTATCGGCCGCCATTCCTCTTGATATCATTCCTCCGTTATTCAATCGCTATGAAAATAATGAGGCATTCGGTTTTCATGTCGACAACTCTATCCGCCGTATCCGTGGGACCAATGAGCGGTTACGGACCGATCTGTCCTGTACTGTATTTTTAAGTGAGCCGGAAGAGTATGTAGGAGGTGAATTGGTGGTAGAAGATACTTATGGTTATCACGAAGTCAAGCTGCCAGCCGGAGACATGATTCTCTACCCTTCAACCAGTCTGCATGAAGTCACACCAGTAACCCAAGGCTGCCGGATTGCTTCATTTTTCTGGGTACAAAGTATGGTACGTGATGATGCAGAACGTCATATGCTGTTTAATCTGGACCAGACTATACAAAACCTGCGCATGCAGCTGGGTGACCAGCATCAGGAGGTTATCAAGCTCACAAATCTGTATCACAACCTGATGCGTAAATGGGCAGAGCTTTAAGACAGTTAAAGAAAAAATAAACTGTTATTTTAATAGGCTTTTTCTATTAATTATAGTTGTCTGATTATTTTACAGATAACGATTGACAGCTTATTTTTTATCACGTAATTTTAAGGGCATGAATATATACCCGAATATTCTCGCCCTCCTCCCTACAGGCTCCCTCCTGAGCTTGCCCCTGATGCTGCGCCTCGCGCGCGCATAATATATACCTGCCTGTATAAGGCTAAAAGATACCTTGAAATTTTAAATAGTTTGACAAAATATAGTTAATATAAAAGTAGTACGTTGCGCTTAAATTCGATCCGAGCCACCTTGCTACATAAGGAGTTCCCTCATGATGTTGGCTGACCCAAGTAAAAAATACCGTCGTATGTATCAGCGTGTCGATTTACCAGACCGCCAGTGGCCAAATAAAGAAATCAATCAAGCGCCTATCTGGATGAGTACTGACCTGCGTGATGGTAATCAGGCCATTTTTGAACCGATGGATCTTGAACAGAAATTCAAGATGTTCCAGATGCTGATAAAGATCGGTTTTAAACATATTGAGATTGGTTTTCCATCTGCTTCACAGATTGATTTTGACTTTACCCGTAAGCTGATTGAAGAAAATCATATTCCAGATGATGTCTATATCGAGGTTCTGGTTCAGGCACGTGAACACTTGATTCAACGCACTTTTGAAGCGCTGGAAGGTGCCAAACGCGCGATTGTGCATATCTATAATGCCAACTCACCGACTTTCCGTAACAAGGTATTAAATGTAGATATCAATGGTGCCAAGCAGTTAGCGATTAATGCAGCACAAAAAGTGAAAGAATATGCAGCGCAGTATCCTGAAACTGATTTTATTTTTCAGTACAGCCCTGAATGTTTCTCTGCAACCGAGCTTGAGGTTGCCAAAGACGTTTGTGATGCTGTAACTGAAATCTGGGAAGCCTCTCCGGAAAATAAGGTTATTTTAAACTTGCCAGCTACTGTAGAAGTTTCTACGCCAAATGTTTATGCAGACCAGATCGAATGGATGCACCGCAATATTGAACGTCGTGATGGCGTAATTATTTCAGTTCATTGCCACAATGACCGGGGCTGCGGTATTGCTGCCTCAGAACTGGCCATTATGGCAGGTGCAGACCGTGTGGAAGGCTGCGTATTTGGTAATGGCGAACGGACTGGTAATGTTGATGTCGCAGCAATTGCCCTGAATATGTACACTCAAGGTGTGGCACCAAACCTGGATTTTTCCAATATTAATGAAATAATTGCTACAGTTGAAGAATGTACCGGTTTGCCTGTACACCCGCGCCATCCATACGCAGGTGATCTGGTCTTTACTGCATTTTCTGGCTCGCACCAAGATGCCATCAAGAAAGGTTTTGAATTCCAGAAAAATGAAGAAATCTGGGATATGCCTTATTTGCCAATTGATCCCAAAGATCTGGACCGTGATTATGATGCAGTAATTCGCGTCAACTCACAGTCAGGTAAGGGTGGTATCGCCTATTTGCTTGAATCTAACTATAACGTTGTATTGCCACGTCGCTTGCAGATTGAATTCTCACAAGTAGTACAAGAGCACACAGATGCGACCGCAACCGAGATTACTGCCCAGGAAATCTGGTCACTGTTCAAGCAGACCTATGTCGAAGCTAAAAATACTCACTACATTGCACAGAACTATAAGCTTTCCGACCATAATGGTAATCAGGTCATTGAACTTGAAGTGACCATGAATGGCCAGAAGCAACAGATCCGTGGAGAAGGCAATGGGCCAATTTCGGCTATTCTGGATGCCTTGCAACTGCCGATTGATGTATTGAACTATGAAGAACGCAGTATTGGTTCAGGTGCTAATGCAAAAGCACTGGCACTGGTCGAACTGCAAGTCAAAGGTTCGGGTAAAAATGCTTTTGGTGCCGGCGTACACGACAATATCGTAACCTCTTCAATTGAGGCCATCCTTGCCTGTACTAACCGCCTGATTGATCAGGGCGTATTACACCCTGAACAGGTCATTGCTGCCGCGATTTAATATACAATTCCCTTTTGAAAGGATACCCTGAGCTTGGTATCCTTTTTATTATTCATTTTTAAAGATTTAAGGCGAACCATTCCCGTGTCTTTTCCAAGCGACTCAGTGGGCCTGGTCACCCCGCAAAAGTTTCAATTTGAAGAACCACTCGAACTAGAATGTGGACGTATTCTGCCCCGTTTTGACTTGATGGTTGAAACTTATGGTACCTTGAGCCAAGACAAGTCCAATGCGATTCTGCTTTGCCATGCATTATCTGGTCATCATCATGCCGCAGGTTATCATCATGAAGATGATAAAAAACCGGGCTGGTGGGATGCCTGTATTGGGCCTGGCAAGGCCATTGATACCAACAAGTTTTTTGTAGTGGCCCTGAATAATATTGGGGGCTGCCATGGCTCAACCGGTCCAACCTCCCCTAACCCTGATAATGATAACCTGCCCTATGGTCCGGATTTTCCACTGGTCACTGTACGTGACTGGGTAAAAACCCAGGCACTCCTGTCAGACCGGTTAGGAATTGATGTGTGGTACGCGATTGTGGGTGGTTCACTCGGCGGCATGCAGGCACTACAGTGGTCAGTAGATTATCCGGACCGCTTGAAGAATTGTGTGGTGATTGCCAGTGCACCTAAACTATCTGCACAGAATATTGCTTTTAATGAGGTCGCACGCCAGTCTATTCTCTCTGATCCGGATTTCCATCATGGGCGCTATCTGGAACACGACAGTTATCCAAAACGCGGTCTGATTTTAGCGCGTATGGTCGGCCATATCACCTACCTTTCGCAAGAAGCCATGATGCAAAAATTCGGCCGTGACTTAAAGTCCGGGAAATTCATGTATGGCTTTGATGTCGAGTTTCAGGTTGAAAGCTATCTGCGTTATCAGGGTGAACAGTTTAGCCGTAATTTTGATGCCAATACTTATCTGATCATGACCAAAGCTCTGGATTACTTTGATCCCGCCCGTGAATATGAAGAGTCCCTAACCCTTGCCATGAGCCAGACCAAATGCCGTTTTCTGGTCATTTCCTTTACTACAGACTGGCGTTTTACTCCAAAGCGTTCACAAGAAATTGTAGAAGCTCTGATTACCAATCATAAACCGGTCAGTTATCTGGATATTGATGCTGAACAGGGGCATGACTCGTTCTTGTTCCCGATTCCGCTTTATGTAAAAACCTTGCGTGCTTTTCTTGGTGGCGAAGAACACCTGAAGTCCACCCCGAAGGAGACGGTATAATGCGTATTGATCAGCAGCTGGCAGAACGTTGGATCAAACCTGGCTCCAAAGTCCTTGATCTTGGCTGTGGGGATGGAGAATTACTCGCCCATATGAGCCGCCGGCATCAAATTCAGGCCTATGGACTAGAAATTGATCAAGAAAAGATTGCAATTGCCATCAGTCGCGGGTTAAATATTATCCAGCAGGATTTGAACCTGGGTTTGAGCCGTTTTGATGATCAGTCTTTTGACTATGTAGTCATGGCACAGGCTTTACAGGCGGTCGATGCACCGGATGTGTTACTGCGTGACATGGTGCGTGTAGGGAAACAGGCTATTATTACTTTCCCGAACTTCGCCCACTGGAAAACCCGTTCTTTTCTGGCTCTTAAAGGGAAAATGCCTGTTTCGGATGCTCTACCCTATATGTGGTATAACACCCCAAACATTCATTTATGTACGTTCCGCGATTTTGAAGCCTTATGCGCGGAAAATGATATCCAAATTATTAACCGACTCGCCGTGAATGGGAATCAGCAAGGTAGTTTACTGAGTAAACATGTTCCGAATCTGTTTGGTGAAGTCGCTATTTATCGAGTGAGCGCTCTATGAAAAAAACGACCTTAATTGGCACATTGGTATTTGGACTTTTAACTATCCAGGCGCATGCTGACTATATTCCACAACAACAATCTACAGCAGCCCAGGCAGCGCGTTATTCAACTATGGGGATCAATGATCTGGTTAAAGCTGCAAAAGCAGGCCAGCCAGGTGCCCAGTTCTATTTAGCCACCCATTACCAGTACGGTAAAGATATTCAAAAGGATGAAAAGCAGGCATTTGCCTGGTTTAAAGCTGCCGCTGACCAAGGTCTGTCTGCTGCCCAACTGAATGTGGGCCGGATGTATGCAGACGGGATCGGCGTAAAAAAAGATGAGATTCTGGCTCGCCGTTATTTTGAAAAAGCCGCCAGCAGCGGTGACAACCGTGCCAGCTTTAACCTGGCAATGATGGAAGAGCAGAAAAAGAACTATGTAGGTGCTTATCAGTGGTATGAACTGTCTACCCGCGACGGTATGCTCGACACTAAAGTTATTAATCTGTCTGAGGGCAAGAAAACTGCACTGGCAGCTAACCTTACCCAGGAACAGATTCGTATGGCACGTGACCGTGCAGACAAATGGATTCAGGCCCAATAATTTGAAGCTTGTATTTAAGGCGCCTTCGGGCGCTTTTTTATGGTCTCAATAAAGCATTCGATTTGAGGTAAAATATTTAAACTGTTTCTTAAAGTGACGAGCACAATAAAATGTCTGCAAATGCATGGTTATCTCAGGGAAGTCTGGTTCTGGCCAGTAACAACAAAGGGAAAATTGCCGAGTTTGAAAAACTGTTTGAACAGCTGGCACTTCCAGTTGAGGTCATTCCTCAAGGTCAGCTAAATATTGCTGATGCAATTGAAGACGGGTTGAGCTTTGTTGAAAATGCCATTATTAAGGCCCGTCATGCTGCACGTATTTCTGGCAAACCGGCGATTGCTGATGATTCGGGGATTTGTGTCCCGATTTTAAATGGAGCACCCGGTATCTACTCGGCTCGCTATGCTGGAGAACATGGGAATGATGCAGCCAATAATGCTCGCTTACTGGAAGAATTAAAATCTCTGCGAAGACCTGGAGAACCGGTTGAAGCCATGTTTGTCTGTGTTTTGGCCTTAGTACAACATGCTGAAGACCCGCTACCACAAATTTTTGAGGGCGTGTGGCAAGGAGAGATTCTGGAAAAACCACGTGGTGAACATGGCTTTGGTTATGATCCCCTGTTCTGGTTACCAGAACTTGGCCTGTCCAGTGCCGAGCTGCCAAAAGAAGAGAAAAATAAAATCAGTCATCGCGGGCAGGCCATGCAGCTATTTCAACGAAGTTTACAGAATCGTCAATAAGCCACAGTTTAAATTCGTTTTAAAGGGTGAAAAGTTCCTTTTCTTTAAGAAAGGAACTTTAAACGATGTGTAGTAGCAGACCATAAATCAGAATAATTGCGCAGCTCACCATAGTACCTGAAGCAATATACTTGGCAGAGATTCCAGTACCCTGATAATGAGTTTCTAGCGCCACAATATTTGCCGCCGGCGGCAAACAGAACAGTAGAAACATGACTCCTATATACTGCCCGATATGTGGAATAGAAATAAAAAAATAAGTCAGACTACATAAAACCAGTCCACAGCACAGTTTAAGTACAGCCAGTTTTAAACTATAAGTTATATCGTCTAGCTGAACTTTCGTCCGGCGCAGCCACATGCCTAGCACGCACATCCCCGCAAAGCTCATACCGATTTTGGCCAGACCGTAAAGCATATCAATCCATTTATGCTCAGGCATATACTGAAAACCGAATAAGCGGCACAATACAGCAATAGTCAGGGCAATTACTGGTGGTGATTGAAGCACTTTTTGCAAAATACTCTTCCAGGACTGCTGCTCCGAACTGACCGCAGTCACTGCCCAGATGTTGCCAAAAATTGAACCGCCAATATATAAAGCTACCATTGGTGCACTGATTTCAGGCCCAAATAAAGCAATCGCAAAAGGAAAACCGAGCCAAGCCATATTTACATAGCTAAAACATAAAGACTGGAGCTTGTCTTGAGAAATGAGCCAGAAAAAATAAAATAGAATTACCGCGACAATAAAACTAAATATCATCAGGCTAAGGCTGCCTGCCTGATAAAACACCATATTATAAATAATGACAGCGGGTATAAATACTCGTGCCAGCAGGGTTGCGAGCATAGTTTTTAATGCAGAGGCATATGCAGTTGTCGCCAGTCCCAGACCACATAAAAATGCAAAGAGGGGTAAAAGCAATACCACGTGGTTTTCCTCTGGTGTTGTGGCGCTATGGTAGCACTAACATTAATTAAATGCTCTAAATGGCAGGCTGTCTTTAAACTGCAATATATAAGTCACAAGGCTGTCATACAGACCTGTTGAGATATCTTCTAGTTAAAACAGGAGAATTTTCTATGGCTGGACTATCTATTTGGCATGTGGTCATTTTTGCAATTGTCGTTATCTTGCTGTTCGGCACGTCAAAACTTAAAAATTTAGGTAAAGATGTAGGTGGTGCAGTTAAAGACTTTAAAAAATCTATCCGCGAAGATGAGCAGCAAACTGTAGCCCTTCAGGAACCGCGCACTATTGAACACCAGAATGTTAGTGCTGACACAAATTCAACTGTAAAACACTAGGGTATTTTTCATGCTCAATATTGGTATGACTGAGCTGCTGGCTTTTGGCATCATTGCTTTATTGGTGCTTGGGCCGGAAAAGTTACCAGAAGCAGCACGCTTTGCTGGCAGGTGGTATGGCAAGATCAAACGTATGGTCAGTAATGTACAGGCTGATCTGGACCGTGAATTGCGCCTTTCAGAACTCCGTGAGCAGATGCAGCAGGAAATGGCCCGTATTCAAGAGCTGGAACAGAAAATGCAAGCCCAGATGCATGAACTACAACAACAGAAAAACTTTGCAGATAACGCTCTACAAGAACATGCAAATACTCATAATAAAAATTTATCCACGCAGTACTTTTTTATTGAACAAGCCCCGCCTCTGGTCCTGACTCGTCAACCAGAACGGCTGGCCTGCTTTTGCCAAATTACTGAACAGCCAGAAAGCCCTGTACAGTCTTCTTATCCTGAACTCAAGGTGGCTGTATGAGTCAACTTTCTCCTTCACAGCTCCCAGGCCCAATATTAAATGAGCAGTCGCAAGTCCAACTTGAAGAGATGCCCATTACCCGGCACTTAATGATTTTACGCCGCCATCTTTTTAAAATTGTTGCTATTCTAATTGCTCTATTTTTTTGTCTGCTGCCTTTTGCAAACCGGACTTATCAGTTACTTTCAGAACCACTAAGGGCCCAGTTACCCAGCTCGTCAACCATGATTGCGACCGATGTAACAGCAACGTTCATGGCGCCCTTCAAGCTGAATTTCTTTATCGCCCTTATGATTGCTATGCCCTTTATCATTTATCAGCTCTGGACATTTGTAAAACCGGCACTATATGAAAAAGAAAAATCCTTAGCCCTGCCCTTATTGGTAGGAAGTATCAGCTTGTTTTATGCCGGCATTGCATTTGCCTATTTTGTTGCCCTGCCTTCAATTCTGCATTTCTTCATGAGTGTGTCGCCTGAAACAGTGGCACCGATGACAGACATTAACAGTTACCTAGCTTTCTGTTTGAAACTGTTTCTGGTATTTGGACTGACTTTTGAAATTCCGATTATTACTTTGCTTCTGATTTTGATTGGGGTTGTATCTACACAACAACTGGTCGAGAAAAGACGTTTTATCATTGTCGGGTGTTTTTTTATCGCCATGTTTGTTACTCCACCAGATGCAATTTCCATGGTTATGCTGGCTATTCCAATGTGGCTACTTTTCGAAGCTGGACTTTTCTTTGGAAAACTCATTGAAAGGCGTAGAGCAGTCTAAGATCTTCAACTTTATTTCAGCAGACTTCGGTCTGCTTTTTTCATCATACTGTCTTATTTTCTTCACCTGAATGTCACTTAACCGTCAAGGTCCCGTCATATTTATCACCTAATTTAGTTACAACTTAACAACACCTTACTTGTATTTAGGAAAAAAACATGACGCAGCTGACGCCATATCATGAAGATCAAGAACTTGATAATAATACTTCATCTAATATCCATTTCCGTGACATTTTAGAGCAACGCATGACGCGCCGCAGTCTCATTACCAAGACAGCAAGTGGAGCAGTTGCCTTGGCGCTGGCTTCTACACTGACTGGCTGTAATGATGATGACGACAATAGTAGTAGCGGAACAGCACCAGTTACTCCGAATGACCCTAACCAGAAGCCTAGCAAACTTTCATTTACTCCAGTGGCTAAAAATCTGGATGACATTGTGACCGTACCTGAAGGCTATCAAGCTACTGTAATTTATGCATTGGGAGACCCAATTAATCCAATGCTTGGGGACTGGAATGATAATGATATTCCACCTGGTCCAAGCTTCCAGTTCCGTTCTGGTGACTGCCATGATGGTATGCATTTCTTTGGTTTAAACAGCGCTACAGACCGCTTTGATGATACGGTCTCAGCACAAGGTTTGCTGGTAATGAACCATGAATACATCAACCAGACCTTCCTTCATCCTAAAGGTCCAACCAAGGTTGAAGGACGCCGTCCTGAGGATGAAGTTATTCGTGAAACCAATGCGCACGGCGTATCTGTAGTCCATATTAAAAAGGACCCGGCAACTCAAAAAGTAGAAATTGTTAAAAACTCTGTTTTTAACCGCCGTATTACTGCCTCAACAGAAATGGATTTTGCCGGTGCTGCTGCAGGTTCCAGTCTGCTTGCTACACGTTTTTCACCTGCCGGACGTCAAACACGTGGTACACATAACAACTGTGGCAATGGCTATACGCCTTGGGGTACTTATTTAACTACCGAAGAAAACTTTATTGGCTATTTCCAGCGTTCAGGACATGACGAGTACCAACGTACAAATGCCGAGAAAATCGCATTAAAACGTTATGGTCTGGGACTAAAAAAAGACGAACCTTATCTTTATGAGCTAGATGAGCAAGGCGCTCCTAAAAAGGGTAAAGATGGCAAAATTGTTTATAGAAAAGATTCAAATGGTAATTTAATACCAAATATTGATGATCAGGGTCGACCAGTCTATTTGGGCGCAAGCTCACGCTATGCTTGGGAAACTGTCATTGGACAGGTTGAGTCACAGGATCTATATGACCGCTGGAATGCTGATGTAAAAGCGGATCAGCCTACTCAGGACTATCGTAACGGACCCAATACTTTTGGCTGGATGGTCGAGATTGACCCGTTTGATGGCCGTCATAGACCGGTCAAACGTACTTCTTTAGGCCGTTTTGCACATGAAGACAGTGCCTGCCGTGCAGTAGCGGGCCAACCTTTGGCATTTTATATGGGTGACGACTCTAAAGGCGAATACATCTATAAATTTGTCTCGAGTGCTGTATGGGACCCGAAAGATGTAAACCGCGGCTATACTGCTGGCGATAAATACATGAACTCAGGAAAACTGTATGTTGCCAAGTTTAACAGTGATGGTTCAGGCCAGTGGATTGAACTAAGCTATGGTAAAAATGGTCTGAATGAAAGTAGCAGTACTTATCCCTTCACCTCTCAAGCCGATGTGGTGACATTTGCCCGTTTAGCGGGGGATGCTGTCGGCGCAACAAAAATGGACCGTCCGGAGTGGGCGACCGTTAATCCGGTAAATGGCGAAATCTACGTTACCCTGACCAATAACTCAAATCGGGGAACCAGTTACCCGACAGATGCAGCTAACCCGCGTAATTATGATGACCTTAAAGACAAAAAGACTCAAAGTGGCAACGTAAATGGTCATATTATCCGTTTTAAAGAAACCGATGATAAAACTACAGCTGAGACCTTCAAGTGGGATATTTATCTGTTTGGTGCCGAAGCCTCTATGGCATCAAATATTAACCTGTCTGGTCTGACTGATAACAATGATCTGTCTTCACCAGACGGAATGTGGTTTGACCCGCGTGGTGTGCTCTGGATTCAAACAGATGATGGAGCTTATACCGATGTCACAAACTGTATGATGCTTGCTGCTTTGCCAGGTCAGATTGGTGATGGTACTACCGCAACTACTTCCAGCGGACAGCAGACATTAATGGGTGCAAAAGTAACAGACTCAACCCTGCGCCGTTTCTTGGTAGGGCCAAAACAGTGTGAAATTACCGGGATTACCATGACCCCTGATTACAAAGCTATTTTCATTAATGTGCAGCATCCGGGCGAAGACTCTGCCAGCTATGCAACTCCTGCAAGTCACTGGCCGGCAACCCAGACTGACCGGAATAACACTACAGCCCGCCCACGTTCGGCAACTGTCGTAATTACCCGTAAAGACGGCGGCGCAATTGCGGGTTAATCCTCTTTTTATGAATATGCCGGCCTATTGACCGGCATATTTATTTTTGTTGAGTCAGAGAAATCCGCTGCTGCACAATCTGTCCGCTCTGCTCTCCTTGCTGAGTCTTTTCTAGCCAATTCCATGTATGATGGTACAATCTTAAAAAATTTGAACACCGGGTTCCATACATCGGGCTTTGAATAAAAGTAGAAGAAAGTAGCAGTTCCATATCCTGACTGATACCCGTCTCTGGCAGGGCATTCTGATCTACCTTGCGCTCATCTTCTAAAATATCCCAGACAGCTGACTCCAGTATGTGCTCAGCAACAGGACGCTGGAGCATAGGTAAAAATTCTTGGGTAAAGCGCTTTCGTAAATGCAAGGTCTTTTGCCAGGAGTCGCTCATGAGCCCGTTAGAAATTACGTATACGCCACTGGCCAGCACCTGAGGAGCCTCGCCTCGGTTACTCATATATACTGCCTGCGTTTGATCTCCTATCACCAGGTTAAAACCAGCATATTCCTGCTGTTGTTTCTCAAGCATCTGAGCAAAGCGAATGGGTTTCTGCTCAGATTCCAAAAAGGCCTGCACTAAATGACCACGCGAGGTCGGATAATGCTGCCGGTCTGTGCCATCACGAAAATTGGTGATCACTGCCCAACGTCCAGATGCTGTAATACCCATCCACGTACCACCAGATTGTAAATCTTTGCCAGCTATAACCGGACTGTTCTCCCAGTGATTCAAGACTTGCGTAGGTCGCTGATAAAACTCATCCCGGTTAGAAATCAGGCATAATGGCATACGATCTAACACTTGCCAGGCTAAAGCCACAATACACATAGGCATCTCTCATGATCTTTACACATTGAATGTACAACATTTTTAGGAACATTCCGCTAGAATCTGTGCAAAACGAATACATAAAGGAGCTGTAATGCTGACCTATCCGAGTATTGACCCAGTCGCGCTGGCACTGGGTCCTTTAAAAGTTCACTGGTATGGGCTGATGTATTTATTGGCCTTCTTGTTTGCTTGGGGACTGGCCAGCTACCGGGTTAAACAGCGTGTAGGCTGGACCACCGATATGGTATCTGATCTGGTTTTCTACGGCGCACTTGGTGTTGTGATCGGTGGACGGCTGGGTTATGTGTTCTTTTACGGATTTGATCAGTTCCTAGCCAACCCGCTCTGGTTATTCGAGGTCTGGACCGGGGGCATGAGTTTCCATGGCGGTTTTCTGGGGGTTATGCTAGCAATGCTGCTCTGGTGCCGTAAATATCAGAAAACCTGGTTCCAGACACTGGACTTTATTGCGCCATGTGTCCCCACTGGTTTGATGTTTGGCCGCATCGGAAACTTTATCGGTGGTGAGCTTTGGGGTCGTCCAGTTATCAATCCAGACTATCCCTTCGGAATGGTTTTTCCGCATGTAGATAATTTGGTACGTCACCCATCTCAGCTTTATCAAGCTTTAGGCGAAGGCCTGATTCTGTTTATCGTGTTGTGGTGGTTTAGTTCCAAGCCACGTCCACGTATGGCAGTTTCAGCGCTGTTCCTGATCGGTTATGGTATTGCACGCTTTGTGGTTGAGTTCTTCCGTGAACCGGACAATGGCCAGCTCTTTATTGGCTGGATGAGTAAAGGCCAGTTCCTGACCCTGCCAATGATACTGATTGGTCTGTGGATGATGTGGTACGCCTACCACAGAAAAATTTATGACTGGGGTCCACAGAAAAATACCTGATACATAGAGGAGCAATTGCTCCTCTTTTTTATGCTAAAGTTCTGAGCTGTTCTGCTTGATTTCAAAAGACTATGCTTGAGTTCTGGTTTGATCCTAAAGTTTCCATCACACGTAAATTGCTGATCTTTGTATCTATTGCAATAATTACTGCTGTGCTGTATGGGATGCAGCCGTTGGCATTAGACGCTATTTTAATGTTTTCGGGCACAGGTATCATTTTTTTAATCTGCCGTTACTGCAAAATGCACTTTGCAGCCGGGCAGCCCGCTGGCTTGCTCTATCGTCTGTTAACCTGGATTCCCATAGCATTATTGCTTGCCCTGATTTTTATGAATATGAAAGAGGGCGAAATTTTACTGCCAGGTGCACAGGGAATTGGTTTTATGGCACTGGCCGTTTGTCTGTTCTCGCCTTTATCCCTTCTACATAAAAACAAAAATCCAGAAGAGAGTATGTAATGCTTGATTTTTGGTATTCGGCACGCTGCACCCGTCAGGTTAAGCTGATAGTTTGTATTATGACCTGTGCCATGATTTACCTGTGTTCTACTGTGCAGGCGTTGTCGGCTGTATTGACAGGATTTAGTCTTGGTTTGGGCATATCAATGCATCTACTCAGACAGCTGAATCTTAAAATAAAACAAAATAATATTTATAAAAATGGCCTTTCTATTTTGCTCTATAGCGTACCTTTTGCTGTTTTCCTTATTTTGCTTTATGTATTGCCTGATGAACATAAAATGATTTTAGGATTACAGGTGCTAGGGTTTACTGCATTAGGACTATTTATTGTATCGATCTATGAAAACCGCGCCAGACGCTTTAAATAAATTTTTCTCCAACCAGAACGCTAGATATATATTTGAACTATAGGCATTTCAGGTTTCAGGACAATAAGCTGTGGTTTCAAGCTGTTTTAGAAAAGTCGAAAAACCTTGAGGTGTACGGGCTATTAAGCGGCTACTGGTCATGACCCTTACCCGGTTACTCCATATCACCTTGTATTGCAGGTTTAACATTCTTTTCACCAGACCTACATCCTCATGACAGGTTAGTGCTCCAAACCCGCCAGACTTAATATAGGCCTCGGCACTAAAACTCAAGTTGGCGCCATGAATATGTCGATGATCCATATCATCACAATAATGCTGCAGATAGCGCTGCCGGGTAAGTGACGACAGATGTTGCCAGCTATCTACCTCAACCACGCCACAGATTACATCAGCAGGCTGATGCGATAGCTGCTGCTTAAGCCAGAAGCGGTCTACTTTCGAATCTGCATCAGTGCAGGCAATCCAGCGGGCACCAGTAGCAATGAGAGTACGAACACCCAGATCGCGGGCATGGCCTACACAGCGCACTGCACACTGCAAGTAGTTTATACCTGCACGTTGTACCAGTTTCAGAGACTGATCGGTACAACTATCCAGCACTACCAGAACTCTTACCTGAACGGAAGCCGGCAGTTCATCTACAGCCTGTTGAATGGCCAGCAGGCAGTCAGACAGATGCTCTTCCTCATTATGGGCAGGAATGACAATACCAATCATATTAGTCCCTCCTGATGTGCCAAGCTGCCAGAGTCTGTAGTCCAGAGGTCGACCAGAAAATCCGGATCGTCTAACCCAAGATAATGATAAAGTTTCAGGTGCTGCTTTAACAGCTGATGGACTAAATTCCCGTTTAAACTAAACCCGTCAATTGGGTAACGCCAGTGACAGCACAGCAAAGTACCGGTGTCATTTAAACTCCGTTGTGCCCATTCAATCAGCTGTAACAGTTCATTCTCATTTAAATAGTAAGCAATCTCGCTGATCACGATGAGATCAAATTTTTCTTCAGGACACTGCTGGGGAATCCGTTTCTGCTGTATATCAATATGTAGCTGTCCTTTTAAGCGCTGCCGGGCCAACTCGACTGCTTTGCTGTTTGCATCTAAACCAAGCAGTTCGTCACAGCGGCTGGCTAGCTCTTGACTAAAAACCCCATTGGCACAGCCAAGTTCCAATATGCGTCCGTACCTTTGCCGGGGTAGCAAGGCCAGACAAATCTGCCGTTTGCGCTGTTCATACCAGCGCTGGGTATAACCCCATGGGTCATCATTATGATGATAGAGCGTATCGAAGTAATCCTGTTTAGGCATGTATATAAACCTCGCAGGGCATCAAGATTCGCTCTACTGTATGTGAAGATAAAATAGGTGCCTGTCCGGTGCTTGGGTCTGTTTCAAGCTGGCTTTTAAAGCACTGAATCGCCTGTTTTTTGAGCCTGAGCTGTGCGGCTGTCAGTTCCAGCTTGCAGGCAGATTTCCAGGGAATACGGTTGTCCTGTGGCCTGGCCCAGTGCCATGACCAGATCAGGACTTGATAACAGCTAAGCTGCTGTTGATCTGCCAGCCGCTGTACAGTTTGACCAGTTGCTTCATGATCAGGATGACCATCCTTTGCAAATGTGCACACCAGAATATCATCGGGTCTGACCAGCTCTTTCAGAGCAGCATACAGCTTTTGCTGCTCAGCAGTTACTTCACCATCTGTCAGCTGCAGTGCAATCCGGTTTACCCGATTCTGCACGCCTAATACTTTAAGCGCATTCAGGCTTTCTTGAGGCCGCAGCTGATCCAGCTGCTGTGGTGTATAAAGCTGTGAGTCCGGATGGCTTTGTGTACCATTAGTCACAGCCACCAGCAGAATTTCACGTTTCAGTGTACTAAGCTGCTGTATCAGGCCAGCACATCCTAAAATTTCATCATCTGGATGCGGCGCTATAATCAGTATACGTTGCCCTGCCGGAAAAGCTTGCTCAGGGACAAGCGTCTGCAATGACTGTAACCCGCTCCATTGCTGCCAGGCCCGTTTGGTCGTGCCATTTCCATAAATCAGGCGGTCTCCTACCGGACTATTTATAACATCCATGCAGTGTCCTCCATAACCGAACGCTCACCAATCTGTTCCAGATCAAAAGCCGCATGGCTTTGTCTTAAAAAAACCGGTAAATCTGCTGCCATTTGGGCAAACATGGTGTTTTCACAGAAAGGTCGTGCTCCCAATGCCTTACCAACCAAGTCCAGAACCTTTTGTGCAGTCTGCTCAGTCTGAATACGCAACATCCGAATAATCAGCTCGTGACTTTGCGCAGGATGCTGATCAATTTGTGCTGCTACATATTTGAAATATTCACGGGTAGTAGCTAACGCACTATTTACTTCACCTAGATACATTAGCCGAAAAGTATTGGGTTTCTCCTGACAGGCCTGTTGTAATGTATGGGCCAGACGGGTAGCCGCACCATACCAGCAAGCTGCCACACCAGCAGCACCATGCCAGAATCCTGATCGGTCTAGATATTGTCCGGGCTGCCCTACCGTTTGTGCAACAACTTTATTAAAACTGATTTTTGCAGTCTGGGTATAAGCCATTCCTATAGCATTCCATTCACTATGGTCGATGCAAATATCTGGCTGGTGCATGTCAACAATTAACAGCTGTGAATTATTCTGTGTATCCCGATAGGTCATGAGTCCATAATCGACCAGCCCTGCACCCGAACACCAGTACTTATTACCTGAACATTGCCCATTTTGGTAATAAAGTGGTTGTATGCCACCCTCTGCAGCCCAGACAGCATAGACTCCCACAGGCACCTTGCTGTAACCAAGCTCATGCAAAATACTCAAAGCATCCAGATGGGATTCAAACCATTTCACCAGATTCAGGTTAGTTGCCGCGACTTTTGCCAGAACTTTCCAGCGTTCATACGTCTGGCCGCTTGCAGGATGAGGAATTTCGCTACTCAAATTGCAAAGTTGCTTAAATGTCGTGATCAAACTGTCTGAAAGATGAGAAGAATCCTGCTCAAACTTGGTCAATATGATATTCAGGGTGGTCATAAAACTCCCAGATATAGCTGTATTACTTTAAAAAGAACACAGCGAGCTCAATGATTATGATGAATTTTTTATAATTAAAAACTTATAACATTGAATAACTTGATACTCATAGAGGTCTTATACCTTTCATTCAGTCAGGTTCTGTAAAAAAATATTATTAAAAGTAACTTACTCAGTAATTATTTTTATATCCGGTTCTGTTGATATTCAGGAACGTGGTTGGAAAATAAAACCATGATGAACCTCGTCTTTTAATGTAGCGGTTTTCAGTCAGGCTAAAAAAAGCTAATATGTACGGTCAGCTGATACTTATCTCTGATCTTCTTAAGCCCTTCGATTTTCTTAGGCCCTTCCTAGTGAGAGAACCATGCGCCAATATCTAGACCTTTTACAACATATCCTTGAACATGGTGGTGATAAAGGTGATCGTACCGGAACAGGTACTCGTTCTGTATTTGGTCATCAGATGCGCTTTGACCTCTCTAAAGGCTTTCCACTTTTAACCACAAAAAAGGTCCATTTTCGCTCTATCGTCGTTGAACTGTTATGGTTTTTAAAAGGCGATACCAATGTGAAATATTTACAGGATAATAAAGTAACAATCTGGGATGAATGGGCAACAGCTGAACAAACTGCCCGCTTTGGGCGTCCTACCGGAGAACTGGGACCAGTCTATGGACATCAATGGCGTAACTTTGGTGCGACCCAGAATGAAGATGGCAGTTATCAGCAAAACGGGTTTGACCAGATTTCCTGGCTAATTAATGAAATCAAGACTAACCCGAATTCACGCCGGCTCATTGTTTCTGGCTGGAATCCTAAAGAAGCCAGCCAGGTTGCATTGCCACCTTGCCATACTCTGTTTCAGTTTTTTGTACAAAATGGCAAATTGTCTTGCCAGCTTTACCAGCGCAGTGCCGATGTATTTCTGGGTGTACCCTTCAATATTGCCAGTTATGCCCTGCTCACTCATATGATTGCTCAAGTCTGTGACCTTCAAGTTGGTGATTTTGTCTGGACTGGGGGAGATACACACCTGTATGCCAACCATTTTGAGCAAGCCAGATTACAGCTGGGTCGTGATCCGCTAGAACTGTGTCAGTTAAAGCTGAATCCAGAAGTAAAAAGTATTTTTGACTTTAAATTTGAAGATATTGAAATTATAAATTATCACTCACATCCTGCAATCAAGGCACCGGTGGCTGTATGAGTTTTCAAGGCTTAGAAGTTGTACATGTAGTTGCGATAGACCAGCAGCGCTGTATTGGCAAAAATAATGATCTGCCTTGGCACATTCCAGCTGACCTCAAGCATTTTAAAGAGATTACTCAGGGCGGTGTAGTAATCATGGGCCGCAAGACCCTAGAATCCATGGGACGTGCTCTACCTAAACGGGTCAACTGGGTAATTACCCGTGATCCAGACTGGTCGTTTGAAGGTACCAAGGTTGCACATAGCATTGAGGATGCTCTAGAACAGGCCATCGCTGATGTGAAAACCAGTGAAAAACCTGAAAGTTTATTCATCATTGGGGGTGGAGAAATCTTTAGACAGACGCTGGAGATGGCTGACCGTCTGGAGCTTACTCATGTTAAACTAAGTGTGCAGGGTGAAGCTTATTATCCTGAAATTCCGCAAGTTTTTAAAAAGATTCAAAGTACGCCACAAAAAGATGACAAAAGCGGAATTGAGTTTGAGTTTGCAACCTATCAGAAATAGAAGGGACTCAGACTGACTTGACCACTTATGCACAATATTGGAAAGCGTGATTTTTTTATTGCTCTAGGCAAAGGGTTACTGCATTTTATCTTTAGCTTGTTTGTTATTCTTTCATCTATCTGGTTATGTCTGGCACTCTGGGTTCAGGAACCTGTTAGCTGGCTGGTTACCCGGATTCTGATCGGAAGCTGGATCGCTTTTGCGCTTAGTGTGCTTGGTATTTATGTCAGCCAGCATTTTTTTAGCCGCCGTATAAATAGTATCATTTATATTTTGTGTTTTATGGGTGCCCTGTCTTGGTATATAGGACTGGATGCCCGGCAAGACCGCGACTGGAACCCGGAAGTTTCCCGACTTCTTGAATACGAGCGTCAGGGTGATCAAGTAACCTTACATAATGTCCGTAACTTTGCTTGGGAAGCAGACGGTAAAGTCCATGAGCGCTGGGAAACCCGGCATTTTGATTTAAACCAGATTACCGGAATTAATATCATCACCTCTTACTGGATGGGTCCACAAATTGCTCATACCCTGGTCAGTTTTGATTTTGCCAATCAGGAGCCCCTTACCTTTTCTATTGAAATTCGTAAAGAAAGAAATGAAGAGTTTTCAGCGATTGGCGGTTTTTTTAGACAGTACGAACTGAGCTTGGTGGCCTCGGATGAGCAGGATATTATCTATACTCGCAGTAATATTCGTCATCAACAGGTATATTTTTTTCCCATCAGGATGAGTGCCTCGGAACGTAAGGCTCTTTTTTTAGAATATTTAAAGACGGCAGATGAACTGCGGGCAGAACCGCAGTGGTATAACACTCTGACCAGTAATTGTACTACCATCATTTTTGATATGGTTCAGGCAATTAACCCGTATCAGTTACCCAAAGATTATCGGCTGCTGGCTTCGGGCTATTTACCAGAGTATTTGTATGATCTGTATGCTCTAGATCATCAATGGAGCATTCAGGAATGGTATCAGCATGCACATATTAACCCGCGCACTGAACAGATCAGTCAGAATCCTGAAAAGATTCAACAGTTCTCTCAACTGATGCGTCAGGGTTTACCCTCACCTCAGCCTTAAAAAGTGAGACTTTACTCATTTTATTTAGAAAATACACCTAAAGCTACATATTGAAGCTAAATTTTGCGTTATGTTTTTACTTTAATGTCAATAACATAATAAATGATGAGAACGCTAAAATGTTTAAACAGATTTTAATGGCGAGCGTGATAGGCAGTTCGGTTCTATTTACTGCATGTACGAATATGCCTGATCAAGGCAATACTACTGTCGACGTTGTTCAAGCACAATTATTGGATCGCAACTGGACCGTAACATATATCGGCAATACCGAGATTGTTAAAACTAGCCAAGCTGTCCAGACTCTCCCAAGCCTGATGCTTGAATCAGCCACACAACGTTTTAGCGGCACTGATGGCTGCAACCGGATTATGGGTAGCTATCAGCTTACCAATAAAGGACTGGTTTTTGGCCAGATGGCATCCACCCGTATGGCTTGTTTAAATCCGAGTAACCAGCAGGTTGCTGCAGCTTATAACGAGGCTCTCGCTAAAGTAAGCGCTTATCAGGTCTATCATAAAACCTTAAAGTTACTCGACCGTCATGGCAATGTAGTAATGCAGCTTAGCAGTCCAGCCCGACTACGCTAAGAATTGAATAGATTGATTTGCCCGTTTAGACGGGCTTTTTTACGTCTGTTGCACACAAGCTCTATTGTAGCTCTATGAAAATTTATTATAGTGGAGGAAATCTATTCAACAGGATAAGACTATGCAACAGGCATTATTTGGAGGCGGCTGTTTCTGGTGTGTTGAAGCAGTTTTTCTGCAACTCAAAGGTGTAGAAAAAGTCGTCAGTGGCTATGCAGGCGGTCATACTGAGAATCCGGATTATGAAGCTGTATGTAGCGGACAGACACATCATGCCGAAGTCATTCTGGTAGAGTTTGATGAACAGCAGATCAGCTATCAGCAGCTACTTGAAGTATTTTTTGCCACTCATGACCCAACTACGTTAAACCGTCAAGGCAATGACATTGGCACACAGTACCGCTCAGTGATTTATTATTTTGATGAAGAACAGCAGCAACAGGCACAGCAGATGATTAATGCGCTCAAAGCTGAGGGTTTAGATATTGTGACAGAACTGAGTCCGGTACCTACTTTTTATGAGGCTGAAGAGTATCATCAGAATTTTTTTGCCAAAAACCCTTCCCAAGGCTACTGTAACTTTATGATTCCTCCAAAACTGTTAAAGTTGAGAAATAAATTCCAGGATTTACTCAAATCTGAATAAAAAACATCTATAAAAAAAGCGGCTATACTGGCCGCTTTTTTAACGTTTTTATTTTAATTATCACTAACGAAAGCAATATCGCTGAGCCCGGCTTCGCTCGCACGAGACATTACCTGCGCTACAGTGTCATACCGTGAGTCTTTATCTGCTCTTAGCTGAACTGTGGGTTTACGTTCAGCCTGTCCGGCTTCTGCAAACCGGGTTTCAAGCTCTTGAAGACTGATCATCTGATCATTCCATGCCACCTGATTCTGGGCATTGATACTGATTGTAATCGCCTCAGGCGGCGGATCGATAATTTCTGCTGTAGTTTGTGGCAGATTTAATGGAATTGATGGGTTGGCAACGGTCGCTGTCACCAGAAAGATGATCATCAAAACCAGCATAATATCGATGAGCGGAATGAGATTCATCTCATTCATGCCAGCATCGTTATCTTCACCCAATTGAAAAGCCATTAAGCCTGACCTCCAGCATATTGCTGCTGTGCAGCATTATTTACTTCTGTTTTAGATACATTACTGTCCTGCTGTAACATAGTATCAATCAGCAAGCTATGTGCCTGATCTTGCAGGTCATGAGCAAGTCCACGATTGAAACGTACTGCAATGTTATAAGCCAGTACTGCAGGAATCGCTACGGCCAAACCAAGTCCTGTCATGATCAAGGCCTCACCTACTGGTGTTGCAACCTGAGCAAGACCGGCCTGGCCACTCTTACCTACGGCCACCAGGGCATGAAAGATTCCCCATACTGTACCGAACAAGCCAACAAATGGTGCAATAGAAGCAATAGTCCCCAAGACTGCCACACCTTTTTCTGCAGAAGCTTTCTCTGCAGAAATCTGGCGCAGTAGAGCCTGTTCAGCGACTGCTTTACGCTGCTCAAAACCGAGTGGTGCCAGTTTGGTTTTAAGTTTAGCCAAAGCCTGCGAGAGTTGAGCATAAGCTTGCTGTTTAAGTTGGCGGGTACCCATCAGACGTAAAATAAAGATGGTCCATGTCGCAATCGACATTGCCAAGAGCACGAAATACAGTGTTTTGCTGACTGCATCCGCATGTTGCCAATAAACTGAAAAGTTCATACTCGAACTCCTGAAAATGTTAGCCGTTAGGATTCAATGTTAATTCAAATGGCTGCTCGGCCCGGATCGGATAAGCTACACCATTTTCTTTATACGGTTTGAATTTTGCACTACGCACTGCGCGTAAAATCTTTTCATCGAGTGCACTAATCCCACTTGATTTGGTAATACGGGTCCGCTCTTTAATAATAGAACCTTTTTCATCTGCCTCGATATGCACCACAATTACCCGGGTTTCACCCTGCAAGTCTTTATTACTATAAGACGGTTTTGGTGAACGGCTCCACTGTACTCCTGCTCCACCAATTGAAACAGTTTTTGGAGACGGTGGCGAAGGCGGAGCCGGTGGTGCAGCAGCAGGTGCAGGTGGCGCAGCGGGTGCGGATGCCGGTTTAGCTATTTTAGTTTCTGAAGCTGTTGTGGTAGCTACAGGTGAAGGCACTGGCGGTATTTCTACCGGTTTCGCAACAGGTTTAGGTGCTTCAGCTTTTTTCACCTGCTGAACCTTCTCAACCTTTTTCGGTGGCGGAGGTAAAGGTTTTTCAACTACTTTTACTTCTTTAACCTCTTTTGGCTTGGCAGGTTCAGCTTTTTTTGGCTCAACCTTTGGTTTAGGTGGTAAAGGTTCAGGTGGCTGCTGGATCTTGACAAACCGGACCTGTAAAGGTTCTTTTTCAATCGGTTTAAGATCAGCAGTTTTAAGATGGCTCACACCCCAAAGCACACCGATATGCCCGACCATTACCACAGCTAAAGCTGCGACAATTTTCTTTTTCATCGGGTTAGAAGGGGGCATACTGGACACGGAGGAATGACTCATAAGAATCTGTTACCTAATAGATTGCTTTACTTCAATACAACAGGAGAAGAAGATAAAGCTCATCGGTTAGCACAATGAAAGTATCGCAATAATAAATGAGAAGTGTTTTCATTTGCAACCGTTATTTAATTTATTTTAACCAACTTTCTAATTCAGCAATAAAAAAAGGCATATCCCTAGATATGCCTTTTTTTAGTCAGACTTTAATTAGTTTTACTGAAAAACAACGGTCTTGTTGCCATCTACAATAATACGGTCTTCAAGGTGCCATCTCACTGCTCGCGCCAGTACGTGGCGCTCTACATCCTGACCAAGCTCACGCAACTGCTCTACTGTAAAGTCATGGCTCACCCGTTCTACATCCTGCTCAATTATCGGACCCTGATCCAGATCAGCAGTGACATAATGTGCTGTAGCCCCAATCAGTTTTACACCTTTGTCATAAGCTTGCTGATATGGATTAGCTCCTACAAATGCTGGCAGGAACGAGTGATGAATATTAATAATTTTCATCTCCCATTTGCTGACAAACTCTTCGTCCAGGATCTGCATATAACGTGCCAGTACCAACAGATCATTGCCCTGCATCAATTCATCAATCTTCGCATAAGCTTCACGCTTGTTTTCTTTATTGACGGGCACCACTTCAAATGGAATACCAAAGTTCTCTACTGCTGAACGCAGAGTCTCATGATTAGATACCACCTTGGTAATTTCACATGGCAGAGCTCCGCGGGCATGACGCCATAGCAGCTCGAGCAAGGCATGGTCGACTTTAGAGACTAAGATACCCACTTTTTTCACATCACTGACAAAAGCCAGACGCCAGTGCATGTCATAACGCTGGGCTACATTCACAGCAAAGGTCTGGATCAGTGTTTCCTTACGGGTCTGCAAATGTTCAAGTTCAAATTCAACACGCATGAAATATCGACCGCCCTGCGCTTCAGTTGCATATTGATCAAGTGCGGTAATATTTGCTCCCTGATGATACAAAAAGCTCGATACAGCCTGCACAATGCCCGGCTTGTCTTCACAAGTAATCAGGAGTCGTGCTGTATTGGCAGTGGTCATGTTCATGTCGGTTGATATCGCTTATAAGTCAAATTAAAAACAAGCCGCATATTCTAGCGCGTTTTTACGGCGGGCAGAATAGTTATGAAAAAAGCTGTATGCTATTTTGCTGAAGACAGGCTGGCAAACAGTTCTGAAGAGCCGAAGGTTTCAAGCAGACGCTCATAAGTCTCACGACTTTCTCCCATGAGGTATGGCCCTTCCAGAAAGACCATCTGGCGCAGCGCCTGCCATACCCATTTTTCTTCAAGATGGTTGCTGTCACTGATGTGGCCAGACATATACAGGAAATTGGTCCAGTTGGTCAACACAATCCACAGGTTAATAATGAGTGCCTCAATTTCTGAAGCAGTCATTTTCATTAGCCCTGCATCGACAAAAGCCTGATAAATTCTCTGGCCCTGCTGCATGACCTGGCCGGCAAAGCGTGGATACATCTTTCTAAAGTCATCATTGTTTTCGACCAGATGATAAACATCCCGATGCAAAAAGCGGTATTCCCATAACTGGCTGCTAAGAACCTGAAAATAACGAATCTTGTCATTGGCATTCAACTGACGGTCATCTGGCAGAGACAGCATGTCGAGTGTCTCTTTCTGGTATTGTTCCATCAGTTCCTTAATAATTTCCTGCTTGTTGCGAAAATGGTAATACAGGTTACCTGGACTGATTCCCAATTCGGCTGCAATATGGTTGGTGGTTACAGAACGCTCTCCACGCTCATTAAAGAGTTGCAAACTGATCTGCAAAATCCGGTCTTTAGTTTTCATGGTCTTGGAGTGGGACATTCTTAATAACCATCTATTTCAAAAAGTTAGTGGACTAACACATAAAGTGACTTGACTATTTAGAGCATTTAATCTAAAAAATTAAATATTAGATTTTATTTAATGGTAGCGTGTCATGAATAGTCAAACAAAAACAACTCAAATGACTCCACATTCACCTGATATTCAGCATATGCAAGACTTGCTTGAACATCAGAGATTGGCGTATCAGCGTCATCAGGTACCTTCGGCCAAAGAACGTATTGACCGCCTGTCCCGTTTAAGACGCGTACTGGTAAAATATCAGGACCAGTTTGCAGACGCAATCAATCATGATTATTACAACCGTTCAATTGGTGAAACTAAAATTGGCGAGCTGCTGACCTGTCTTGAACATATTAAATATTATAGCAAGCATTTAAGCCAGTGGATGAAACCATCTAAACGTCATGTTGCCATGATTCATCAGCCTGCCAAGGCATGGGTACAATATCAGCCTATGGGCGTGATCGGCATTATTGCGCCTTGGAACTATCCCCTACTTTTATCCATAGGCCCATTAATCTGCGCATTGGCAGCAGGCAACCATGCCATGATCAAGATTTCCAGCGCGTCTTCAAATTTTGGCCAGATTCTGGAACGAGCTCTGGCAGAAGCTTTTCCGCAAGATCTGGTCGCAGTAGTCAATGGAGGCGGCCCTATTTCAGATGCCTTTAGCCATCTGCCTTTTGACAAGATTATTTTTACTGGCTCAACCGCAGTAGGTAAAACTGTAATGGCAGCAGCAGCTGAAAATCTGGTACCAGTCATTTTAGAACTGGGCGGCAAGTCACCAGTGGTAGTACACCCTTCCATGAATATGAAAGATCTGGCACAGCGGATCGCTGTGGGCAAACTCTGGAATGCTGGACAGACCTGTGTTGCACCAGACTACATGTTTCTACCCAAAGGTAAGACAGAGGAATTTATAGCAGAATTCCGTACGATTGCCACGACTATGTATCCTCATTTACGTAATAATCAAGATTACACCTCCATCGTAAATGACAAGCAATACCGCCGGGTACAGAGTTATTTAGATGATGCGCGTGAACAGGGTGCGCAGATTGTGGAAATTAATCCAAAAAATGAACTGCTGGAAGATGTCTATAAAATTGCACCGACCCTAGTGACTGGGGTCACCAGTTTTATGCAAATCATGCAGAATGAAATTTTTGGGCCGGTACTACCCATCATGGAATATGATCAGATTGATGAAGTGATTGAGTTTATTAATCAACGTCCACGCCCACTTGCGTTATACTATTTCGACTATGATTCAGCACGCGCTGATTATATCGCACAGCGTACGCATTCCGGACATTTTGGTATGAATACCGTATTAACTCACGTTGCTCAGGATGACTTGCCTTTTGGTGGGATCGGGGCCTCCGGTATGGGTAAATATCATGGACCGGAAGGCTTCTTCAGTTTGTCGCATGAACGTTCAATGATGTCAAATTCCAAGCTCTATAGCTTAAAATTTATTCTGCCACCATTTAACAAGCCGCTCTACAAATTGATTTCAAAAACACTGTTGCGTTAAATGATCAAGGCATGATCTATCACACCAGATCATGCTGTGTTTTAACCGAATTCGCTTGTCTTTTAATCGGATTTTTGGTATAAAACGCCCCTTGAATGAATTCATCCGTTTATTTTATGACTGGCCACACATTTGCTGCTGGCTAAATCAATGGAGTTCCACCATGTCTAAGGTTTGCCAAGTTACCGGCAAGCGTCCAGTCGTTGGTAACAACGTCTCACACGCCAACAACAAAACCAAGCGCCGGTTCGAGCCGAACCTGCACCACCACCGTTTCTGGTTAGAAAGCGAAAAGCGTTTTGTACGTCTTCGTCTGACCACTAAAGGTATGCGTATTATCGACAAATTGGGCATTGAAAAGGTTGTAGCTGATCTTCGTGCTCAAGGCCAAAAGATCTAAGGAGTCATTGCAATGCGTGACAAAATTCGCCTAGTTTCGTCTGCTGGTACTGGTTATTTCTATACCACGACTAAAAACAAACGTACAATGCCTGAAAAAATGGAAATCAAAAAGTTTGACCCAAAAATCCGTCAACACGTGATTTTCAAAGAAGCTAAAATCAAGTAATCTTGATGAAGCGCCAAGAAACGATCTCCCTAGAGGTCGTTTTTTTTTGCATTTTTTTTGCTTGACTTGCTACACTTTTTATATCAATAGATTTTGGCATCTTTTGTGCTTTATTTTTATTATTTTCTTTTCACCTCCATCTTTAAGGAGTAGGTAGTGCCTCATGACGTAGATCTCATTATTTTACTGGCAGTCGGTTTTGGTATTGCTCTGATCTTTGGCTATATTGCTGCCCGTCTACGCCTTCCTCCCCTGATTGGCTATCTTATTGCCGGTATCATTATTAGCCCCAACACCCCAGGTATGGTGGGTGATATTCAACTGGCCAACCAGTTAGCCGAACTTGGTGTAATGTTTCTAATGTTTGGTGTGGGCATGCATTTCTCGCTTAATGACCTGCTTCAGGTTAGGCGAATTGCTGTGCCAGGCGCAATTTTACAGATTACAGTAGCAACACTGCTGGGAATCGGTATTAGCATGTTATGGGGCTGGAGTTTCGGCTCAGCTCTGGTCTTTGGTTTAAGTCTTTCCTGTGCCAGTACAGTCGTTTTACTTAAAGCACTGGGCGACCGTGGCCTGCTCGAATCAGTCAACGGCAAAATTGCTGTAGGCTGGCTACTGGTTGAAGACTTGGTTATGGTACTGGTATTGGTGCTGCTTCCTGCTACTGCAGTGCTTTTAGGCGGAACGCCACTATCTGATGGTAGTGGCGATGAAAATATCTGGCTTACTTTAGGTCTGACTTTACTTAAAGTGACCGGTTTTATTGCTTTTATGCTGATTATTGGAAAACGCCTGGTCCCAATGATTATGCAGTTTGTCGCACGTCTGGGTTCTCGTGAGCTTTTTACTTTAACTGTGGTTGCTGCGGCAGTTTCAATTGCTTATGGCTCATATGCGGTTTTCGGCGTATCGATGGCACTGGGAGCTTTCTTTGCCGGTATGGTAGTTAAGGAATCAGATTTTAGCCATCGTGCTGAAGAGGAAACCTTACCACTGCGTGAAATTTTTTCGGTACTGTTTTTCGTTTCAGTTGGCATGTTATTCGACCCTCGGATCCTAGTCGAAGAACCTGTTCATATTTTAGGTGTAGTCGCCATTATTATGATCGGCAAGACACTGGCAGCGATGGCACTGGTGCTGTTCTTCCGTTATCCGATTAATACAGCCCTGACTGTTGGCGCCTCACTGGCACAAATTGGTGAATTCTCTTTTATCCTGGCCACATTAGGCTTGTCTTTAGGCCTGCTTAGCCTGGAAGGCCAGAATCTGATTTTGGCAGGGGCCCTTATTTCGATTAGCCTGAACTCATTTATTTTCTCTGCCATTGAACCGGCACAGCGCTGGATTCGTGAACGATCTCATTTAGCCCGGCTACTGGAGCGTAGCGGTGACCCGCTTGCGATGCTACCGGATGAAGTATCTCAGGACTATCTGCGCGACCAGGTGGTAATTGTTGGGCATGGGGAAGTTGGCCGTCGCATCACTCGCACTTTAATGCAAGAGAATATCAAAGTTGTTATTGCTGAAGAAAACCGCGAAATAGTAGAGAAATTACGTGAGCGGGGTATTGCTGCGGTCAGTGGCGTGGCGACTGAGCCTGGTGTATTGATACAGGCCCATATTATGCATGCACGACTGTTAGTATTGTCGCCCATGGACATTGTAAATGTGCATCGTATTATCGATATTGCCAAACAGCTAAATCCACAGATTCAGGTACTGATCTGTGCGGAAAGTAAGGAAGAGGCTGAAGTTATCCGGGCAGAAAATATTGGCGAGGTATTCTTTGCCAAAGAAGAAATGGCTAAAAATATGAGTAATCATATCTTGAACCAGATCGAAATTGCGCACCATACAGCCCCGACACACTAGTTAAAATGTTTAAAAAAGCGTACTTTGATGTACGCTTTTTTAGTATAAGTTTTAAGCTTACAGTGCTTACTAGCTCAGGTATTTTGGTTTTTCATCAATAACTTGAGCCTGCCACTGATTAACCTGTTTTTCAAGCAGACCAAATAATGCGGCCTGTATCATATGCTGTGCTACTACAGCAGTTTCATCACCAAGCAAGGCTTTAACTTCATCATTAAACTGGATTTTAACCAAGGGTTCTTTTTCTGAACCTGCATTGCGCAATGCCAATTCACCACCTTCGAGCTGTACCAGTTCCAATACTGCTTCCTGATTACCAAATAATTTTTTCAACTGTTGTATAGACATAACTCCTCCATGCTCCGACATGGTGGCAAAGCATTGATACTTTGCATCTCGAAATATTTATATAAGAGCGGGTCAATCAAATTTCAAGTCTATCCAATAGACCGTTTTAGAACTCAACCATTTCATTACGAAAACCATCAATCAGCTGGGTCAGTTCACGGTGCCATTCCCGCAGAATTTTAACATCTGGCAACCAGCTTTGTGGGCCTTGGGTGACTTTAATAATCAGATTGGATGAGGTTTCTTCTTCAGGTACAGGAGCATTCGGTTCAGGTGCATACTGGCATAAGCGATAAGCCCGTTTAAGCTCGGCAATAAAGCCATGTTTGGCCAGTTGCTGCATAACGACCACTTCAGGCGAAATCTGTCCTTTATCTGCCATTTGTTCCTCAATTGACTTTAAGGTAGGCTGTGAATCATTTAAGCGGTAATAACGGGCCAGTTCCTGTAAAAATGCCAGTAATGAACCATGCAGATGAAACACAGCAGCTTCACGATAAGCCTGTGCCTGCTGTACATGCTCAATCTGCTCTACCTGCTGGCAAGCCAGACGTGCGAAATAGAGTTTCTGGTTAGTACGGTCAGCATGAAAGCGGGCAACACGGGACATGAAAAGTCTTCCTAAATTTTGTTTTTACTTAAATGATTAAGATAAACAGAATTAGCCGGGATTCACAATAAGAATTATGGATGAGTGACATAACCTAGATAGATTTTTTCTTTTGAATGATATGACTACAGTGTTCTATAGTAATATTTTATTGATCGCTATCCATCTCAGCCAGAGAGTGTTCTTCCATAATATAGGGCATATCAGATTTACTCTAATTATTCCAAGTATAAAAAAGGAGCATTATCTGCTCCATCTTTATTTAAGCCTTAGGCTTGTCTTCCGCAGCTTTTACGCGAATACCATGACCATGCAGTCGCAAGGTATTGAGACCCTTGATTGCTTTTACAGCTTCACGCCCATGTGGCATTTCAACAAAGGCAAAGCCTTTAGACTTGCCAGTTTGTGCATCAAGTACTAGCTGGCAGGAGTCAACCGTACCATAGGCCTTAAACAGCTCTAGCAGTTCAGCTTCAGTGACGGTACGTTCCAGGTTGCGTACTAAAATTTTCATAAATTACCTTTTCCAGCGGCAGGTATGTAACATCAAAAAGTATATGCCTACTCTACTTTTCGAGTGCATTAGCACAATCTGACTAGTTTAATCGAGATCTATACCAAAACCTAAATTTATTGCAGCTGAATTATTCCAGCGTTTTTGTACAAAACTGCGCGATGACGGCTGATGGATCTGCACATCGACCAGTGATTCAGGCAAGTCATTTAAAAAATAGCTTTCAATGATACGGCCCTGTTCATCATATTTATCTTGTGCCCAGCTACTGAACTCCTGCTTGGTCAGAATCAGCTCATCCTGCGCCCGGGTCAATGCCACATACAGAACACGTCGCTCTTCTTCTACCTGGTCAAAATCACCCTGTGCACGAGCATGTGGATACTGACTTGGTGAAACATGAGGAACGTAACAGACTTTTTGCTCTGCTCCCTTGGCAGAATGGATAGTAATCAGGGTAACCAGATCCTGATCAGTGCTACGCTCCACTTCTGACACCGAAATAGGCTCCAGTACATATTCTTCAAGAAAACCGGCCAGGCTGTTATGTTTACGGGCTAATTGCTTGACCAGATCAAAGTCTTTCAGACGTCTGGACCATTCTTTGTTTTTGTAATTATCTTCTAGCTGTTCAGAGAGTGCTTCTACAGCAAGACTGATACAAACCTCGACTTCATGTTGTAAAACATCTAGCTGTTTCATCATCAGTATTGCTTTAAGTGCCACCCGGCCATGCTGTTCCAGCCGCTCACAACGCATATCAATATCAGACAACTGAATCAGTTCATGAGCGAGCTTGCTGGCACCTACATCCCCTACACCATTCCATAGCGTCAGAAAACGCATCCAGGCAATATCATCCTGTGGATTAGCTACCACCCGCAGCATGCTCAGCATATCTTTTACATGCGCAGATTCAAGTAGTTTTACCCCACCCACAAATTTATAGGGGATATTGGCATTGATTAATGCACCTTCCAAATGCCGTGCAGTAAAAGAAGAACGTACCAGAATCATATGCTCATACCACTGGGCGCCTGTATATTGACGCTTGATCAAATCTTGAGCGATCCAGTTAGCCTCTTCAAATTCATTACTGAACAGGTGCAATTGTGGTTTTATTCCGCGGCCTCGAGCGGCAATCAGATGTTTATCGTAATGAAGTGGACTTTTATCAAGCAGCCAGTTAGATAAATCCAGAATCTCCTGAGTAGAGCGGTAATTAAAATCCAGATTTAATACCTCGGCATCAGGCACACGTTCTTTAAAATGATGGATATTCTCAAAATCAGCCCCCCGAAAGCCATAAATCGACTGCGCGTCATCACCTACACAGAATAGTTTGATTTTACCCACCAAGGGCTGTAGTAAAGCCCATTGCAGCGGATTAGTATCCTGCATTTCATCAACCAGCAGAACTGAACACAATCGGGTTACCCAGTTAACCAGTGCTTCTGAATGTTGTAAATGCACCGCTACAATTGCCAGAATATCATCATAGTCCAGAAAATTACGCTCACGCTTTCGCCGTTCATAAGCTTGCATGAGTTCAGCGATCTGTGCCTTATGTTCCAAAGCATCTGGCCATTGCTGTGCAATTGCTTCACTCAGTTTGTTCCGGGTATTACGGGCATATGAATAAATGTCACAAAGCTGTGCTGCCTTGGGCAATACACTCTCTTTATCTTTGCCACGTAACAGCCGGAACATCAGTATCTGGTCATCACGGTCAATAATACTGAACTGGCCCAGTCCAAATGCCTGAGAATTACGGCGCAGCAGGTACATACAAAAGGTATGGAATGTCGAGGCACGCAGACCCCGGGCTTTTGCTCCGAGGTGTTGCTCTACCCGAGTGACAATTTCACTCGCAGCACGACGGGTAAAGGTCAAGATCTGAATCTGGTCAGCGGGTATACCCTGATCAATCAAGTAAGCAGCCCGGGCTACAATTGTTTTGGTTTTGCCACACCCAGCACCCGCCAGGACCAGACAATTCTGGGCAGTGGTGGTGGCCGCCTGTTTCTGTTTCAGATTTAACTCATCACTCAGGGTACTTAAACTCATGCTATCTGTTCATCCGCACTTGAAGCACCAGTTTAGCAGAGCCAATATAGAAAGGCAGGCTCATCTACCCTGCTTTTCAGCCAGTTTTAAAATACGACCGATATTTTCGCAAGTACGCTCCAAATTAATGGCTCCATTTTGGCAAGCTGCGATAATATCGCTGCTCTGGTCCAGAATTCCGAAAATTGCAGTAAAGCCCTCTTTATACAGAGTGTCAGCTTGTGGGCCAATACTCCCCGCACAGGCGATTACAGGTTTACCATACTGTCGAGCCAGACGAGCGACTCCCACCGGAGTTTTACCAAAACAGGACTGTTCATCCAGTCTCCCTTCACCAGTAAAAATATAGTCAGCCCGGGCAATATATTTTTCCAGCTGGGTTTCCTGTATAACCAGTTCAACACCTGACTGAATCCGCGCACCCGTAAAAACTAACAGGCCAAATCCAAGCCCCCCTGCCGCACCTGCGCCAGGCACTTCGCGTTTTCTCAGGTTTAACTGCTGTTCTACAATATCTGCGAAATGGCTGAGGTTATGATCTAGTTGTAAAACCATATCAGGCGTAGCGCCCTTTTGCGGACCAAAAATATAAGAAGCTCCCTGCGCTCCAGTTAACGGGTTATTGACATCACTGGCAATAATAATTTCTGTAGTCTTCAAGCGTGGATCCAGTCGAGACCAGTCGATTGTTTTTACCCGATCAAGTTCCCTACCCCCTAAAGATACTTCATGGCCATTATTATCATAAAAATGTACACCTAGTGCCTGCGCCATACCTGCTCCGGCATCATTAGTAACACTCCCACCGAGCCCAATAATAATTCTGGATACACCTAAGTCCAGTGCCAGACGAATCATCTCACCAGTACCATAGGTTGTGGTTAAAAGCGGGTTACGTTCTGCCGGAGTAAGCAGATGAATACCATTGGCTTTAGCCATTTCAATCACAGCAGTCTGGCCAGCATCGATAAGACCAAAATAGCTTTCAACTTTTTGGGCAGGTAGAGGACCCGTGACCTGACATTTAACCTGCTGTCCTTGAGCAGCGGCAATCAGGGTATCTAATGTACCCTCTCCGCCATCTGCCATAGGAACTTTTATAAATACAGCTTCAGGAAATATTTTACTGAGTCCGTTTTGCATGGCATGACAGGCTTGTAGTGCAGTCATACTTTCTTTAAAAGAATCAGGAGCAAGTACAAAGGTAGGTGCCATAAGCTTTTCTTTTTATGGATAAATTTAAAATTTAAATGAACAGAAAGAGGCATATGCCTCTTTCTTGTTTTAAACATCTGCCGAACTTTTTGGAATACGCTTAATCGCAGCTGCCAGTGTTAAATAGTTCACTCCCTGAAAAAGGATATCGACAGCCAGAAACAAGCCTAACACCCAAAACGGCGCATCGGGCGACATCAAAATGATAATACCGGTAGCCAGAGTCAGCAGCCCGGAAAGCAGGATCCAGCCCCAGCCTATTAAAGGTTTTAATATAAAAGCATTTACGCTTCGAATTACACCCGCAATGATCAGAAAAATAGCCAAAATGTTGGTCAGGACAATTGCTGTTTTAACTGGTGTACTAAAAGCATAGTAACCGGCTACCAGATAAAGAATTCCAAACAGCGCCCACAGCCAGCGTGAACCGCCTCTAAAAATTTTAAAGGCAGCAACAAAGTGCAAGATACCGCCTATCATCATCAAGATACCGAACAAAAATACTGCGGACAACGTTGCGAAAGGCAAGGAGGCTAATAGTAATATTCCGAATAGCACCAAAAGGATACCAATACCTAAATACCATTTACGATTTTCATGGAATTGATGCCGGATGAGATCATTGCCTACAGTTTTCATTTTCATTACTCTTCTAGTTATTAAGTCTTTAACTACTGTAAGTAACAAGTCATCACTTGTCTGTATAAATAGTTTTTATACCGGTTTCATGCCTTGTGGATAAGTTGTTTTTTATCCCCAGTTTATTTTAGCCAGCCAATCTCTGTAGCTGTTTGTCGACTAACCATCGTTTGCTGGAGGTTTTCTGCCATTCTGCTTTTATCGGCTGAAAGCGGAATATGGCCAGTCATAATCTCGGCACGCTTTTGCGGATATAAAGGTTGAAGATGAGGATCAGTATAACCTTGCGGATATAAAGGTAAACCAGTATTGAGATCATATTTATCGGATGCTCCAAATGCATGGAGCAACTCATGCACCAGCACAATCTGATTTTGTTGTGCCTGCTTACTCGAAGCAAACAGGTTGACTGAGCCGATTCGCCCTTTTTCAAGTGCTGTAGAATGTTTTAGTATCCGGTTAAATTGAGGATCATAGAAGTTCAGATAGAGCGTTACACTGGGAGAGCCTTCTTGGCTCATCGAATTTTTCCAGGCATAAAAGCGGAATTTTAAACTCCACAATATGACATCGATTAAACCCGCCTGTTCAGGAACTTTAGGTGGAAGCTGTTGTAGAGGCCGGCCCAACTGAAAATAAAAATAAACTGGTTGTATTCGGTACGGAGCGGCAGCACTGCTGAGATACTTCTGTATATCTTTAAACTGATCGATTGTGAGCTGATCAATATACTGCTGTGTGGAACTACGCTGGTCAGCATTAATAGGATGTAATAAAACAGTCACCGGGCGGTCCCAGTTCTGGTTCTGGTCACGCCAGGCATTTATGGCGACCACCAGCAAGATCAGCAATAAAGCTATAATCCGAATACTTTTCCACACTGCTGTGCTTCCCCATCAATCTCTTATAGATTCTATTATTTTCTTTTGTTTAGTCATAAAAAATGCCAGTCGAAACCGGCATCTTTTTAGTTAAATATCAGGCTTCGGTCCATTTACCACTTTGGAAGACTAAACTCCATTTGGTCTGTTTACCTTCTGGTGTTTCAGAGCCGATATACTGCTGTTGGTTTTTACGGCTGAATTTTACCACTGTCGGGTTACCTTCAGGGTCAGTATCAGGTGCCTGTAATAGAAACTGATATTTTGGATCCAGCTGTCCGGCTACTGTACGCAGCTCGGCAACTTTAGGTGCCCGGGTTTCACGGATTTTTGGAAACTTACTGGCTGCCAAGAACAGACCGGCTGCCCCATCGCGTAGGACAAAATAGTCATCATGCTTGGTAGAGCGCAGATGCTCCATCTTGATCGGATCAACACGCGGTGGCGCAGGCTGCCCGTTTTTCAAAACTTTACGGGTGTTGTCACAGTTATTACAGGCAAAGTATGGACCGAAACGTCCAGTCTTAAGCTGCATTTCACCATCACATTTATCACATGGAATTGTTGGGCCATCATAACCCTTAATCTTGAACTCACCTTCTTCAACTTCATAACCGTCACAATCCGGATTATTGCCACAGATGTGCAGTTTACGACCACCATCGATCACATAGCTGTCCATAGCAGTTCCACAGATCAGACAGCGTTTTTTCGACATCAAATCGGCTGTTTCTGCTCCATCGTCATCAGATAGTGCGGCCAGTGACTCAACTGGTACAAGATTCAATGTACCCTTACAGCGTTCTTTAGGGGGAAGGTTATAACCTGAGCAGCCCAAGAATACACCGGTGGTTCCGGTGCGGATCTGCATCGGACGGTCACATTCCGGACAATGTACGTCAGGCACTTCAACCGGTTGATTACGACGCATTCCCTGATCACCCTGTGCATTATTCAGCCGCTGCTTAAAGTCACCATAGAAACTGTCCAGTAGTTCCTTCCAGTTGCGTTCGCCTGTCGCGACTTTATCTAGCTGGCCTTCAAGGTCAGCAGTAAAAGCATAATTCATCAGGTTATTGAAACTTTCATCTAAGCGATCAGTAACAATCTCACCCATTTTTTCTGCATACAGACGGCGGTTTTCCAGTTTGACATAACCACGATCCTGAATCGTTGAAATAATCGCTGCATAAGTCGAAGGACGGCCGATTCCGCGTTTCTCCAGTTCTTTTACCAGAGAAGCTTCAGTAAAACGGGCGGGTGGTTTGGTAAAATGCTGACTAGGGTCAAGTTTCTCCAGTTTAAGCACTTCACCCACTTTCACAGCAGGAAGTAGTACATCATCATCAGATTTGTTTGCACCACGAATTTTAGTAAAGCCATCAAAAACCAGAATTCGGCCTTTGGCTTTCAACTCGACATCAGAAGCCGCGACCGTAAGAGTAGATGATAAATATTCGGCTGGTGTCATCTGGCAGGCTACAAACTGACGCCAGATCAGGTCATATAGACGCTGGGCATCACGCTCTACACCTGCAAGCTGGTCACCTTTAAGCTCTACACTCGATGGACGTATTGCTTCATGAGCTTCTTGTGCCCCGGCTTTACTGCCATAGCGGTTCGGTTTTGCCGGTAAATATTTATCACCATATTCACTTTCAATATGGTTACGTACCATTTTAATCGCGTCATCACTCAGGAAGGTTGAGTCCGTACGCATATAAGTAATGAAGCCGCCTTCATATAAGCGCTGGGCCAACATCATGGTTTTCTTGACTGAAAATCCGAGACGTGTGCTCGCTGCTTGTTGCAGGGTAGAGGTAATATAAGGCGCACTCGGATTAACCTTGGTCGGTTTGTCTTCACGCTGCGCTACAGTAAACTCGGACTTTTTCAGTACTTCAAGCAGCGTATCAGTCTGGGCCTTATTTTTTAGTTTTAAGGTTTTACCCGCCTGTTTCACGGCTTCCAGACGAATCTGGTCTTTTTTAGACAGGGTATCAGCAAATACCTGCCAGTATTCTTCAGGAATAAAGGCACGGATCTCCCGCTCACGCTCAACCACCAGTTTGACTGCAACAGACTGTACCCGGCCCGCCGACAGGCCACGGGCAATTTTTTCCCATAACAAAGGCGAGATCATGAAACCTACAACACGGTCGAGGAAGCGGCGTGCCTGCTGGGCATGAACCTTATTGGTATCCAGGCGACCGGGCTGCTTAAATGCTTCCTGAATGGCATTTTTAGTAATCTCGTTAAACACTACACGCTGGTAGCGCGAGTCATCACCACCAATCACTTCTTTCAAGTGCCAGGCAATTGCCTCACCTTCTCGATCCAAATCCGTTGCGAGATAGATTTCATCAACTTGTGATGCCAGCTTCTTTAACTCAGAAACTACATTTTCTTTACCTGGTAGCACTTCATAATGCGCTTCCCAGCCGTGTTCAGGGTCAACCCCCATACGGTTGATCAGAGCCTGCTGGGCCTTTTTAGCTTTGTCGGCTTCGGTCAGTTTGGTCCGGGCAGCCGGTTTCTTGTCGGTATTTTTGGCTGAACCACCGGTAGGCAGGTCACGCACATGGCCAACAGAAGATTTAACAATGTACTGCGAACCCAGATACTTGTTGATGGTTTTCGCTTTTGCAGGCGACTCCACAATCACTAAGGCACGCTTGTTGGCAGCACTTGACGAACTTGCTGAGGTGCTTTTGGATGTGGATCGAGGAGCATTCGCCATAATTAACTGTTATTCCTGTAGATAAATTAAGAGATTAGTGAGCAGCCAAAGCATGCAGATAAGCTTTGATATCTTCTAACTGTGTAGCCCTGAGATCAGTTTCTTCATCCCAGTAAATTCCAACACAGTTTGCCTGCATATCAATAGCATAAATCCCTTTTAATGCAATGGGAGAATCATCCAAGCTTTGATCTCCCTCAATGACTTTAAGTTTCTGGTCAACAACACGCGCCCGCATTAAAGGCAGACGGGCATCTGGAATCAGGATGCTGTAATAAGCCACCATACTGGCACGGTTTTCTGTAGCCATCGGAATTTTAGTCCAGGCAGGGGCTGCAACCAGTCGTGGATGCAGGCCAATCTTACGGGCTTTTTCTCGCATCAGGCCGAGTGCTTTTTCTCGCGGGCTAACTCTTAACCCGACAATAGATCCAAACACAAAAACAATAATGACGATTGCGACCCAAATTCCAACGTTTTCCATAGTTCAACCTTTTTATTCCTTTATTAGAGTTGCACAAGGCCAATATAAAACGCAAGTTTACTGAATAAATTAATGCTGGAGCTGTTCGGGACTATAAATGAAGAAAACATATGATTTCTGTATAAATTTGTGTTTTTCAATATAAAAAGCATTTAGTACCAGATTTCTAGCTGTTCAAATTAGCTTCTATTTTAGGCCGTCTAACAGTTTAAAATGCCCTCTCTTCATCTAAATCTATCGTTTCAATACTGATTTAAACTTAGTTCTAACCCAGAACTTTTAACATTCAAAATACTAATGCAGTAGAATTTCCGGACTATAATGCATTTTATATCCATCCCAATAAATATAGCCTTTTTCAAGCATTTCCTTCAGTAGCAGCTGGATATTTTCCTCTGGAAAAATGCTTTTTAACAGATCACGCAAGGCATAGATATTGTCAGGTTTTTTATGTCCCGCCTGATCCAGCTGACGTATAATCTGCCATTGCAGCGGATCAATACGGGCAAATTCTGAATACAGGTCTTCCGTATGGCGCTGCTGTTTTAAAGCAGCTTCGAGTGATGCAGATGAATTTGTTGAAATTTCAGTAGTGTGGATATCAAAAGTTTCAACAGAAGGCTGTGAAGGTAAAGGCATCGTGTGCACTTCCGCCTGCATATACTCTTCAAGCTTTAAGTTCAGCCAGTGTGCCAGTATTCTTTTTCGATATGACACGTGTCCATCCTGTGACCTGACAATTTTCAGATTGATCAATAGCCCCACCAGCTGCTGTGCTGTTTCAGCGAATATATTCAAACTACTGATAATTGAATGTTTTAAGCCCTGTATAGTTGCCGGTTTACCCTGCATTTTCCCTAACAGATCACAATATTTTTTAACGAGCTGCAGCTGAGGCTTTTTTTCAAAGGCTTCTCTGCTCGGCAACCTGTAAATTACGGTTCTTGACTTCTGTTTTGCGGAAGCTTCCATTTTTATCAGGCTGCAACTGACTGCCGAAGCGCCCAGCAGCTGCACCAGTAACTCACTTTCTGGCATTGCTGAAATAACATCAACATGCACTTCAGCTTCCAGAAGAGCCAGACACTGCCCCACGACTAACGCATATTCAAACTCTTTAAAATCTGCTTCTGCAGTTTCCAGTACCACAATCCGGCCTGACTGAATCCAGCCAGCCAGCTCTGTCAGGTCAACCAGTGCATATTCAAACTGTTTCTGGCAGTTAAACAGATACAGGGTTGAATAGTGCTGAAGCAGCTCACGCAGCAGACTGGCAGCTGGCTTATTTTGTTCAAGATCAAGGAGTATGACTTTATTCATGGTATTTCAGCAGTTGTAACACAGCGCGCTGCATTACAGCTGTATTTCAGTTCAAGGTCAAATGAATTTCAGATTAATAGTGTGGAGGAATATTGGTAGAAGGATCAAATGGGGCAATCCCTTCTGAAAGATCAGCAGCTTCAACACGCTGATAAAGTAGCTGCATTTGCTGCTTCAGATGGGTAATCTCGACACTCTGTCGGGTGACCTGTTCATTGAGCTGTTCAACTAAATCATCCAGAAATGCAATTCTTACTTGCAAATCTTCAATGGGTGCGGAAAATGTCGCCTGATTATTATGGTATGTTTGTTTAGTCATTTAATACTCCTCACGGATTTTTTCAGGAAACACTATGGCCTATATTACTTTAAGGGATGTCCAGCTTGCATTTGGTGGACCCGCCCTACTCGATGGCGCGAACTTTACATTAGAACGTGGCGAACGGGTATGTTTGATTGGCCGTAACGGTGAAGGTAAGTCTACTTTACTTAAGCTGATCGAGGGAAGCCTGCTACCTGACCGTGGTGAAGTTTCAATACAAAATGGCGTAACAATTTCAATGCTGGCCCAAGATGTACCGATGGATTCGGGCAAGGTTGCTGACATTGTAGCTGACGGGGCAGGCGAAGCTGCCCAGGTACTCAAGGATTATCATGAAGCCAGTGATGCCTGCGTACTTGGTGATATGGAAGCTTGTGACCGTATGGGCCTGTTACAGCATAAAATGGATCAGCTTGATGGCTGGGCATTAGAAAACAAGGTCAATAATATTCTTAGCAAGATGGGATTAGATCCGGATGCTGATCTGGCTGATCTGTCAGGTGGACGTAAGCGCCGGGTTCTTTTGGCCCGTGCACTGCTTACCCAGCCGGATGTACTGCTGCTGGACGAACCGACCAACCATCTGGATGTCGAGAGTATTGAATGGCTAGAAAAATTTCTTATGGATCAGAATAATCTGACCTTACTGTTTATTTCACATGACCGTTCTTTTGTTGACCGGCTGGCTACCCGTATTGTTGAACTTGACCGTGGTACCCTGCGCAGCTTTGAAGGAAATTATTCACGTTATCTGGACCTGAAAGCCCAACAGCTTGAAGCAGAAGAAAAACAAAATGCCCTGTTCGAAAAAAAACTGGCTGAAGAAGAAGCCTGGATTCGTCAGGGTATTAAAGCCAGACGTACCCGTAATGAAGGCCGTGTCCGTGCATTAAAGACTTTACGTGAAGAATCCAAGGCACGCCGCTTCCAGCAGGGTAAAGTTAATATGGGGGTACAGGAAGCTCAACGTTCTGGCAAACTGGTATTTGATATTGAGCATCTCAGTGTTTCTTATGATGACCAGGTGTTAATCAAGGATTTCTCGGCGATTGTACTGCGTGGCGACCGTATTGGTCTGGTCGGCGACAACGGTGTGGGCAAAACCACCCTGATCAAGGCAATACTCGGTGATATTCCACATCAAGGTACAGTCAAGGTCGGCACCCAGCTAGAAGTGGCTTACTTCGATCAGCTACGTAACCAGCTTGATCTAGAGAAATCAGTTTCAGAGAATGTATCCGAAGGCTCAGATTTCGTCGATGTAAATGGCCAGCGCCGTCATATTTACAGTTACCTGCAGGACTTCCTGTTTTCACCAGAGCGTGCCCGCACACCAGTTAAAGCACTATCAGGAGGAGAGCGGAACCGCGTATTGCTGGCTAAATTATTGCTTAAACCGTCTAACCTGATTGTCATGGACGAGCCAACCAATGACCTCGATATGGTTACATTGGAGCTGCTTGAGGAAATGCTGGCTGAATATAAAGGTACGCTGCTTCTGATCAGCCATGACCGTGCCTTTATGGATAATGTCGTAACATCGACTTGGGTCTTTGATGGCAAAGGCCACATTGAAGAATATGTGGGTGGCTATCAGGATTATCTGATGCAGCGGCCAGACCAGAAAGTAGTAGACCAGAAAGCGGATGTAAAAAAAGCTCAAGCAAAAGCAGAGACCGTAACCATGCCTAAAAAGGCAAAGCTGAGCTACAAGGATCAGCGGGAACTGGAACAGCTCCCTGCCGAAATTGAGCAGCTTGAAGCGGAACAGGCTCAATTAAATGAAAAACTGGCAGATGGTTCCTGGTTTGTAACAGATGCAGATGCAGCAACACAGGCTTCACAGCGTTTGTCAGAAATTGAAGAGCTCTTGCTTGAAAAACTGGACCGCTGGACTGAGCTTGAAGCAATGTCGCAAAACGGCTAAACAAATAGCCTGAACTTGTTACCAGCTATAGGTTCAGGCTTCAATTTTCAATTTGAGTCCCTGCTGTTCCAAGAGCCGCTGCTTTAATAATTCTTCATACAGTTCAAAGTTCTCCAGATCAAAACATACCAGTGCAACTTCCTGTACTGTTTCCGAATTTTTTAATAGTGGAATCAGAGTATCAATAGCTATGGCAGCTGCTTCCACCTTAGGAAAGCGATATACACCTGTTGAGATGTTGGGATAGGCAATGCCAGTCAGATAATGCTGTTCAGCCAATGCAAAACTGTTTTGGTAAGCCTGCGAGAGTAGTGTACGCTCATTTGCCTTTCCCTCTTCCCATATTGGCCCGACAGTATGGATCACATACTGGGCTGGCAAGCGGCCACCGGTTGTCATTACAGCTTCACCGACTGTGCAGCTTCCTTGGCGTGCCCTGATCTGTCTGCACTCTTCAATTATATCAGGCCCACCAGCCTGATGAATGGCACCATCTACACCATGACCTCCCAGCAGGGTACTATTGGCTGCATTTACTATGGCATCAATTCTAATTCCGGTAATATCTCCATGAATCAGACGAAACTGTTTCATGTACTGTCTCCTTCTTTATTTGAATTTTTGTTCTTTCATATTTAGCGGTAAAACACGTATGTAACCAGATAAGAAGTGCTACCAATTAAGTGTTTCAGGTAACGGACAGCGGTTTTTCTTTTCAAAAACAGTTCATGCTAAACTGTCGGCACTTTTGAGGCACAGTATTGTCAGGATTTATGAGCAAGAAGCAGCACTATACGCCAGGTGAATTTCAGTGGTCTTTTTTGTTACCACAATATTGGGGCATTTGGCTTGCAATTGTCTTTCTGATGTTACTGGCAATACTACCTTGGGCAGTCCAGCACCGTATGGCAAAGCTTCTGGGCAATGTAGCATTTGAACGGTTGAAATCACGTCGCAAAACCACTGTCCGTAATCTTGAAGTATGCTTTCCAGAGTGGACAGAGGAACAAGTTCAGCAGCAGGCCCGTGAGGTATTTATTGACATGATGCTGGGGGTTTTTGAAACCTTGAATGCCTGGTATAGCCCTACCTGGTTTAATGGCCGGGTGAGTATTGAAGGACTTGAATACTTAAACCAGGCACAAGCCCGACAGCAAGGTGTGTTACTGCTTGGTACCCATAGCACCTTGCTAGATGCTGGCGGTTATATCTGCTCTCAATATTTCAGTCCAGATGTGGTGTACCGCCCTCAAAATAATCCGCTTTTAGATATGCTGATTTACCGCTGCCGGGCAACCATCTATACCCATCAGATTGATCATGATGACATGCGCGGCCTCATTCGACACCTGAAAAATGGCCGTGCGATTTGGTATAGTCCGGATCAGGATTTTGGATTAAAACAAGGTGTAATGGCGCCTTTTTTCGGAGTGCCTGCCGCTACAGTGACTGCTCATCGACGCTTATTGAAAATTTCCAGAGCAGTTGCCATCCCCTTATATTTTTATCGTTATGGTGATATTAAGGATCCCAAGTACCGTATCTTGCTTGAGCCCGCACTTGAGCAGTTTCCAGGTGAAGACGAAGTAGCTGATGCAACCCGGGTAAATTCCATTATTGCGCAACAGCTACAGATTGCGCCTACACAGTACATGTGGTTTCATCGCCGTTTTAAAAGTCGTCCAGAAGGCTATGACAAAATTTATTAAGCTATTGAAAATAGTAATTCAACAGTGCAATGAGCCCTCTATTCAATAAGAGAATAAATATGAAAGTAATGCAACTGCTTCCAGAGCTCAATAGTGGCGGTGTAGAGCGTGGGACACTTGAAATTGCACGGGCACTGGTCAGCCAAGGTCATCAATCTCTGGTCGTGTCCAATGGTGGCCGGCTGGTGGCCCAGTTAGAAGCCGAGGGTTCTACTCACTTAACATTGCCTGTTCACAAGAAATCATTGTCCAGTTTATGGCAGATTCGTCCACTTCGAAGATTAATCATGCAGTATCAACCTGATATTGTTCATGTACGCTCGCGCGTACCGGCTTGGCTGACACATTTTGCCCTACGCGGTATACCCGCTTCACAACGTCCACATCTGATCAGTACTGTACACGGATTTTATTCAGTTAACCGCTATAGTGAGATCATGACTCAGGCAGAGAAAGTCATCGCAGTTTCCGATAGCGTGGTGCAGTACATTACTGAACATTATAAAAACTGCCCGCCTCAAGATATTGTACGGATTTACCGGGGGATCGATCCAAAAGCTTTTCCACATGGCTATCAGCCATCAGCGCAGTGGATTCATCAGGTTTTTGTAGATTATCCTCAACTTGAGCATAAATTTCTGCTCTGTCTGCCCGGACGGATTACCCGCTTGAAAGGTCATGAAGTGCTCATTGAAGTGATGGCTGCGCTTAAACCCTTTTATCCACAATTACATGCTGTCGTTGTAGGCGGTGCCGACCCAAAAAAACAGGCCTATTTAGAAGAGCTGGCTAACACTATTCAAAACAAGGGACTGGGCGATGATATTACGTTTGTCGGTCACCGTTCCGATATCCGCGAATGGCTGGCTTTCTCAGATGTAGTGTTATCACTTTCAACTCAGGCAGAAACTTTTGGTCGTACTGCTTTAGAAGCTTTATCAGTTGGAACACCAGTTATTGGCTGGAATCGCGGTGGTGTGGCTGAAATTCTGGCAAAACTTTATCCGCAGGGACTAATTCCCTCCGAAGATATGAATACTTTACTTGGCACCATTAAACAGCATATTGACCAGCCACAGCAGGTCGCACCTGTCACCTTGTTTAGCCTGAGTGATATGTGTCAGCAGACGCTAGATTTATATCAGCAGGTGATCAATTCTAAAGAGCGGCAATATTGAAATACTGTAAATTAAAAGATTAATAATATTTAAGCTATCCAGTAGATTTTTAATACGGTTGCTTAACTTTCAAATGGCTTAAACTCGATTTCAGACTAGATTAAAACATAAACCCGAGTTCTGCTTCCTGCAAAACTCGGGTACATGAGGTTGTGCTTTCAACTTACTTTATTCTTATAGAGTGGTTTTCCCTACCAACATCTTATCCTTGATGTATACCATCAGCATTTAACTATCCTTAAGGGATTTTCCATTCCCAGTTCCTTGTGCTGATACACTTAGAGTAAGCTATACTTTGTGTTGCTGCTAGCCGTTTGGCGCTTAAATCGATGTAAGCAATTTCGTACACTTTTCTATGGCTTGAAAGTAGGTGTAGGTACTTGTTCTTTATAAGGCTCTACAATTTCATCTGTTAAATTTTTTTCTCCCTGTTCAGCTTTGGCAACTCCCTGTTCGATGGCTTCTTGCGCTTCCTGCTCATCGGCTGCACTCTGCTCCAGTTCTTGCTGTGACTGCTCAAAAACGCGGCCACTTTGTAAAACGATATAAACTGGAAAGTGGTCAGAGCCGACATGACTTAGCCGCTGCATATCAACCAAAGCAAAATCAGTACTATGAAAAACATGGTCTAACGACCAGCGAAATAAAGGATAATTGGCATGAAAGGTATTTACAAAATGTCGGCCTACCCGCGGGTCCAGTAAACCGCTAATACGCTGAAACAGGCGTGTTGTACGTGACCAGGCCACATCATTTAGGTCGCCCATTACAATACAGCTCTTGTCCATGTCTTTAATCTGATCACCCACAATCAGCAGTTCAGCATCACGCAAGGTTGAATCTTTGGCCTCAGTTGGACTTGGAGGTTTGGGATGTAGACAGAATAGCTGTACCGGTTGTCCTGAACGTAAACGTACAGTGGTATGGATGGAAGGAATTTCATCACTTAAAATAAATTTGACTTCAGTATCTTCAAGCTTTAAACGGCTGTACAGATGCATGCCATATAAATTATCAAGTGGTACAGCTACCCGGAAGGGATAATCTTTTTCGATTCCTGACAGTTCATTTTGCCAGGTCTCATCAGTTTCCAAGGTAAGTACTATGTCTGGCTGATATTTTTGAATCTGCTCAATCAATAGGTGATATTGAGTATTAGGGGTAAGAACGTTCGAAACGATCAGTGAAATCTGCCGTTCAGGATCAAGCTGTTCTGGTTTGACCTTTTTGACCTGTTTTTTCCAGATAAATGTATAAGGCAAGACCATTTTTAGCTGATAGGCAATCGCTGCAATCAGGCCAACAATCCAGATTTCACGCCATATAGTCCAGTCCGCCTCCCAAACCAGCATTAAAACAAGTATAACCATACCTGCTGATAATAACTGTAGCCGTGGAAAATCTGCACCACGAATCCACCATTCGTCACGGGGGATCAAGGACCAGAAGCTGAGCCAGATCACCATACCGGCCATAATTTCTATCCAGATCATATTCACACCAATAATTTATAATTTTTTGAATAAATCAAACAAGTTAGCGTTCTACTATCTGCTCTATGTAGCACAGTTATAAAATTATTCACAATATTATTTATGTAGTGCTTGAAGTTGCAAACACTTTTGTTACACTCAAACCCCCTTTAATTTTTTAACGCACCGAGGCAAAGAGACAATGAAAGTAGGTCTGGTCGGTTGGCGCGGGATGGTTGGTTCTGTCCTTATGCAACGTATGGTTGAAGAGAATGATTTTGCTCATTTTGAGCCATTCTATTTTTCTACCAGTAATGCAGGTGGTGAAGCACCTGTATTTGGTGGTAAAACTGCCCCAGCACTTATGGATGCTTCAGACATTAGCAGTCTGAAGCAGATGGATGTCATTATTACCTGTCAGGGTGGCGACTATACCTCTGAAGTCTTTCCAAAACTGAAAGCGGAAGGCTGGAAGGGTTACTGGATTGATGCGGCCTCGACCCTGCGCATGACTGATGATGCCATTATTGTCCTAGACCCGGTCAATCTCAACGTGATTAAGGATGCGCTGGTTAAAAGCACCAAAATATTTGTAGGTGGCAACTGTACCGTTTCCCTGATGCTGATGGGCCTAGGTTCACTGTTCCAGCATAATCTGGTGGAGTGGATGAGTGCCATGACCTATCAGGCAGCTTCAGGTGCAGGTGCACAGAACATGCGTGAACTGATCACCGGCATGGGATATTTATATAATAATAGTAAAGATCTGCTCGATGATCCCAAGTCAGCTATTCTAGATATTGACCGCAAGATTGCAGACTTGCAACGTGGTGAAGGTTTCCCTTCAGCCAACTTCGGTGTGCCACTGGCCGGTTCACTAATTCCATACATCGACAAGCAGCTTGAAAATGGTCAGTCGAAAGAAGAATGGAAAGGTCAGGCCGAAACCAATAAAATTCTGGGAAATTCACAGATAGTACCTATTGACGGGCACTGTGTACGTATTGGCGCAATGCGTTGTCACTCTCAGGCTCTCACCATCAAGCTCAGAAAAGATGTACCTCTTGATGAAATTGAAGATATGATCCGTTCTTCAAACGAGTGGGCCAAGGTGGTGCCAAATACCCGTGAAGCCTCAATGACTGATCTGACTCCAGTAGCAGTTACAGGTACTTTATCTGTGCCAGTAGGTCGACTGCGTAAACTGAATATGGGTAAAGAATATTTAGGTGCTTTTACTGTAGGTGACCAGTTACTTTGGGGAGCTGCCGAACCTTTGCGTCGTATGCTTCGCATTTTAATTGACTATAAAAATGTTTAATTAATTTTAAGTATTTTAATAAATAGAACCGGTCGACCATGGCCGGTTTTTTGTAATTGTGGTTTGAATAATTTCCACTGCCTTTATGGCAAGATCATGTATACTTTTTGTGTTTGCATTGTTTTCAAGCTCCAGATCAAGATGACTGTTTATAACAAATTAAAAATTGCTGTCCTAGCCATCATGACATCGCAAACAGCTTCTGCGATCATCATTGAACCAATTCAAGTGCAGTCCGCACCTGGAGAGCTTCTGTATGCAGAAATGGCTTTCAGCCAAGCCGATACAGATGAAAACATGCGGGTCAGCCTTGCCAGCCCAGAAGATCTGGCGAGCTTGGGAATTCAGCATCAGCCACCGGGCCATCTTAATTTTTTTAACCGCCGTAACGGTCAGGGCACTGGTGTCATCGTGATTACCTCTTCTCGCCCTCTCACCAGTTCCGAACTGAATATTGTGGTTAAGGTTAAAGAAGGAAATGCTACCCGGCTACAGCACATAAAAACCACACTTAAACCTAGCCAGACAGTGCCATTGCGAGCCTCGGTTAATGAAAAACCGCTTGTGCCTGTCATTGTTACTGAAAAAGATATTACCCTGAATTTGCCAGAGAGTACGGCGTATCAGGTCACCCAGCAGAAAAGCCGTAGCCCGCTCCCTAGCAAGCAGGACCGGCCATTGTTAATCAATAACAGCCGTCCGCCTGCATTAAGTGGTTCGGCTATTTCTATCGTTCAGCAGCCAAGTTCGATTGCATCTTCTGTCGTACAGCCAAAAGATATACTTCATAGACAAGAGCAGGCACTGAGAAATAAAACGCAGCTTTCCGCTACACCTAATACAAGGCCTAGCACAACAGCTTCTGCCAGACCGAACCCCACTACGCAGTCTGCATTAACAGCGAAAACAGGACCTAGCGCCAAGAAAACTGCTGAACCCCAACAACGGAAATTAGCTGTAAAACCAGCAATCACTTCTACTACCAGTAGCAGGGCTCCGGTAGAACAGCCCCATACTTATGTAGTTCGAAATAATGAGTCACTCTGGACTATTGCATCACAGGTTGCAGCCCAAACCCAACAGCCTGTTACAAACGTAATGCAGCAAATCAAGGAAGCGAATCAGCATGCATTTATTCAGGGAGACGTGAACCGGTTACGTCGTGGTGCAGTTTTAAATTTAAATGCTCAACCTGTGATGACACAGAATAAATCTCGTCCCAAAGCTGTTTCTCCTTCTTATTCACCTAAGACAAAATACCGTTTAAATGAAGCAGAAATGAGCTTGGTCGCTGAAAGTACAAAAAATACAGCTCAAGGAAATGCTAAAAGAAATAACGACCAGTCCATGAGCAGTGCGGATTTAGTATTAAAAGTTATGACAGCTCGTGAAAAAACCGTTAAATTACAGAAGAACGTAACGCAGCTGGATCTGGCATTACAGAAAAAGGATCATAAGATCCAATTATTAAATGCCCGGCTGGCGCAGCTCGAACAGCAACTCAAAGCACAGCAGACAAAAAAATAGGTCAAGACGCAGTTAAAAAGATTTCAATCAGAAATCAGCTGCCATGATGGTTCAGTATTAAGGGGTTTAAATTATGTTGTTGTATGTGATTCCATTTGTCCTGCTCTTGGTCATCGCAATTTTTCTTAAAAAACGTGAAGCTGCCCAGCAGGATGACAGTTCTGCAACAAAAGGAAGTTCACGGAAAAAAGCGTCTAAAAAAGTTGCAAAAACCAAAGCAGTTAAAACTACTCACAAGCGTAAAGCGGCTCGCATTGTAGAAGATCCGATAGCAACTCAACAAAAAACGTCCACCCCTATTCCTGCTGATGTTCATCGTAAAATTGAGAATCTGATTGAACAGCGTAATTACTTTTCTGCTGAAGCACAGATTAATCAGGCACTGAACCGTGATAACACTCAGCATGAATTATATTTATTATTACTTAAAATTCATCTAGACCAAAAAGATGAATTTGCTATAAATCAGCTGATTCAGCATCTTCACTCTTTGGGATTAGAGGAAATTGCCAGACAGGCAGAACAGAAGTATCAAGCTTATAATCAGCAACAACAACCTGATGCGATCGAGTTCGCTGTAACAGATGTTCCTGAACCTGCTCCTGTCACTCCATCACAGCCACACGTACACAATAGTGCTGATTTTGATGCTCTGGTACAGCAAGCTCCAGTAAATATTCCCGTTTTAACGCCTTCATTTGATGTGTTACAGGCAGAACCAGCCCCATCTGTACAACCTAAAGAAGCTGTAGTTGAACTTGCGCCCTTAGAGTTTAATTTCGGTAAAATCAAGACTAAACCAACAGAAACCGAACAGCCGCCACAAGCCACTGTCCTTGATCAAGATAGAACTGTTGATTTTTCTTTCCCACTTGAGAGTCAAGAAGAGCGATCTACAGACAAGACAGCTCTTGCTCAGGAGCAAAGTCAAAACCAGTCCGTACCACTTGCGCTGGACTTCAATTTTGGTGAGCTTCATCTGAGTCGTCAAGAGGAAGAGAAACCTGAAAGTGTCAAACCGGTAACTCTTGATTTTGAAACGGTTCCGTCAGCAACCCATGCTCCAGCATCCGGTTTAGATTTCAAACTTGAACCCGTTGAAATTTCGACTGAACCTGCCCTGTCTGAGCCACAAGTTTCATCTGTTCATGCTTCTGAGACAGAAGCTGTAGTTTCAACAACTGATATTCACCAGAATGATCCCGTAGTTCAGGCATTTCCCGAATTGGCACAGATCAATGCCATTAATTTGGATCTAGAATTGGCACAGCGCTATGTCGAGTTGGGCGCCTATGAGTCTGCACGTCATCTGCTTAGTCAGAATCAGGACCAGTTCAATCCTGAACAGCAAGAACAGTCAAAAAAAATACTCAATCAAATAGCTTCTTGAGTGTGTTCAATTTAGTATAGGGCAGTCATATGACTGCCTTTTTTTATGATGAAAAAGATTGCTTTACTTTATATGGGAGGAACTTTCGGCTGTGTAGGTGAGCCATTGACGCCCATGCCGGAAACAGAGTTTCTCCCTAAACTGCAAAATACTCTTCCTGCCAAGTATCAGGTCGACTGTCTTGCTGCACCCGTAATTAAAGATAGTAGTGCCTGTAGTGCTGCTGACTGGCTTTTGCTTGTACAGTATATACAGCAGCTTAAAGTACGCTACACTTACTTTGTGGTGATCCATGGTACAGATACATTAAGTTATGCTGCAGCATTGCTGGCACGTTTTTTAGGCCAGTCTTGCCATGTAATATTAACAGGTAGCCAGTATCCGTTGCTTGATATTCAGGGCAATGTTCCCCGGGTATTTACAGATGCTGCCGATAATTTATATTTTGCTTTGGAACAGGTTTCCCGCAAACCGGCCGGAGTCTATCTGGCATTTCACCAACAGGTTTTTCATGCCCAGTCTGTCATGAAAATGCATACTACCGAGCTAGATGCTTTTAAAGGAATAGAGGCTGACCAGGATTTCCCTGTTTATAAGGAAGAGATTTCCGTCCAGGATGACATAATTGAACAGGCGATGAGTTTTAACCTGATCAGCTGGCAACTTCAGCCTCAACCTGTAGAACATCTCATCAAGAATTTGGGCTTATTACAAGATGAACCCCCACACTTTTTAATTCTACAAGGTTTTGGCACAGGAAATCTGGCAGTTAACCAGGCTGTTATTGAATGCTTGCAAAAATTTCAGCATAAGGGCTGCTTACCTGTTCTGGCTACTCAGGTTCCTTTTGGCAGCATGGATCAACGCTATGCAGTCAGTAGCTGGGTTAAACAAGCCAATATTTTAGTCAATAACACATATAGCAATGCAGATCTTTATGCAAAAGCCCTGCAAATCTATTTAAAATATCCATCTTGCGAGCAACGGTATCAGGACTGGTCTACGCAGCCTTAAAAGAGGAACAGTATGCAACGTTATGCAGTCGGTATAGAGTTTTGCGGCATTCGTTATCGGGGCTGGCAAACTCAGCAGGCCGGTGTCCCGAGTGTGCAAGAAACTCTGGAGCGGGTTTTAAGTAAAATTGCCGATGAAAAAATTATTCTGCATGGTGCCGGGCGTACTGATGCTGGTGTACATGCCACTAATATGGTTGCACACTTTGATACCCATGCCATTCGCACGGAACGCGGCTGGATGATGGGTTCAAACAGCCAGTTACCAAAAGATATTGCACTACAGTGGTTACAACCCATGGGTGAAGATTTTCATGCCCGATTCAAGGCCTGTGCCCGCCGCTATCGTTATGTCATTTACAATGCCCCATATCGGCCTGCCTTACTGCATAAACAGGTGACTCATGTTTATCAGCAGCTTGATATTGAAAAGATGAAGAAAGCTGCAAAAAAGTTTCGTGGTGTACATAACTTTGAAAGCTTTCGTGCTGCTGCCTGCCAGTCTAACCAGCCGATACGTGATGTAACTCACTGCGAGCTGTTCGAGCACGGACGTTATCTGGTCCTAGATATACAGGCCAATGGTTTTCTGCATCATATGGTCAGAAATATTGTAGGTTGTTTGCTAGAAGTCGGACAAGGCATGTATGACATTGGCCATATTGATAGTATTTTTGCAGCAGAAGACCGCCGTGCTGCAGGAATGACCGCCCCTGCAGATGGACTGTATTTTATTCAGGCTTATTATCCCGAGCAGTTTGCATTACCGCAATTACCACTTGGCCCACATTGGCTTAACTTGCCAGAATAGAAAATGCCGGTCTCAGACCGGCATTTTTTTAACGCTGTTTACGTTTTCGGTACTCTACCGGCGTTTCATTGGTCCAGCGCTTAAAAGCCCGATAAAAGGTACTCGGTTCAGAAAAGCCTGTCAGATATACAATGCGTTCTACACTTTCACTGGTATTGGCAAGAAGCTTTTTTGCCAGTCGGCAACGGTAATCAGAGAGTATTTGCTGAAAACTGGTATTAGCTTCACTCAGTTGGGTGCGTAGGCGTCGAGGCGTGATATTCAACTGGGCAGCTACAGTTTCCAAGGTTGTTTCACCACTTTCTAGTGTAGAGCCGATCGCACGCCGCACTTCTCCGACCAGGTCATAACGCGCCAGTTCCTGCAATTTTTCCAGTGCCAGCTGTTCATGTAGCTGTAATAATTCCGGCTCGGCCTGCCATAAGGGATAATCTAGAATAGAGGGGTCAAAATACAGGCGGGTTTCTTTCTGGCCCAGACTGACTGGACAACCGTAAACCCTCAGGTATTCATCTGGCGATGCGCCTTCACTAAAATTAAAATCAATGAAGATCGGGGTGAAATTCCCCTCGGTAATAAATTTGAAGAAGCGTAGCACGCCTGACATCGCACACTCAGAAAAATGGCGGTTAACCAGATTATCAGGAGAAGCTACTGATCCGTTTGTTAAATAGCAACTGTCTTCTTCTATAATAAGTTTAGCATGGAAAGCATCACTGATCAGACGCTGATAAGCCAAAGCCCGTTTCAGGCCTTCGCCAAAATTATCACTACTAATAAAGAGATGTTCAATTACCTGGCCCCGATATAACGGCAGATGTTCACCTAGATGTAACCCGATATCAGCGTCTTTACTGACTTCTTCAGCTGCTGTCCAGAAAGCATGTTGTGCACTTAAAGGTGTACGTGCATTGATTTCAACCTGATTCAGTGCAACGCCTGCTTTTGTTAATATTTCTTCGGTTGGTAATCCCGCACGACGAATCGCTTGATAGCCAAATCGCAACACAACCGATGCATCAGTTAGCTGACCCACGCAATACCCTTCCTTGTATGTTATTCATTTATACTTAAAACATTAATTTTAGATTAACTGTGATTGGCCGAACTGACAACTCTATTCAGGTATTTTTTGTTGAAAATATTTATGAAATGACTTCGCTTAATTTACTAGCAGCTGGAACCTCGACAGGCCTGATGTGTCTTGTGTTTGACACAAAAATTGGCTATAATTTGCGCCTTTCCAATTTGATCATCAGGTAGGCTATGGCCAATAAAGAGGAACTCATTGAGTTCGAAGGCGTTGTCACCGAAACGCTTCCTAATACTATGTTCCGTGTCCGTTTAGAGAATGGTCATGAAGTGATTGCACATATTTCTGGCAAAATGCGCAAGCACTATATTCGTATTTTGACTGGCGACAGCGTTAAAGTTGAAATGACGCCTTATGACTTAACTAAAGGCCGTATTACTTATCGTGCCCGCTAAGTCTGAGTAAATATAAAAAGCCACCTCTATTTCGTGGCTTTTTTTATACCTGTTTTTATATTTTATAAATTACCTATCCGAATTTCTTTATAGATTCCTGTATTTGATCCCGCCTTTTATCGTGTTTTACTGTTCTATAACGCTTTATGGTTTTTAAAAATCTTAAGCTTGATACTGTTTTCTGATTTATAGGTTAGATCATGAACAGTTTAAAACTTGTTTTCCTGGGTCTGGGCTTTACCGGTTTATTGACTGCCTGCACTACAACCTATCAGGCACAGCCAAATCTCGATACTTATCTGGAACAGTTTATTGGGCAATCTGCTGAACAGATTAAAGCCAAGATTAATCTGCCAGCTTTAGGCTATGAGCTTAAAGGTTCACCAGTGCAGACTGCAAACCAGCTCAGCTATACGATTTTGCGACCCCTTGCTGTACCTATTCCGTCTGGCCTGCAATCTGTAGGCACAGGTGGAGCTGTCATTGCCCCTCCTACCAGTTTAGGTGCCAACTCTTATGAAATTGATATGTATTGTCAGATCAGTTTTATTCTTCAAAATAATATTGCCAAAGATGTGCAATATCGTGGCCGTTCCTGTTAGCTCATCCTATAACTAAAATGAAAAACGCAGCATAAGCTGCGTTCTTTATTTCTTTTTTAAATTAGCCGAGTGCCTGCACTACTGCCTGGCCCATTTCAGCAGTTCCGATTTTTTGCATGCCTTGTGACATGATGTCTGCAGTACGCAAGCCTTGGTCTAATACCTGGCCTACTGCATCTTCAATCGCTTGAGCTGCAGTTTCTTCACGGAAAGTATAGCGCAGCATCATGGCAACCGACAAAATAGTGGCTAGCGGATTGGCAATATTCTGGCCGGCAATATCAGGTGCTGAACCATGACAAGGTTCATACATACCTTTACCATGTTCATCCAGTGAGGCAGATGGCAACATTCCAATCGAACCGGTCAGCATTGCAGCTTCATCAGAGAGAATATCCCCAAATAGGTTACCGGTTACGATGACATCAAACTGTTTTGGCGCACGTACCAGCTGCATGGCTGCATTGTCGACATACATATGTGATAATTGGACCTCTGGATATTGCTCCGCCTGAAATGCAGTTATTGTCTGCTTCCAGAGTTCAGTGACTTCAAGTACATTGGCTTTATCAACCGAGCAGACTTTTCCACCACGCAGTCCAGCAATCTCAAAAGCGACTTTAGCTATTCGCTTGATCTCAGATTCGCTGTATACATCAGTGTTATAACCCTGCTTTTCACCATTTTCCAGTTCCCGGATTCCGCGTGGCTGGCCAAAATAGATTCCACCCGTTAACTCACGTACGATCAGGATATCCAGTCCAGCTACAATCTCAGGTTTTAAACTTGAAGCATCTGCCAGCTGGGGATATAAAATTGCCGGACGCAGATTAGCAAACAGATTCAACTCGCTACGGATTTTAAGAAGACCACGCTCAGGACGGATTGAACGTTCAATCGTATCCCATTTAGGCCCACCTACAGCACCAAGCAGAATCGCATCTGCCTTTTTTGCCTGCTGACTGGTAACTTCAGGGTAGGGTTCACCATGTGCATCAATTGCGGCCCCGCCCAACAGTCCCTGTTCCCAGCTCAAGTCCAAACTAAACTTTTCATTCACACGGTGAAGGACCTGTTCTGCTGCTGCAATAATTTCAGGTCCGATGCCGTCGCCAGCTAAAATGAGGATGTGTTTGGACATATGCATTTCCATAATTTTAAAACCAGCGTATATCTACAGCTGATGAGCGATTAAAGTTTCTTTTCCACAAACTCGCCCAAACCCGTCAATACATTATAAGGACGGCAGAACCGGCGAATCGTGCGTTTTTCCTGTTGCAGATCGACACAGAGCGGATCAGGTGCTGAAACATTTAGCAAGCTTCCGGTTCTGCTTGAACGATCACGAAACATATGAAAGGTATAGCGCTGATTAGCCTTGAACTGATGAATGACATGCAGTTTTTCAGCCCGATCCTGCGATATAGGATAAAAACGGATTACCACTTCATACTGTTTGGCTGGAACTGATAGGTACAACGGATTCGGCTGGCTGAGGGAACTGCCCTGCAAACGTACAATTCCTTCACGGATTGCTTCCGAATTTACCCGATGTGTTAAGGGATCAACGATTTGAATATCACTAATCCGCTCAAATTCACAGTTTTCTGTTCCTGAACAGTAAATCAGCGCATTCGTCTGAGATTCTGGTTTTTCCGCATATTTAATACGGACAGTGTCTACCGCGTTCTGAGTACTTTGACATGCACTAAGTAACACGCCACATAAACTGATAATAACACTATGGCCGAATATCCTGTTCATCGTCCGAGCCCAACCTCATATATAGAGAAACTATAAATATTTTTATAGTCAAACATGTTAGCAAGACTTGGGCTCCTGCGCTACGCCTAAATGTCGAGCTTAACCTTGAATATTATTGAAAACCCATGGACGCGTCTTTTGGATTTTCGCTTCATATTCACGGATTAAATCTGCATCCTGTAAGGTCAGACCGATATCATCAAAACCGTTTAACAGACAATGCTTGCGAAACGGGTCAACCTCAAAACTGAAGCTTTGACCATCAGGTGTACGCACCTGCTGAGCGGCCAGGTCTACTGTGAGCTGATAGCCTTCATGGGTATTTACTTCCTGAAATAACTGATCGACCACTGACTCGGGTAAAATAACCGGCAGCATGCCATTTTTAAAACAGTTATTAAAGAAAATATCAGCAAAGCTTGGCGCAATAACGGTACGGAAGCCGTATTCATTTAGTGCCCAAGGTGCATGCTCACGGCTGGAGCCACAACCAAAGTTCTGACGCGCCAACAAAATCTTGGCATCCTGATAACGTGGCTGGTTCAAGACAAAATCCGGATTGATCGGACGCACTGAATTATCCTGACCCGGATAGCCTTCATCCAGATAACGTAATTCATCAAACAGGTTATCGCCAAAACCGGTCCGTTTGATGGACTTTAAAAACTGCTTTGGAATGATCAGATCAGTATCGACATTCGCACGATCTAATGGCGCAACGATTCCCTGTTCAACAGTATATGCTTTCATGGTGTGCTCCTTAGAAAGAACGAACATCAACAAAATGACCGGCAATTGCCGCAGCAGCTGCCATCGCTGGACTTACCAGATGAGTACGTCCACCATTGCCCTGACGGCCTTCAAAGTTACGGTTAGAAGTAGAAGCACAGTGTTCGCCTGGCTGTAACTTGTCTGCATTCATAGCCAAGCACATGGAACAGCCCGGTTCACGCCATTCGAAACCTGCTTCAATAAAGATTCTATCAAGACCTTCGGCCTCAGCCTGCTGTTTTACCAAACCGGAACCCGGCACCACCATCGCCTGTTTGATGCTTGATGCAACCTGGCGACCTTTAACAACTTCTGCCGCTGCACGGATATCTTCAATACGGGAGTTAGTACATGAACCAATAAAGACACGGTCCAGCTGGATTTCAGCCAAAGGCTGTCCGCCATTTAAGCCCATATACTGGTAAGCACGGGTCCAGTCATTGCGTTGTACATCATCTTTAGCCTGTTCTAACATAGGTACAGCCTGCGATACAGGAATAACCATTTCAGGTGAAGTACCCCATGAGACCTGTGGTTCAATCTCTTCACCCTGTAATACAACTACCGTATCAAATACTGCATCACTATCCGAATGCAGGGTATTCCAGTAAGCCACAGCCTGATCCCATTCTGTACCTTGCGGGGCATAATTACGGCCTTTGACGTATTCAATGGTTTTTTCATCGACTGCGACCATGCCTACACGTGCACCAGCCTCAATTGCCATATTGCAGACAGTCATACGGCCTTCAATCGACATGTCACGGAAAACCTGACCACCAAATTCAATGGCATAGCCTGTGCCACCTGCGGTACCAATCTTGCCAATAATTGCCAGGACTACATCTTTTGGCGTGACACCCTGACCAAGCTGGCCATCGACACGAATCAGCATATTTTTCATTTTCTTCTGGACCAGACACTGGGTTGCCAGCACATGTTCAACTTCTGATGTACCAATCCCATGAGCCAGACAGCCAAATGCTCCATGAGTTGCAGTATGTGAGTCGCCACAGACTACTGTCATACCTGGTAAGGTTAGACCCTGCTCCGGCCCAACTACATGCACAATTCCCTGACGGATATCATTAATACCAAATTCTACAATATTAAATGTCTTGCAGTTGTCATCTAGGGTTTGCACCTGAATTCGTGAGGTTTCATCTGCGATACCGGCAATGCCCTGTGCCCGCTCTGCCTTGGAGGTAGGTACATTATGGTCAGGTGTTGCAACATTGGCACTTAAGCGCCAAGGTTGACGGCCTGCTAGCTGTAATCCCTCAAAAGCCTGCGGAGATGTCACTTCATGCAATAAATGACGGTCGATATAGAGTAGACATGAACCATCATCCCGCTGGAAAACCAAGTGATCATCCCATAATTTGTCATATAATGTTTTTGCTGCTGATTGATTGCCTGCCATGTCGACGTGCTCCAAGGACTGGGTATTTCCTAAATTATTTTAAATTATAATCGCTATTTTACATAAATCTAATTTATCATTTTTATTAATTATTAAACTTTTTGGAATTAAAAGAATTTTATTCATTAGAAATAATTTAAAACCGGATTTGCTTTATTATTTCTTAAATTTTATAAATAATACTGAATATATAAAAAATCCTTATAGGATAGAGTATCCACATGAATCTTGCCGCCTTCGAAGCCTTTGTCAAGGTAATGGAAACTGGTTCCATTTCCCAAGCTGCCGAGCAACTATTTATCACCCAGCCTGCGGTGACCAAACGTATCCACAGTCTGGAGGATTACTTCGGAGTTAAACTTTTTGAATCTGCGGGACGAGGTGTACAGGCGACTCATGCGGCCCACTCTCTCTTGCCTAAAGTCAAAAACTGGTTAAATGAGCTAGGTGATATCCACCATACTTTGAGTCATGAACAAAGTCAGGTGCAGGGACGCCTAAAAATTGGCACCAGTCATCACATCGGACTGCATCACTTACCCCATCATTTGAAGAAATATGTACAACAATTTCCAGATGTGACACTGGATGTACATTTTGTTGACTCTGAACAGGCACACGAACAGGTGCTCGCGGGCGATCTGGAACTGGCATTTTTAACCTTGCCGCCACAGGGAGATAGTCGTCTGAATTACAGTACCATCTGGAATGATCCTTTGGTTTTTGTAGCCGCACCTTTTCACCTACTCGCCCAGCGCAGTAACTTAAAGCTGGAAGACCTGATCGCCTATCCGAGCCTGCTACCTTCAATTCAGACCTATACCAGCCAGATTACGCTTGCGGAATTTGAAAAGAAGGGGTTAAAACCTAAAATTACAATGAGCAATAATCCATTAGAATCAATCCGCATGCTGGTTTCAATCGGTCTAGGTTGGTCCGTCCTGCCACAAAACCTGATTAATCAGGATTTACAACGCTTGGATATTCCGCTGGAAATGAGCCGTAAACTGGGTCTGGTATGGCACCCGGGGCGCAGCCAGTCCAGAGCCATGCTGGAACTGATCGACATGATGAATACAGAAATAAAAATATAGCACCTCGAGGTGCTATATTTTAAACCGGATATATAGCTTAGATTGACCAGTCCTGAATTTCCCATCCCTGCACCTCGGCTAGGACCTGTAAGCGCTCATCCGGATTGACTGCAATAGCATGGCTTGCATATTCGAGCAAAAACCGGTCATTAATTGAGTCCGAATAAGCCCACGATTCGGTTACTGTACGGCCATTTAACCATTGTTCCAGACGAGCCAGCTTACCCTTCTGGTAACATGCTATTCCAGTTACCTTGCCAGTATACCGATGATCAATTAGCTCTGCATTGGTGGCAATAATCTCGGTAATACCGAATTCACGGAAAATAGGCGCAGTAATGAAGTCTGAAGTTGCGGTAATCCCGACAATTTCATGACCCAATGCCTGATGTTTTTTGACAGTTTCAAACCCTTGAGGCCGCATTTGCGCACGAATAACTTTTTGCATAAATCGTTCATGCAATTCGGTCAGGTAAGGTAAATCATGTTTGGTCAAAAACTCAAAAACAAATTCATTGTAAGCAATCGGGTCCAGCTGACCAGCTTTATAGTCTTCATAGAAGCTGTCATTGATCTGACGGTGACGTACCGGATCGACCAGTCCCTCATTGACCAGAAATTCTCCCCAAGAATGGTCAGAATCGGTGTTAAGGAGCGTATGGTCCAGATCAAATAAAGCCAATTTCATAAAAATTCTCGTTAAAACTGAAATTTAAAGCAAAAAAATGTAAATCTATCTCCGCTAGTCGATAGAAATTCGTTAAGATCATAGCAATTTTTAACATTTTACTTTGATCTTTTTTCGAGCTGGATGCAGTTATTTATCATCCCCGATTTCAAAGTTAAGCCAATAGATAAATTTAGGTAGCCAAATGATCGACTCAGAAGGTTTCCGACCGAATGTCGGGATCATTTTGGCAAACGATGATGGACAGGTGTTATGGGCAAAACGCATTGGACACAATGCATGGCAATTTCCACAAGGAGGGATCCAGTTTGGAGAAACCCCTGAGCAGGCACTTTATCGTGAACTGAGAGAAGAAGTCGGCTTATTGCCTGAACACGTTGAAATTATTGCGCAGACTAAAGGCTGGCTGCGTTATCGTTTGCCACACCGGTACATCCGCTCCGATTCAGAGCCTGTATGTATCGGACAAAAGCAGAAGTGGTTTTTATTAAAACTAGTGGCCTCTTCCGAGCATATTCAGCTGGACCTGTCCAATCCGCCAGAATTCGACCAGTGGCAATGGGTCAGTTACTGGTATCCACTCGGACAGGTGGTAAACTTTAAACGGGATGTTTACCGTAGGGCCATGATGGAATTGTGTATGCAATTACCACAGCAGCCATCCTGAAAATTCAGCATTTTCGCGAATGATTTTTGTCAGGGCTGCTGTTATAAAGAGTAAACAGATTTAAAAATATTTGGAGCATTCATCCATGTCAAACATGCAGCTGGACACCCTAAGACGTATTGTGCAGGAAATCAATGCGTCGGTCAGTCTGCATGAGTCCTTGGAAATTATGGTGAACCGGGTGGCCGAGGCCATGAATGTGGATGTGTGTTCGGTTTATCTGCTAGATGAACGCAATCAGCGTTATCTGCTTATGGCTTCAAAAGGTTTAAAGCCAGAATCTGTCGGGAATGTTTCGTTACAGGTAGGTGAAGGCCTGGTTGGGCTGGTCGGTCAACGTGAGGAAATCGTCAACCTCGACAATGCCCCTAAACATGAACGATTTTTATATTTGCCAGAAACTGGTGAGGAAATCTATAACTCTTTTTTAGGCGTGCCGGTCATGTATCGCCGTAAGGTGATGGGTGTGCTGGTCGTACAAAACCGCGAATCACAGGATTTCAGTGAAGCGGCTGAGTCTTTTCTAGTCACGCTGTGTGCACAGCTCTCCGGCGTTATTGCTCATGCCCATGCTGTAGGCAATATTGATGTCTTTCGAAAATTCAATAACTCTACCACTTATAAAACCTTTCAAGGCGTTTCAGGTGCAGGTGGAATCGCCTTAGGCCGTGCAATCATTTTATATCCTCCGGCTGATTTGGCTGCCGTGCCTGACCGTGAAGCAGAAGATATTAGCGATGAGCTGAATTTACTTGATCAGGCGGTACAGTCAGTGCGTACTGAAATCAAGGCACTGGATGAGAAAATGCAGGATTCTCTGATTTCTGATGAACGGGCGCTGTTTAGTGTCTTTTTACGGATGCTGGATGAAAATGCTTTGCCGGCCGAGATTAAAGAGTTGATTCGTAATGGCAGCTGGGCACAGGGTGCTGTTCGCCGGGTAATTGATAAACATATTAATCTGTTCTCCCTGATGGAAGATGATTATCTGCGTGAACGGGTGGCAGACTTAAAAGATTTAGGCCGACGTATTCTGGCTTATTTGCAGGAGGCTGAGTCTGGTCACCGTGAACTAAGTGCTGACAGTATTTTAATTGGTGAAGAAATCAGTACGGCGGCACTGGTAGAGCTACCTGTCGATAAAATTGCTGCGATTGTCACCTCTGAAGGCGCAACCAACTCACATATGGTGATTGTAGCGCGGGCATTAGGTATTCCGACTGTTGTCGGTGTAACCGAATTACCCGTTAATACGCTTGATGATGTCGAGATGATTGTAGATGCCTATCAAGGCCGGGTTTTTATTAATCCGCCACGGCGCCTGCGTCAGCGCTATAAAGATGTGCAAAAAGAAGAAGAGCAGATCGCCAAGGATTTAAAACAGTATGAAACCCGCGATGCGATCACGCCAGACGGATATGTGGTTCCGCTTTACGTCAATACTGGTTTAATGATCGATGTGGTCCGTGGTGTTCAACGCGGCGCCAAAGGTGTAGGCCTGTACCGCTCTGAAATCCCCTTTATGCTGCGTGACCGTTTTCCAGGTGAAGAAGAACAGCGTGCAATTTACCGCCAGCAGCTGAGCCACTTTGCCAATAAACCGGTAGTAATGCGTACGCTTGACATTGGTGCAGATAAAGATCTGCCATATTTTTCAATTGAAGAAGAAAATTCGGCGCTCGGCTGGCGTGGTCTGCGTTTTACACTAGACCATCCGGAAATTTTTTCCTCACAGATTCGTGCTATGCTCAAAGCCAGCATTGGACTCAACAATTTGCACATTTTGCTGCCTATGGTAACCAGTGTCAGTGAAGTAGAAGAAGTGCTTTACCTGCTAGAACGGGACTGGGTCGCGGTTCAGGAAGAAGAGCAGGTCAAGATCACTAAACCGAAAATCGGAATCATGGTGGAAGTACCGAGTGTACTGTTACAGATTGATGAATTCGCCGATCTGGTAGATTTCTTTTCAGTGGGTTCGAATGACCTGACTCAATATTTGCTGGCAGTTGACCGTAATAATCCTCGGGTCGCCAATGTCTATTCACATTTTCATCCTTCAGTACTGCGAGCCCTCTACCGCCTGGTGGGAGAATGCCGGAAATATAACAAACCCATCAGTATTTGTGGAGAAATGGCAGGCGATCCGCTTTCGGCAGTATTGTTAATGGCAATGGGCTTTAATACTCTTTCCATGAGTTCAAGTAATATTTTAAGGGTACGAAAAGCAATCTGTCATACACCGTTTAGTGATGCTGAACAGTTACTGGAAGAAGTACTGAGAATGAATAATCCACTGGTCGTAAAAAGCTGGCTTGAGCATTACTTTAAAACGCATGGCCTGACTGATATGGTGAAATCTAGCCGTCTAGTGGTATAAACGTCAGATTAACTTAAGCTGCAAAGCTGAAACAGGAAGGGCGATAATCATCAGAATATCGCCCTTGCTTATGTTTGCTATAACCGCGTTTTGCATTTTTTTTGCGGTCTGTAAATACATGACTGCGGTTGACTTCATGCATATGTTTAGCAACAAAGTTATGAATCATAACTTCTGACTGCTTCTTGCTTTTTGCCATAGTGTTTACCTATCAGGTCAGATTAATTCAGAATATTATTTTTACACAGAGCCTGTGCCAGCAGATTATCGCCTATTTTACTCTGCTGGCAAGAGATATTGATGGGGGCAGTATGTATTTTTTAAAGTCACGCTACCCTCTCATCAGGATGCTTTTTTATACCCTCAAAATTATAGAAACTTTAAGCAGGAAAAGCCCGTTCCAGTATACGCTGCATATCAACTAAATGGGGATCGATCAGTCCTGTAACCCGACCATGAAATGCCGTATAGCGAGTCTGGATAAAAGCATTTGCTACAAAATCTGGAGCATATTTTTTCAATAGTACTGCTTGTGCCAGAATGACCAGGCGACTCACTAAAGTCCGTGCCATAAATTGTAGCTGATCTGGACTTTGTGCGAAAAGCTGTAGCAGCTGCTGTAATTCCTGTTGTAACAATGGTTCATCCTGAATAGTTCCGGCAAATGAATGTATTAAAATCTCTATAGATTCGCGGTCACGCTGTACCGCACGTAATACATCCAGGCACATTACATTGCCTGAACCCTCCCAGATTGAATTTACTGGTGCTTCCCTGAAAATACGTGACATGATTCCGGTTTCGACGTAGCCATTGCCTCCAAAAATCTCCATTGCTTCGCCACTCAGTTCCACCACTCTTTTACAGATCCAGAATTTTGCAGCTGGCGTCATCAGACGTTGCCAGGCTTTAGACAGCGGATCATCTTTCTGGTAGCAGCAAGCCAGATGCATAGCTAACTGTACTGCTGCTTCAGATTCCAATGCCAGATCGGTCAGTACTGACTGCATGAGAGGCTGTGCTGCCAGAGGTTTACCAAAAGCCTGACGCTGCCGGGTATAGGTTAGACACTGAACCAGCGCCTGACGCAACATGGCACTACTGCCTACTACACAGGTCAGCCGGGTATATGCGGCCATTTCAATGATAGTCGGAATGCCTCTGCCCGCCTCACCCAGCATGATTCCCCAAGCCTCCTGAAATTCGACTTCACTACTGGAATTACTGCGGTTACCCACCTTATCTTTTAAGCGCTGCACATGAATACTGTTTTTGCGGCCATCATCCAGCCAGCGCGGCACAAAGAAACAGGCCAAACCATCTTGTTCGGTATTGGCGACCACCAGATGTGCATCACACATCGGCGCTGAAAAAAACCATTTATGACCGGTAATCAGATAACCCTGCCCACGTCCGTGCTGTCCGACTGGTACTGCTTTGGTCTGGTTGGCACGCACATCGGAACCACCTTGTTTTTCAGTCATGCCCATGCCTAACCAGATTGATTTTTTCTGGCTTATGGGCAGGTCACGCGCATCATAATGCTGCGACAGTAATTTATCACCCAGCTGTTGCCATAGCGCCGGTTCACGCTGTAGCAAGGGAATACTGCCAAGCGTCATGGCAGTTGGACACAGACTACCGCATTCGATCTGCCCATTTAAATAAAAACGTGCTGCCCAGTTCAGCCAGCCTTGTGCATCATCTGGTTTAATAAAAGGATAGGCATGGACTTCATAGCTGCGGTTGAGTGCCATCCACTGATGCCAAGCCGGATGAAACTCAATTACATCACAGCGCCGGCCACGTGCATCAAACGCCTTAAGCTCCGGTGTATAGCGGTTAGCCTGTTCGGCATACTGATAATATTCGGCAGAACCGGCTATCGCACCTAACTGGCTTAGCTTGGCCTGATCTTGACTTTGATGGCGTTGCAATATTTCCTGTAATACCGGATCGGTATCAAACAGGTTATAGTCTTGAAGTTCATCAAACTGGTTCTGGATTTGATGAGTCGCCCATGTATTCATTCTTCTTTCCATATAGTCATTCTTATCTTTCTTCAGTATAAAAGAATCAGCTCTATATAGTGTTCGGTTTCTCCTATATGAAAACACCAGCTTTTAAAGCTCGCCGCAAACCGCAACAGTCACGTGCGCGCATGACTCAGGGCGCCTTACTGGAAAGCTTTGTTCGGCTTTTAGATACTCAAGATTACCCTGATATCACTATTCGGGATATTACCGAGCTGGCAGGTGTCGGCTTGGGTACTTTTTATGAATACTTTGGTGATAAAGATGAACTGGCCGCACTTTGCATCCATCAGTACATCAAACAGCAGGCCAGAGCCCTAGAACAGTATGCCAATACCTTAGAAGCCTCTTTAGAATTAGCGTTATATATTGAAGCACTGGTTAATTTCCAGATTCAGAGTATTCGGCAAGAACAGCACATTTGGGCCACTTTATTTTTACTTGAACGTCAGATTTCCAGTGTGTCTGCCTATCAAAAACACTATCGCTTACATGTAGAAAGCTGGTGTAAGGTTCTTGTGCACCTCTGCAATTGTCCTAGGCAAGAACTCGAAAGTCTTGCCCTCAATCTGCACCGGATTATTTATGGCATGATTTCACAGACCCTGCTTCAGGAGCCGGAATACCAGCACTGGTTTGAACTGAAACAGGATATCCGGCGCGCTATCTCCGGCTTTTTACCCTTAAGCCCTTAAAATCTAATTAATTAATTAAAAATAAAATAATAATCGTTTTTACCTATACCAACCATTAATTTTTATCGTTGGTAAATCAATCAGATAACCTCTAAATTATGCTTAACAGAACAGATATACCGAACGCTTATATAGCTCGTAGTTCAAGGCAGAGCCAATACGCAGTGAACATGCCGGTATATAAGGTTCCTTACCGATACTGGAAACAGTGGCAGCTAGAATACAGTGATTTGATCAGTAGTTCAGTCAAAAAAACTGGTCCTATTTTAGAGCACCACTGCACCAGACATTCAAAGAATGGAGCATAGCATGAGTCAAGACATCAAAAAGTGTCCAGTCAGCCACTTAACTACAGACTTCGGTGCGCCCGTTGTAGACAACCAGAATAGTATGACTGCTGGCCCACGCGGTCCGCTTTTAGCCCAAGATATGTGGCTCAATGAGAAACTTGCCAACTTTGTCCGTGAAGTTATTCCTGAACGCCGTATGCACGCTAAAGGTTCCGGTGCATTTGGAACATTTACTGTCACCCAAGATATTACCCGGTATAGCTGTGCCAGCATTTTCTCTGAAATTGGTAAACAAACTGAAATGTTTGCACGTTTTACCACTGTAGCAGGTGAACGTGGAGCAGCTGATGCTGAACGCGATATTCGTGGCTTTGCCTTGAAGTTTTATACTGAAGAAGGCAACTGGGATATGGTCGGTAACAACACGCCAGTGTTTTTTCTGCGTGACCCGCGTAAATTCCCGGATTTGAATAAAGCTGTTAAACGTGACCCACGCACTAATATGCGTAATGCCACTTATAACTGGGATTTCTGGACCTTGCTGCCTGAGTCATTACATCAGGTCACCATTGTTATGTCAGAACGCGGTATTCCTGCCAGCTACCGACATATGCATGGTTTTGGCAGCCATACCTATAGCTTTATTAATGCCAGCAGTGAACGGTTTTGGGTGAAGTTTCACTTCCGTACCCAGCAGGGTATTAAAAACCTGACAGATGCTGAAGCAGAAGTACTGATCGGAAAAGATCGTGAAAGCCACCAGCGTGACCTGTATGAGGCCATTGAACGGGGTGAATATCCGAAATGGACTATGTATGTCCAGGTCATGCCAGAAGCAGATGCCGAGAAAGTACCATATCATCCTTTTGACCTGACAAAAATCTGGCCACATGCCGATTATCCACTGATTGAAGTCGGTGAATTTGAACTGAACCGTAATCCGGAAAATTTCTTTCTGGATGTAGAACAGTCAGCTTTTGCGCCAAGTAATCTGGTTCCGGGAATTAGTGTATCACCTGACCGTATGCTGCAGGCACGCCTATTTAATTATGCCGATGCCCAACGTTACCGTCTGGGAGTAAACTATCAGCAGATCCCGGTGAATAAACCACGCTGTCCGGTACACTCTAACCACCGTGATGGACAGGGCCGGATTGATGCCAACTATGGTAGCCTGCCACATTATGAGCCAAACAGCTTCAGTCAATGGCAGGAACAGCCGCAGTATAAAGAGCCGCCATTAAAGATTACAGGTGATGCAGCATACTGGGATTATCGTCAGGATGATGCTGACTATTTCAGTCAGCCACGTGCACTTTTTGCTCTCATGAATACTGAGCAAAAACAGGTTTTATTTGAAAATACAGCACGGGCAATGGGGGATGCGCTGGATTTTGTTAAATACCGCCATATCCGTAACTGTTATGCCTGCGACCCGGCTTATGGTGAAGGTGTTGCTAAAGCACTGGGATTAGAAGTAGCTGATGCCCAGGCTGCACGTGATTCGGACCCGGCCTATGGCCAACCAGGTTTTCTCTAATCTGAAATAAACCCTTTAAAAAGAAACCATCCGGTATGGTTTCTTTTTTTGCTTGTCAGGCATAAGAGCATTAACTCTTTACAAAAAATTCTCACCATGTGCGAGAATATTGTTCCTGAAGAAATCAATTAAAAATAATTTCTGAAAAGACACTGCTAATAAATGCCAGGCATATCTTTATGCGTCCACTCTTTACCATTCAGCTCACGTTAGCCTTACTCTGGTTATATCAGGGGCTTGTTCCCAAGATTCTGTTTCAATCTCCTGATGAAATCATAATCTGGCAAAATATGGGCATTGATCTGGTGCTGGCTAAAATTTTGCTGGGTCTGTCCGGGGGCATCGAAATGCTGTTCGGTTTATTCTTCTTGAAATGGCCTAGATCTATTCTCTTGCATAGCTTAAACATCATCGGACTTATAGGACTGCTACTGCTGATTATATGTATAGCACCTCTTCAACTTACAGCTGCGTTTAATCCGGTAGTCATGAATATTGCCATGCTAATGCTTTCTGTAGTGGCAGTTCAGCTTATTGTATAAGAACAGAATAAAGACCTTAAACAATGAGGCGTCTTCCTTCCCGTATGCAATAAAATGGCCCCAACAGTTTGGATGAATTTTGCATGGCTATATTCAGGTCCTGTTCAGGCTGCTCACGACCTTCATCTGTGAGCTGGAAAGTCCGGTAATGGATTGCCAGTGAACGACGGGGTGCCAGATCCAAATGTGCCTGAAATGCTTCTTGAGGATTCATATGCATATATTGCATCAACTCTCGCGGCTCATATGCGCCGATCGGAAGCAAAGCGATCCGGGGAGCTCCCAGTTCGGCATGAATCTGTTTGAAATGCGGTGAATAACCTGTGTCACCTGCAAAAAAACAGTGACCGGTCTCATGTATGATTGAAAAGCCTCCCCACAAAGCCCGGTTACGATCACGCAAACCACGCCCTGAACCGTGTTGTGCAGGTGTGTACACTATTTGAAACTTATGCAACAACGCAGCCTGCCACCAGTCCATTTCTATTACCTGAAACTTTTTAGGCAGATAAAAACTGTTGCCAAGCCCGGTATAAATTGGCATGGCAAATTTTTTGTGCAACCAGCGTAGAGTTGCCAAGTCCATATGGTCGTAGTGGTTATGACTCAAGAGTACGGCATGAATTTCCGGTAATTGTTCTAATGCAATACCGGCAGTACAGCTTCGTTTTGGACCTGTACCCTGCTGCGGACTGACATAGTCTGCCCACACCGGATCTGTCAGAAAATTATACGGCCCGATTTGAATCAGTACGGTAGCATGACCAATAAACCAGACCTGCCAATCGTCCATACTGGCATGTGGCCGGTTCTGTGGACCCGCATGTGCCGGAATTTCTGCCTGTGTATTTTCCTCTTCCCATGGCAAAGGTTTACGGCTATATAACCACTTGATCAGATCACGGCGCCGATAACCGGCCGGATGAGCCACATAATTAAAGAACTCTTCTCCATTGTAATGGTCAGAAGGGCTGAAACTAAAGTCAGGTTTTCTCAAGGTATGTGACCAGCAGGATTCCGTCTTTAAACGGTAAGAGTAATGAGCTTGCTTATTCATGAATAAAAATCTTTATATAAAACGGCAAATCTGTAGGTGCAAGTACTGATATCTGGCCGTGATTATGCTGTGTCATCGAGGCGACCTTTCATACGTTCCATCCAGACCTTCTGGGTTTGGGGTTTTACAAAAAGTGCCACCACTTCTGGATGCACTTTTTTTGTATTGGCCTCAATCCGGTTTACACAGGCTTCAATCTGGTCTGAGGTCAGGTTATCTTTAAACTCAAGACTCAAGGCAGCCAGCACCTGATGTGCACCCAACTGTTCAGTAATCAGACCGTTTGCCGAGAGTACCGCCGGGTCCTGCTGTGCAATACTCAGAACATTTTGCCGCAATAAGGGATCTGCAGTTTCACCCAGCAGCAATCCCTTGGTTTCCCGGCCCAGCAATAGGGCTGCCACAGCCAGAATCACACCAATGAGAATTGAAGCAATACCGTCGAGTACTGGCATATTCAAAGTATGGGAAAAATACACACCGAGCAATGCAATTACCAAACCAAGCAGTGCAGCTGTATCTTCAAACAGAACTGTAAATGTAGTCGGATCTTTACTACGCCGGAATGCCTGAAAGTATCCAAGTTTACCCTTGCTTTTGCGAAAGCTTTTTAAAGCGATAAACCATGAAGTACCTTCTACAACAATAGCAATTCCAAGTACAACATAGTTAATCACCGGTGAAACGATTTCTTCAGGATGACGAATATGCTGAATCCCCTGATAGATCGAAACTACCGAACCTAATGCAAACACCATCAGGGCCACAATAAAAGCCCAGAAATACAGTTCTCGTCCATAACCAAAAGGATGACGCATATTGGCTGGCTGCTGGGATTTTTTCAGTCCATAGAGCAGCAAGATTTCATTGAGGGTATCAACAACTGAATGGATTGCCTCACTCAGCATAGCCGAACTATTCGTCAGATAAGCTGCCACGAACTTGACCATTGCAATGATCAGGTTCCCGATCAGGGCTGCATAAACAACGACTTTATTGGATTCAGACATGGAAAATGACCTAATTTTATTTTTATCAGACCGGCTGATTCAATTTTCTAATGGACTTTCCTGATCTTAGCCAAACTTGGGCCTGACTTTTTTTATTTTTTGTTGTTTTCTCTGCTGTTAGTTATTACATCTTCATCAGCTAAAGTTGCAGGGCACGCCCGTGCTTTTATAGAAGCTACTTAACTATAAACATTTAAAGTTTAATATTTTTTTACTCTATATTGGCTGTGCCAGTCCTTCCAGAAGTACAGAACAATACCAAACATTACAATACTTACCCCAGCAAAGGTATGTGAACCAATTTGTTCATTATTCAGTGTGGCGCCTAGCATAAGCGCCAATACCGGGGTAATCACATTACTTAAAGATACTGTAGAAGCATTTAAGCGCTTGATCAGCCAGAAATAACACAGCATCGCCACAATAGAGGACATAACCATGGTAAATAAGAAGCCGATTATGGTTTTAGTACCCGGTATAGCAGTCGGTATATGTTCATAAATAAAAGGAACCAGCAGTAGTGAAGCCAGTGCTGATACTAAAAGCGAGCCTGTTGCTTGAGACATAGGGGCCAAAGGCGCATTAATCTCTTTAACCCAGAAAATCGAGCTGATATAGGACACCATACTGATAAACATCAGTATAACGCCAATTGGATTTACCTGAGTTTCTGCCTGATCTGCAAAAACGAAACTTAACCCTGCAACTGCTATCGCCATGCCCAGCCATTGTAGTGCCACCAATTTTTGAGTTTTCAAGATGACATGACCAATCAGCCCGGCAACCAGTGGCGAAAAACCAAAAATTAAAGCCATCAACCCCGAAGTAAGATAATTAGCTGCTAAATAGATAAATAACTGTGCACCAATCAGGTTCAGGCTACCGGCCAGATAACTCTTCATGGCCATCTGATCAAAAGGTAATGGAGCACGCATCAGTTTTAGAATCAGGAATGCCAGTATTGAAGCGCCAAAATAGCGAATAATGAGTACCCACATCGGGTGAACTTCTTCTACACTCCAGACAATGGCCAGTGGCGTGGTTGCCCAGATCAATACCAGTAGTGCATAAACAGATGAAGTAAACAGTAACGATGCAGATGGAGTGCCAGAAGCAGTTGAACTCATAAAATCGCTCATTCTTTAAAGTTGAATTTTTACCAATAAAAAACAGACCTATAGTGGGTCCATACTATAGGTCTGTTCAATAGAAAGCCGTTTTATTTAGGCAATTTTACGTAGCTCTTGGGCAAGGTCCAAGTGTGTATCTGCATGAAAAGCGATACCTTTGCTAATCATTTTTTTCAGATGGCGCATATCTTTAGCGGCATTGACCGTAATACCAGCCACAATAATTCCATTACTGACTCCGTACAGAATAAAAGATGAGGCAGGCCCTTGGCTAATATCCATAGTACCGCGCACATGCCATTCTGCCGCGCTCATATCACCGACAAACTGGAAATTGATACCGAGCTGATCAGTCCAGAACCAGGCCGGATTTGCTTTAGGATGTTCAATACCCATCACATGGCGTGCAAAGATACCTGCCTGCTGATTGGCATTTTCCCAGGTTTCAACCCGGCTATACTGGCCATCAGCACGAAGCTGGGTAGCAACATCCCCTGCTGCATAAATATCTGGATTAGAAGTCTGACAGTTCTCATTCACCTTTACAGCAAAATCAACGTCCAGCCCAGCCTCAACTGCCAGACGCACATTTGGGATAATGCCAACGCCATATATGACTGCATCTGCACGTAGCTCTTCACCATTTTCCAGTTGAATCACCACCTCTTCACCCTGCAGACTACAGCCTGTAATTCTAGTTTCAAGACGGATATCGATACCGGCCTGACGATGCTGAGCCAGCAAGAACTCACTGAGTAACCGTGGTGAGCAGCGACCCATCACCATAGGGCCCATTTCAATTACAGTTACATGACAATGTTTAGAGCGCGCTGATGATGCCAGTTCCAGACCAATCACACCGCCACCAACCAAGATAATCCGGCGCTCGGACTGCAATACGGGCACCAATGCCTGAGAGTCTTCCAGATTACGCAAGGTATAAACATGTTTACCTAAAGCATCAAGGTCCGGCAAGCGGCGCGGCGCGCCACCGGTAGCCAGTAACAACTTGTCATAGCCAAGTACTTCACCATTTTTCAGGATGAGCTGATGGGTATCGGCATCAATTTTTACTGCGGCATTGCCACGGATGACCTCAACGCCTAGCTCTGCCAGCTTCTGCACTGAAAGAATCTCAACTTTGGTTTCTTCAGGCTTCAAGATTACATCTTTAGATAAAGGCGGGCGTTCATAAGGTAAATGGACTTCATCACCCACCAGTATGATTTTCCCTATGTATCCATTGGCACGAAGTTCCAGGATAGCGCTCGCACCTGCCTGACCGGCTCCTATAATAACAATAGTTTCAATGCTCATCTGTCTGTTTCCTTAATCTTTCAGTTCAGCAGAAACAATACCGAAACCTGCAATCCACTCACTGATAGCTTCATAGACATGGGTTGTCATCTGGTACTGCCCCAGCTCGGCAAAAGCGGCAAAGGCTGCAATCCAGCAGCGGATTTCCTGACCGCCACGGCCACCCTCACGGCGGATCTCGTCTTCGGTCATAGCCTCTAGCGCGGCAAAGTCCGCTTGGGCAAATTTTTCTAATAATGCCTGATCCCACTTGGCATTCAGGGGCACTGCCACAGAAGTATCTCCTGCTGCCAGCTTCTGACCGACTGCAATAATTTTGGCCTGACGTGCCTGACGTGCTTCAGCAGTCGGGTTACGGCCGGCGATCAGAAACTCTTCTACTTCGGGTGGTACTGCGCCCATTTGCGGCGTAGGCGGATCATGAGACAGACCACCTGTACCCAGAATTAGTACACGCTCCGCCTCAAGATCCAGTGACTTGATAAACTGGCCAATTGCCCGACCAAGCGCTACAGTGCGTTTAGGGGTAGGCATCGGAGCGGCTGCTCCGTTTACAAATACAGGAATGGTAGGATAGCGGTCGAGTTGACCATCACATAAAAAATGCAGTGGTTGCGTGACACCATGATCAGCCTGCATGCGGTAGGAGTAGGTAACATCGACGCCTTCATTCAATACACAACGTACCAGACTCAGGGCGGTCTGCTCTGGCACATCAATTTTACCCGGACCATAGTTCCAGTCTCCCGCTGCACTGGCCCGGATACCCACACAAAAACTTGGCATCAGGTCATAGAAGAAACCATTAAAATGATCAGGGCCAAAAGCAATAATCAGTGTCGGATTATAAGCCTTGACTTGTTCAGACAACTTGGCAAAAACGGTACGAACTTTTTGTTCCTGAGAACTGTCCTGTGGAGAGGCAAACTCCATTAAAGGGCTATGTGAAGCACAAATCAGTTTAACGGGCATAAGACGCTCCTTAACACAAGGCAGCCAACAGGCTGCCATTTAGTCCTTTACTGTATGGAAAGATTTTATTCATCGAAGAAGCCTGCACGTGGCTGACGCAAGCCACGAATTCCCAATCCACACTCGGCATTAATCAGGACGCCAGTCAATGGCCGGTTATTCTGACGAGAGGCCAGCAGTACGTAAGAACCTGTCATTTCCTCAGGTTCTGGCAAAAAGTTAAGCGGCATACCGCGAGCAATTTTTTCCGGATCACGTGCATCCAGCAGCCCAATATTTTCCTGTCCCAATGACGCCGCACCTTTGATATTGACATTCATACCGGAGGGGGCCACTGCATTGACCCGAACTTTAGGTGCAAGTTCATAAGCCAGTTCTTTCATGATACCCACACCAGCATGCTTAGAAGCGGTATAAACCGGGCCGCCACCTGCTGAATACAGTGCAGAATTAGACAGGGTAAAAACAATTGACCCTTCAGTTTTGACCAGCTCATTCAACGCAGCCTTGGCCCCTAGAATAAGTGACTTGGTGTTAATACCCATAATTTCATCAAAGGCTTTATCCAGCTGCTCGCCAGAGGTATTGACGATATCGGCATAGTGATCCCATATGCCAGCATTACCAATGAAGCAGTCCAGCTTGCCAAATCGCTCTACGGTTGCCTGAACAGCACGGACATTGTCTTCATAGTTGGCCACATCACCAGCGACAGCCACAATCTGGTCACCAAACCGTTCTTTCAGGGCATCTACTTTAGACTGTGAACGTTGTAATACCCCCACATGCGCGCCTTCTTCCAGAAAACGCTCAACTAAAGCCCAGCCCAGACCTGAACCGCCACCAGTGATCAGTGCAACTTCACCTTTTAGCCAACCCATGATTACTCTCCTGCCATCTCTACATATAAAGCACCGTCTTCAATCACCACCGGAAAAGTCTGAATCGGATCGGTAGCTGGCAGACATAATGCCTGACCGGTTTTCAGACAGAAACGGGCTGAATGCAGAGGACACTCTACCGTCCCGTCATCTTCAAGATAACCTTCTGACATGGAAGCATTACCATGTGAACAACGGTCGTTCATGGCGAAGAAATCTCCGCCATTGTTGAATACTGCCAAGGCCTCAATACCATTTATGCCGCAGTCTACTTTTAGCGCTTCACCTTCATCGAGCTCATCGACCTGGCAAACAAAAATCTTATTCATTAGAAGAATACACTCAGGTTATGTGACGTATAGGTCGCTTGATCAAGCGTGATCTTGCGGTTGAAAATCTGGAAGCCAAGACCACCTTCAACCTTGCGAATCTTGTCATGACGCTTGCCACAATAAATCGTCACGTCTTTTTCTTTCTGGGCACGGTACAATACATAAGTAACGTAGACATCGTATTCACCTTCTACGTCAGTTGGCTCAACAATAATATTTGAAACCATGTGGGTAGTACGTGATGGAGGCTCTTCAGCCCAAGCCATACCGGTTTCCAGACGTGCGACCCGGCGTTCCAGCAGGTCTTTGGTGTCATTAAAAACCCAGGTGGTTGGCGGTTGTACCGAACGGCGACGGTCACGGGTCTGCGCATTTGCAGTTGTACGCAGCGTATAAGAGATATCATCGGCCAGCATGTCTAGCCAGGCACGAAAATCCCAGTCGTCCAGTGCTTTGGCTTCACGGTATAAAAACTGGCTAATCTGATGATGAAGTTCTAAACTGATCTGACTCATTTCATTAGCTCCTTCTCATATTCGTCAGCGGCTTTCTCGACTTCTTCCCATGTTTCATGAATCAGCAGATCTGCCCAGCGGCGATATAAACCACGTGCTGCAGTTTCAGAGAAAATGTAATTGGTAATCCCCGGAATGCCATCTTCACGAACTTTTTCATTGCCCAGTCCCATTTTCATAATGAGCGGATTATTACGGGCCTTATAGCCGCGTAATACTTTCTGGATTTCGATCCAGTTCTCAGAGTCATCCTGCTCAAGAAAACCTGCCGGACCAAATGCACGTGTCGCAGAGCGTTCAAATGCTTCTTTAACTTCCTGAGAGGCTTCAGCATCAGCAATACAGAATGCCCAGACTTCTGTCTTATTTGGACCACGTGGATGCCACACACGAAGTGTTGCTGTACCATTTAGCCATGACAATGTCGGGAACATATTATTGTGACCCGCCAAACGTAAAGCACGTACTTCACCCAGACGCTCTTTGACCTCTTCATAGGTTTCACGGAAATAATTGGCGACTTCACCATCGACCCATACATTTGTATCTGGCTTTTCCGTAAAGAAGAAGCCTGAACCGTGGCCACGCGAGCCATACTGGATAGCATCTTTCGCAGTTTCCCAAACTGGACGTGCAGTCTGTGCTGCGCCTAATTTCTTAGAAGTTTCATCATCCGGTTTTGCGCCCAGAACCTGAATGGCAGAAGCATGCGAAAACAGTGCATGGTACTGGTCGGAAGCAAACTGTTCCGCTGCAAATTTCCAGTTACATTCAATTTCCCATTTATGTACGCCGCCAATGATTTCTGTACCACCCGGACGACGGTCCAGCACCCCATCCAGATACCAGGCAATATCACCCATGTAGTCCACCAGATCAGGCGTGGTTTCATCCCAACAGCCAAAGATCAGGCCTTTATAAGACTCGACACGGTTGACTTCAATTAAACCCCATTTTTCTTTACAAGCACCTTGTGGAAAAGCACGGTTTTCCAGAGGAATATCTTTTAATGAGCCATCTACACCGTAAGACCAGCCATGATACGGACAGGTAAATGCACGGGTATTACCACAATCAGCGAAACTGACACGCATTGAACGATGGCGACACTGGTTTAATAATGCTTTGATTGAGCCGTCTTTTTGACGTACCACAATGATTGGATCTTCACCCATATAAGTGTTGAAAAAATCACCCGCCTTAGGTATCTGGCTTTCATGACAAAGGAATAACCAAGTACGCCCAAATACGCGTTCCAGTTCCAATTCGTACAGATCCGGATCAGTGTAGATAGATGGCGAGATACGTCCATTTTGTGCATCGACCAAAGCATCGATTTCACGCACATCAATTTTGCGACTCATGAAAAGCACTCCTGTGACTGAGCGTCAACCAAAGTTATTAGACTCAACTAGACAGGGATAATGATTTTTTAACCGTTTTTAGTGAAATATTTATTTTGTTTTAATTAATAGATTTTTTAGATTATTAAGAGATAAAATTTCTATAGTAAAACTCGGGCATATTGTCAAATAGTATTTATTTTCTAAATAGTAGAATAATCTTCACGAGATAGTTGTTTATAGATTATACTTTTCGCCAATCATAATAAGACATTTTTTGGATTAGTCTTATGGAATTACGCCACCTTCGCTATTTCATTACAGTTGCAGAAGAACTGAACTTTAGTAAGGCAGCCTTAAAACTGTATACCGCGCAGCCCTCTCTTAGCCAGCAGATCAAAGATCTTGAAGAAGATGTTGGCGTCAAGCTATTACACCGTACCAAACGTAAAGTTGAACTGACTGAAGAAGGTGCTGTTTTTCTGGAACAGGCGCGTTTGACCTTGGCGCAGGCAGATAAAGCCGTAGCAATGGCGCGTCAGGTTTCTAAAGCCAAACAGCAGATGCTCAGAATCGGTTTTGTTCCGGTTGCTGAAATGAAAGTATTCCCTTATGTTCTACCTAACTTAAGGGTTCAGAATCCGGACCTTAAAATCGAACTGCTCAGCCTCAACAATAATGAACAGATGCGGTTAATTAAGAAGGGTGAACTGGACATTACCTTTACCCGGCAGAACTTTCAGAATGACGAAATTGAAAGCCAGTTTGTTTTGCGTGAGCCCCTGATTTTCATATTACCTAAAGATCACCCGCTCACTAAATATGAGCGTATTCCAGTAAAAGCACTTGATGGTATAGATTTTATAATTCCAGCTGCGGAAGAGTCACTCACCCTGCATAACCTGATTCTCGATTTTGCCAAACAAAACGGTATTGAGTTCAATATCATACAAAAGGCAGATAACATCCTGTTTAATATTAATTCTATCGGTATCGGTCTTGGCTGTACAATTTTGCCGGGTTATATTGCGCCATTAATGATGGAAAATACGGTAATCCGACCGCTCAGTGTAGAGCTGCCTTTTTTAGATTTATATGTCAGCTATCGTAAAGACACGGCTTTAGTTACTGCGCATAAATTTATTGAACTGCTGACCAAGGTGTTTTATCTCGATATTAACCGTAATGATGCCTAATTTTTTCCTGACTGATGCGTATACATTTCACCCTACTATTTTTTAAAAAAATATTAGGGTCTGTTTTTTAACTACCCAGCCATATTTTTTCAGGTACTAGCTCTCTTTTTTTACTATTTCAGCCTACTTAGCACGTATCTTAAAAAGCTAAATTTTAGTGCTGTATTTTTCTCACGATAAATTACAACTTAAGTCTAATATCTGAACCAGACTCCATAGTAAATTGAATCTAGCTTAAAGTTATAACAATAACCAATTGAAAAACTGGAGTTATATATGACGATCGGTATTTTTCATTCTTTGATGAGTGGTATTAAAAATCGTCCACAATTTTTTCTGGCTTTTCTGACAGCAGCAGTATTAAGTATCCTGTTATTCTGGTTAACGTCCTGGTCTTGGTCGACCAATTTATTGATTGGCTGGAATACAGCAATATGGTTATTTCTGGCTAATCTGGCTTATCGCATGTGGCAGGCAGATCATAGCGACATGCAAGAACAGGCAAAACGCCAAGATGAGAGTAAATGGATTATTCTGCTTTTAGTCATCATGGCTTTAATCATGTGTATGGTCGCCATCGGTGCCCAACTTTCAGACTTGCCTAAAACAGGCTGGCTCAAATTTGGTCATCTTTTACTAGCATTTCTAACGATCATGTCATCCTGGTTATTAATGCATAGTGTATTTGCCCTGCACTATGCTCATGACTTTTATCTTGCCCGCTCCAGGGGCCAGAATGATGGCTTGAATTTTCCGGAAACTGAACGTCCGACCTATCCCGACTTTATTCACTTTAGCTATATTATGGGTACGGCCGCCCAGACAGCTGATATTGAAATCACCAATCGGCACATGCGCATGTTAAATACTTTACATGCCTTGCTATCATTCGGTTTTAATACCGTGATTCTAGCTATTTGTATCAACGTTGCTTCAGGCTTACTTGGCGGTTCTTAAATAATTTACCTCATAAAAAGGATGGCTAAAGCCATCCTTTTTAAGTGAAATACTATGCCGGTTAAACACCGTGTGCCGTGAGATAGTTTTTAACAACGGTATTAAACTCATCAGCTTTTTCAACCTGTGACCAGTGACCGCACTGGCTAAAAATATGTGCATCCGCATTTGGTACTACATTCAGGATATCCCAAGTCCGTGACACTGGAATCACCACATCTTGCGTCCCGTGAATCAGCAGTACAGGAACTGTAATACTTTTCATTTTTTCGAAATCAAGCGGGAATTCGAAACGATCACGATCACGTGCGCCCACAACATCCATCAGACGGTCAGATGCATAATCATTTTTTGCAGAAGCAAAACGTACCTTAACCAGCTCATCGGTAATCAGGTCTTTGTTGACTACAAACATTGATAGGGTTTTCTTGATTCCCTCTTCGGTCAGCACCGGATTGGCATGCGCTTTAAGTGCTGCTGTCTGTTTTGCACCGCCTGTGCCCATCGATATGATTCCAAGCACACGTTCCGGATAGTCAAGCGCCAGCTGGAATGCCAGCCAGCCACCAAGTGAATTACCTACCAGCCAGGTCTTTTCAATGCCCAGTGCATCTAGAGTACGGATAGCATGGTCCACCCAGGCACGAATACCATATGGAGTGCCCGGTGCCACTACAGTCTGTCCATAACCAATCGTATCAATTGCTATACAACGCGCCTGCTCGCCAAGCTGGGGCAGGTTTAACCACCAGTTTGCAGCAGCAGAGACACCAGTTCCTGAACCATGTAAAAACAGAATAGGTGTTCCCTCACCCACCTCATGATAATGGGTCAGCTCACCTTCAGCCGTCTCAATCCACTTATCTTCCAAACCAAAAAATGGGTCCGTTTTATAATCAGGGATTTGTACTGTGCTCATACTTACTCCTCATACAGCCTTAACCTATTTTTGCTTCATTCATAAAACAGGTCAAAAGATTCAATTTGATGATTTTACCTATTCATATTACATGTTCGGCAAAGACCGACTGATACTTAATAACGATGACAAATAATAAAAAAACGATAATTTAACCTTTTGTTTTTTATAAAATTAATTTTAATATTTATTTAAAGATCCTGTATTTTCACTATAGCGTAAACAAAAAGAGGATGGCCTGTTTCAAGTCATCCTCTAGCAAGTCTCTGTGGCTAAAACTTATAAGTATAGATTGTCGCTATACGATGTTCTTCCAGATCCATAAATCCTGGAATCTGCTCATAGTTCACATCAATATACATCCATTGCAGCCCTAAGCCTTTCAGCCTGCCTTCCGGTACTGTATAACCTATAATGAGATTATTCTCATCTTCTTTACCCCGGGTCCCGTTGCCATTATCTACATTCCAGCCTTCATAGTGGCGAACTGTTGCAGTTAATCCGGGTACACCAGCTTCTTTGAAATCATAGCTGTATCCTAGACTCCATGATTTTTCATCTTTACGGATAAAACTCGCCACTGACCAGTTGGCCAAGTAGGGTTGCGGGACCCAACCCGACAAGGTTGGAAAAAATGGAGCATGACTACCATGCTCACCAAACATTTGCTGATAACCGGCATCTAATGTATGCGAACCATGAGTCCAGGCAGCTTTTAATGATAGAGCCTGACTATCAATCTGGCCATATAGTGCTTCTCCTGATTCCTGATTGTCAAAATAGCGGACATGGGTCGCCAGCTGGTTGTGCTGGTCTAGTTTTTTATTATACATGACGCCAATATAATGCTGACGATAGATTTCAGTGACGTCTCCGTAGAAATAACTGAGCCCAAGCTCGGGGCTAAGCTGGTAATCCACCCCAGCTACGATCATGCCATGACTGTCCCCCGCTTTGATCTGGTTTTTTTCTGTATTCAGTTCATTTGGCCACAATTTAAAATCATGCAACTGATTTTCATATCGTGCATTAATACCATCCAGATAACCTAATGTTATCTTGGTTTTATCAAGATCTTTAGATTCAAGCCATATGCCCTGATAAGTGGTCAACAGTTGCCGTGAAGGATCAAAGTAGACTACTGGCGTCATGGGCAGGATCTCTCCGATCCGCAATTCGGTGTTATTGACTTTGGCTTTAAGAGTGATACCTAGCTTGAAATTATCGCGGGCCTGCTTTTTGCTAGCATAATCATAAGGCATGATATAATCATTATCTCCACGGTCATTACTCAGACGCAATGCATATTGCGCCAGCAGGTCTATGCCGACCTGAGCTTTCCCTAACTCCAAATAACCTGATTTTGCGTCCAGCGTGATTCCCTGTGACCAGCTGCCAAAATCTTGTGGCTTGTTCAGATCAGGTTGGCTAATCTGGCGGTCCAGATAAAAATTACGCAGCTTTAGCTGAACTTGACTGTTATCAGTAAAATCTGCATGAGTAATAGAAGTTCCTGAGGTTGTTACCGTAGCAAAAAGTGCTATCCATAAGTTGTGGGAATGCATGGCTCAAATCCATTGATCAAGTAAAGCAATGGTGCCATCATGCTGAACAATAATCTGATAAAAAATCAGACTACAGTATGAAGATTCTGATTAAAAAGTATTTTTTAGACAGAGCTTAATGTTCTCTTATTATTCTTTAAGAGCTTTTAGCAATAAGCCATTTTTCTGGATAAATATTAAGATATGATTTAAAACCTGACTAACTGGCATATTGCCCAGAAGAATCAGATATTTTTCTCAAATTATAATTTTTATAAGTGTTTTTAAGTTTAAGTATTTTATTCAGATTTAATATGTCTAAATTATACTTATAAGAAATAAATTTAATCTGAACGATATTTTCTATATTTCAGTTCTCAGATTTTGTATAGACCCGTTAGCTTTAAGTCAAAAAGGCTGAGTTTTAATGAGCTTAAACTGGCCGTTCTGTTCTATAAAGTATTTGGTAGAGCAGCCTTCCTCATTATCATAACCGCCAGAAGTAATAAAGAGACGGCTATTCGCCCGGTAGTAGATTTCGTAATCGGTAAAGCTCGCCTCTTTATAACATGCGGTCAATGCACCAGAAGGTAAAAACTGAGTAACACCATTTCTCACATTAAATGCAATTCCAATAATACAGCTGGTCCCGCAGCCAAAAAAGTCAATAACATAATGTCCGGCAAAATTTGGCTTTTCATTTTTCAGATAGCCAAAACGGGTTCTATAATTTTTTGTATTTTCATTCAGTTGCATCGCCGCATTTTTACCCTTAAACACTGGAGCAGGATAATCAGAGAACTGCGGGACTTTTGCCAAAATAATACTGGAATTTAGCAACAAAAATATAATCAGAAGTTTCTTCATACTTGTTTTGGTTTTATTGAATATATTGAAGCAGTGTATATGAAAACTACTATAAATAAAAAAGCGTCCGAACTGGACGCTTTTTAAACGGATTTTTTTTAAAGCTTAAACACTTGCCGCTTTGGCTTTTGACATGGTAAGTGCCAAGTCTTCAATCATATCTTCCTGACCGCCTACGGTACCACGGCGACCAAGCTCCATCAGGATTTCACGCGCAGAAACACCATACTTCGCTTCAGCACGTTTAGCGAACAACAGGAATGAAGAGTAAACACCAGCATAACCTAAAGTTGCCGCATCACGGTCGGCTCGGATCGGGTTGTGCATCATTGGGATCACTAAATCTTCGGCCACATCCTGTACTTTGAACAAGTCAACGCCAGTGTCCATACCCATACGGTTTGCAACAGCAATAAATAGCTCAAGTGGTGTATTACCTGCACCCGCACCTAGACCTGCAGATGCCAAGTCTACACGAACAGCGCCTGCTTCAACTGCAGCCACAGTATTGGCAACCCCCATACCCAGGTTATGGTGACCATGAAAACCGAGTTCGATGCCTGAATCAAGTGCATCACGCAAACATGCTACACGGTCAGTGACATCTTGTGGCAGCATATAGCCCGCAGAGTCCGTTACATAGATACAGTTTGCACCATAAGACACCATTTTCTTTGCTTCTTCAAGCAGTTGTGCTGGAGTTGCCATATGCGCAAGCATCAGGAAACCGACAGTATCCATCTCTAGCTTACGTGCAGCTGTAATGTGCTGTTCAGAGCAGTCGGCTTCAGTACAGTGAGTCGCCACACGAATGGTAGATATACCAATTTCATGTGCCATTTTTAAATGGTCAACCGTACCAACACCAGGCAGGAGTAATGCAGAAATTTTTGCATTTTTCATCCGTGGCACAACTGCAGACAGATATTCTTCATCCGTTGCAGCAGCAAAACCATAGTTCACTGATGAACCACCCAGGCCGTCACCATGAGTCACTTCAATTAAAGGTACGCCAGCATCATCCAGTGCTGTTGAAATCGCTATCATTTGTTCAACAGTAGTCTGATGGCGCTGCGGATGCATACCATCACGTAAAGTCATATCATGAACAATAATCTTAGACATTTTGGTATTCCTTTAAGCTTCAACAGTCTTAAACACGTGTTCTGCAAACATTTCTGCTGTACGTGCAGCTGCTGCAGTCATAATATCCAGGTTGCCTGCATATTTCGGCAGGAAGTCACCCAAACCTTCTACTTCTAAGTAAATTGATACGCGGTTACCATCAAATACCGGACCATTTACCAGTTTATAACCGGGTACGTATTTCTGAACTTCCTTGATCATCGCATGCACTGACTCAGTGATTGCAGCCTGATCCGGCTCGCCTTCAACCAGACAATGAACTGTGTCACGCATCATTAGAGGTGGCTCGGCTGGATTAATAATAATGATAGCTTTACCCTGTTTTGCACCGCCGACCTTCTCGATTGCACCCGCAGTGGTCCGTGTAAACTCATCAATATTCTTACGCGTACCCGGACCAACTGATTTGGTCGATACAGTGGCAATGATTTCACCGTATTCAACAGGCTGAACGCGTGATACTGCCGCCACCATCGGAATCGTTGCCTGACCGCCGCATGTCACCATATTAACATTTGGCACCTCACCTGTAGCCAGTAATGCCTCAAGGTTGACCGGTGGTACACAGAACGGACCAATCGCCGCAGGCGTCAAGTCAATCATTAGTACGCCAAGTTCATTTAGCTTGCGGCTGTTTTCAGCATGGACATAAGCAGAAGTGGCATCAAATGCAATCTTGATGTCATCTTCGATTATGTGAGGAAGCAGACCATCGACACCTTCAGCCGTGGTTTTTAGACCCATTTTCGCTGCACGTGCCAGACCTTCAGAGGTTGGGTCGATTCCCACCATCCAGACTGGCTCCAACCATTCGCTGCGTTGCAGTTTATAAAGCAAATCAGTACCAATATTCCCAGGACCAATCATTGCACATTTAATCTTTTTCATGAATGTACTCTCTCAAAATCTAGCTTATTCAGCAGCGAATGCGGCTGTAACAGAGCCGAAACCTTCAATTTCAACCTTGAATTCATCACCTGGGTGAGCTACCACCATCGGGCCTAAAGCACCTGTTAAAATAATGTCACCTTTTAACAATGGTCGACCACGGCGCACCATCTCGTCTGCCAGCCATACTGCGGCATTTAAAGGATTAGCCAGGCAGGCTTTACCAATGCCTTGAGACACCACTTCTTCAGCGCGTGTCATCACCATCTTGCAGTTCACCAGATCAAGATTTTCTAATTTAACTGGCTGAGAACCCAGTACAAATGCAGCAGAAGAGGCGTTATCTGCTACGGTATCAATCAGGCTGATTTTCCAGTTTTCGATACGGCTATCGACCACTTCAATCGCGGGCAATGCATAATCAGTTGCACTGATGATGTCTGCATAGGTATGTTTTTCTTTGGTTAAGTCTTCTTTAATTACCAATGCAATTTCTGCTTCTACTTTTGGCTGAATTAGTTTGCCGGCAGGAATCAGTTCAGCATCGCCATACGCCATATCGGCAAATAGCATCCCGAAATCTGGCTGATCAACTCCAAGCTGAGCCTGCACAACCTTAGAGGTCAGGCCAATCTTTCGACCGACCAGACGGCGCCCTTGGACAAGTGCCCGTTCAGTATTCACATCCTGTACCGCATATGCGATATCAACATCAGCATTTTCACCACCCAGTTCCAGACGGATCGGGGCAATAGCCTGGACAGTAGTTTCAGCCTGATAAAGTGCTAAAGCCACTGATTCAACGACAGCAGAATTTGACATCAAAGTTCCCTTAACTGCAAAGATTGTTCAAATACCGTTTCAAATGGAAGCTCGTCTGTACATCAAGGAAAAATAAATCTGAAGAAAACAGATCAGTCAGCACAGTGGCTGGATAGGACCCTTCCAGAAAGCAGGTATATATAGACAGTTTAAGAATGGGAAAAAGCAGCAATGAATGCCAATACTTATTTTATTTATTGCTATAGTTAAAGACTATTATTGCTTTTAAAAAAATGTGTATGGGTATAACCATAAAAATATTATAGGAATAAGAAAAATTCCTGGTCAGGTGCTATGTAGTGTCTGACTAAATGACCAGGTGCTTATGTGTAATTAAACCGAAATACATTGGGCTCGATAGCCAAACTATATCTGTTAAAAGCAATCGAGACTTTCATGCCACCGGTCTAGGTTTCCAGCTCCATGACAGCTTCTGCTTGCTGATCAGCTATATACTGCTGCAAAAAACGGTTTAGAGCACTCACATCATCTGCGATAAATAAAGGATCAAACTGTGCGAGGATTGCCTTGCTATGTACTCCATAACCTACTCCGACCCGTGGCATGGCTATATTTTTAGCCATTTCCAGATCATAAGAGGTGTCTCCCACCATAATGGCCTGTTCGGCATCAACACCGGTATATTCCAGTATTTCTGCCAACATTAAGGGGTCAGGCTTAGAACGCGTTTCACTTGCCGCCCGGGTTATATCAAACAGTTCCTGACTCATGGTCTGAGCTAATACCCGGTCAAGCCCTTTACGGCTTTTACCAGTCGCAACCGCAAGTTTAATATTCTGCTGTTTCAGGCCGTCCAGCATCTCAGCTACACCCTCAAACCAGGCATCTGTCTTGGAATGGGCCACGTAGTGCTCAGAGTAGCACTGTAAAATATCATGATGTAATTCTGGAACTGCAGGGAAAAGGCACTGCGCCACTTCAGGCAGACCCAGTCCGATTATACTTTTAGCAGCCTCGTCGGTTAAAGGTTGTTGGTACTGACGTGCTGCAAATTGTAAACTTGCTACAATCTGTCCGACTGAATCAAACAAAGTACCATCCCAGTCAAAAATGATGAGTTCCACAGGTTTTTTCATATTATTCTCTAGGTTCCAAAACAGTTATCCGGTACAGGTAAAGTGTGCCCGCAAGAGCTTATAATAATCCTGCCTGGAAGGAGATCAGCTCCCTCCATCATTCAGTTTAAGGGCTTTAGGCTATCAGAAAAATATTTTTTCAATCCTTCTTCTGCGCCCGAAGCTGTGCAGCCAGACTTTGCATATCCTCTGGCAAAGGCGCTTCAATAGTCGGATAGCCAGGAATTTCCAGACGTATGGCATGCAGACAGAGCCGACGTGGTTTTGGTCCTTTATATTCTGTTTCATGTCCGTATTTATCATCACCTACCAATGGATGTCCAATACTCAAGCCATGCACACGAATCTGATGAGTACGACCCGATAGCGGAGATGCATAAACCAGTGTAGCGTGCATAAAGCGTTCTGCTACGTTCCATTGGGTTTTAGAATCTTTCCCTTCTTTAGAAACCCGTACACGCCGTTCGCCATTGGCCAGTTCGTAACGGTATAGAGGAGCATCAATGAGCTGTTGATCCAGACTGACCTGCCCTTTCACAATTGCCGCATAAGTTTTTTTAATCTTATGTTCACGTAACAGGTCCTGTAGGGTTTTTAACACACTACGTTTTTTTGAAATCATGACCAGGCCTGATGTATCGCGGTCAATCCGGTGAACCAGTTCCAGGTACTTTTTACCCGTCGCTGCACGCAAACCCTCGATCAGGCCATACGCCACACCGCTACCACCATGTACTGCAATACCTGAAGGTTTATTGACCACCATCAGGCCTTCATCTTCATAAATCACACGGCTTAGCAGACCTTGAGCGACTTTGTCAGAAACAGGTACCGGTGTTTCATCTTTGGGCTCAAAACGGATAGGAGCGACACGAACCTGATCACCAATTGCAAGCTTACTTTCTGCTTTAATGCGCTTTTTATTGACCCGCACCTGGCCTTCACGAATGAGCCGATAAATGCGGCTTTTGGGTACGCCTTTAAGCCGGCTAAACAGAAAATTGTCAATCCGCTGACCTGCTTGATGCTCATCCACTTCAAACCATGTGACACTTTGCCATTGTTGTGTAGAATTCATACAGTTACCAAGACTCGAAATTTGTTGAATTTGAATAAAAAATGATCATTCAGGCTAGTGGTTTCACAAGAAACATAAGCTTAGCCCATAGGCAGATGATGCAAGGTTTGATATAGTCAGCGCACGGATACCGCCGTAAGTGATCGAAATGAGGTTATCTTCAATATTTTTGAATAATAACCAGAATTTGCATTTCACCCCAAGCTCGGAAAGGTCCTAAAAGAATATGCCGACGCCGAAGGCTTATTATATCGGTAAATTGACAAACTGTTGCGTTAAATTGTGCCTGTGCACATAAATCAGTTTGTCTAAAAAAAATATGTCGCCAGCACAAGTTGGCTTTTAAACGTAAACTGATACACATCAGACAAGTCGCCTCCTGATGTCGTCTTCAGGCTAAAGCGTGATGCATTGGATCTGCACATAACGCACCGATACGATGATTATTCCGTATCAAGATTCTTAAAAAGAAGGGATCTTCAAGCTTTGTGACAGTGAAAGTTATCATCCAATGCACCGCCTGTCCGCCAGTGAAACGCACAGGAAACTTTGATCGTTTAAAAGATTAAAGCAGTATTGCCAACATCAATACGCGAATCAGACCGCAGCCCTATGCAGGCCGGTAAGAAAAGCTCAGACCACAATCTGTTTTTTGAGATCTGAGCATTGATCCCGTCATGTTTGATGTTCGCAGAAACGGTATTGCGACAAGTTGGTGTGGATCACTATTAGGTGTTACACCCATGAAACGTATGTTGATCAATGCAACACATGCTGAAGAAGTACGCGTTGCACTTGTCACTGGTCACCGTCTATACGATTTTGATCTTGAAAATCGTACCCGTGAACAAAAGAAATCTAATATCTATAAAGGTCATGTGACCCGTGTAGAACCTTCTCTTGAAGCTGTCTTTGTTGAATATGGAGCAAATCGTCAAGGTTTCTTGTCGATGCGTGAAATTGCAAATTCCTATTTCAAGGCTGACTCGCGTCAGACTTCAAACATCCGTGAACTAATTACTGAAGGGACCGAGCTTCTGGTCCAGGTGGAAAAGGAAGAACGCGGCAATAAAGGCGCGGCACTGTCTACCTTTATCTCTCTTGCTGGCCGTTATCTGGTTCTGATGCCGAATAATCCGAAAGGTGGTGGTATCAGCCGTCAAATTTCAGGTGCAGTCCGTGAAGAACTCAAGGAAATGCTGGCCTCTTTAGATGTACCCCGCGGCATGAGCGTGATTGTCCGTACGGCAGGTATTGGTCGCAGCCAGGAAGAGCTGCAAACCGATTTACAGCATTTGCTTGACCTGTGGACCCAGATTCAGAGTACGGCTAATTCAGGCCCTTCTCCAATGCTGGTACATCAGGAAGCTGGTGTAGTAACACGCGCAATCCGTGATTATCTGCGTGATGATGTGTCCGAGATCCTGATTGATTCAGAACAGGCTTACAATGAAGCTTATAACTTTGTCAAAGCAGTTATGCCACGTCAGCTGGACAAATTAAAAACTTATACTTTAAATGAGCCTCTGTTTGCACATTTCGGTATTGAGAGCCAGATCCAGACCGCTTATGAACGTGAAGTAAAATTGCCTTCAGGTGGATCAATTGTAATTGACCAGACTGAAGCGCTGGTTTCAATTGACATCAACTCGGCAAAATCAACGCGTGGTCATGATGTAGAAGAAACAGCACTTTCGACCAACCTTGAAGCTGCTGAAGAAATTGCCCGTCAATTACGCCTTCGCGATATTGGTGGTCTGATCGTGATCGATTTTATTGACATGACTCGTGACCGTAACCAGCGCATGGTTGAAGCTAAGTTACGTGAAGCTACCCAGAGTGACCGCGCCCGTATCCAGTTTGGCCAGCTCTCACGTTTTGGTCTTATGGAAATGAGCCGTCAGCGTCTGCGCCCTTCTCTAGAAGAAGCGACTGGCTATGTCTGCCCGCGCTGTCATGGTACAGGTATGGTACGTGACCTGCGTTCACTGTCGCTGTCTATCATGCGTAAAGTTGAAGAAATTGCGCTACATGAACGTCAAGGTGAAGTTCAGGTTGAAGTGCCAGTAGAAATCGCGGCCTTCATGCTCAATGAAAAACGTCATAGCCTGGTTTATCTGGAACAAACTTCAAATACACGTGTCACTGTACTTCCACATCCACACCTAGAAACTCCACATTACGAAATTTCATATAACCCTGAAGGTTTTGCACCGACCAGCTATGAACGTACTGAAGCTACGCGTTCGAGTGAAAAAAACCTGGGTTATGAATCTGCCGACTGGCATCTAGAAGAAGCTGAACAGGTTGGACAGAGCACGGCTGCCCCAACTGACAAGCCAGGTAAACCACAAAACCGTAAAACACAGCCTCAGGCTGCTGCCCCGCAACAACCTGCTCAAGTGCCTGCCGCAAAAACTGCAACTAGCAGTCCATGTGCCTGGCTGGAAAACCTGTTTGTACAAAAACAGGCACACACGGTAGATCATTCGCGTACAGCCAACAATGCCGCTGCTGCAATTGAACAGATGGTGAATACAGGTGCAGTTAGCCGGGGCCAGTTTGGACAGATCAATAATGCTGCTGTAGCAGTACAACCAGAAACGGTAGTTGCGCCAGTTGCTGCCAATAATGTTTATCTGTCACAACCGGCAGGTAATAGCGCTGCAAAAACTGATGCACAACCACTCGAAAGAGAAGAAAAAGCTTCAGGCCAGCAGCGTCATAACAAAAAACGCAATGGTCGCGATCGCGATAATCGTGATAGAAACCGTGAATCACGTGAGCAGCAGTCTGAAACTTCAACTCAGGTTCATGAGGAAGTAGTTCAGTTATCACGTCAGGAACAGCGTGATCAGAAACGTCAACAGCAGAAACGTCAACCTCAGCAGGAACATCAGGTAGAAAGCCAGCAGTCTGAGCAGTCATACCCTGTACCACGCCGTGACCGCAATCAGCAACGCCCACCGCGCCCGAACCGTTATCGTGATCCAAGTGTGCTGAATGAGCAGCCTGTGGCAGCTGCCGCGCCTGCTGCAGTGACAGATAGCAACCAGGTAAAAGTTGATGTCATTGAAACCCCAAACAATGAAGCTCTTGCTACTGCACTGGTAATCAATATTGATCAGGGTCAAAGTGAAATCGTAACGCTAAATTCTGCAGATACAGCGTCAACTGTAAATGCAGAAGAGGCACCGGTTGAAGTAAAACCTGAGCCAGCTGCTCCAGCCAAGAAAGAAGCTGTAAATGCTCAACCAGCCCCGGCTGAAGCAAAAGCGAAAGCCAAAGTTGAAGAGCAACCACGCCGTGCCAGTAATGATCCGCGTATGCGTCGCAAGCAAGGTGGCTCACAGCAGAAACCACAGCAGGAAGTGCTACCAAAGCTTAGCCCTTCCCAAGTGCCACTCTTGGCGCAGTACACTGTAGGTAGTCTGATCCGTCATGTTTATGGTGAAGACTGTACGGTACTGATTGAACAGTTCGGACTGGTGCCAACATTCAATCGTGCTTTGCTGAAATTTACTGAACAGTACATCAGTACCCTTTCAGTAACCACTACAACAGAGCGCACTGAACCTGTAGAAAAAACGCCTGTTACCCGTGATGCTGCCGCGCCTATGGCTAAACCGGCTCAGGAACAGGAACCAGCGCCAGTTTTACCACTGACGCCTTCCCAGAATGCGACACCGCGTGTAGCAAACGATCCGCGTGAACGTCGTCGTCTGGCTAAACTTGCTGCAGAGCAGGCATTAGAGCAGAGTAAAGCTTCAGCATCATCTCAGGCAGAAGAGCAGCCTGCAACTGTACAGCCTGAAAATCCTGTAGCGGAAAATCCTGCTGAGCATGTAAATTTAGAAATAAATACTCAAGCAGATACAACTTCAGTCGGTACTGAGCAGGACGCAGCAGATGCAGCATCTCACCATGCCAAAGTGGTAGCTGAGACTCAGGCGCAGGATCCGGCAATTCAGACTGCTGCAGCTATGTCTGAAGCAACTGCTGCTGCCTCGCCAAGTGCAATTGTTGAAGAAGCACAGGCTCAGCAAGCGGCCGAACCAGCTGCGCCAGCAGAAAAGAAAGCACCTAAACCGAGCAAAGTAGAAAAGTCTCAGCCGGCTGATCAGCAACCGGCACAAGCTTCAGTAGAAGAAACTGCCGAAGACAATAAGACGACTACTGCCGATAAGGATAAACCGGCCCGTCCGCGTCGCCCACGTGGCCGTCCACCGAAAAAGGCCACACCTACAGCCGAGTAAATTTGCACAATTACTCGTAATAAAAAAAACCTAGTCATTTCGGTGGCTAGGTTTTTTTTGATAATTTTGTTGAATTAGGTTGAATGCACTAGACTGAACAGATTAAAAAACACTTGTATAGCTGCATGGGAAGCTTAAAGCTGTGTTTAAGTTCAGCTGAACCCTAGTCGACCCAGACCTTACCGGGACTAATCAAAAAATAATATAGGATTGTTATGAGTCAAACCCAACAGAGCGACCTCATCAGTATTACCGATGTCGCTGCGAAATTACCCCAGTTTATAGCGAAAGTACCTCATCTTCTGACTGGTCTGAAACAGGCTTATATCCGTACACCTGACACCCCTGCGGGGCTAGGGCTAGCTTTTGAAAAAGCGGTAAAACGTAACCCGCGTGGTTATGCTCTCTTGTTTGAAGATCAAAAATATACTTATCTGGCCTTGAATGAATGGGCCAACCAGATCGCACACTATTATCTCTCGATAGGTGCGCGCAAAGGTGACGTGATTGCTGTCATGGTGGAGAACCGCTCTGAACTGGTCGCAACTGTACTGGGACTGGCCAAAATCGGAGTAACGATTGCTCTGGTCAATACTTCACAAACAGGGAAAGTGCTAACGCATAGTATTAATCTGGTTAAACCGATTGCATTGATTGTTGGTGAGGAAGTTCGCAGTGCAATTGATGACATTCGTCAAGATATTCTCTTACCAGAAGACCGGTTTTACTGGTTTGCCAATCAGGCAACACGTGCAGATGTTGGTAAAGCACCAAAGCATTATCAAAATCTGGCAGAAAAAATTGAGAATTTTCCGAAATTCAATGTAGCCACTACCCAATCCGTACAGGGTAAAGATGGTCTATTCTATATTTATACCTCTGGTACAACCGGCCTGCCGAAAGCTGTGATTTTCACCAACAGCCGCTGGACTCTGGCTTATGGCACTTATGGTCATGTACTTGATCTCAAACCGAATGATGTCATGTACGTAACCTTACCGCTCTATCATGCGACTGGCATTGTTGTATGCTGGTGTGGTGTGATTGCGGGCTCAGCCACTCTGGCCCTACGGCGCAAATATTCAACTTCAAGCTTCTGGAAAGATGTGCATAAATATAATGCCTCTGCCATTGGCTATGTAGGCGAATTATGCCGTTATCTGATGGATGCAGAATCCACTGAACTGGAAACAGGCCACCGGGTTAAAAAAATGATTGGTAACGGCATGCGTCCAAATATTTGGGATAAATTTAAGCAACGTTTTGGCGTAAAGGAAATTCTGGAACTCTATGCTTCAAGCGAAGGAAATGTCGGCTTTAGTAATATTTTCAATTTCGACAATACAGTTGGATTTTCTCCAACTCCTTATGCAATCGTTGAATTTGATAAAGAAACGAATGAACCGGTACGTGATCAACATGGCTGGTGCAAGAAAGTAAAAAAAGGAGAAGTAGGTTTACTTCTTGGAAAAATTACCCGTCGCTCCCCTTTCGATGGCTATACAGACCCTGAAAAAAACAAGTCAGTCATCTTAAAAAATGTCTTTAAACAGGGCGACCAATATTTTAATACTGGAGACCTGGTACGTCATATCGGCTTTCGCCATGCCCAGTTTGTAGACCGACTAGGAGATACATTCCGCTGGAAAGGTGAAAATGTTTCCACCACTGAAGTCGAGAATATCGTTTCAGAATATCCTAAAATTGCTGAAGCAGTCGTCTATGGGGTAGAAATTCCCCATACTAATGGTCGTGCGGGAATGGCAGCTATTACTTTGGCAGCTGGCGAAGCGCTTGATGAGCATGACCTTACTGCAATGGTGGTTGAGTTTAAAAAACATCTTCCTGCTTACGCAGTTCCGGTATTTTTACGTGTACAGGAAAAAGTAGAAACTACCGGTACTTTTAAATACCAGAAAAACAAGTTGAAGGAAGAAGCGTTTCATCCCGATAAAACCACCGATCGTTTATTGGTTTTACTTCCAGGCAACTCTGGCTATAAAGATATTAGTATGGAGATTTACCAAAGTATTCAAGACTACCAGTATCGTTTCTAAATAGACTAAAAAGAGCGTATTCGTATAAAAATACAGCAGGCGACTTATTTCTAACCAACTAAAGCAATAAAATTTAATTTTTGCTTGTGCTGGAAAAATAAATTGCTACAATACGCTCCATCAAGAAAATACGGGTCGTTAGCTCAGTTGGTAGAGCAGCGGACTTTTAATCCGTTGGTCCCG
>ERZ501024.8-NODE-8-length-170570-cov-15.309662_pt1 | contig 170570 bp, 145 predicted proteins | sample MGYA00248893_ERZ501024 | MGnify/ENA primary metagenome ERZ501024 (study PRJEB25958, sample SAMN03398501) | human skin metagenome | study: EMG produced TPA metagenomics assembly of the Human Skin Microbiome Metagenome (human skin metagenome) data set. | reverse complement strand
ATTAATACAATATAATTTTTATTATATTCACAAAAGTTAACTATTTCTCTTATTTTAATACTGTATAAATATTATACACATTATAATTAATACTGGTGAAGAAATGGCACATAATATTATTTTAGTTACTTGGAATGAATCAGCACAGGCCTTTGAAAATTTTAGTAAATTTAAAGACTCCCGTATTAAGGATATTAATGAAGTTACGCTTTTAAAACGCCAAGAAAATGGTAGTTTTAAAATTGAAGAACAAATAGATCCCAAACAAAATAATGGGATTTTAAGTGGCAGCCTACTGGGTTCTTTAATTGGAATATTGGGTGGCCCACTTGGCTTACTTTTAGGTTTTACCACAGGTGCATTAATTGGTGGAACCTATGATATTAATCGTGAACAAGATGATTTAGCTGTACTGGCTAGAATTAGCCAAGCATTGCCCCTCGGCACTGTGGGTATACTCATTGATATTCATGAAGAGTCTGAAGATTTTATTGATGCGCTTTTTGAAAAAACCGGAGCAACAATTTATCGCTGGGATTATGAAGATGTACAGGCAGAAATTGAAGCCAGTATTGAAACCTGGCAAGAAACTCAACGTATTGCAAACTTGACTTTGAAAGAACAGAAGAAAGCTGAGCATAAAGCAAGACGTCAAGCTAAATGGGAAGCTTTTAAATCCCATTTCCATCGTGAGCATGCTAAATAATTTCTCTGTATAATTGTCCTGTTTTTACATCAATATAATTTCCTATTAAAAAAGCTCACTTTAGTGAGCTTTTTTAATCCGACTTCACAATAATCTTAAAGTTCTGGATCACGCATCTGTACCAGATTGGAACTGGCTTTAGCCAAGGTATCCATTACTTTATTTAGTACTGCTGGCACCAGTGCATCTGCCATTTGCGCGGCCTGAAGACCCAGTTTTTCGCCTAAGGTTGGTTTACGGCGAGTTGAAATAACATACACATCATGCTGTGGTAGAGCACTCAGTAAATACTCATCTGAAGTTTTCAGCTCATCTACTAAATTTAAATCTAGAGCATCCTGACCATACCAATGCTCACCTGTTGCTACTTTCTCAACATTTAGTTTTGGGCGGTATTTTTCTACAAAATGCTTAAACAAAGCATGGGTCTGTTGCAGTTCCTGCTCAAATTTGGCTTTACCTTCTGGCGTATTTTCGCCGAACATAGTAACAGTACGCTTATATTCGCCTGCAGTATAAAGCTCAAAATCGACATTATGTTCTTTTAATAAACGGTTAAAATTTGGTACCTGAGCCACAACACCAATTGAACCAACAACAGCAAATGGTGCGGTAATAATTTCATTTGCAATACAGGCCATCATATAACCACCGCTGGCAGCAACCTTGTCTACACAGATAGTTAAGTGAAATCCTGCATCACGTAAACGCACCAGCTGTGCTGCTGCGAGTCCATAACCATGTACCATTCCACCCGGACTTTCCAGACGCACCACTACACGGTCTTTTCCTGCTTTAGCCGTTGCCAGAATCAAGGTGATTTCTTCACGCAGATTTTCAACAGCTGAAGCTTGTACGTCGCCTTTAAAATCGATGACATAAATTTTCTGGTTATTTTTTTTACGTGCCCGCCCTTCTTTTGCCAGTTGTTGAGCAAGTTGCAATAATTCGAGTTTAGACACTGTTGTCTGCGCAATTTTTTTTCGTTGTTCATTGACACGCGCATTAAGATGGCTAATACGAATCTCTGCGGGTAACTTTGGCGTATGAAATAACATAAAAAATCTATTCTCAGTTTAATTCGGTTTGTATCTTTAGATTAGGTCACTACTGGCATTTTTCAATAGCCTTATTATGTTTGTTATTTGCTCGTTCTTGTCTGATCAATAAAGCATATTGATTCATGATTGCTTTGATGGCGAATAAACGGAAATATATCCAAAATAATCCTGAATATAATACACCTATAATGAAGGCATTTACTGGCCACCAAGTTTGAATCCAGAAGTTACCACGTCGGCCATTTTCAAAAGGGGTAAGCAGTGAGTACATCAGAATAAATAAGGCCAGGAACAGAAGAATAAAGCAATATTCTTTAAAAGGGGTATGCATAAAAGGTTCTTTACCTTTAAGTTGAGCAATGCAATAACGATACATTTTAAAATCAGAATTTGCCTTAATATAAGCTCGCCATTTTTGGCCAACCTTAATATTACTTTTTTGTCGTTTTAACCAAAAATAAAGTACAAAGCCGATTAGACTCGATACAACTACAAAGATGTCGTATAACCAGCGATGATAATTGGTCATTCCCGGACTTTGAGATGTTGCAAACAAGCCATGATGGGGTATTAAAGTTGCAAGAGCTATACTCAATCCTACCATCAGCATAGCAAAATATTGATCTATATATTTGGTGCCAAACAGAACCTGGAATAAGTCTTTTAAAGCATGTTTCGAAATTTTTGCGTATTCTCGTTCTTCCGGCGTCAATTGCATTATTTTTTTAGCATGAAATTTTTATATCTCGCATCATAACAAAAAAACAGAGTATCAAGACTCTGTTTTTTTAAAATCTCAGGTTAAATAATTAGCCGAAGCGTCCTGTAATATAAGCTTCAGTCAATTGATGATCAGGCTGTGTAAAAACCTTTTCTGTAGAGTTGACCTCAATCAGATCACCTAAATGGAAATAAGCTGTCCGGTCAGATACACGCGCTGCCTGCTGCATCGAGTGAGTTACAATCGCAATAGTATACTGATTCGAAAGCTCCGAAATCAGTTCCTCTACCTTTGCAGTCGCAATCGGGTCAAGTGCAGAACATGGCTCATCCATTAATATCACTTCTGGACTTACCGCAATAGTACGGGCAATACATAAGCGCTGTTGCTGTCCACCTGAAAGTCCTGTACCAGGCTGATTCAAACGGTCTTTGACCTCATCCCAAAGTCCAGCCTTACGTAGGCTGTTTTCGACAATTTCTTCAAGGTCGTATTTGTCACGTGCCAGACCGTGCAGTTTAGGCCCATAAGCAACATTATCAAAAATCGATTTTGGAAACGGATTCGGCTTCTGGAACACCATTCCGACCTGTGCACGCAGTAATACGACATCCAGATTTGGATCATATATATCTTGCTGATCCAGTGTTACTTTTCCTGTAACCCGGCAGCTGTCAATAGTATCGTTCATGCGGTTCAAAGTACGCAAAAATGTTGATTTACCACAGCCTGATGGTCCAATGAATGCAATCACTTCATTTTCATAAATTTCAAGGTCAATTCCTTTGATCGCTTCTGTTTCGCCATAATAAACATGGACATCATCAGTGCAGATTTTGACTTTGTGTGCTGTTTCTTTTTTAGACGCTGCAGATGTATCGAACTGGGATACAAACGAAGTTGCAGATGTCTTGCCTGATCCGGTGACAGGTATTTGGGTTGGTTCTGAATTCACGGACGGTTCCTGCTTGTAAGCATTCATAACATTAGTATTCATATCTTGTCCTCAATTACCAGCGTACTTCAAATTTCTTACGTAACCAGATGGCCAAGCTGTTTAGGCCAATCATGAGTGCCAGCAGTACAATAATGGCGGCTGCTGTACGCCCTTCAAAAAAGTTACGTAATTCATTGCCCTGCCACAGAAAAATCTGTACAGGTAAAGCCGTGGATTGATCTAATGGGGAGGTTGGCACACTGGCCACAAAGGCACTCATACCAATCAATAATAGAGGAGCTGTTTCGCCTAGTGCCTGCGCTACCCCAATAATTGCACCGGTTAAAATTCCTGGTAATGCAAGAGGTAACACATGATGAAAAATAGTTTGTACACGGGATGCACCCAAACCTAATGCAGCTTGACGAATTGAGGGAGGTACAGCTTTTAACGAGGCCCGTGTTGTGATAATAACCGTAGGCAATGTCATCAAACTCAGTACCAGACCACCCACTAACGGTGCCGATAATGGCAGATGCATCCAGCCAATAAAGATCGCAGCACCTAGTAAACCAAATACAATTGAAGGTACAGCGGCCAGGTTATTGATATTTACTTCAATAATATCGGTAATATAATTTTTTGGCGCAAATTCTTCCAGATAAATCGCACTTGCCACACCGATTGGAATCGAGATAAAGATGACAATCAGCATCATAAACAGCGAACCCATAAAAGCGCCAGCCAGTCCTGACGTTGCAGGAGAACTACGCGAATCGGGATTCGTAAAGATTTGAGTATTAAATGAAGTGGTCAATACACCTTGTGCTTCCATTTCATCTGCAAGCTTGCGTACTTCTGGACTTAACTGCTGCTGCTCATCCGGAAGATCACGGTCAATCTGGCCACGCACCCAGACATCCACATTGGCATCAGCCAAAATCTTGATATCTTGAGTTTTACCAATTAAAGCGGGATTTTCAAATACCATATCGCGTAATCGGTAAGATTCCGAGCTGGTATAAATCTCCCCTAGCTCATCACGCTGTGGCGCCAGTGCAGGTGCTTTAGAAATAATACCATTTACGATCAAGGCATCCCAATCTACCATACCCATCTTTGTTTGCCAGGCAATGTAACGCCCCTGGAACTGGGCTGGACTTTCGCCTGCTTTTTGAACTGGACGTGGTCCGGCGTCAATAATATTAGGGTCAAAATATACAGGTACCGACATACCAGCTTGCCAGAACGCGGGCAAACCTTTAATCAGAATACTGCCAAAAAGTAAAGCCACAAAGAATAGCCCGGCCATTACTGCACTAAAGCCAGCAATACGGAAGATTTTCTCTTTACGATGACGCTTACTGAGTGATTTGGCAATTCTGTCTTTACGTTTTGCGCGCAAATCGGCAGCAGCTTGAGCATCGAATATATCTTTTTGGCCCAGCGGAGAAGTATTGGATGTACTCATTCGTATTGCTCGCGGTATTTACGCACAATGTAAAGTGCAACAATGTTAAGACCCAAAGTAATTACAAACAGGGTTAAGCCCAAGGCAAACGCCACCAGTGCCTGTGGACTGGCGAAATCAGTGTCACCAGTAAGTTGGTTAACGATAGTAACTGTTACTGTAGAGACAGCTTCTAGTGGGTTACCGTGCAGGATTGGACTGTTACCCGCAGCCAGCACCACGATCATGGTCTCGCCAATGGCACGTGAAGCAGCTAGCAAAAAGGCACCAATAATTCCGGGTAAAGCTGCTGGAAGTACCACCTGCCGAATGGTTTCAGACTTGGTCGCTCCAAGTCCCAGTGAACCGTCCCGTAGTGAACGCGGCACCTGAGTAATAATGTCATCTGACAGTGAAGAAACAAAAGGAATAATCATAATTCCCATCACAAAACCGGCAGTCAGTGCACTGGTTGCATTGATATGCAGGCCAACCGTATCTCCCAGCATCTTAAAGAACGGGCCAATGACCATTAAAGCAAAGACACCATAAACAATCGTAGGAATACCCGCCAGAATCTCAATAGTGGGCTTCGCCCAGGAACGTAAACCTGGAGATGCATATTCAGCCAGATAAATCGCAATTAACAGTCCAATTGGGACAGCTACCAGCAAAGCGATAGCACTGACCATGAGTGTGCCCCAGATCAGTGGCAACAAACCATAACTGCCTTCTGCGCCACCTGATGTACTAAAGCCCGGATTCCACTCTGTTCCAAAAAAGAATTCCAGAGGACTGACGAACTGGAAAAAGCGCATTGCTTCACTAAACATCGAAAGTACAATGCCAATCGTGGTCAGAATAGCAACTCCTGAACATAAAATCAGGCCAATATTAATGGCTTTTTCGACCTGATTACGTGCTCGGTACTGCTGACTTACATGTTTTTTTGCCCAGACCAGACCACCTAGCGCTACAGCAATAACCACAGCCATTTTGGCAAAGTTACCAATCATCTGGAATTTGGCTAACTGCTCTGCCGCTGCAACTTCATAAGCTGCTGGTTGATCACTTACCCCAAAACCTGATGCAATTGCCCTGATTCGCTCAACGATAACATCCAGTCCAGCAGGGTCCAGTGCCGCTACAGTCGCTGCCGGTATATTATTGAGGATAATATGCTTTAGAATATTTGGCTCAACCAGATTCCACACAATTAAAATTATAAAAGCCGGTATACCACACCATAATGCAACCAGTGCGCCATAATAGCCCGGACGCGAATGCAGACTGGCAGAATTATTCTCTTTACCTGCCAGTTTACGGCTTTTGGTGAGCCCAACCTGATAAGCAATTGCAATCAGCGCCAGTAACACTCCAATGAGCAGCAGATTCATGTATTCTCCACAATTCTTTCACATGACCGCATGAAAAAATCTTATTTATGCGAAAGCTGATGGCAGGTCTTCCCTGCCATCAGTCTTGAATAAGTCCACCTTACTGAACAGTTTTACCTGCTTTAAAATTTGCCAGTACTTTGGCACGTTCTGAGTCAGACAGTGAAATCAAGCCAGCCTTTTCAAGTTTAGAACCTTTACCTGAAACCTTTTTATTCAGGAAGTATTCTACATACTGCTCAAGTCCTTTGACTGATTTCAGGTGCTCACCTTTTACATAGAAGAACAGTGGACGGGAAACAGGGTACTTACCAGAAAGGATAGTTGCTTCAGACGGTGTTACATTATTTACTGTTGCTACACGCAGGCGGTCACGGTTCTGGTCATAAAAACCTAGACCAAATACACCAACTGCGCTCGGATTTGTTTTCAGACGGCTGAGTGTTTCAGTATAGTCACCTGAGATTTCAATGACACGACCATCTTTACGGAAAGTCGAACATACAGTTTTTTGAGTATCTTTATCTAGATTCTTGTTGTACTCATATGCTTTACAGCCCAGATCAACCATTTTTTCCTGGAACACTTCACGTGTACCGTGGTTAGATGCTGGAATAACTAAAGTAATCGGTTCATTTGGCAAGGTCTTGTCAATCTGGTTCCAGCGAGTATACGGGTTAGCAACCAGTTTACCTTTAGAAGGCAGTTTTTCTGCCAGTGCCGCATATACATGGTAAGGCTTTAACTTGAAGGCTGCCTTGTTGGCATTTGATGCAAATACAATACCGTCATAACCGATCTTGATTTCCTGAACTTTGTTTACACCAGCTTTTTTACAGCTAGCAAGTTCAGTATCTTTAATTTCACGTGATGCATTTGCAATATCAATTGTATTGTCGCCTACACCCTGACAGAACTGTTTTAGTCCGCCCGAAGTGCCACCAGAACCTACAACTGGTGTTTTAAATTGTGGAAAAGTATTACCAAACTCTTCAGCAACAATACTCGCATATGGAAGGACGGTTGAAGAACCGGCAATCTGAATGGTATCGCGAGCCGCATTCGCGGTTGTTGCTGCAGCTGCCCCAGTAACTGCTAAAATGATGCCAACATGACGTGGATTTAAGTGCATTCTCTTCTCTCTTAATTTTGCAATTTTTCCGTACTCCACTTGTTTACAGTGTTAGTACATTTTGGATAAGTGCATTTTGAGTTTAAAATATGACAAATAAGTTACACCTTTATGACACTTTCATGATCTCATCTACAGCATTTCATGCATTAAATTAACTATATAATTATATTAGATTTTTTATTTTAATTTTTTTTAAATAACAAGATTAAGCATTTAAAATTATATTAAAAAGATTGGGTCAAAAATTTAATCCCTACGTCTCATAAACAAGAATTAATTCTGTATCACTTTTATTAAGGTAGTTTTTCACTGTAATAGATCTCTACAGATTCTGAACTATCTTAAAAAATTTCAGTGGGACTAATCTATAAAAGTTAGAATTAAGCTTTCTATATTTAGAAGAGGTGATATAGCTCATTACATAAATAGTGTACTAGCTAACAGATATTTAAGCCTAATAAGAATTTTATCAATGAGTCCCCTGCTATGGGAGTGCGATCAAGCAGAGCATTTGTATACCTTCTCCAGACCTATAAATAGAAATTTATAGATTGAAGTATTCTAATATCCTCAGTTAAAAAAATTTTAAAGAAAGTGTTTAATACCTGAAATCTAAAAACTGGACTATTGGTTTATAGATTTATCTTAAAATATTTATTTTTCATTAAGTTATAGTTCTAGCATAAAAATATAAAATCCACTTTAAAATCAGGGCTTACTCCAGTTTTCAAACCTCCTCTTAAATTGATAAAAAGAGATCATTCGATCTCTCTTTATATAGAAAACAAAATATTTAAATAATTGTTTTTAAGGATTAGGCTGGATCCCGCCAGTCAATACAACATTTCTTTTGCGATAATAGACAAAATACATAATGGCCAGTGCACTGAGCCATACAGGTGCCAAAATAACGGCTGAGCGCATATCTGGTGTCAGGCTCATGATCGTTAAAATGAAAAACATAAAAGCAATCGTTAAATAATTTGTCCAAGGACTGGCAATAGCTTTAAATGCAGTCAGCCTGTGTTGCTGCTTCATCACTTTTACAAACTTCAAATGAGTGACTGAAATCATAAGCCAGTTAATTACTAATGCAGCAACCACCAGCATCATAAGAAAACCAAACGCTTTTTCTGGAATAATATAGTTAATGACTACACAAAGTGCAGTAATCGAACCGGATACAGCCAAGGCTGCGACTGGAATTCCACGGCGATTCACTTTTTTTAGAAACTGCGGTGCATTGCCCTGCTCTGCCAGTCCGTGCAGCATACGACTATTACAGTAAATACAACTGTTATAAACTGAAACTGCTGCGATCAGTACGACCAGATTCAAGACATTGGCTACACTATGATTATTTAAAGACTGGAAAATTAGTACAAATGGGCTCCCCCCTTGCGCCACCTGATTCCAGGGATATAAACTCAACAGAATACCGATTGCGCCAATATAAAAAATCAAGATACGGTAAACAATCTGGTTTGTAGCTTTTGGAATATTTTTCTCAGGATTTTGTGTTTCTGCGGCTGCAATTCCTATTAGCTCTAGTCCGCCAAATGCAAACATAATAGCTGCCATAGCCATTACCAGGCCAGAAATACCATTTGGGAAAAATCCGCCGTGCTGCCATAAATTGGCTATTCCGGCTTCTGGCCCAGCGGCACCTGAAAACAATAAATAGGCACCAAAACCAATCATGCTCAAGATGGCAATAATTTTAATGCAGGAAAATAAAAATTCTGTTTCTCCAAAAAAACGGACATTAATAAAGTTAATGCCATTAATTAGTATAAAAAACCCCATTGCAGTAATCCAGGTGGGTATTTCAGGCCACCAGAACTGTATAAATGTTCCAATAGCACTCAATTCAGCCATGCTTACCAGTACATATAGAACCCAGTAATTCCACCCAGACATGAAACCTGCCATACGGCCCCAATATTTATTGGCAAAATAGCTAAATGAACCGCTCACAGGTTCCTCTACCACCATTTCTCCCAGTTGACGCATAATGAGGAAAGCGATGATGCCTGCAATTGCATACCCCAGTAAAACTGAAGGGCCAGCAAGTTTAATGGTTTGTGAAATTCCCAGAAATAATCCGGTTCCAATAGCGCCTCCTAGTGCAATCAGCTGTATATGCCGGTTAGAGAGACCTTTCTTCAATGTATTTTGATTTGTGTCCACAGTTTTATCTCCATTGAAGGCGTAATATCCTTTACACCCTTTATCATTGTTTAGAGAAATTAAGTCAGGAGCACCGAGTAAAAACCAGTGCTCCTCAAGGTCGGATTAAAATAATTTATAAAAAAATAACCGATTGATTTTTAAAAAATTAGAAAGATATTGCATTTTTGCATTCTACGTAGTGCTGTTCTGTTTTAAGTTTTTGGTAGCCGAAATTACCATAGTCATAACGCGCTACGACATCAGCAAATTTAAGCAGGCTCACCGGAGCATCCATTGCCGGTAATTTAAGTTCAATCAGGCTTAACCCATCATATGCCCCTACCTGATCTAACGCATTTTTTAGTTGGCCAGCGGTCTCGACCATACAGGTCTGATATTTTTCTTTACCATTGAACACCTGTACCAATTCAGTATATTTCCAGTTCTGAATATCGTTATAGCTGGCATTTTCACCCAGAATTAATCGTTCAATCGTATAACCCCCATTGTTGAGTACAAAAATAATGGGTTTGAGACCATAACGGATAATCGTAGAAAGCTCCTGCACTGTAAGTTGTAATGAACCATCACCAATAAATAAAATTTGCCGACGTTTTGGTGCAGCGAGTAAACTGCCGAGTAATGCAGGTAAGGTATAACCGATTGAGCCCCATATAGGCTGGCAGATATACTTGGCAGTTACCGGTAAACGTAGCCCAGATAATGCTGTATTTGATGTTCCCACTTCACCCAGAATTACATCATCTGCTTTAAAGAAATTACCAATATATTTCCAAAGGATTTCATGCGACAGCTTCTGGTGTTCTGATACCTGAATTCGCTCAGTGGCTGGCGTCTCAAGTGTAGGTTTAAGTGACTTTTTAGCTGTGACCCGTAGATTCAGTGCTGTCAGCAATTCGCCAATTTCAATTCCCGGGAAGTTTTTACGTGCAGTATTGACTTCATACCGTTTAATTTCAATATAGCTGTCTTTATTGATTTTATGTGAAAACATACCCGTACCAATATCGGTAAATCTGGCTCCGATTCCAATCAGGCAGTCTGAACATTCGATCAGATTTCTTACAGATAGTTGACTGGCCGCACCAACATACACACCTGCATAATGTGGCGATGATTCATCCATAATATTTTTAGCTGTGGGAAGACAGGCATAAGAGATACCTGTTTTGGCAGAAAGTTCAGCTAATAATGTTGTGACATTAAAAATATCGGCTTCATTATCAATTAGTAGAGCAGGTTTTTTTGCTTGAGATAAGCATTTAAATAATTCGTCTACTGCCTGTTCAAGTATTTCAGGATCACTTACCGGACGTTCCAGACACAGCGGTTGATCATCTATCTGAATCTTCACATGGGTAATATCGGAAGGCAGCTGAATATGTACTGGACGGCGTTCTAGCGCGCACTGGCGCAGTACCCGGTCAATTTCTGAAGCAGCATTAGCAGGTGTCAGACGGGTCTGGGCTACCGTAAACTCACGCATGCAGTTCATAATATTGTCATAATTACCATCAACCAAGGTATGATGTATTAAAGCACCCTGAGTAACAGCATGCAGTGGTGGAATGCCTGAAATATGGATTAGGGGTACATTCTCTGTATAGGCCCCCGCAATTCCATTAATGGCGCTCAGGTCACCAACACCGTAAGTGGTGGCCAATGCAGAGAAACCATTAATACGCGCATAACCATCAGCAGCATATGCTGCGTTAAGTTCATTACAGTTACCAATGAATTCAATTTTCGAGTCAGCTTCAATTTGTTCCAGATAAGATAGGTTGAAATCACCTGGCACACCAAAAATATGCTTGATACCCAGTTCGCTTAACCGTTTATTTAAAAAATTACCGATTTCCATGAACATTTTTATCATCCTTCTCATCTATTTTTATTCCATAGAAAGATAATATTTCATCTAAAACTTATATTTCATGCATAATCGAAACGGATTTTAATAAAAATACATGATATGTGTATCATAAAGGAATAAGGTGCATATAATGGATAAATTTGACTGGCAAATCATTCAGGCGCTGCAGAGAAATGGCAGATTGACCAATCAGGAAATGGGTGAGCTTATTGGACTGTCAGCATCACAATGCTCGCGCAGACGGCAATTTCTAGAACAGAAAGGAATCATCATCGGGTATACCGCGCGTATTCACCAGCAAGCTTTAGGCCTTGAAGTTACCGCAATGGTACATGTAAATTTAAGAGTACATGAGGCCAAAAACCAGCTAGCATTTCAGGAGCTGATTGAAAGTGAAGAATGCATACAGGATGCTTTTTCTTTAAGTGGTGATGCAGATTTTATTTTAAAAGTAGTAGCAGAAAATCTGGAGCAACTTTCGCACTTTGTGACAGAAAAGTTATTATCTTGTGATTTTATTGGTCACATAAAATCTTACATTGTTTTGAAAAAATTTAAAGAACAGAATCAATTTATGCTCAAGAATAAAGTTCCCTCCTATACTTCCTAAATTACTCCATACGAAAAAATCTATGACGAGAGAAACTCCAGATTATTAATCCACCATAATAAAAAGCCGGTATCATAGACACCGGCTTTTTATAGGAACAATGTTTAGGCAATCGGCGGAGTATAACTACCCTGCTGGATTGATTCCTTGATTCGGTCAGCTTCGGTTAAAACCAGATCAAGTAAATTCTTTACATTTTCTAGTGTTGCTACCGGGCTCAAGGTCGTCATTTTCAGAGACTGAACCTGCCCCACTTTAGTTACGCCAATATTAGCTTCACCGCGGGCAAACAGCTCATCTGCTACATTCTGGTTCAATGCATCTAAAAATTCAGCTGGATATCCTGCTGGAACAACACGGAACAATACTGATGCGAATTGTGGTTCAACCAGAAGTTCCAGATCATCAGTTGCTTTGATGTAGTCTGCTACTTCACGTGTCAATTTCACGCCATGATCAATCATTGAACCATAAAGCTCTTCACCCAGTGCTTCAACCGTCATCCATAATTTCAACGCATCGAAACGACGTGTTGTTTGTAAAGACTTAGACACCAGGTTCGGCACGCCATGCTCTTCATCATAAGCTGAGTTCAGGTATTCTGCTTCATAGTGCATGAAACGGTAGTTCGCTTCATCTTTAAGCAAAAACGCGCCACAAGAAATGGTTTGAAAATAATGTTTATGAAAATCGAGTGTCACAGAATCAGACAACTCGATACCATCTAGCATAGAGCGATAATCATTAGACAGAATCAGTGCACCACCCCATGCTGCATCAATATGCATCCACGCACCATATTTATTGGTAATTTCACGGATCTGTTTTAAAGGATCGATTGCACCGGCATCGGTTGTACCTGCGGTTGCCACTACACATGCCACAATCTTGCCTTCAGACTGAAGGTGAGCCATGGTTTTTTCCAGTGCATCGACATCCATCTGGGCATTTTCGTTCACAGGAACAGTGACTACTGACTGGAAACCCATCCCCATCATTGCCATGTTCTTCTGCACAGAGAAATGTGCATTTTCAGAACAGATGACTTTGACATTACGCATTGCTTCTGCAGGAATACCATCACGCTGAACAGACCACGGATTACCGTTTTCATCTTTCCAGTTTTTCGCGATACAGGCATCACGCGCAAGTAATACGCCCATCAAGTTTGATTGTGTACCACCTGAGGTAAATACACCTGCCTGACCTGAACCATAACCTACTTTTTGGCGTAACCAGTCAATCAGTTGCACTTCCATCAATGATCCGGCTGGGCTTTGATCCCATGAATCCATTGACTGGTTAGTTGCATTGATGAGTACTTCAGCAATCTGGCTTGCCACCATAGTTGGGCAATGCAGATGCGCCAGCGAATGTGGATGGTGTACTTTCAGACTTTTATTCAGAAAAAGCTCAACCATACGTTCAAGCGATTTCTGTACACCCAACCCTTCTTTAGAAGGATGAAAGGCGATTGCTTCACGGAGTTCCTTGATACTGCCGCCAGTATACATTTTATCGTTTTGCAACCATGCTGCTACGGCTTTAGTCGCCTGTTCCATTGCTGACTCATAGTCAGCAATGGATTGAGCATCATTGCAGAGTAACGCTTTACGGTGTTCTGCAAAATCTACCATGAATTATACGCCTCGAACTGCAACAAGAGCTTCAGCAACTGCTTTCTTAAAGCGAGCAATTACTTCTACACATTCTTCCTGAGTAATGATCAGCGGACAAAGTAAACGAATTACTGTACCGTTACGACCACCTTTTTCAAGCAGCAGTTTATGATTAAAACACGCTGCCTGAATTGCAGCAGCCAGTTGACCATCAGCAGGATAAGCACCAATATGATTTGGCTGCTGGCGCTCGTCAACGATTTCAATACCGATCATCAAGCCGCGACCACGTACGTGGCCGATACATGGAAATTCAGCTGCCAGATTTTTCAGTTCAGACTGCAAGAACTCACCACGATCATGAGCATTCTGTGCAAGATTTTGCTCTTGAATAACCTGAAGTGACGCAAGGCCTGTACCCATGGCCAATTGGTTACCACGGAATGTACCAGTATGGCCTGCTGGCTGCCATGCATCAAACTTGCGCTTAATACCTAAAACTGCAAGTGGCAAGCTACCGCCAACTGCTTTAGACATCACCACAACATCAGGTTCAATTCCAGCATGCTCAAAGGCAAACATCTTACCTGAACGCGCAAAGCCTGCCTGAACTTCGTCCAGAATCAACACGATATTGTGTTTTTCAGTCACTTCACGAATCTTTTGCAACCATTTAGTTGGGGCAACAACTACGCCACCTTCACCCTGAATTGCTTCAAGAATAACAGCCGCCGGCTTGGTAACACCACTTTCAACATCTTCAATAAACTGTTCAAAGTAATAAGTTAAAGCGTCTACGCCCGCTTCACCACCTAGACCCAATGGGCAACGGTATTCATGCGGATACGGCATAAACTGTACACCCGGCATTAAACCATTGACTGCATTTTTAGCAGACAGGTTGCCTGTCATGGCAAGTGAACCATGTGTCATGCCATGATAGCCACCAGAAAAACTGATAACAGAGCTACGACCAGTATAGGTTTTTGCAAGTTTAATCGCTGCTTCAGTTGCATCGGCGCCTGATGGACCGCAGAACTGTAAACAGTAAGCTTCCTGACCACCTGGCAGAGATGCCAGTAGTGCTTCAGTAAAAGCATCTTTTAAAGGAGTCGTTAAATCCAGTGTATGTAATGGAAGACCACTTGCAAGTGTCTCCTGGATACTTTGAATCACCGCAGGATGATTATGACCTAAAGCCAATGTACCTGCCCCAGCTAAACAATCAAGGTACTTTGTACCTTCCACATCGGTAACCCAGCAACCATGTGCTTGTGCGATCGCTAACGGCAATTTGCGCGGATAACTACGTACATTCGATTCCATCTGACTTTGGCGAGTCAAATAATATTCGTTGGTGGAATTGGTGGCAGGGTTTACAGAAGTAACGCTCATATCGGATTACCATCTCTGATAAGGGTAAAAGAAAATAAGTCTGGTGACTTTTGGTCCTTTGACTCGGTGCTTGTTAAGAATCTAGTGAAGACACAAGGTTTTAATATCTTATTACTAGGAGCGCGATGATACCTAATTTTTAAAGAAAAAAAACATTTTTTGTGTACTTTCATAACCGCGTTTTATTGGAAAAAACGTAGAGGTTAAGCACTAAATAAAATTATCTATTGAGTATGTGACACGCTCAAGAATTTACCAAATCAACTATATATAATGGTCAACTCATGATTGCAAGCTATTACTTTACTAAAATACTGATAATAAAAAATTTATCCTTAAATATTTTTTATAAAATGTTGAATAGGCTATTACAAAGCCACTACGATTTCTTCAAAAATTCAACATTTGTTATCATTAATATATTTATATAAAGCAATAAAACTTTCTAAAACGAACAAAAGGCTTTCTCATGCGTTATCTTGCTCTTGCCACCTTAGTTACCACTGCTGCTCTTAGTACTCATATTTTCGCTCAGGAAAATGAGAAACTGAATTATAACCTGGTCAATATTCAGGCCGAAGCGAGCCGTCAAATCTCAAATGATGAAATGCATGCCATACTTTTTATAGAAAAAAGTAATAAACAGCCTGCCGAGCTTTCAGCACAGATTAATCAGTTAATGAACTGGGCCATGAATATTGCGCGTAAATATCCGCAGGTTAAGGTAGAAACAGGTTCACAAACAACCTATCCGGTATATGACAATGATAGTCGTAAACTCAAAGAGTGGCGTGGTCGTGCAGAAATTCAGCTGGAAGGTACAGATTTTCGTATGACCAGCCAGCTCATTAGTGAACTGCAGCAACAATTCCAGACAGAATCAATTAATTTTACGGTATCCGATGCGCAGCGCAAAAAAGTTGAAAATGAGCTGATGGTAGAAGCTTCCAAAAACTTTCAGCAGCGTGCACAGTTGCTCTCGCAAGCATGGAATAAAGGCTCATATAATCTGGTTAGTTTAAACCTGAATACCAATAATTATTTCCCCCAGCCTTTAATGCGCAGCAGTATGGCAAAATTTGCTACAGCTGAGGCAGCTCCTGTACAGGATGTTGCCGCTGGTGAATCTAAAGTTACAGTTAATGCTAACGGTACCATTCAGTTCAGATAATCTATTTTTTGCTAACAATGCCTGAAAGTTAATTTCTTTCGGGCATTTTTTTATACACTAACACCGGTTTTTTCTTTCTAGATATTAAATTTTAAAAATTATTTTTACATAGAGACCAAGAAAACTAAGGCTTATATAAATATCTGAAAATTCCTATATTAACTTTAAAAAATATAAATGAATTAAAGAGTCATTGAATGTTAATTCGTCATACTTCTCAACCTTGAATATATTCATCAGTATTCTCTATTTACAGAAAATAAAACTTGAATTTCAGAAAATAAGAAAGGCTATCTTTAGATAGCCTTTGTAAGAGTTAAACAGACGCTTGAATTGGTTTTACAATATCTGGGACTAACTGTTTTAACTTTATTTCTTAAAGGGAAAAGCATATTTAACTATACGCCCCACCACTTGACCAAACTGTTTGGCTAAACTGGCATTATTATAATTCAGACCAAACTTATTACAGACTGCTTCAACCTTAGGCGCCATTTGACGGTAACGGCGTGCAGGTACGTCTGGAAACAGATGGTGTTCAATCTGATGGCTTAAATGGCCTGTTAAAATATGAAATGCTTCTGAGCCTTTAAGATTTGATGAGCCACGAATTTGACGCATATACCAATGGCCACGGCTCTCATCTTTCAGAACAGTTTTTGGAAAAACTTCCACATCCTTGGTAAAGTGTCCGCAAAAAATTACACTGAAGGTCCAGATGTTGCGCACACCATTCGCTACCAGATTACCTGTAAATACAGGTAATGCTGCTGGTCCGGCAATTAGCGGGAAAAATACATAATCTCGGAACAACTGTTTAGTAATTTTTTTCTGTAACGGTTTCCACTCTTCTTTAAACTCTTCTTTTGATTTGCGCTTCATCCAGACTTTACCAATCTCAAGATTCTGGATAGCGACACCCCACTGGAACAACAGGCAGAATGGAATACTATATAGGGGCTGTAATAAAAAGCCTGGTTTCCAGCGTTGTTCTGGAAATAACCGCAACAAGCCATATCCGATATCATCATCCATACCCTTAATATTGGTATAGGTGTGATGTTTATAGTTATGTGTCTGACGCCAGTTTTCAGAAGTCCCTACAATATCCCATTCATATTTTGGACCATTGAATTTCGGATCATTCATCCAGTCATACTGACCGTGCATAACATTATGGCCAAGTTCCATATTTTCCAGAATTTTGGAAAGGCTTAACAAGCCAGTGCCCAATACCCAAGCAGGTGGAAACCAGCCAGCAAACAATAGTGCACGTCCAGCTGCACCGGTATAGCGGATAGTTGAATAAATACGACGAATATATTTGGCATCTTTCTCGCCAATATCATCTAATACTTCCTGCTTGATGGCATCCAGCTCTTTGGCGAGCTGATTCATTTCATCTGCAGTTAACTCTCTATTTTTAGGATTTTTAAAAAACTGGTTTTTTATAGGTTTTGCTGTAGAAAAATTTACTGACATATTCATAATGCAAACTCACTCAAAGATCAATAACAAGGTCAGTCTGTGCGGAATTCACACAAAGTTTCAGCAGGTTTCCAGGCTCGGTACTTTCAGCACCATTCACAAGATTTCTAGTTGAACCTTGCACTTTGTTACATGCACATTTATTACAAATACCCATACGGCATCCATGTTTTGGTTTAAGGTTCATTTGTTCCAAACCTGCCAAAATAGACTGACCTTTTGGGATGGCGACTGTTTTCTCGCTTTGTAGCAAAGTAATATTTACGAAACCTGTATCAGAAGAATCAGCCTGACTTAAACTGAATGCCTCACCTTTGAATAGCACTGCCTGACTGAATAGCTCTTCAGCCAGAGAGACAAAACCTGATGGACCACATGCGTATACCGCGCTCTGTTCAGGCTGGCTTACCAAAGACAAATGTTCAGTATTTAAACGCTGGTCTGTCTGCTGAGTATAAAAAATCTGAAAGCTGAAATTGTCATTGTTCTCAGCAACTTTTTTAAAGTTTTCTTCAAAAGCTGCATCTTCATAATCTTTAACCCAATACAGCAACTGAACTTTAGCTAGAGCATCAGGCTGCTTTGCCCACGTTTCAATCATGCTTAACATTGGAGTAATACCACTACCAGCTGCCAGCAGCACCAAATTTGAAGCTTCGGGTAATATCATATCGCCATAGGGTTGGCCGAATTCGACCAGATCGCCTACTTGAGCATGTTCAGCCAGCCAGTTACTCACTACGCCCTGTTCAACCTGTTTTGCAGTTAATAAGACATGCTGCTCATCTATACGGTGCAGGCTGTAACTACGTTCATAACGTCGCCCATCTATTTCTATAAATACGGGATGATGCTGACCCGCCTGCCCCATACGAAAATGTCGGTTACATTTTATTTTCAGACTGAATATGCCATTTGCCGCTTTTTCTTTATACACAATCTGGCCTAATGACTGGTTAACTGACCATAAAGGATTTAGTTTCTTTAGCCAGAAATTTGCTGCATCCGTATCGAATACGGAACTAGTTAAAAAGGATAAAGGCGAATGTTGCTTTTTTAGAGCTTGCATAGTACATCTGAACTCTGTGGTTTTTAATTATTATACACATGTATATACATTTGTATATAAGTTTATCTGCTGTATTCGTTTCACAACGTTACGCTCTACCGCTATAATAGAATCACTCTTTCAATGTATTGAAATATATGAGCGCATCTTCAATTTCGGCCGAGCTAGAGCTAGATACTCATGTAGAAACTGCTCTGCATGAAAAAATGCCTGTACGTACGGTCGGGAGAAAAGCTACCATTACCAAGGAAGAACTGTTTCAGGCGGCTTTAAATCTGATTGGTCCACAAAAAAGTATTTCTTCTTTAAGTCTGCGCGAAGTTGCGCGTGAAGCAGGAATTGCACCTAACAGTTTTTATCGGCATTTCAAGGATATTGATGAACTGGCAATTGCCCTGATTGAACGTTCGGGTATTGTATTACGTCAGATTCTACACCAGGCACGTCTTAAGGCTCTGAAACAGAGCAGTATTATTCGAAGTTCAGTGAACGTATTTATAGAGCAGTTAGATGCAGATGAAGGTAACCTCAGCCTGCTATTACGCGAAGGTTATACTGGTTCACAATCTTATAAGGCAGCAGTTGACCGACAGCTCAACTTTTTCCAGCAAGAACTCCAGGAAGATCTGGTGCGACTGGAACGCTTAAATCATAGCAATATGGCACATCCAGATATAGCAGCAAAAGCTATAACACAGCTGGTGTTTAATATGGGTGCACAGGTTATTAATTTGCCATCAAGTGACCGGCAGGAAATTGCCGAGCAAACTATGATCATGATCAGAATGATTCTTGAAGGCGCCCGTCATCTGGATGAATCAAAAATTCGATAATCTTTTTATACAGCAGTGAAAATAGCGGCTAAATAGGCCGCTTTCTTCTTTCCAAAAATTTAGTTTAAATCTGGTTATTTAAAATATTTACTGCATTTATTTACGCTTTCATTGTAGTTGTTTGCGGTAAAAACAGCTATAAAAAATCCATCTGGTGAGTTTTAAAGGAGCTGAAATGCGCCTGATCAATACTTTCCCTAAACTTCGGCAGCAGAATATACAACTGGATTTGTCTCAGCCTCAATCCTGTATTTTAGAAACTATCCATCAAAACTGTGAGAAATTTGACGCAGATATTATTGTTGCTTCTGAACAAGAGGCAGATTATGCCCTATCGTACGCCTATATTAATCCTTTTATAGCTATAGCCATCAAACGTCCAGCATTAGAAGCAGTTAATTTAGCAACCCTTCCAGCCCGATCACATGTATGGGTGTATGTAGATGCAACTCATCCTGCCTATGCAGGTCTAAAGAACCGTTATCGCATGCTAAATAGTGAATATGAATTTGACCATGAAATAGAGCAGCTGGGGCGTTGCCTGTTTCAGTTACCTCAGACATAAATACAAAATATTTATTTAAAATACTTATACAAAGAAAGAGCCTCTACCAAGGAAGCTCTTTCTTTAAATATTTTTAAGGTTTAACTACAACCAGCACCTGAATTGCTTCTGGCGTAACCGATAGGCCATCAAGCAAGTTCAAGCCTTCTCTTTGCAGTTTTTGCAATCGTTCAATCTCGTCCTGCCGGATACTAGGGTTAAACTGTTTCAGATAACTCAGACGGTCAATTTCATACTGCCATTTGCTACCATAAATTTCTTTTGCCTGCTGCTTAAGCTCAGGCAATGCAACTCTGGCAATATCCAGCGCCTGTTTATAACGTGCATCAATGACTTCACGGCGTGCCTTGACCACCTGACGGCAACTATTACCATCCAGATGATGTAGATAAGGTTTCAAAATCGAAGGATCAATCTTTTCAGATAAATCCTGGCCATTTTCACTCAGTAATACACGTACTAACTGTTTTGGCAGGCTTGACTGTAAATTTAATGCCTTTGGCGCTACTACATCGACCTTAAACCATATTTCAAGCAATACTGAGCCCTGCTTTAATGCATTCGACTTAAGTACTGCAACATTGGTACTCCCGAAAGACTGTGTACGGATCACTTCCATTACACTTTCAGTAAATGGATGCTCAAGTGTCAGATATTGAGCATCTTCACGGATCTGGGCCTGATCGCGATAGAAGGTTGCAGTCATGCCTTCTTCATCTAGAGTCAGACCTTGAACCTGCATCTGATCAGTTGGTTTAATGATTACTGTACCATTACTTTGCTCATCAAAATCAATATTGGTTGAAGCCATAAAACGCTTCATAAACATTGGCAAAGTGGTATTGTCATCATAATCTTCAAGTGCCTGAACAATCTCCTGTGCAACAATTGGCCGACAAGAGTTATATTCCAGCAAGCGGTCACGACCGGCCTGCAGTTCACTCTCCAGTGCCTGACGTTGTACATTCACTTCTTCCAGTAAATCCTCAAAGGTTTGCCCCTGATCAGACAGTAAACAATCCTTCAGCTCAACAATAAAGTTTTCCTGCAGAGTCTGTGCAGCTGGTGAAATATTACTAAAAATATTCAATGCTTCATTGTACCAGCGGAACATACGCTCTTGAGCTGTACCCACCAGATAAGGTACATGAATCTGGATACGGTTCTGCTGACCTATCCGGTCCAAACGACCAATTCGCTGTTCCAGAACATCGGGATTCGCAGGCAAATCGAATAAAATCAGGTCAGATGCAAACTGGAAGTTCCGCCCTTCAGAACCAATCTCTGAACAGAGCAGAATCTGCGCACCATAGCTTTCTTCAGCAAAATATGCAGCAGCCTGGTCACGTTCCAGCAGGCTCATGCCTTCATGGAACATGGCTGTACGAATACCTGCATGTAGACGTAACGCATTTTCCAACGCTTCAACTACAGGTCCGCTGCGAGCAATGAGCAACACCTTATTATGTTTCAAATCTTTGCGCAGCATTTCCATTAACCATGCAACGCGCGGATCACTTTCCATCCATGCGCCATCGATTTGACCTTCTTCCGGCCACATCTGTTCGCGAAGTTTACCGTCCATTGACCAGGTTTCAGGTGCTGGCAATGGTGCCGGACGGCAGTCACGACCAGGAAAGCCCTGGATGGCCTCCCGCGTATTACGGAACAGAATACGGCCAGTGCCATGACGGTCAAGTAACTCGTGAATGGCCCGGAAACGCTGTTCAGGCTGGTCTTCAATCTGGTGGCCCAACAGGTCTTGAACAGCATTTAAATGCTGTTCAGAAAGCGGCTCATCAGACATTAAGACTTCAGCAATCTGGGCTGTATGCTGGTACTGCGCTTCTTCATCCAGAAAACGTTCAAGTGAGCTGAAACGTTGAGGATCAAGCAGACGTAGGCGAGCAAAATGGCTCTCTACCCCTAACTGCTCAGGTGTTGCAGTTAATAGCAGCACACCCGGGGTCTTTTCAGCCAGTTCCTCAGTCAGGTCATAACGGTCATTCCCGCCTTCTTCCTCGCTCCACATTAGGTGATGTGCCTCATCGACAACCAGCAAGTCGAAACCAGCTTCTACCGCCTGTTCACGCAGGTCATCATGGTCAATCATCAGATCAATACTGGCAATGATGCATTGTTCGGTCAGGAATGGATTTAACTCAGGATCATGTTCCTTGATCGCGGCAGTACGGGTTAAGTCAAATAGCGAAAATTGCAGATTGAAACGGCGACGCATTTCAATCATCCACTGATATTGCAGTGAATCCGGTACTAGAATTAAAATACGTTCAGAACGACCAGTTTTAAGCTGCTGGTGAATAATCAGGCCAGCCTCAATTGTTTTACCCAACCCGACTTCATCGGCCAGTAAAACACGTGGTGCAAAGCGTTGTCCTACTTCATGGGCAATATAGAGTTGGTGAGGAATAAGCCCGACTCGGGGCCCAATCAGCCCTCGTAACGGACTGGTCTGCATTTGTGCCTGCATGATGAGGGCTTCAATACGCAGGTCATACCACTCTTTATAGTCAATCTGACTAGCCAGCAGTCGGTCTAAAGGCTTGGAAAGCTGAATCTGGGCACCTACACGGGTTTCATTCAGTGCTTTGCGTTCCTGTTCACCATTTTCCAAGGTACGGACAACATTATAACGAACTACCCCGTGGCGGTCTTCAAGCGACTCGACCAGCCATTTATGGCCTTCCTGATCCTGAATTTCATCATTAATATTGAAAATGATACGGGACAATGGCGCATTATTTCGCGCATAAACACGAGTTTCATCGCTTTTTGGGAATAAAATGCTGATCGATCGCTCATCAACATCAATAAGAACACCTAAACCGAGTTCTGTCTCTGTATCTGATAACCAACGTTGACCAATAGCGAACTGCTGCAATTTTTCCACCTTTATTTCAAGTTAGCACTACATTTTAAAACTCAAACCCGATAGTTTTTGAGTATGTTTATGTAGTCTTTAAGCAATGTATTTTGGCATAAAGCTCGCCCGAAAGAGAACTCTAATAAATCTCGAAAATCTGTATTTTATTTAAAATGGGACCGGGCAATAGAAATTTAAAGCCTCACCGGTCTGCGGATGCGCAAATCCCAGCTGCTCGGCATGCAGGCATAAACGGGGCATCAACTGTTGCTGCTCCAGATCTGCATATAAGGTATCGCCAACAATAGCATGGCCAAGATACTGCATGTGTACACGAAGCTGATGCGAACGACCGGTAACTGGAACCAGTTTGACACGCGTCACCTGCTGACCGTTTATTTCGAATTGCTCAATTGCCTGCCAATGTGTCAATGCTGGCTTATTATGATGAGCATCTGCAATATGCAAAGGCGGATGAGCTGGATCATAAACAACAGGAACATCTACAGTTCCTTCACCTTGCAGATGCCCTGCTACCAGCGCCTGATAGGTTTTTGTCGTCTGGCGTTCCTGAAATTGTCTGGCAATTGAATTTTGTCCACGCCGGGATAAACCGAAAACCAGAATACCCGAGGTATCCCGGTCCAGACGATGAATTAAAAGTGTTTTAGGTTCAATTGCGACCAGACGTGTCAGAACGCTGTCAGACAATGCTTCACCTTTACCGGGAACACTGAGTATGCCTGATGGTTTATGAATTACCATAAAGTCTTCATCACGATGAATCAGGTGTTCGGCTAGAAAATTACCCAATGCTTTATTCCGATCGCGAATTTAAAAACAAGCCGGCAATAATAGAAATCTTGGCGAATAATTACAATGCGCATTTAAGCAATTGGTGATGAAATTTCCGATTATGTTAAGAAAACTGCTCAATCAGAGCCAAAATTTTTGCTAACTGCAAAATATAATCGAGCAATTCACTTAGGAAACTATATTTAAATAGATCTGCCTGACAAACGCTCGCATCCTCATGCACACCATATATTTAATAACCTCATCATGTTAACAGCATTCAAGCCATTATATTTTAAATCAGTCTATGGATTAATCTTCAGCGCCTTCCTTTTGAGCCATTTTGTCTCCAGCGCCTTTACTGTAGCTATGACTTCTCAGCTTGAAACTATATAACTTGATGGAGCACTCAAATCCCAAAGCCGGGTTAAACTATAACTGTTCATATGGTGCAAACCTTCTTTCGAGATATTTTCTATCCATTGAATATGCTGTTCCTGATTAGCCAGCAAGATGGCATCATCCACAATACAGAGTTGATCCGTCACACTTTGCAGATGCGGCAGAATCTGTTTGAGCATCGGTGTTACCTGTCCTGCGAAGACTAACTGGGGATGAGTGGAAGTATATTCACCAAGCTGCTGCATACCTTGTATCAGGTCATCGCCATACAGGTCGACCACAGGAATATTTAAAGTTACAGCCTTATTATTGATTTGAACAAGATTACTCATAAGATCAGTTTTCTGAACCATAGCCTGCATTTTTAAATTATGTAGTCCAACCAGTACCAAAACCGAGCCTGATGATGAAATTTGCCATTTGGCTTGAGATCGGGCAAGCTGGATTTTCTTGGGCATCGCGTACAGCATTAAGGACTCTTTAGAAGAATTAAGCATTCATTATAATAACTGATGGGCCGGATTAGAATTTAGAAATTTCAGATATCAGTTATTTAATAAATTTGAGGATTTTTTACGCTAGTATTATTCAGTTAGAGATCATTATTTTTATGATATAAATCTCTCAAGCAAACAGATTAATTTAAAAATATTATTATGGTCACGCTTTATATTGAAAATAAAAAGGATCCTCTTATAAATGATGAGGCGCAGGAATTAATATGCTTTGCTACTGTTCATGAAGTTAAATCCTGGCAAGCTCTCTTTGATCTATATTTCCAACTTAAAAGACAAAATTCTGTCAAAAAAGTACTTTTTCTTTTAGAAGATATTGGACAATGTGAATACACTTCCATGCATGCGTCCATGGAAGACAGACTATATTTCGATACCACTGAACTTGTTAAAGATGATCTGGACAGTAGTTGGGATAATGTCAAACCCTTTGAGTTTCAATATCATATCCAGCAACTTTTAAAACCTGAACATCTAATAGAGATTAACAGGCTATATAATAAGTTCAATTATAGTGAGCAGGATTTATCTCTTCTAATTAAAATCAACAAATATCCTGAACAGATTCTAGATGAAATTATTCAAGTAAAACTGGTGGATACTACCAATGAAACTTATAAATTTGCAGCACAACTTAATGGCTACTTTGCTGGTGATTTAAATCCTTTTGAGACCTTTAGCCTGATTCAGCACTTAGATCAAAATTTTGGCTTAGAGTATATAGGTCTAGGCGCAAGTTTATTATTTTTTATTAAAACCACAAGGTTTAATGAAAGCAAAATAGATGAACTTCTGAACGAACTAAAGAAAATTTATCAGTCTAGTCAAATAGGCTATATACAATTAAAACAGCATTTACTTGCTCATCAATATCTTATTTTACCCTACGTAGAGTCGTTAGAAATTTTTGATTTTGACGAATAGATTAAATAAAAAATCTATTATTTCTGCTTTACTGAGAATACACATGAGCAAATAGGTTGAACAACCCGACCAGAGTCGGGTTGTTCCTGCATGACTTCAAAACTGTTAAGCTTTCATTTCTTCAAATGTTTCTTTTGCTGCCTGAATAGTAAAAGTTATATCTTCATCACTATGGGCTGCCGAGATAAATCCAGCTTCAAAAGCAGAAGGTGCAAGATTAACACCACGTTTTAACATACCGTGGAAAAACTTTTTAAAAGCTTCTACATCACAGGCCAGCATTGAATCAAAACTGGTGATATCTTCCTGATCAGTAAAGTACAGACCAAACATACCGCCGGCCTGCTGGGTTTTAAAAGGTATACCAATCTCATCTGCGGCTTGCTGTAAACCTGTTAACAGTTTTTCGAGTTTAACTGTAAGATTTTCATAAAAACCCGGTTGGCGTAAATTTTTAAACATTTCAATACCAGCACGCATGGCAAGCGGATTACCAGATAATGTACCAGCCTGATATACCCCACCCAAAGGCGCGATGCATTGCATAATTTCGCGCTTTCCGCCGAAAGCACCTACGGGTAACCCGGCACCAATAATTTTACCCAGTGTAGTCAGGTCAGGCTTAACATCGTAATAAGCCTGTGCACCACCTAGAGCAACCCGGAAACCTGTCATTACTTCATCAATGATAAATACGGACTTGTATTCATCACAGACATCACGGATTGCTTGCAGGAAACCATCAATAGGCTTAACCAGATTCATATTCCCTGCAACCGGTTCTACAATGACACCAGCAATTTCATGGCCAAATCTTGCAAAACAGTCTTTTAAAGCAGCAATATTGTTATAAGGCAGAGTTAAGGTATGTTTGGCAAAATCTGCTGGTACACCTTTAGAGGTTGGCTCACCTTCTCCTTTGGTTAACAAACCTGAACCTGCTTTTACCAGTAATGAATCCGAATGGCCATGATAACAGCCTTCAAATTTAACAATCTTGTCTCGACCGGTATAACCGCGAGCTAAACGGATCGCGGTCATGGTAGCTTCTGTACCTGAGTTGGTCATACGCACCATTTCAATAGATGGCATAATCTCACAGATAATATCTGCCAGTGTAGTTTCATGAACAGTAGGCGCGCCAAAACTCAAACCATCCTGAGCGGCATTTTGTACTGCCTGAATAATATCTGGATGTGCATGACCCAGGATCATTGGACCCCATGAGCCTACATAGTCAACATAACGCTTATCATCTTCGTCCCAAAGATAAGCACCTGCAGCTTTTTTAATAAAGACCGGCGTTCCCCCTACACCATTAAATGCACGCACCGGAGAGTTTACGCCACCCGGAATATGTTTACTGGCTTGCTTGAATAACTGCTCTTGCTTTGGAGATAAGCTCATGGAAGGTCTCAACTAATAATCACAATAAAATTAAAATATTCAGCTTATATAGCAGGCTGGGTCTCTGCAAATAAAATAGCCCATGCCTGTACGCGGCTTGGAATTTCTTCGGCCGGCAATGCCAATATATCACTAATGACTGCACAAAGATCTGCTCCAGCTTGAATCACAGGCTGAGCATTTTCAACCTTTAACCCCCCAATGGCACAAATAGGCAGACTAAACTTCTGGCGTGCCAGCTTTAAAGTTTCCAGCCCGATATTACCTGCTTCAGGTTTGCTGTAAGTCGCATAAATTGCACCAAATGCAATATAGGTTGCCCCATCTGCAATTGCCTGTTCAGCCAGTTCAATAGAGTTAGCGCAAGTCCGGCCAATGATCATATTTTCTGGTAACTGAGTTTTCGCCTCTATAATTTCACCATCGGTCTGCCCCAAGTGCACACCTAGACCACACTGTGCTGCCAGTCTAATATCATCATTAATCACCAAAGGAACCTTATAAAAATCGCATAGGGCTTTAATCCGTTCCACTTCATGCAATTGGTCAGCTTTTTCTACTTTTTTACGACGGTACTGCAATATTTCAATTTGATGAGTGGCTAGCGCAGCCTCCAATTTTTCCAGTAAGAGCTCAATTGGATCATCATTGGTAATGAGATATAGACCGCGCATAAAACCTCACTTTTAAATTTAAATAAAAATATCAATAAAGTATAACAAATTTCAGACTTTTATCAGCTCTGCTTATGAGTCAATTTTATCGTAGCGGCGATCTTTTAGACTTAAATTACCACGCACGACATCGGCAAACATACGCCAGTCTGAAATAAAGCTGTATAAGGGCTGTTTGAAGCTGGCAGGTTTGTTTTTCTCAAACATAAAATGCCCTACCCAGGCACAAGCATAACCAGCCAGCAAAGCAAGTGGAAGATAACGTTTTTTAGATTTAACCAAACTTACACCGAGCAGCAATAAACCTGTACTGCTCCCAGCTACATGTAGACGTCGGCTCATAATATTACGGTGCTCTGTCAGATAGAACCTATAAAATTCGTGATAATTACGTATTGGCAGCTGATATTTGATTTCTGTACTTAGTTCATGGGGTGAATGTGTTGTTGTCATGGAATCATCCTGATACCGGTTATTTATTTTCTTTCACGTTACTGCATTTCTTGAGCAAAATAAAGCTGAGCGTTTTGAATTGTAATTTTCATAGATTCAAGATAGCAAAAAGATACAATATGCTTATATATGAATAAAAATAAATTATTATAATCAAATAATTAATAATATTATTTTAAATCCGGAAATTTGGTAGTTTATTTTTTTTTATGTCATAGTCAAAATTCATGTTTATAGCTGTTCAGCTGGTAGAGCTGATCTGATTAAAATTTTACATCACTATTTTTTTAGCGTGATTGAGAACTCGGAGACTGTTCAATGCTGGAAATCGAATTAAAATTTCAAATTCCTGAGGCTCAACAAAAATCACTCAAGCAGGCTTTGCAACCAGATACTGCACAGTCTATTCATCTGCAAGCCAAATACTTTGATACACCAGAACGATTACTTTCTAAAAATGGGATGGCGCTGCGGCTACGTAAGGAAGGTGAAGACTGGGTTCAAACTTTTAAGGCAGCTGGTAAAAATCATCTGCATCGTATTGAAGCAGAAGTTGATCTTGGTATATGTAGTGAAGAGCCTGAACTTCCTGATCTGAATTTTTTTGCAGAACATCCTGAAGCTCAAACTCTTCTGGAAAATATACTGGGGAACCAGGTAACCGAGCTAGAATTACAGTTTGAAACTGATGTGCAGCGAATCTACCGGATTTTTAACTTTAATAATGCAGAAATTGAAGTTTGTCTCGACCAGGGAGAAGTCCGTACCCAAAATGATATTGATGTTATTCACGAAGTTGAATTCGAACTTAAACAGGGTCCTGCTGAAAGCCTGATTCATTTTGCACAAGGCTGGATCAAGAAATATCAACTCTGGCTCGATGTTAGAAGTAAAGCTGAACGGGGCACGCTACTGGCGCTCGGTCAAAAAGCCTCCAAAGCAGTACATGCCAAGTCTATTGAATTATCGAAAGAAGACAGTACTGATACTGTTTTAAGAAAAATCGTGGCCAACTGTCTCGATCAAATTTTACCGAACCTGGCAGCAGTTGCTGCAGAGGTTGCTGATGCCGAACATACTCATCAGGCGCGTGTAGGTATCCGCAGATTGCGTAGTGCTCTCAAGATTTTTAGTAACTGGTCTGATGCTGTAGACCCTGTCTGGGAAGAAAATCTGAGTAAGCTCTTCAGCCAGCTTGGTTCAGCACGTGACCGCGATGTAGTAGAAGCAGACATTCTGCCTCAGATTGTCCAGGAAGGTTTAATTACTATTGAATTACCCTCAGCATCTGATGATTCAGAACATCCTGCTGGATCAGTGGTACGTTCAGCCATGGTAATGAACACATTGCTCGACCTGATGGCTTTTGCATATACAGGCAGCTCTGCTAATGAAAACCAGCATAAGTCCACTAAAGTAAAGAAAAAGATTAAAAAACGTTTGGAGAAAATGCATCAGCAGATCGTACATGATGCATCGCAATTTATGCAGCTCGAAGCTGAAGAACGGCACCGTACCCGCAAACGCGCTAAACGCTTACGTTATGGTATTGAATTTGTGAGCAGCTTATATTCTGAAAAAGAGGTCCAGCACTATCTAAAGCAGCTACGTCCGGTGCAGGAGGCTCTCGGGCATTATAATGATCTAATTATTGCAGAAGAGGTTTTCCGTAACGCAGCTGCACAGCAACCTACTGCCTGGTATGCCGCTGGCTGGGTTAAGGCCAGACAGGAATCTGCTTTACGTGAGGCAGCTCAAGCTTTAGAAAAATTCTGCACTGCTCAAACCTTCTGGTCATAGTCTTGAGATAAATTTTTTATATCATATTGATTTTAAATGCTGCTCAGGATTGGGCAGCATGTATTAACTAGCGATATTTTCCGTAGATTTTCCACACCCCGTTATCAGCCAGTGGATCACTATAGCTGTCACTGCGCTGTTTGCGTGGCTTGTCACGGGCATCTACCAGTTTAAAGTCAGGTTCTACACTCAGCACAATGCCATTTACATAAAACCGGGTACGGGTATATTCACTCTGGCCGTGCTGAAATACATAGGTACGCAGGTCAATAAACTCACGATGTGCTACCAGTGCAGCGGTATCATCACTTTCCAGCCACTCTTTCATAGCGAATACCTGTTCAGGTTCGAACTGGCCACATTTCTCTACCAGACTGGCAACACCGCGAAACGTTTTAGACTCTTTGGCGCGGGTTTTATTAATACGGATCCGGTCTACATGAAAGAAAAAAAGCGGTAAATTTAAATGACTGGGCAGATGAATTGCATCTAAGATTTCATCTTCCATAAAAGGCTGGAACATTTCTTGAGCACGCTCGATTAAGCCTCGCCACTGCTGATAATATTCTGCCACTTCAGATTTTGAACCATAGTAAATAGGCAAGCTTTCCACATGTTCTAGGTGATTAGGTGGCCATATATGCTGGCGTAATAAAGCTATGTCACTTTTCAGACTTTGTACAGCAATGGCATCTTGCATGAGTTTACCTCATTCTAGGCTTAGGCTATTTTTAGATTAAGACAAAGGTTCAGTTTCTGCAAGGCTTTGCCTATAATAGAACATTAAATTTTTGAGTTGGAAAATGTCATGTCTCAAAAGATTCAAGCAACGGATGTTACCGAAGAAGAAGTGTTAAATGCTGCTTTCTTTGAACGTGCCGATGAATTTATTAGACAGGCCAATGAATTTTGCCGTCCTCCCAAAGGTGAAAAAGCCAATCCTGCAGAACTTCGTGGTCAGGTTAGTGCGGCCATGTTATTTGCTGCGGCCCGTTTTAACACATGGGTTGCAGCTAACAATTTTAAAGATGGCAACGAGATGCGTGAAGCGAAAGAACAGGTTATGTCTTATCTGATTCAGCAGTTTCAAATGATGCTGGAAGATAACTTTGATGAATATTGCGAACAGTTTGAAAACTATTTGCGTTTTCGTAAAAATGAGGAGTTTCATACTCATAAACATGATCACAAGCATGACCATTGAAATCATTGTTTAGGCCCTGCGGGGCTTTTTTTATATTTACAGATTTATCTAGAATAAAAAGATGATTCATCATAATCTGTGCTCAGGATATTCAGAAATAAAAACAACATGGAATGATTATGCAAGATCTGGGTTTTAATTTTATTGATTCACATATTCACCAGTGGGATCCACTCAACACTCCACATAGTGCCCGTATGGCAGTTAAAGTTTTTGGTAGGTATCCGGCTGTACTCGACAAAGTTATACGCCTGGTTAAACCTAAAGAACTGATCGAGAGTTTAGGTCAAACTGTCTATGTAACTTCTCCTTACCTCCCCCAGAATTACCAGCAGGATCTTGGTCCCTACCAGGCTGAGCAGGTGGTACATATCGAAGCTCACTGGCATGATGACCGAGGTAAAGGAGTAGTCGGCGAAACCCGTTTTATTGAATCCTTGCCTTTTGATACAACCCGTACTCAACTCGGTGCCATTGTGGCAACAGCTGATCCGTGTCAGAGTAATTTTAAAAAGATTCTCAAACTCCATGCAAAGAATTCTTCACGGCTGCGCGGTATACGCCGAATGGGAGCTGTACATGAAGATAAAGGTATTCTGGCATGGGCAGATCAGCCCCATCTTTATACTGATAAAAAATTCTTAAAGGGATTTGAGCAGTTGGCTCAACACCAGCTCAGTTTTGATGCCTGGGTCTACTCTACCCAGCTTCAAGACCTGATTCAGCTGGCACGCCAGTTTCCAGAAACTTCGATTGTTCTGGATCATCTTGGAACACCTGCGGGTATATTTGGAAAAGTCGGAAAAAATACCGGACTGACCCAGACCGGTCGTGACAATATTTTTTATCAATGGCAGGAAGATATTGCAGAACTTGCTACCTGCCCAAATGTTTATACCAAAATGTCCGGACTAATGATGCCGGTTTTAGGACATCAATTTCATAAAAATAAACGTCTGGCCACCAAACAGCAAATGATCGATCTGCTTAGTCCAATGATTCTACACGCACTCAAGAGTTTCGGGACCTACCGGGTAATGTTTGGCTCCAATTTTCCCATGGATAAAGTAAGCACCAGTCTGGTTAATCTGATCGATGCTTATAGTGATATTGTGGCAAGTTATAATGCTAGCGCTTTGAAAAATATTTTTTATGATAATGCACGGCAATTCTACCGTCTGTAAAAAACAGGCTGGCTTTTGATAGCCAACCTGCGTATACATTTATATTCTTTAAGATGAAATAAGCCATAACCGGCTTATTTCATATTTCATTTAGGAGCCTTTCTGAGGCTGACCATACTGGTCTGCCATCACTTCAACCAAGTGCTCCGGCTTGATGTATTTACGAATTACTGCATCAATATCAGCTTTATTCAAACCGGCAATAGCCATATCACGCTTTGCACGGCTTTCCATTCTTTTGCCGCGCTCCAGCTGGCTATTTAGCATGCCATGGATATTACGTTCATCTTCCAGTGCAGTAACGCGCTGTTTCATAATATCAGCTTTGGCTGCTTCAAGTTCCTGCTCGGTTACGCCCTGCTTCAGAAGATCATCCAGTACTTTATGTACCGACTGTGACACCTGTGCAGAACGGCCGGCTGTATAATTTGCTTCAATACTTAAACCTCCAACCGCTGCATCCGGATCAAGCTGTAAATCACTACCAAAACCATAGACCAGTGCATTCTTTTCACGTAGCTCTTGTGCCAAGCGTGATGATAACTGAGAATTGCCCAAAATATGGCTAAAGATGATCAGTGCAGGTGCATCAGGATGGTCCACCCCTACCGGAAAAGTCAGTATGCTCTGGTAGTTGCCAAATTCACGCTGCTCAGAAAGCACATGTACTTTTTGTGCTTGATATACCCTATGTTCAGAGGTCAGCTTTTTATAAGGCTGGCCCCCCTTCCAGTTACCCAGTTCACGCTGCAACAGTTTTTTAATCTGTTCAGGCTTAAATTCACCAGTAACTGCGACCTGAGCATGGTCCATAGCAAAGAACTGCTGATATAGCTGTTTGACCTGCTCTACTTTGGCGGTCTGTATTTTGGATTTCGCCAGTTCGGGTTCAAAATGATAGCGCAGGTCGCCCGGTTGATAAATTTCAATTAAACGTGCCATAGTTAAAGCAGCAACGGTATCAGGTTCAGTATAAGGCCTGTCCAGAGTAGCGAGAGTTTGTGATTTGATCAGATCAAACTGTGACTGTTCAAATTTAGGTTTCTTCAGCAACTCAATTACAAATCTGAAAAAATCATCAAATTTTTCTTTTTTTGCCTGTATCCGGATCACAATACCGTTTTCATCCGCACTGGCACTGGCCTGACCTCCGGCTTCTATCGAACGGTCTGCAATGTCTTGTAAACTGTACTGATCTGTTCCTCTTAGTAGCAGATAAGCCATCAGTTCCAGAGTTTCCCCACGGTCAAAAAGCGTTTTCTCATCACCGAATTGCAGGGTAATAGTGGCGTAAGTTTTGTCATCACGAGTAGCGGTTGGAAACAGCGCATATTGCATGCCATTTTTGAGGGTTCCCCGCTGAATTTTCTTTTCAGCCTGGTCCAGAAGCTGTTTCGAGTTAGTCAGATACTGGGTAACCTGTTGCTTGTAAACACTGGCATCAAGCAAGGGTTCAGCTGATACTGCCTGCTGATTAAGTGTTTTTGGCTGCTCGACAGCCTGCTTTTGTTCCAGTGCCTTTTTCTGTTCTTCTGGTGTAGGCTTGATGTCACCTGAAATCCGGTGTTGCGGTACCAGAAAGCTTTTCAGGGTCTGGTTCAGCTCGGCAGTGTTTAAATTACGCACGGCCTGTAAATCATTGAAATACTGGTTCCAGTTACCCTGACTTGAAACAACATAATCACTGAGCCGTGAACCAATAGCAGTCGCATTGTTCATAATACTGTCTGCCTGATTCTGCATCAGACTTTGAACCCGTTTTAGCTCTGTATCATTGAAATTCTGGTTTTTCTCTACACTGGAAAGCAAAGTATTTTCAACTTTATTTTCATCATGACTTGGCGCATAAATAGCTCCCATAAAGACCAGATTAAAATCCTGATCTAACCAGGTAGTAGACTGGACAGCAGTACTTAATCCGGATTCGACCATACTCTGGTAAAGATGACCGCTTGGCTGCATGGTATACAAATATGGTGCCAATGCCAGTGCCGGCTGAATTTTGGTATTTTTTCCATCCATATAAATATGGAACTTGGCCAGATCGCTGCCTTTTCTGACAATAAAATTACGGTTCTTGATCTGGGTCGAGTCCAGTTTTGGCACTTTAACCTGCTCAGGCACTGAACGTGCTGGAATTGGACTGAACTGCTGATCAATCGTTTTTAATATGGCTGCCTTGTCAAATTTTCCGGCAATGACCATGACTGCATTGTTAGGCGCATACCAGGTACGGTAAAAGCGGTTAAGCTCATCCATTCGGATTGATTTAAGTTCTTCTAGATCTCCAATTGGTAATCGCCCAAGATACTGGTTGCCATAAGCAGATTTCCACATTTGGTCCATGAGCACGGCGAAGGGCTGGTCCAGACGGATTTCGCGCTCACGTTTTACAATCTCGATTTCAGAGGGAACAAACTTTTGCTGTAGTACCAGCTTATCCATTCGCTCTGCTTCAAGATACAAAACTTCATTCAGGGCTTTGCTGTCAGGTCGGACAATATTAAGGTAACGAGTGGAGTAATAGTCAGTACTGGCATTTGTCATTAATGTATATTGGTCCAGACGCCGCTGAAACTCCTCACCTTTTACATTTTGAGTACCTTTAAAAGCCAAATGTTCCAAAAGATGAGCCAGCCCTCCTTTTCCTTGCGGATCATTCAGGGAACCGGTCAAATAAATTGTGTTGATATAAACTTTATTTTCTTTATCATTCGGGGCAAGTACAACACGGAAGCCATTGTCCAGTTTGTATTCCTCGATTTTTTGTTGGGATTTAACCAGAACCGGCTGTGCAAATACTGCTGTATTTAAACCGAGAAGACATAATGAGAGAGTAAGAGTCTTAAACCGCGTTAACATAATTATTCCAATTATTTCAGCTCAGTGAAGCTATTTATTCATCATCATAGGTAATGATTGTTATATTTAACAGCCTATTCTAAAAAAATAGCCGCTTATTTCAACGGCTCAGTGTATAGAAAATATGCCTGTAAATATCTTGGTATAGCAATATTAATGATGTGCCAGTTCAATTTCTTCACGGCTATTTAAAATACTTTTATCGGTCTGGCCCATCAGTTGACTGGTAACAATACCGGCTGTCATTGAACCATTTACATTTAATGCAGTCCGGCCCATATCAATTAAAGGCTCGATAGAAATCAGGAGCGCCACCAAAGTTACTGGCAGGCCCATAGCCGGCAATACGATCAGCGCTGCAAAAGTTGCCCCGCCACCCACTCCGGCTACACCGATTGAACTTAAAGTCACAATTCCGACCAGTGATGCGATCCACATGGGATCTAGAGTATTGATTCCTAAAGTTGGTGCGACCATCACTGCCAGCATGGCTGGATATAAACCTGCACAGCCATTTTGACCAATCGTGGCTCCAAAGGAGGCTGAAAAACTGGCAATCGACTCTGGAACGCCCAACCGGCGAGTCTGCGCTTCAATATTCAAAGGAATACTGGCCGCACTTGATCGGCTGGTAAAGGCAAATGTCAGTACAGGTGCTACCTTTTTAAAGAATTTTACTGGAGAAATGCCAGTAAGAAGTAAAATAACAGCATGTACAGCAAACATGATGGCCAAGCCCACATATGAGGCTATCAGGAAACCACCCAGATTCAGAATATCAGCAAGGTTAGAACTGGCTACTACTTTTGTCATTAAAGCAAAAACGCCATACGGTGTTAAAGTCATAACCAAACGTACCAGTTTCATTACCCAAGCTTGCAAAGTCTGAATAGCATTCAGAATTCGCTGGCCTTTTACCACATCATCCTTCATCAGGTTTAATGCAGCCATACCTAAGAATATGGCGAAAATCACCACACTGATAATTGAGGTCGGGTTAGCTCCGGTCAACTCGGCAAAAGGATTACTCGGAATAAACGATAAAATCAATTGTGGCACACTTAAATCGGTTAATTTTCCAACGTAATCAGACTGAATAGTATTTAAACGGGCCGTTTCGGCCGCTCCCTGTACCAGACCCTGAGCAGTTAAACCGAATAGATTGGTTACGAAAACCCCGACTAGGGCCGCAATTAAAGTGGTAAACAATAAAGTTCCAATTGAATAGAAACTGATTTTACCTAATGACGAAGCCTGATGTAGTTTTGCCACAGCTCCTAAGATAGAAACAAAGACCAGTGGCATCACGACCATTTGCAAAAACTTCACATAGCCATTGCCCACAATATTAAACCAACTGATAGATTCGGCTAGAATTGGGTGGTTTGCGCCATACACGGCGTGTAATCCGAGTCCAAATATAACTCCCAGAACAAGACCAGCAAGTACTTTTTTAGACAGGCTCCATGTAGTTTTGCGTGTTTGGGCAAGCAAAAATATCAACCCGATAAAAACCACAATATTAATGATTAGGGGTATATTCATTCCCAAACTCCATCTAGTTGCCGGTGCATTCTTTTAAGGTGGCATATTTGACTATAGTCTGTCTTAAACACCTAGCCTTTTTAACAATTTTATAGCATCAAAATTACTACCGATCTGTTTGTAATGCTTAATTATGTTTAAATATATAATTAGCAGTTTAAATGAAGACTAATTTGATGAAAGGATCAAATCGCTATACTTATTTATCTTCCTGATAGTTTTAGTAAATTCTGATATCAAGAATCTATTTAAAGCTCTAGCTGGCTATTTCGGTTTTTTAGATATTAGATTGGAATAAAAATTATAGACAAATGATTTTAATCACTATATTAATAACCAAGCTATTTTCATGCATTTATTATAGAGCCTATATTTACCCTTTATTTAATCTGTTCAGTCTGCGGTATAAATAAAAGCATTTTTTAATTACTACAGTAAAAATTATTAAACAAGCAAAATATAAAAATAAAAGGTTCCCGAGGCCGAGAACCTTGAATGATAATTTCCAGGTTGAAAAGTATATCTCTAGTCTAAAAAGATTTCTGCAACCATATATAGCTTCGCATAACCAGAAATTTCTATACGTTGATTATCTTTTAAATCACAGTACAGTAATCCGCCGCGAGCAGAAGCCTGATAGGCAACCAGTTGCCGTTTTGAAAGTTTATCGGCCCAGAGTGGAGCAAGACCAGTATGCATGGAACCTGTTACAGGGTCTTCATCAATCCCTTTATGCGGTGCAAAATAACGAGCAATATAATCATAATGCTGTGCCTTGCTGGTAATGGAAATATCAAGGTCAGCGGCAGTGATTGCTGTGCTGCGCTGATAGGCTACTGCCAATTCTTTAATTTTATTAAAATCTGGTTTTGCATCACGTACAGCCTGTTCAGATTCACAGACCAAAATAAAAGCTTGCTGGTTTACATAAACTTCATTAAAAGGGCAATCTACTACCTTATTTAACAAGACAGGATAATCTGGCAAGGGCTCAGGTACACGTACTGGAAAATTCATGGTGATTTTGCCATCTTGTCCTTGTGTGACAATAAAGACTCCTAGGTCTTTTACATGAAAATGAATCGTTTTTGTGGTGGTAAAATCTTTAAAAAGAACAAAACTACTGGCTAAGGTAGCATGACCACAGAAATCCACTTCAACACTTGGGGTAAACCAGCGAATCTCATAATTTTCATCATTTATTATTTTGACGAAGGCAGTTTCTGAAAGGTTGTTCTCCAATGCAATGTTTTGCATAATCCTGTCATCTAACCACTCTTCACATACAAGCACAGCAGCCGGATTTCCCTTAAAAAGTTCTGTGCTAAAAGCATCAACCTGATACATTTTCATAAGATTTTTCCTACGTTCTTTGCTCTGTATCTTAAGGCTTTTTCTGCTAGGCTGGGCAAAATTGTTTTACTGAGAATGCAGATGTTAAATCCACACATTCAACATGTTCCCCTAGAGAAAGCTTATCGTCTGCTGACACATGGTCCTACTGTTTTAGTCTCGAGTAAAGACCATAAAGAGACAGATGTGATGGCTGCTGCATGGGCATGTGCACTTGAGTTCGATCCAGCTAAAGTGACTGTAGTGCTGGATAAAAGCACAAAAACCCGGCAGCTTATTGAGAATTCGGGTTATTTCGCCTTACAGATTCCCACTCTTAAACAACTGGAACTCGTATACAAACTCGGCACTACCAGCAAGATGACTGAACCTAATAAGCTGGAGATTTGTCAGGTTGAGCTGTTCCAGTTTGAAAACTCCGATCTTCCCGTGGTTGCAGACTGTTCAGCATGGTTACTGTGTGAATTAATTCCGGAACCCCATATCCAGCAGGCACATGATCTGTTTATTGGAAAGGTTATTGCAGCCTATGCAGATAATAGGGTTTTCAGTCAGGGCCGCTGGCATTTTGAAGATGCAGATGAAGAGTGGCGAACCATTCACCATGTAGCAGGAGGACACTTTTATAGTATCGGTAAAGCAGTCTCTGTAGAAGAAGCAAATCTGGAGTTATAGATTTCTAGTAAAAACCCGCGATTGTCGCGGGTTTTTATTGGGGAAAATAGAAATTACTCGCCCATATTTTCAATAATTGCCTGTCCGAATTCAGAACAGCGCAGAAGTGTTGCATTTGGCATTAGACGCTCAAAATCATAAGTCACAGTCTTGGCCGCAATAGCGCCAGCAATTCCTTTAATAATCAGATCAGCAGCTTCTATCCAGCCCATATCTCGCAGCATCATCTCAGCAGAAAGAATGATTGAACCCGGGTTGACTTTATCCTGTCCGGCATATTTAGGCGCAGTACCATGAGTCGCTTCATATACTTGAATTGCCCCACCGATATTTGCACCGGGCGCAATACCAATGCCTCCAACTTCTGCTGCAAGTGCATCAGAAATGTAGTCCCCATTCAGGTTCAGCGTAGCAATCACAGAATAATCTGCCGGACGCATTAAGATCTGTTGCAGGAATGCATCAGCGATGACATCTTTAATAATAATATCTTTACCAGTCTTAGGATTCTTAATTTTAACCCACGGACCACCATCTAGCAGTTCACCACCAAAGCGCTCAAGTGCAACTTCATAGCCCCACTCTTTAAATGCACCTTCAGTATATTTCATGATATTACCCTTGTGCACAAGCGTTACACTCGGTTTATCATTATCAATTGCAAACTGAATAGCCTTACGTACCAGACGCTGCGTACCTTCTTTAGAAACAGGCTTAATACCGATACCACAATTTTCTTCAAAACGGATCTTGGTTACACCCATTTCTTCTTTTAAAAACTTTATAACTTTTTTAGCTTCCGGAGAACCGGCTTTCCACTCGATTCCGGCATAGATATCTTCCGAGTTCTCACGGAAGATCACCATATCTGTTAATTCAGGATGCTGGACAGGTGAAGGTACTCCTTCGAACCAGCGTACTGGACGTACACAGACATACAGGTCCAGTTCCTGGCGTAATGCGACGTTTAGTGAGCGGATCCCGCCACCAACCGGCGTGGTTAAAGGGCCTTTAATTGAGACAACAAATTCACGCAGGGCTTCGAATGTTTCTTCAGGCATATAAGTGCCGTAAATTTTATTGGCTTTTTCACCGCAATATACTTCCATCCACTCGATCGAACGTTTGCCACCATAAGCTTTTAAAACCGCAGCATCTACCACTGCTTTCATTGCTGGTGTAATATCCACACCAATACCGTCACCCTCAATGAAAGGAATGATCGGATGGTTTGGTACATTCAGTGACAGGTCTGCATTGACTGTAATTTTATTACCATCTGCAGGAACTACGATCTTCTGATAACCCATTGTGCAGGTTCTCCCTTATGTAGCTGACGAATAAAATGTATGCCATGCAGGCACACTCTTCAACTTTCCTTACATGATATACTTTAATCGATCTTAGGGCTTGGTTGAGATTTATACGAGAAATAACAACATTTCTCTATTAAATAAAACGTCGTTATTTTTTGTTGTATACACTGAAGTTGAAATTCCCTATGAAAATTATCATTTTTAATAAGCCTTATGATGTGCTTTCACAGTTTCGTGAAGACTCTAAGCATTTAACACTCTCCCATTTTATTCATGATCCTGAATTACGGCTGGCCGGTCGTTTAGACTTGGACTCAGAAGGTTTAATGTTTCTCACCGATCATGGTGGTTTGAATCAGTTCATTACTAATCCCAAGAATAAAAAGTTTAAAACCTATCTGGCACAAGTTGATGGCGATATTACAGAAGAAGCTCTTGAGCAGTTACGTCGAGGGGTCGAACTGGCAGATGGTATGACTTTACCAGCCAAAGCCCGTAAGGTTGAGCAGCCGGAATGGTTATGGGACCGCGATCCTCCTGTGCGCTTTCGTGCCAGCATTCCTACCACCTGGGTTGAGCTGCAAATCTGTGAAGGCCGAAACCGGCAGGTACGCCGTATGACAGCTGCAGTAGGCTTTCCGACTTTACGTCTGATTCGCACACAAATTGGCACTATTGACTTGGTAAAACTTGGTCTCCAACCAGGTGAGCAGGTTGAAATTGAGCCTCTGCTTTATCCGGACTTTAAAGATGTGCCTGCAGATAAACCTTATACAGGCCGCAGTGCACCACGTAGTGCAGCAAAAAAGCCCTTTGAACAGAAAGATGGCAAGTCCAAATTTAATAAAGAACAGCCTAAAGACAAAGGGGCAAACAAAGCAGGTAAAAAGTTACCATCCGGCGGAACAAAACGCGTATGGCAAACAGAAGAAGGTGAGGCGAAGCCACGTCGCAAGACTAATGGGACTACCCGTCCAGGAAAAATTCGTCGATCTAACCGCTTTGGTTAATTAGAGTTAAGAGCAGTTGAATAATCATATAATTCTCTGCTCTTTTTTAATTTTATAAATTATTTTAGAAGCTGTATTTTATAGCGCTATTCTATAAAAATTTCTTGTTGAAACATATCACTGCTATAGACACGGAGAATAATGATAAAGGCTGAGCTACATATATATGCAGTACTTACAAAAGGCTGGATTGTTGCAATCTAAAACTCTTAAAATTGTAATTTGAGATACAATAGTCTGTTAAATCTGACATTTATATAAATTTTTCCTGCATCTAGCTACCATTTTTTTGTTTATTCTGTGCTCAATAGATTAATCACAGGATAGAACGGATGATCAGAGAACTTTCGGGCCAATCCCAAATTTTGGTAGTGCATGATGGTCGTACTGGTCATTTAAACCCCTCTCTTGCAATTGGAGAGATTCTTGAACAACAGTTTAGAAATTCTTATGAAACCTTAAAAGTTCCAGTAAATCTGGGCAACTCTATGGTCAGCCTATTAAAGCGTCTTTCTTGGTTTCCTAGATTATTTGGTGTAATGGCAAAGCTAATATTTGGAGCGGCCCCAGTGCATATTGCCCAGTATCGGTTGATTGTGTGTTCAGGTATGTCCAATCTGTTGTATTCAGCTTATCTGTCGCAAGAGTTCGATATCCCTTTGGCATTTTCAGGTGATATAGGTAGTTTTAATGAACACTTAATTCACTGGACCATTAGCGCATTGGCTCAACCTACTCAGGTTGAACAGATTATTTTACCTACCCTTCCGGTCAGGAAAAAATTTATTGAACTCCGTGCTCAACCTCACTGTGGTGAGGCAAGTTTGCTATTGGGCGGCCCTACCCACGAATATCCCTTTACACAAGCAGACTATCTTAACATTATCCGTCATTTTGATTTTTTTGTGCAGGCTTATAATATCCAGGGCTATATTGTTTGCTCGAGGCGTACGCCTGCCTTTAATAGCCGAATTAAAAAATATCTCAAGACCTCAGGACTACAATTTGTGTCTATAAATGACACTACACCAATTGAACATCTGGTTGCGAGAAGCAAATATATTTTTGTGACTGAAGATAGTAGTACCATGCTTTCTGAAGCAATTCAGAGCGGTCGGATTGTACGGTCAGTCTGCCTGAATCCCGAACACAATAACTTGTTGATTGAAAAGTATTTACACAATCATCTTATACAGCGCCAGCCAGCAAATCAGCCCTTTTATACAGATGAACGTTTTCCTTATATTGCCGATCTAGATCTGATCTGCCCACTGGGTAGTCATTTCCGCAATTATTTATTATTTGATGATCATTATGCGCCTTATGATCTGCGCAGGAAATTTGCTTAAAAACAATTTACAGACTCAAGCATTTAGGGAATAAAGATAAGAGTAATAATGTTTAGAGTTCTATCTTATAAATCTGATTAAAACATAAAAGCTAAAAATAACAATGATATTCTTAGCGTGTAAAAAAATTCATTCTATAAAAGTTTTTTTAGTATTTGATTAAAAAAGCCAGTGCATGTGCACTGGCTTTTATATTATCAGCAGGTTATCCGGCTTTATACAATGTTAAACAGCAACGCTCGAAATTACATTATTGAATGTGGTACTTGGACGCATTACTGCATTTACTTTTGCCTGATCAATAGCGTAATAGCCACCAATATCAGCTGGTTGACCCTGCACTTGTGCAAGCTCGGCAATAATCTTCTCTTCATTTTCAGCTAAGGCTTGGGCCAGTGGAGCAAATTTTGCTTTAAGTTCAGCATCTTCGTCCTGTGCAGCAAGTGCCTGAGCCCAATATAGTGATAAATAGTAGTGACTACCGCGGTTATCCAGTTCACCAGTACGACGTGATGGAGATTTATCATTATCGAGCAGTTTACCAGTAGCTTCATCAAGTGTTCTGGCTAACAGCTTGGCGCGGTCATTACCTTCCTTGATACCCATTTCTTCTAAAGAAACAGCCAGTGCCAAGAATTCACCTAAAGAATCCCAGCGTAAGTGGTTTTCTTCAACTAACTGCTGAACATGTTTTGGTGCAGAACCGCCAGCACCCGTTTCATACATACCGCCACCAGCCATTAATGGCACAATAGACAGCATTTTCGCTGATGTACCCAGTTCCATAATCGGGAACAGGTCAGTCAGGTAGTCACGTAAAATATTACCTGTTACTGAAATAGTATCCAGACCGCGAGCTACGCGCTCAAGCGTATAACGCATTGCACGTACTTGAGACATGATCTGGATATCCAGACCAGTCGTATCATGATCTTTTAAGTATTTCTGGACTTTCTTGATCAGCTCATTTTCATGTGGACGGTATGGGTCAAGCCAAAAGATAGCCGGCATACCTGAGTTACGTGCACGATTTACAGCCAGTTTTACCCAGTCACGGATTGGCGCGTCTTTCACTTGGCACATACGCCAGATATCACCTTTTTCCACATTCTGAGACATCAGCACTTCACCCGTTTCAAGATCAGTGATGTTTGCGATACCCGCTTCAGGAGTCTCGAATGTCTTGTCATGGGAACCGTATTCTTCAGCTTTTTGCGCCATCAGACCAACGTTAGGTACCGTACCCATCGTACGTGGATCGAAATTACCATTCCACTTACAGAAATTAATCATTTCCTGATAGATACGTGCAAAAGTCGATTCAGGCATTACTGCTTTACAGTCATAAGGTTTGCCATCAGCGCCCCACATTTTACCGCCACCGCGGATCATTGCCGGCATAGAAGCATCGACAATGACATCATTTGGTGAGTGGAAGTTAGTGATCCCTTTTGCAGAATCAACCATCGCAAGCGCTGGACGGTGCTCTTGACAAGCATGCAGGTCAGCAATAATTTCTTCACGTACAGAGGTTGGTAAAGTTTCAATTTTCTCGTAAAGACCGGCCATACCGTTGTTAACGTTAATGCCTAGCTCGTCAAACAGTTTACCGTGCTTTTCGAATGCATCTTTGTAGTAAATACGCACACAGTGACCGAATACGATCGGGTGTGATACTTTCATCATGGTCGCTTTTACATGTAAAGAGAACAGGATGCCAGCTTCTTTACAATCATCTAATTCTTTTTCATAGAAGTCACAAAGCGCTTTTTTGCTCATGAACATTGAGTCGATGATTTCGCCATCTTGAAGCGCTACTTTTGGCTTCAGAACAATGGTTTCACCAGACTTGGTGATCAATTCCATTTTTACATTACGCGCACGGTCAAGTGTCATTGACTTTTCGCCGTGGTAGAAGTCCCCTTCCTGCATATGTGAAACATGGGTTTGTGACCAAGGCTTCCATTCACCCATAGAGTGCGGGTGTTTTTTCGCATAGTTTTTGACTGCAGCTGGTGCACGACGGTCAGAGTTACCTTCACGTAGTACAGGGTTTACTGCAGAACCCAAACATTTACTGTAACGTACCTTAATTGCTTTTTCTTCTTCGGTTACCGGGTTTTCTGGATAATCCGGAATTGCATAACCTTTTGATTGAAGCTCTTTGATACACGAGATCAACTGCGCAACAGAGGCACTGATATTTGGAAGCTTGATAATATTAGTATCTGGATCTTGGGTAAGACGACCTAGCTCTGCAAGATTGTCTACTACCTTCTGCTCTTCACTGAGGTAGTCCGAGAATTCAGCGAGCACGCGTGCAGCCACAGAAATGTCAGTTTTAACAACTTTAACACCGGCCGGCTTAGTAAAGGTCTCAATGATCGGCAGTAGCGAATAGGTCGCCAGCAGTGGCGCCTCGTCAGTCAGTGTGTAAATGATAGTTGACTTTCCACCAGCCATATATAGCCCCTTGCGTTGGATTGAGTGTTTAAGGATTGAGCTTTTGGCCCTGCCCCTTTAAACCGAAATGCTTAAATAAACCTTGAGAGTATCAGCCCTCATGACCTTTCAGTCAACGCAAGATCTTGTGATAACGACATTTCGATACGAAATAGTAGTGTATAGCTTAAAAGCTTTACTATGAAATATGGTTAGTTTAGGTAAAATATAATATTACCTTCCTAAGCACCGACTACTTTTTATACAATTCATCAAAACTGTTATTTCGCCAAGAAATACTATCAAGTTAAGTTGCTTACAAGCTAGAGCAAATATATTATGGCTTGATGTCTAAACTCTATTTATAAAATGATGAGCTATTTCTTATAGTTTATATCAAGCAGATCCTATTTTAAGATTTGCTCTACTAAACAATAAGTTCTCTCTATAAGATAAAACGAACTATATCTAATTTTAAAATTACAGAATATAAAAAACCGGTACATGAGTACCGGTTCAAGTGATATGTAGCACTTGTTAGGCATTTAACCAAGTTTCAATCTTGGCTTGATTATCTACTTTTAGCTCTACAGCAGTTAGATCTGTAGAACCACCTTGCACTTCAAACTGCATCAGCTCATCACGACGGAAAGCAAGCAAGCTATAATTTCCTTGCTGTTTTGCATATTTTTCAATCAGTTTAGTGGTGGCTTTTAAACCATCAATTGCAATGATAATATCATGGGCAGAAAGTCCTGCTTTTGCACCGACTCCATCACGGCGTACAGTCTGCACAATTACCCCTTCGGCTTTATCTGCCAGTTTTAAACCAAATGGCAGAGACTTGTCATTTTTCAAACTGTAACTAAGACCAAACTCCGGCAAGAGCTGCTCAAGTGGCAATTCATCAGTCGTGTTAATCAGATGATTAATCTGTTCAATCCACTTATCACCAGTCAACTGCTCGCACAAATCATAAATAGTACGTTCATTTACCTGTATGCCGTTTTGAGTGTTTTCATACAACTTACGCATTAAAGCGTCGAGGCTCGAACCACGTAAACGCAGGCCCAGATCCAGACATAGTGCTACCAGGCAGCCTTTATTGTAATAGCTGGTGCCCGCATTGTTTGAATTTTCATCCTGACGGTAAAATTTCACCCAGGCATCAAAACTTGACTCTGCCACGGTCTGCACAAAACGGCCCGGATTTTGTAAATAGCGGTCTATCTGGGCTTTGAGTAATTCTAAATAGGATTCCTGCTTGATTACGCCGCTACGCAATAAAATGAGATCGTCATAATAAGAAGTGAATCCTTCAAAAATCCATAACAGTGAAGTGTAACCTTCCTTGTTCAGATCATAGTCAGTAAAGTTTTCTGGACGTATAAATTTGACCAGCCATGAATGAAAATATTCATGGCTGCACAATCCTAAAAAGCGCTGATAATCCTTGGAGGGTTCTTCAGGCTCATCAGCCTTAGGCAAATCATCACGTGGAGTAATTAAACTGGTACTGTTCGGATGTTCAAGACCACCATAACTGTTACCTGTAGCCATGGTCATAAAGGTATAATGTTCAAACGGCGCTGAGCCAAACATGGAAATTTCTGTCGCACAGATTTTTTCAATATCTTGCTGCATGCGCTCAACATTCATTGCATGTTTGCCGGATACCACAAACTCATGTGGAATGCCTTGTGCTTTAAAGCTGAAACGGGTCTGCTCTGCCAGTTCAAATGGTGCATCAATAAGCTCCATATAATTCTTGGCTTTTAAGGTATAACGGCCTCGAACTAGTGTCTTAGAGCTTAAAGCGGTGGCAAGCTGAAAGTGTTTCAACTCTTCCGGTAAAAATACCTCAGCCTCAATAGCTGTGTCTTCTTGCCCCTCCAGCCCCAGACAAACACAGGCCGGATTTACGTAAAGACGGGTTTGGTCAACATAAGCTCCGCGAACTGAAAGATCATAGGCATACACATCATATTCAACCGTAATCAGCTCATGGTCTGTATTAAACAGGCGCCATTTATTTTTTTCAGTCTTACTGATGTTTAAAATCCGGCCTGCTTCATCATAGGCTTTCACTGCTTCGATATGCTTTGAGAACTCACGAATCAAATAACTGCCCGGAATCCAGGTCGGTAACCACAGGACCTGATTTGGATTGGCCAAGAAGCGTAAAGTTACGTGAATCAGGTGCTGGCGATAGTCATCGAACTCGATTTGATAATGCAACATAAGTCGTAATAAAAGATCAACAGAAAAAAATTAGCATTTAGCTTAGCATTTTTTTACAAAGTGATGCGGATAAGTCTTATTTGTCCTTAAAAGTCGCTAGCATTCAGAAAAAAAAAGGCATAGCATGCCTGTGTTTTTCGCATCATCTGCGATCAATCCGGCATATAAAGGTATTTCCCGTTGAGAATATTTGCTTACCTCTTTATTTTATTTAGCTTGTGCTGTGCCAGTCTGGCTAACGCCCGCCTGCTTCAGGTGGTCCCTGAATCAGTTGAAGCCGCAGCCTGGAGCATTCTGGACCCGCAGTCGGGACAGATAATTGCCGAATATAATAGTGAGGTACAGCGCTCACCTGCTTCACTTACCAAGATGATGGTGGCTTATATTGCCCTCAAGGAAATTGAGAACGGGAAACTGAATCGAAATGAAATTCTGACTGCGACCCCGGTGGTAAAAATGGTCATGTGGGATGAATCTCAGATGTATCTGAAGGAAGGCGAGCAGATTTCAGTTGATCAGCTTCTGGCTGGTCTTATTGTGATGTCAGCCAATGATGCTGCGGTGACTTTAGCAGAGCGAATTTCTGGAAATGTGCCTGCATTCATTGAACGCATGAATCAGGAAGCTCAAAAGCTTGGAATGAAAAATACTCATTTTACCAACCCAGCTGGCATTACTATGGATGGGCATTATTCAACTGCGCATGATCTGGCACTGCTGGGTCAGGCACTGGTAAATGACACACCGGATTATCTAAATTACTCCAAACAGCAGAGCTTTACCTATAACAATCATTTTCATCGTGCTACCAATCTGTTACTCAAGCAGGATGCAACAGTAGACGGACTAAAAACCGGTTTTACCAAAGCTGCGGGTTATAACCTTGCGCTTACAGCCAGTCGCCCTACCATGAATGCAGATTTACCTAACCGCCGCCTGATTGTGGTAGTTATGGGTACAACCAGTGCTGTAAAACGTGCCGAGGTAGCTTATAAGTTGCTGAATCTGGGCTATGCATATACGCGAGATGAAGTTGCGATCAAAGATAAACAACTACTTGGTGAACTGCCGGTAGTCAAGTCAACCTTAAAAATGTTTAAGGTAAAATCAGCCCAACCGAAGATTATAACGACCTCTTTATATAACCAGCCTTATGCAATTGACCTACAGACTTTTGATAATGCAACCCAGCGTATTATGCTTAATACGGGTAATGGTATATTGCAAACCATCGAACCCTTGCAGACGACCAACACTCATATCAATATTGAACTGAATACCAAGCAGTTAACTGCCCCGTTAATGCAGGTCATGAAACTTGCAACTGTGCATGTCTATCAGAATAACCAGCTGATCAGCACATTTGATATTGAAAATGAAGTGCATATTGAAGAAGCTAATTTTTTTCAGAGAATCTTTTTATGGTTGGTCAGCTTATTTCCGTTTATGAGTAATGATGAGATGAAAACTGCACCAGAAGTATTTAATTCTTAACTGTTAAAATCTATAAACCCATATAAATATAACAAAGAATCAATCAGGAAGATGGCATAGTTTTGCCATCTTCTTTTTTTATGTTTCCTTAGAAATAAAATATAAACAGGTATAAAATGGCTCAAGAATTACATCATATCGTCGTGGTCGGCGGTGGCGCAGGTGGCCTCGAACTGGTGACCCGGTTAGGCAATAGTCTGGGCAAGCAAGCTAAAGCAAAAATCACGCTAGTTGACCAGAACCTTACTCATATCTGGAAGCCTCTTCTTCATGAAATCGCTGCCGGTACGCTGGACCCATATAGCGAGGAAGTCAATTATTTTGCTCATGCCGCCAGACATCACTACCAGTTTGTATCAGGCAGTCTATGTAATGTATTACCCGAGAAAAAACAGATTCAGCTTTGCTCCGCTACAGGCAAAAACCTTAAAACATTAAGCTATGACACGCTAGTACTTGCTGTGGGTTCGGTATCAAATGATTTCAATACCGAAGGAGCTAAAGAATATTGCTATTTCCTGGACAACCGTGCTCAGGCTGACCAGTTTCAGAAAGATTTATTGAACACTTATCTGGATGCACAGTATTCCCAACAGCCCAATCATCTTAATATTGCAATCATTGGTGCTGGTGCAACGGGTGTAGAGCTTGCAGCACAACTGGTCGAGGCTAAAGAAAATTTTTACCGTTATGGCCTGAATCATATACACCCTGATCTGGTTAAAATTACTTTGATTGAAGCAGCAGACCGAATTTTGCCTGCCCTTCCAGAAAAAGTGGCCGAAAATACATTACGACAAATTAAAACGCTAGGCATTGAAGTCCTGACTGGCCATAAAGTACAACATGTCGCTAAAGACCATATCTCTTTTCAGGATGGAAGTGCCTTGCAAACTGATTTGAATATCTGGGCAGCCGGTATCAAGGCACCGCAGGTCATTGAACAGCTAGAAAGCTTTGAAAAAGATCACTTAAACCGTATTAAAGTCTATGCCACCCTGCAGACTTATAATTACCCGGATATTTTTGCTTTCGGTGATTGTGCACATTGTCAACTTGAAGCAGACCAGCCACCCCTTGGGCCCCGTGCTCAGGTTGCCAGCCAGCAAGCAAATTTTCTGGTTAGAGCTTTAACAGCCCGTATTGCGGAGCGGCCAATACCCATGTTCCATTTTTCCGATAAGGGCTCACTGATTTCATTAAGCCAGAATAAGGCTGTGGGCCAACTCTTGGGCCAGGTAAATGTCCAGGGATCGGTCGCCAAAGGCTTGTATATCTCACTATACCGCTTACATCAGGCTAATATATATGGCTACAACCAGGCTGGTGCACTCACAGTGAGAGATTTTGTTACACGAAGAATTCGGCCGAAAATAAAATTGCATTGAAATTTCATCACACAACCCCATATTTGAATAAATTGGCTTCAAAAAGATCGAAATCACAGTTTTTTTAGGATTTTTCTTCTAAAAGCGCTGTGTTTCATCTTATGATGTACCCTTCAAAAAATTGACTGGATCAATAATATGACTGCTATTGCAAATAATCATGTGGTTTCATTCCACTATACACTGACCAATGCAGAGGGCGAGACTCTCGACCAATCTCAGGGTGAACCACTGGCTTATTTGCACGGTGCGGGTAACATTATTCCTGGTTTGGAAAATGCGTTGGCTGGTAAAACAGTAGGCGAGAAATTTACTGTAAATGTACCTGCTGCTGAAGGTTACGGTGAATATAATCCTGACCTTGTACAGGAAGTTCCAGCTCAAATGTTCCAAGGTGTAGATAATATCCAGCCTGGTATGCAGTTCCAAGCACAAACTGATGACGGTGTTCAGATCGTGACTGTTAAAGCAGTTGAAGGCGAAAACGTACTGGTTGATGCGAACTTCCCGCTAGCTGGTCAAGACCTGACTTTTGAAGTTGAAATTGTTGATATCCGTGATGCAACTCAAGAAGAGCTTGATCATGGGCATGTTCATGGCGCGGGTGGTCACCACCACTAAGATCGTCTGATCAAAAAAGCAAAGCTCAGGCTTTGCTTTTTTTATAGTTATTTTTCAGTATTAGAAATAGCTTCAGCTTGATTTTTTAAATATTTTTCTTAATGATAAACATAATGTTATTTTAATTACTGGCTTTTATGTCTGTATATCAACTGGTCTGGTTCCGTCAGGATTTACGTATTGTTGACCATTCTGCATTATGGCATGCCAGACAGACTGGTCCCTGCATTGCGCTTGTTACCCTTTCACCAGTTCAATGGCGGCAACATGATGATGCCGTGATCAAAATTGATCTTTATTTAAGACAGCTTAAAGTTTTAAAAGAACAGTTAAAACAGCTCAATATCCCTATCATTATACAAACTATTCCTCTCTGGAAGGAAGTTCCTGAGTTTTTGCTTGAATGCTGTCAAAGTTTAAGCGTTCAGCAAATACATGCCCATATTGAGGCAGGTATAAACGAGCAGCAACGTGATCAGGACTGTCAGCAACTGCTCGATACATCCGGTATTGCTTTGACTTTATACCAAGACCGCACTCTATTCCCTTTCGGTAGTATTACCAATCAAAATGGACAGCCTTATCAGGTCTTTGGTGCCTTTAAAAAAGCCTGTTATAGCCGTTTAGAAATAGCGCTACCAAAATGTTATACAGAAATTACAGCTCAAAATCCTATAACTCTCCCTGCTCTTGATCAGTTTCAGCAGACAGTGCCAGATATCAGGCAGCTTTGTGACATACCTGTTCCAGAATCCATTCAACAGCTCTGGCCTGCTTGCGAAAACCATGCTCATACATTACTTGAACAATTTCTTGAAAATCATATTCAGCATTATCATATTGAGCGAGACTTTCCTGCACACTCCGGAACCAGTCAGCTCTCTGCCTATTTGAATATTGGCGTACTTTCTATACGCCAATGTATACAGGCTTTATTCCGGCATCAAAGCGGGTACTTTGTGCCTGAACAGGAGGGCCAGAGCATCTGGCTAGATGAGCTGCTATGGCGTGAATTTTATCAGCATATTCTTTATCTGTTTCCAAATGTCTCAAAATATTTACCTTTCAAAGCCAATGCTCGGAATATTCCCTGGCAAGATGATAAAACTGCATTAACTGCCTGGCAGCAAGGCCAAACTGGTATTCCAATTGTAGATGCAGGAATGCGGCAGTTATTGGTCACTGGCTGGATGCATAACCGGGTCCGCATGATTACAGCCATGTTCTTGTGTAAGAATCTTCTGATTGACTGGCGCCAAGGTGAACAGTGGTTTATGCAGCATTTGATTGACGGTGACCTGGCGGCAAATAATGGGGGATGGCAATGGTGTGCTTCCACCGGCACGGATTCAGTGCCCTATTTCCGTATTTTCAACCCGGTCAGTCAGTCCAGAAAGTTTGATCCTGAAGGTCAATATATCCGTACATGGATACCGGAACTGGCACATCTGGATGCTAAAACAATTCACGCACCCTATGAAAGTAAAACTGTCCAGCAACTGGACTATCCAAAACCCATAGTAGATTTAAAATACAGTCGTGCTCGGGCTATTGACCACTTTAAACAGTATTTGTAGAACTTCTACTCTTAAAAAGAGACTGGATATTATGCAGATATATGTATTTTGCAGAGATAATATTGATGCTTTTTGACAGCAGATTTCACGTCTGGACTTTAAAACCTGATATAAAAAATTGCATGTCGGGTATTCACTATTCAGATTAAAAATAATATTTATTTAAGTGCAAATTGCATCATGACTTTTAACTGGTAATAAGATTAAAAACTGTAATGCAATTTTTAATACTACAACCAAAACAAAACAGGCAGACTTTTGACCAGTCAAAACCTTGGTATAAGGAAAATAAATAATATTGCATCTTATAACTTGGAACGTTTTTAGAATCCAAGTACAATACTGCGCTAGTCGAGGGATGCTGCGACGTTTTACAGGCACTAAATGTAAAATCGCCAGGCTCGACGATCGGTATGTCTGTTCAAGCTTACCAACAACGGCATCCGCGAACTGAATGATCCATACTATTTTTTCTAGGAGATCCTGATGAACGCGGTTACTGCTTCATTTACAGATTATAAAGTTGCCGATATTTCACTTGCTGATTACGGCCGTAAAGAAATTAAACTTGCTGAAGCTGAAATGCCTGCCCTGATGGGTCTGCGTAAGCGCTATTCAGCAGCAAAACCACTGGCAGGCGCGAAAATTCTCGGCTGTATCCATATGACCATTCAAACTGCTGTTTTAATTGAAACACTGGTTGAATTGGGCGCAGAAGTTCGCTGGACTTCATGTAATATCTTCTCGACTCAAGACCACGCTGCTGCTGCAATTGCTGCATCTGGTATTCCTGTTTTTGCCTGGAAAGGCGAAACTGAAGAAGAATACATGTGGTGTCTTGAACAGCAAATCAATGTAAACGGCAAACCTTGGGATGCCAACATGATTCTGGATGATGGCGGTGACTTAACGGCTGTTGTACATGAAAAGTATCCTGAACTGATTGCAAAAATTCATGGTATTACTGAAGAGACTACTACGGGTGTTGCACGTCTACTCGAAATGTGGAAAGACGGTTCACTGAAAGTTCCTGCCATCAATGTCAATGACTCCGTAACCAAGTCTAAAAATGATAACAAGTATGGCTGTCGTCACTCACTTAACGATGCCATCAAACGTGCAACAGACATGCTGCTTTCTGGCCGCCGTGCACTTGTTATCGGTTATGGAGATGTAGGTAAAGGTTCTGCACAATCACTTCGTCAAGAAGGCATGATTGTACGCGTAACTGAAGTTGACCCAATCTGTGCAATGCAGGCCTGCATGGATGGTTACGAAGTAGTATCTCCATATAAAAATGGTGTTCAGACCGGTAATAAAGAAGATATTAATGTAGATCTTCTCAAAAATACTGATCTGATTGTTACTACAACCGGTAACTATCACGTATGTGATGCTGCGATGCTGGATACACTAAAAGCAGGTGCAGTGGTTTGCAACATCGGGCACTTCGACACTGAAATCGATACAGCTTACCTGCGTGGCTATAAATGGGTTGAAGTTAAACCTCAGGTACATCAGGTATATCGTTCAGAAAATGAAAACGATTATCTGATTCTTCTTTCTGAAGGTCGTTTAGTGAACCTGGGTAATGCTACAGGCCATCCATCTCGTGTGATGGATGGTTCTTTCGCCAACCAGGTTTTAGGCCAGATGCACCTGTTTGCCGAGAAATTTGCTGATCTTTCAGAAGATCAAAAACAAGCAAAAATCCGTGTAGAACTGCTACCGAAGAAACTGGATGAAGAAGTTGCTGCCGCAATGGTTGCAGGTTTTGGTGGGGTACTGACACAACTGACCACTGAGCAGGCAGCTTACCTTGGTGTACCGGTAGAAGGTCCGTTCAAGTCTGACGCTTATAAATATTAAGATATCTTAAGGGCAGATGTTTAGGCATCCTGCCCTTTTCTTTGTCTGGCATATTTATAAATTAAACAAAGGATTTGAAAAATGACTAAACGTGTTCCGATTTCTTTTGAGTTTTTTCCGCCAAAAACTGATGCTGGCGCAGAAAAACTCAAACTGGTTCACCAGGATCTTCAATATTTGAACCCGGAATTCTTTTCGGTGACTTATGGTGCCGGAGGTTCCACCCGTGAACGCACCTTGGCTGCAATTGAAGAGTTTAATGGCAAGGGTACACCGGTAGCACCTCACCTTTCCTGTATCGGGGATGATAAGGCACGTATAGCAGAGCTGCTGGATCTGTATAAATCTCAAAACATTAAACGTATTGTTGCCCTGCGTGGTGATTTGCCATCCGGTCAGGTCGGTCTGGGCGAACTTCCATATGCACAGGATCTGGTACGTTTTATTCGTGAACATTCAGGTGATCACTTTCATATTGAAGTTGCAGCCTATCCGGAGATGCATCCTCAGGCAGAAAGCTTTGATGCTGATATTCGTCGCTTTATTGAAAAGGTTAATGCTGGCGCAAATGCGGGTATTACCCAGTTTTTCTTCAATCCGGATTCCTATTTTTATTTCTTGGATCGCCTTGCAAAGGAAGGGATTCATATTCCTATTGCACCAGGTATTATGCCCATCATTAACGCCAGCAACCTGATCCGCTTTGCTGACGGCACAGGTGCAGAAATTCCTCGCTGGATTCGTAAACAGCTCTCTGCTTATGGCGATGACAGTGTGGCAATTAAGGACTTTGGTCATGAAGTCGTGCTAAAGCTTTGCGAACGTCTGATTGCTGGTGGTGCACCAAGTCTGCATTTCTATTCAATGAACCAGACCGAACCCACCCGCCAGCTTGTACTTGACCTGGGTTTAGCCTGAGCTAAATTAATCATCTGCTTTTTTGAAGAGTAATACATTCATGCCACGTTTTTATATTGAAGCTGATTTAACTGTAGGAACAACAGTTGAGCTTACAGAAACAGTGTTTCATCATTGGGTGAAGGTATTACGTGCACAGATTGGTGACAGTGCCACCCTGTTCAATGGACGGGGTGGTGAATTTGAAGCGAATTTGACAGAAATCAGCAAGAAAACTGCATCTGTTGCAATCAGGTCGTCTAACCCGGCAGATCGTACTCCACCTTTTACAACAGTATTGGGTCAGGTCATGAGCAAAGGTGACCGAATGGATTATGTCATTCAGAAAGCCACAGAACTGGGTGTTACGACCATTCAGCTGTTAACATCAGAACGATGTGAAATGCGCTTAAAATACGATCGCGATCAAAAAAAGCTCGATCACTGGCAAGCTGTTGTAATTGCAGCCTGTGAGCAATGTGGCATGAACCGGATTCCAGAGATATTACCCCCTGTTCCACTCACAGACTGGCTACAGCAGAATTTACCAGCAACCCGGCTAGTGCTTGCTCCCAATAAGCGTCAGCAGAATGTTTTAACCGATGCTCAAACAGATCTGGCACTGTTAATCGGTCCGGAAGGCGGGTTGAGTGAAGCAGAAATAGACATGGCCAATCATGCTGGCTTTAAAAACTGGTGCATTGGAGAACGCATACTGCGTACTGAAACAGCGCCTGTAGTCGCTTTGTCTATCTTAAATCACCATTTCTCAACACACTAGACTTATACCAATATACGAAGTTAAATTAAGTCATTATTCATCACTTTTAACTCAAGCTTGTAAATACGTGATTAACTAATGACTAGTTTCAGTTATATTCGTATTTAAAAAAACCCGTAATCATTTTGATATAAGCTCTTATATCCTCTGGGCATTGTGAGCTTTTATTTTCAGCTCGCTTTTTTCTTAAAATATTTTAACTATAAAGCCAGACATTATGACTATAACTTGAGTGAATGGAAAAAGCCTGGTTTTACGCTGGGATAAGCGCTCAAGTAATGGTATATTCGATAAAATTTAGCCAAAACCGACCAGCATGCTGCTGGGCCAACACATGTAACAATCGAGATTCAAATGGACGATCAATCATTAAAACAGCAAGCTTTGTACTATCATGAATTCCCAACACCAGGAAAAATTAGCGTCACTCCAAGCAAACAGCTTGTCAACCAGCGTGATCTGGCTTTAGCCTATTCTCCAGGTGTTGCAGCTCCGTGTCTTGAGATTGAACGTGACCCTTCAGCTGCCGCAAAATATACGGCACGGGGCAATCTGGTTGCTGTGGTCAGTAATGGTACTGCTGTTTTAGGACTGGGGAATATTGGTCCATTAGCCTCTAAACCGGTAATGGAAGGCAAAGGTGTACTCTTTAAAAAATTTGCCGGTGTCGATGTATTTGATATTGAAATTGCTGAAAATGATCCCGACAAGATTGTTGATATTGTGGCAGCACTTGAGCCTACATTCGGCGGTATCAACCTTGAAGACATTAAAGCACCAGAATGTTTTTATATTGAGCGCAAACTCCGTGAGCGCATGAATATTCCGGTATTTCATGATGACCAGCATGGTACCAGTATTATTGTAGGTTCTGCCCTGCTAAATGCCTTGCAACTGATCAATAAAAAAATTGATGAGATCAAGATTGTAGCCTCAGGCGCCGGTGCTGCTGCGTTATCTTGTCTTGATCTGCTGTGTGCGCTGGGCGTAAACAAAGACAATATTATTGTTGCTGACTCTCGAGGCCTGCTAACCACCTCACGTGATGGGCTGGATGAGTCTAAAAAACGCTATGTACAGGACATTCCGCAAACCCAGCTCCATGAAGTCATGGCCGGTGCAGATATGTTCCTGGGGCTTTCTGCCGCAGGTATCCTGACCAAAGAAATGGTCAAGCAAATGGCAGAGAACCCGATTATTTTCGCACTTGCCAATCCGGACCCTGAAATTCTGCCTGAACATGCTCACGAGGTCCGTCCTGATGTCATTATGGCAACAGGCCGTTCAGACTATCCGAATCAGGTCAATAATGCCCTGTGCTTCCCGTATATCTTCCGTGGCGCACTTGATGTGGGTGCAACTACAATTAATGAAGAAATGAAAATTGCCTGTGTACATGCGATTGCACGTATGGCACATATTGAAGCAGATGCAGCGACATATGGCGAAAAATCAGCTTCATTTGGCCGTGAATATTTAATTCCGCGTCCACTGGATCAACGCCTAATTCTGGAAATTGCTCCTGCTATCGCTCAGGCAGCGATGGATTCTGGTGTAGCTACCCGCCCGATTGAAGATTTCTCAGCTTATCGTCAGCGCTTGTCCGAGTTTGTTTATAACTCGGCATTTATCATGAAGCCAATTTTTGCACAGGCGAAGACTGATCCGAAACGCATTGCTTATGCTGAGGGTGAAGACCTTCGTGTATTACGTGCTGTTCAGATTGCAGTAGATGAAGGTCTGGCTAAGCCGATTCTGGTTGGACGTACTGCGGTTATTGAAGCTAATATCAAAAAACTAGGATTGCGTCTTGAACAGGGCGTAAATATTGAAATCGTAGATCAGGAAAAGAATCCTGACTATGAAAAGTTTGCGGACGATTACTATCAGTTAATGCAGCGTAAAGGTGTAACACCCGAATATGCACAGCGTGAGGCACGTCGCCGCTCCACTTTGATTGCAGGCATGCTGGTACGTCATGGCAAAGCAGACGGTATGCTGTGCGGTACATATTCAAGCTATGACATTCACCTAGATTTTGTTAAAAATGTCATTGGGTTACGTGAAGGTCGTAGTACGTTCTTTACTTTAAATGCATTAATGCTTGAAGACCGCACCCTGTTTATTGCAGATACCTATGTCAATACTAATCCGACTGCCGAACAGCTCGCTGAAATGACAATTCTGGCAGCTGAAGAAGTACGCCGTTTTGGGATCGCGCCCCGCATTGCTCTGCTATCACATTCAAGCTTCGGTTCTGACCAGACGGATGCAAGTGCACAAAAAATGCGTCAGGTATATGAAATTCTGTCACGCATTGCACCAGAGCTAGAAGTTGAAGGCGAAATGCACGGTGATGCAGCACTTGATGAAAATATTCGTCATTTTGCATTCCCGAATTCACGCTTCAAAGGTTCTGCCAACTTGCTGATTATGCCAAATCTGGATGCAGCCAATATTTCGTTTAACCTGCTTAAATCTACTTCAGGCAATAACGTAACAATTGGCCCGATTCTGCTCGGTGCTGCTAAACCGGTGCATATTTTAACCCCAACCGCCACCACCCGTCGTCTGGTTAATATGACTGCACTGACTGTTGCTGAAATTCAGCAAGCTGAGGTATAAGCTTCAACTGAATAAAAGCTAAAGTTCTTTACTTGAGAAAACCTCTATTCTGTTGCATGATTGCTTGAAGAATAGAGGTTTTTTCATGCAAGTTTATTTAGTAGGCGGTGCTGTCCGGGACCATTTGCTTGGCCATCCCTATCAAGAAAAAGATTATGTTGTGGTAGGAGCAACGCCTGAGCAGCTTCTCGCTCAGGGTTTTATGCCAGTTGGTAAGGATTTTCCAGTATTTCTGCATCCTGATACTAAGGATGAATATGCTTTAGCGCGTACTGAGCGTAAATCCGGTCAGGGCTATCACGGTTTTGAATTCCATACGGATAGCAGCGTGACTCTGGAAGAAGATTTAATCCGTCGCGATTTAACGATTAATGCTATGGCCATGGATGAACAAGGTCAGGTATATGATCCATATCAAGGCCGGCAAGATCTCAAAAATAAAGTTTTACGCCATGTTTCCGATGCCTTTATTGAAGATCCGCTTCGTGTATTACGTGTTGCCCGTTTTGCTGCTCGCTATGCTCCTTACGGTTTTAAGATTGCTGAAGAGACCATGAGCCTCATGCAGCAACTGGTCAATACGGGCGAATTGGATACTTTGACCCCAGAGCGGGTCTGGAAAGAAACCTCTCGTGCCTTAATGGAACAGCGCGCTGATGTCTATTTTGAAGTTTTACGTGAATGTGGCGCCTTAAATATCCTGTTACCCGAACTGAATGCCCTGTTTGGAGTTCCTCAACGGCCAGAATATCATCCTGAAATTGACTGTGGTATTCATACGCTGATGTCCTTACAGCAGGCATGTCAGGCGAATTATTCACTTGATGTACGTTTTGCGGTACTGGTTCATGACCTTGGCAAAGCTCTTACGCCAACAGATATTCTACCCCGCCATATCATGCATGAAGAACGTGGTGTAAAACCCGTAACTGCTGTATGCGATCGTTTAAAAGTTCCTGCTACTACCAAGCAACTGGCTCTGGCAGTCTGCAAAGAACACTTAAAATGCCATCAGGCTTTAACTCTAAAACCTGGAACCTTATGGCGCCTGCTGCAACGTTTAGACGTTTTACGCCGTCCGGAACGGGTCGAAGCTTTTGTACAGGCATGTGAATGTGACTCTAGAGGCCGCTTAGGTCTAGAAAACCGTCCTTATCCGCAAGCCAGCTACATGTATCAAGTCATCGAGATTGTCCGTTCAATCAAGGCACAAGACTTACCTCCGGAAATACAAGGGCCGGATATTGGAGAAATGTTGATTCAGCGCCGAATTGAAGCTATTGCCACATTTAAGGCTGAGTTTCTTTCTTCTCCATCCTCTAACCAGTTGTAGTTTTAAAATAAATATAAAAAAAGCCTCCATATGGAGGCTTTTTATTGGAAGATTAACGGCGAGGTAATGGAATAAACTGGGAGTCCTGATTCTGAACTTCCCGCTCTCCTACATTTACGTTTAAGGTCTGCTGCTTGCCTTCGCGCTCCACCAGAAGCTGAATAGTGCTGTTCGGTGCTTGCAGAGCGACATAATTGATTAAATGCGATGTTGAGGTAATCTGCTCATTATTCACTTTTAAAATGCGGTCCCCTACCTTTACACCGGCTTTGGCAGCTGGGCCATTACCCAGTACTCCCGCAACCACGACACCTGGCTCACGTGGTGCCAGTACATCAGTTTGTGCAGGTGGAACCAGACTGATTCCTAGCCATCCTCTTACCACGCGGCCATCTTTCAAAATGGCATTTAACACCTGCTGACAGACTTTAGCCGGAATGGCAAAACCTATTCCAAGTGAGCCACCGGTCTGTGAGAAAATTGCCGTATTTACCCCAATCAGATTACCTGCAACATCGATTAATGCACCGCCTGAGTTACCCGGGTTAATTGCAGCATCTGTCTGGATAAAGTCTTCATAGGTATTTATTCCCAAATCAGAACGGCCAGTTGCAGAGATAATTCCCTGTGTTACCGTTTGCCCTACCCCAAACGGGTTACCAATTGCCAACACCACATCACCGACTTCATTACCACTGAGTTTAAAAGGTAAAACAGGTAATTTATCCAGTTCAATCTTGATAACGGCAAGGTCAGTATCAGGATCAGTACCAATAATTTTTGCTTCAGCACGGCGACCATCATTTAAAGCCACCACAATCTGTTCTGCTTGTGCCACTACATGGTTATTAGTCAGGATGTATCCATCAGGACGTACAATAACACCTGAGCCAAGACTGTTTTCATTCTGCTGGCTATTAAACTGGTCTGGTAGCTGGTCCCCAAAAAATTCACGAAATGCCGGATCATTTAATAAGGGATGATTCATCTGCCGAACTTTTTGCGTGGTAAAAATATTAACCACCGCAGGTGCAGCAACTTTTACTGCCGCATTATAAGAGACTACTCCTCCAGAACGGGAGGTATCAATTAAAGGTTCAACTTTTTCAGCAGGCATTTTTACGCCATCAGCAGCGACTGGCGCTTTGGGCTGATGGAATTTCTGCCAGCCAATAAAACTGATAATCACAATGACCAGCAGTACCCAAGGTAACCAGGCAAAGGTTCGGCGCACGTTATTATCCTCTAGATTCTTTTGATTTGTTAATGCGTAATAGATCTAGGTGATTGTAATACAAATACAAAATATACGCTTTAAAACACACTAAAGTTTTGTCTGGCTTTAGTTACAAGATAAAATATGTTTCTATATCCCATTGTCCAGTTTAATTATTAAGGTAAATCATGGCCAGGTTGACTGATATTCTTCAATGGTGTGATCAGACATTGAAAACTTCCGAATTTCGTGACTATGCGCCGAACGGTTTGCAAATTGAAGGCTCGCAGGAAGTAAATAAAATTTTGTGTGCAGTTACTGCATCACAAGAAGCTATTGATGCGGCGATTGCACAAAAAGCAGATCTGTTATTGGTTCATCATGGTTATTTCTGGAAAGGCGAACCCTATCCGATTACCGGTATGCGCGGCAAACGTATTAAAACTTTAATACAGAATAACATCTCTCTTGTCGCTTTTCATTTACCTTTAGATTCACACCCAACATTGGGTAATAATGCTGCCATTTCTGATTTACTTGGCCTTGAGCATCTTGAAGCACTTGATCCATCTGAACGGCATCCGGTGGGTAACATTGGTTATTTACCAGAAGCATTAAGTCCGGAAGCATTTAGAAATTATCTGGCAGAACGTTTAAACACCCAGGTACTTCATCTACCTGCGGAAAAGTTATCTGTGCAAAAAATAGGTTTTTGTACTGGAGCTGCTCAGGATTTCATTACTAAAGCAGCTGTTCAGGGTTGTGATGCTTATATTTCCGGTGAGGTTAGTGAGCGAACTTATTATGAGGCTCAGGAATTAGATGTGCATTACTATGCCTGTGGGCACCATGCGACTGAACGTTATGGTGTACAATGCTTAGGTCAAGCACTGGCTGAACAGTTTGCCCTCGAATATCATTATCATGAACTGAACAATCCGGTTTGAACCTTATGTTACGATTGGAATCGTTTACAAGTTTATAAATTCGGCCTTTATTATGTATTGTTATTTAAAAAGCGTGGCCTACCATGCAGATAATCAATTACAATAGAGGCACTTAATTGTATAACCCAGCAAATGCAAGGAATTAGAACATGACAACCATTACTTTACCTCCTCTTCCTTATGACTACGATGCGCTTGAGCCGCACATTAGTAAAGAAACTTTAGAATTCCACCATGACAAACATCACAACACTTATGTGGTGAATCTGGTTAAAGCAATCGAAGGTACTGACCTCGAAGGTAAAGAGCTGGACGACATCATCAAAGCAACTGCGGGTGATGCATCTAAAGCAGGTATTTTTAACAATGCAGCCCAAGTATGGAATCATACATTCTACTGGAACTGTATGACTAAAAATGGTGGCGGTAAAGCTACTGGTCCTGTTGCCGAGAAAATTGATGCAGCTTTCGGTTCTTATGAAAAATTTGCTGAAGAATTCGCAACTGCGGCTACTACACAATTTGGTTCAGGTTGGGCTTGGTTAGTGGCTGATGAAGTAAATGGCAACCTGTCAATCATGAAAACTTCAAATGCAGATACGCCATTGGCTCATGGTAAAGTAGCGATTCTGACCATTGATGTATGGGAGCATGCATATTATATCGACTACCGCAATGCGCGCCCTAAGTATATCTCTACTTTCCTGGAAAGCCTGGTAAACTGGGAATATGTAAATGCAAAACTTGCAGGCCAGCCTGCTGGAGTTGAGAAATAATCTTTCTCTTGCCTTAAAAAGTCACCCTGCGGGGTGATTTTTTATTACATTATTTTATAAATGAATATTTATAGATCAATCAGTTTATTCTTATAAATTATTTAATTGACGCCTATATAATTGATCCGTAGAATGGCCCACAGATTCTCCCATAGCTCAGTCGGTAGAGCGACGGACTGTTAATCCGCAGGTCCCTGGTTCGAGCCCAGGTGGGAGAGCCAAGATTCTAAAAAGCCCGCTTATTTAAGTGGGCTTTTTTCTTATAGAAAGATCTTACTGTGTCAGAATTTATTCATAATTCATTTCTAATTATTGGTATCTTGGCAAGTCTTGGACTCCTATATTTAAGTCTTCAGCAGTACCTTACTTCTAAAAAGCAGTTTTCGGCTAAACCGGTCATTACTGCCTTTGAGAAGCGCATGTTTATTCGCCTTAAAGAGGCTCTCCCACAGCAGCATATACTGGCTCAAGTGGCATTTAGTGCACTCATTACGAGCGATGACTATAAAATCCGTCAGAAATTTAATCGCAAAGTTACAGATTTTGTCATTCTAAACACTCAGTTTGAAGTGATTGCCATAATTGAACTTGATGACCCTACACATCTTTATAAAGAAGAAGAAGACCGACAACGGGATGCGATGCTCAAAGAAGCGGACTACAGGATTATACGATATACAGAAATTCCAACTATTCGACAGCTTCAAAAAGATATACTTTAAGCTTTTGAGAATATATTTAATAACTCTGCCTGAAATTTCATTCTTTCTTTAATTTTTCTGCTTCTTCACGTGCCTTGATTTTTGCCAGTTGTTCAGCTTGTTGCTGTCGGTACTTTTCCTGATTCTTGGCATCACTGTTTACTGCAATATAAGCCATACTGACCAGAAAAATTGGAATCAATAAACCCAGTCCCATCAATACCCATAATTTAGCTTTCGATTGCACCGTTTCTTTAGTCATAGAAATATCAAAGATAAATAATTTAAAACTGACCCAATATAACAAAAAAAGGGCCTTCTTTAAGACCCTTTTAATTTGAATATTTTAAATATAAAAAATTATTGGGCTACTCCAGTACATTCAACATTTTTACTTGCATCTATTATTGATGGATCAAGCACTATATTGGTTCTAGCTGGCATCTTAGATTGTACAAATTGATAAATTTCAGCATTTCTACATACAATCGCCTGAGTATGAGCGGCTCCGTTAACAGGGACAAATGTCACATCAGTTCCCATTTTTTTAAGTCCCTCTTGTAAGGTATTAGTAACAGGATATGGTACAGCCATATCAGCAGTTCCCTGAACAATCATGACAGGTGAATTAATTTTTTTGGTAGCAGGCTGATTATCAGCCAAAAATTTCTTCACTGTTGGATTCTCTTGAAAATTACCAGCGAGACCAGGATAGTCCATAACTGTTTTACCAGCATTAGTCGCAAGAAAATCACGAATATCATCTGCGAATTTGTTATGCAAATCAGTTAAACACACTCCATTTTCGCCCGTAGTGCCTTCTGCAAACTCGGCTATACTTTGAGAACGTTGCTGGAAGATTTCACGATAATTAAATCTAGGTTCATAAGCAGTAATACCCACTGTGGTATATGCAGCATATGCAAGTAACTCGGCATATACTTCTACAGCTGTGCCAACAGGCGCAGTACCCGCCTGTTCTCTCCCAAGAATATCTTGAATTGCCTGTGGTGCAACTACAGAAATAATATAGCCAAGGCTAGAAGCTGGTGCTGCTGCAACCGCTCCTTTATAGTTACTGTCATTATTAGCAAACTCAGCTGTTCCTAATGAGGCATGCCCACCTTGAGATTGCCCAATCGACATCCATGAACTATTCAACTGACTGCCGTACTGATCTTTAGCAGCTTTTACTGCTGCAATTGCAGATTTAGCTTCACTTCCCAAATTAAGGTATGGATGGATTCCTCGAGTACCTAAACCTTCGTAGTCCGGAGCAATCACCACATAACCAGCTGCCAATAATGTATCAGCTAAAATTTTGAAGCGTGGATTAATAGTATTATTGCTTGGTGCACAGCTATCCCCTACGCCTACAGTACCGTGTTCCCAAACCACTACTCGATAACCATCCTTAGGTTGAGTAACTTTAGGGAACATCACTAGCGCAGTGGCTTCCGCTGTTTTTCCTTGTACATTGACCATATTATAGGACATGATTTTTATAGATGAAGCGCCACTCAAGCTATCTTTAGAATAAGACTTTTCAGAAATAAATGTCTGATCCGGATTTACCCCTCTATAATCGTCATTCTCATCATTACAGGCTGTAAGAAATAAAGCCGAAACTAAACTTGTTATAGTTAAAGCAATTCTTGAACGTCTCATAAAATATCCTTTTTATCAATTATTTATTCTGCATAAATTTATGCACAAATATTAAGACACAAAAAAAGTGTCCTGCATAGAACACTTTTCAACCTGAGTACTGTTTTTACGATATAAAATTTAACAATATTCCCAGAAAAATTATGAATCCAACCCAACGATTATGACGGAATGCCCAAAAACATATTTGGGGATTGCGGTCCTTGGTTTTAATTGTTTGATATATAAAATCGAATGCAACCACAACTAAAGCAATCATCGCCCATGGGAATAAAATATTTTCTAAATACAGTGCTGTACCAATTAGAATAAGGCTGCATAACTGTAAAAGTACGATAATTTGAATGTCATAACGACCAAAAAGGATGGCTGTAGATTTTACACCAATCTTTAAATCATATTCACGGTCAGTAATGGCATACTGCGTATCATAGGCAACAGTCCAGCACAGATTTCCAAAATAAAGCAGCCAGCAGATTAAATCTGGTGTCTGGCCCACTGCGGTATAGGCCATGGGAATAGACCAAGAAAAAGCTGCACCTAAAAAGACTTGTGGCAAATGAGTATAGCGCTTCATGAAAGGATATATGAATGCAAGCAATAAAGCGCCAAATGACCAGTAAAAAGTTTGAACAGGGAGGAAAAATAACAGACACGCGCTGGCAGCAACCAGAACCAGAAATACTAAAACCGCTTCTTTAGCACTAATTATACCAGTTGCCAAAGGCCGGGATTTGGTACGCTCTACATGTGCATCGACCTTCCGGTCAGCAAAGTCATTAATAGCACAACCGGCAGCACGCATAAAAATTACGCCTAAAGTCATAATAAAGAGAATTTTTAGGTCCGGTATACCTTTTGAAGCTATCCAGAGTGCCCACATGGTTGGCCAGAAAACCAGTTCGGTACCAATCGGTTTATCAAAACGGCATAAATAGTAATAAGCTTCCAGGCGCTCACGCCAAGTAATCTGATGCACAGTTGCCATGACTGTCCTTAACGAGGTTATTGCTGAATAAAGTACTCAAAAGCTGGCAGGAATGTCTCCTGCACAATAAATTTGCAGCCATGCCAAGTATAGCAGCTCTGGCGGGTCCACCCCTCTTCCAGATAAACTACACGCCGCTCACAGGCAGGCCGGGTACGCTGAAATAAAAAATGTCCAATTGGCTTTTGACCAATGTGTTGAAATAAACGTGCCCGCCCTTGCAGGCTCAGTATCGGAAAGATACTTTTCGCCTTGACCCAAGGCTGTGTCTCACAGCCATATAAATAAGTATCACGTACCCAGGAAGTATGCTGAGCTGGCATTTTCATCCACTGGCTGTCAGCGAAGTTAGGGCGTTGAAAATATTCATTAAGCGTCTCGACCCTAAACTGTCCACCAGCCAGATCGGTTAATTGTCGGGTTAAGGAACCTGATGCATATAACCACGTTTTTAATACTGCAGGAATCTGCTCAGCATGCTTGTTTTTATATTTTGAACTCACAACTTTCCCAACTTCATAATTAACCATTATCTGTTTTAGCAATGACTACATATGTCCCGCTCGGTAATTTCTTTAAGATCAAGCCCTCGGTAGTGAGATAAAAACTTTTTGGATAATCATAGTCCAGAGCGAATTCAGGATGTCGCAGTGCAACAAATTCTGCCTGTTTATAACCTTCAGGTGTACGTCCTATTTCTATATAAGTCACTTCAGAAAAATTCAGTTTAAAACCTTTATTGTGATCCTGAGGATCAATCCATGGAAAAAATCCAGTATTTTTTTTGCGTGGTGCCATAACATCATATCGTTTATCAATTACAGCATCATACAAAAAAACCCGCACAAAGGCGGGTCTTTTTACAGTGAAATTCAGAATAGATTTACAGGCTGTAGTACATATCAAACTCAACTGGGTGAGTAGTCGTATTAAGACGACGCACATCTTCAGTTTTAAGTTCGATATATGCATCTAACATATCTTTAGTAAACACGCCACCTTTTAGCAGGAATTCGTGATCTTCTTTTAGTGCTTCAAGAGCCATATCGAGGCTATGGGCAACTGTAGGAATTTTTGCTTCTTCTTCAGGAGGAAGATCATACAGGTTCTTGTCAGCCGCTTCACCCGGATGGATTTTATTCTGAATACCATCAAGGCCTGCCATCAACAATGCTGCAAAACCCAAGTACGGGTTCATCATTGGATCTGGGAAACGTGCTTCAATACGCTTGCCTTTAGGGCTAGACACGTAAGGAATACGGATAGAAGCAGAGCGGTTACGTGCTGAGTAAGCCAGCATAATTGGTGCTTCAAAGTGAGGCACTAAACGCTTGTACGAGTTTGTAGAAGGGTTAGTGATTGCATTCAGTGCACGAGCATGCTTGATCACACCACCGATGAAATACAATGCCATTTCTGAAAGGCCTGCATATTCATCACCAGCGAACAGGTTTTTGCCATCTTTGGAGATCGACATATGCACATGCATACCTGAACCGTTGTCACCTACCATTGGTTTAGGCATGAAAGTAGCAGTTTTTGCATACTGATGTGCAACATTCCAAACTGCATATTTGAACTGTTGAACTTCATCTGCTTTGCGCACCATGGTATTGAAGCTCACACCAATTTCTAACTGGCATGATGCAACTTCATGGTGATGTACTTCTACACGGCCTGGTCCCATGATATCTTCAATTTTTGCACACATATCTGCACGCATATCCTGTGAAGAATCTACTGGCGGAACTGGGAAGTAACCACCTTTTACACGTGGACGATGGCCAGAGTTACCTGCTTCATAATCCTTACCTGTAGACCAGGCAGCTTCTTCAGCGATCAATGTATGGCGTGCACCAGACATATCGATGTCCCATTTTACTTCGTCAAATACGAAGAATTCTGGTTCAGGGCCAAAGAATGCAGTATCGCCGATACCGGTAGATTTTAAATATTCTTCTGCGCGACGAGCAATGGAGCGTGGATCACGTTCATAGCCTTGTCCAGTTGATGGTTCAATCACATCACAAGTTACTACAACTGTTGGCTCTGCAAAGAACGGGTCGATAAAGCCAGTTTCTGCATCTGGACGTAAAATCATGTCTGATGCTTCAATCCCTTTCCAGCCAGCGATTGAAGAACCATCAAACATTTTGCCATCTTCAAATGTATCTTCATCAATACTGTCTGCCGGGTAAGTAACATGCTGTTCCTTGCCTTTGGTATCAGTAAAGCGAAAATCGACCCATTTTGCGCCACTTTCTTCTATGAGTTGAAGGACCTTGTTCGCCATGCTCATTTTGCTCCGATGAAATTTTGTTGCACTTATCGAGTGCATGTTAGTAGTTGCTCAATATAAAGCAATTCCCATACCAACTTTAGAATACTAAGCTAATGCTTTGAATTTCTTAATAGTGTGAAGATTAAAAAAACCTTAGCTATGCGGGTATTATACTGTGTGCAGATTGAATTGCACTATCATCAATCATTCTTAAATTACTTTATTCATAATAATAGAATTATTGAACCAAAATAGTGCATTTTTTTAGAAGTTAAGACTGTGTTTAGTTATTTTTGTATGATTTTATTTTTAAGGAGCTCTAATAGATATTCTAAATTTAATAAATTATTTATTTTTTAATTTCTAGCGGGAAGTTAGCTCAAAAGTTTTGATGATAGCCATAGCCAGCTTTCAACAGTTACTGTTTATTTTTAATTCATAGTAGCTGTAGCTTAGTTACTCACTATTTTATATTCCTCCTATGCATGATTTTTTTAAGTCTTAGGCCATCCTTAATTGTTGATTTAAGAGAATTTACCAGATTTTTTAATATTAAGTATAAGCCTCAACACTATAATAGAAATAGTTCAGCAGCAATTCATGATTTTTTGCTATGATATTGTTCGCTCTAATTTTTCTTTTGTATTTATTTCTAAATCTGGGTTTCCTGTTTTTAGTTAAATATTTTCTTAGAGTTCATCCGAATTAAAGACACGTAGGTGTATACATTTCAAAAGGTTAAAAGCTCATGCTTCTAATGATCGACAATTACGACAGCTTTACTTATAACATCGTCCAATATTTTGGCGAGTTAAATCAAGAAGTTAAAGTCGTTCGCAATGATAGTGTCACATTAGATGATATTGAGCGATGGCAACCCAAGTATCTTGTGATCGGTCCTGGTCCCTGTTCTCCAACAGAAGCTGGTATTTCTATTCCAGCCATCCAGCATTTTGCCGGTAAAATTCCCTTACTCGGTGTGTGTTTGGGGCATCAAAGTATTGGACAGGCATTTGGTGGAAAGATTATACGAGCAAAAACTGTCATGCATGGCCGTCTATCTGACATGTATCACAATGATACTGGAATTTTCAGTCATTTACCTTCACCCTTTTCAGCAACTCGTTATCACTCTCTGGTGATTGATCAAGCGAGTTTACCAGACTGCCTGGAAGTGAATTGCTGGACGAAGGAAGCAGATGGCTCGATGGAAGAGATCATGGGTGTAAAACATAAGACATTACCAGTAGAAGGTGTGCAGTTTCATCCTGAATCAATCTTGAGTCAGCATGGCCATAAAATTTTCCAGAACTTTTTAGAAATTTACGCTTAAGTGATTTATATGAACATTCAACAAGCTCTTAATCATATTACAAAAAATATTCATCTGACTCAGCCGCAAATGGAAGAAGTCATGCGTAGCATTATGCAAGGTAGTACAACAGAGGCCCAAATTGGTGCACTGATGATGGGCTTGCGCATGAAAGGTGAAAGTATTGATGAAATTACTGCTGCCGCACGAGTTATGCGTGAGTTTGCTATTAAGATTGATGTAAGTGATATCCCTTATCTGGTTGATATTGTGGGTACAGGTGGAGATGGTCAGAATCTGTTTAATGTATCTACAGCATCTGCATTTGTTATTGCAGCAGCGGGCGCTACAATCGCCAAGCATGGCAACCGCGGTGTATCAAGTAAGTCTGGTTCTTCTGACCTGCTTGAAAAAGCAGAGATCAATCTTGATCTGAATATGCAGCAAACTGAGCGCTGTATCCGTGAAATGGGAATAGGTTTCCTGTTTGCACCTAACCATCATAAAGCTATGAAATATGCAGTAGGCCCACGTAAAGAACTGGGTATTCGCAGTATTTTCAACTTGCTTGGCCCGCTTACGAATCCGGCCGGTGTCAAACGTTTTGTAATTGGGGTATTTTCTGATGAACTTTGTAGCCCAATTGCAGAAGTAATGAACCAATTAGGTGCCGAGCATGTCATGGTGATACATTCCAAAGATGGCCTGGATGAAATCAGTCTTGCAGCACCAACTACAGTCGCTGAACTGAAGAATGGTGAAGTTACCGAATGGATACTGAATCCTGAAGATGTGGGGATAGAATCTCAGACATTGACTGGTCTTGTGGTAAACAGTTCTGATGAAAGTCTAGCGTTAATTAAAAACGCATTAGGCAAAAAGAAAACACCGGTAGGTGAAAAAGCTGCCCAGATGATTGCTCTAAATGCAGGTGCGGGACTGTATGTTTCCGGGTTGAGCCAAAGTTATAAACAGGGTGTCGCTTTAGCACATGACATTATTTATGGTGGTCAGGCACTTGAAAAAATGAGCGTATTATCAGAATTTACTAAAACCTTGAAACAGTACGAAGTATAACGGTCAGGAATAAATAGTCATGGTAGATATTGCAAACACAATTCTTGGTAAAATTGTTAACCGTAAAACTGAAGAACTGGCTGCGCGTTTAAAACGGCGCAGTTTAAAAGATATAGAAGAACTGGTACAGGCCGCGACACCTGTGCGTAGTTTTGTGCAGGCACTGTCATGCAAGTATCCTGGTGTAATTGCAGAGATCAAGAAAGCTTCTCCATCTAAAGGAATCATTCGTGAAAATTTTAATCCTGCAGAAATCGCTCGGCAATATGAACAAGCAGGTGCAGCCTGCCTTTCAGTACTAACTGATGTCGACTTTTTCCAGGGTGCTGATGAAAATATCCAGATTGCACGCACGCACTGTGGCCTGCCCGCATTACGTAAAGACTTTCTGATTGATCCCTACAATGTTATTGAAGCTCGTGCTCTTCATGCTGACTGTATTTTACTGATTGTTGCTTCATTATCTGACCAGCAACTTGAAGAAATGTCTCAAACCGCTTTTGAACAGGGAATGGATGTACTGGTAGAAGTACATGATGAATATGAACTGGAACGTGCTTTACAGCTTTCAAACCGTTGTTTGCTTGGCGTAAATAACCGTAACTTGAAAACCTTTGAGGTTGACCTCAATACATCATTACGTTTAAAGAAACTACTCGACCCTTCTCGACTTTTAGTCACAGAAAGCGGTATTGCCAGTCCGGATGATGTACGGCTAATGCAGGAACATGATATTCATGCATTTCTGGTTGGGGAGAGTTTTATGAAGCAGCCATATCCTGATCAGGCTTTCACAGCCCTGTTCGGTCAGCCACAGAGAGTTGAAACCTTATCTTATGAGTAAAAAAGACTCTACACTTTCTAAAGACCAGCAAAACCTGCTGAAACAGTTTAGAAAGCAGATTTCTATTCCTCAGTCTTCACCTGAAGCGAAGCAGACTGAAGTTCAATCAGCCCGGGATGACAAAGACTCTGGTGAAGACTTGGATCTGTTTAAAAAAGCCTTGCAGGGTGTACAACCTCTGCAGGGTAGTAATATTGCTCAGGTGGAAAAAACACGAAAGTTTAAACCCAATGCCCAGATCTTGGCTAAACGTGCAGCTGCTGAGGGGCCGCGTGAAGTTGAGCTGGCTGAACTCTCAGATACCCAAGCTGTATTAAATCCGGTTGGAAGCCAGTCTAAACTGAGCTATCGTATCGCGACCTTGCAACATAAGGTATTTGAAGACTTAAAAGCGGGAAATTTACGCTGGTTTGAAGCGGTCGACCTCCATGGCTGCACGGTAGAAGAAGCACGTGAAGCAGTTTTGCAAATTATTCAGATGGCAAAAGATGAAAATCAGAATGTCATCAAAATAGTGCATGGTAAAGGTCCAGAAGCTGTGCTTAAAACCTATGTAAATGGCTGGTTGCGTCAGCACCGTGATGTACTGGCCTTTGTCAGTGCACCTGAAAATCAGGGCGGTACAGGCGCAGTGTTGGTACTACTTAAGCGTGCTGAAAAAAATCTGAAATTTAAACAGTAATTGGCATGCTTATTAACTCTCAGACTTTTGATAGTTTTCTGTTACAATGTCGCCCTTGTTCAACCAGTGTAAGTGAACACGCCTTATGTCTATGCAGCAATCCTACGCAAATATCCTAACCGCCGTTGGTGAAGACCTGAATCGTCCCGGTCTTAAAGATACGCCGATGCGTGCTGCCAAAGCGTTCTCATACCTCACGTCAGGTTATAGCAAGACACTGGAAGAAGTGACCAATAATGCGGTTTTCCCTTCGGATAACCGTGAAATGGTACTGGTTAAAAATATCGAATTTTATTCACTCTGTGAGCACCATCTTCTGCCATTTTATGGCCGTGTACATATTGCTTATTTGCCAGAAGGTAACGTTTTGGGTCTGTCCAAATTCGCCCGCATTACTGAAATGTTTGCCCGTCGTTTACAGATTCAGGAAAATTTGACCCAACAAATTGCTGAAGCAGTAGCAGAAGTGACTCAAGCACGAGGTGTTGCGGTCATGATTGACTCTGCACATATGTGTATGATGATGCGTGGCGTAGGTAAACAGGAATCTACTACACGCACAGTTTCTTTTATAGGTGACTTTAAAACAGATAAAGAAGCTCGCCGTGAATTCTTGAGTGCTGTGCCTGAAAGTTACTAAGCTTAAAATTAAAAAGCCTTGCAAACGCAGGGCTTTTTTTATCTCTTGCTGTATAGGTAATGCCGTTATTTATCCCATATATACATTGTTTCGACCATTGTTTTTAGCCGCATATAAAGCCGAATCTGCGGCATCTAAAAAGCGTTGGTAATCAGGATGCCCATCATATAATACGGCGCCTACACTGACTGTAAAATTAAAGCTGACACCCATAGTAGACCGTATAACGGTTTCTTCAATCCGCATACGGATATTTTCAGCAACGCTTTGAGCCCGGCTCAGGTCGCTATCGACCAATAACAGCAAAAACTCCTCACCCCCTATACGAAAAGCATAATCACTGCCTTTGGTACATTCGAGTAAAACTTCAGCCAGAAACTGTAAGGCCAGATCCCCTGCTGCATGACCAAACTTGTCATTAATTCCTTTAAAATGGTCAGCATCAATTGCCAGTAAAGTTAAGGGTGAACCATTTTTACGGGAAAAATTAATTTCCCGGTTAATAATCGTATTTAAATAACGACGATTAAGTAGCTGGGTTAAAGAATCATTACCCGAGCCGATATACTCGGAAACCTGAAATAACTGATCAACCAGATGCTGTATTTCACGATTTTTTTCACGAATCCGCTGTATTAGGGCAATCGCATTGGCTTTATCCTGGCTCTCAAGTACCGCCAGATTAAGTTTATCTACCTCATATATGCGATCAATAATAATCTGTACCTGGTCTGTGCCAGAAAAAGCATAGGCTGCTTTATGAATAAACCAGAGACCAAATTCTGATTTGGACAATAGCAGATGATTAAAGCTAGCACTGTCTGAAAATACTTTAAACATCAGCTCATTTTCCCAGTCTAACAAGGAACTGCGCTGTTTATCCTTTTGAATCGATACATCCTGCATCGCAGAAAATAAACGGTAGGTATGTTTAATATCATTATTAATTTCAATATTTGCTTCGTAGGAACGGCACATAATTTCAGAGGCAAAACCAATGCTCTGTACAATATAGTTGGTTACAGCATAAATATTTTGCTGGGTTCTAGAAGCTTGCAAAGAAAAGACTTTTTTTTCAATTTCACGTATTCCGCGCATGATTAGCCAAGATGGAATACCGATACGCGCATGCACATTGCCAATCACCAGTTGACGTTGTACAACTTCTTCATAATTTTGTTTAAACGGCATATTAAAACAATCGAGTAACCACTGATTTAATGTAGTTTTCAGGCGGCTTTGTACAATCTCATCAGATAAAAAATAGGATGCCTCTTTCTCCTGCATCATATTTTTATAAAACTCATCGACCAGTAAAAACGAGTTATCTTGGATAAATTGGGCAGTATAGTTTAAATCAGTTGCAGAATATTGCCCGCATATATCCTTCCATTGCTCGGCAAGCATGGTAATACATTGTTCATTCATACAATTGATTCCAGAGGGCCTAAATTATCCTTTAACAGGCCCACCAATATAACAAATTATCGTATGATGCGCTTCAGGGTATTTTAGATGTAGTCTACTAAAACCTGTCTTTTTAATTGGATTTAGAAATATCTGATATATCCTAAACTGGTCTTAGTCCAGTTTTTATGGTGCTGCTGTTGATATTCCCAACCCAAACGCAGAGCATTTTGTGGAGTAAAGGCATATTGCAACTGGGTGTTGAGTTTTAACTGCCATTGGTGCGCATCCTCCCAGTAGGGTAAGGCTACCTGTACCAAGCTGTTCACTTGTTCTGTCCAGATATTCTGACATCCTAACGTTGGTCCGGCGCCAATGCGCCATCCTTTATCTAGAGCCTTCCCAGCTTGTAAATGTGTCTGAGCTTGTACATAACATAAATGTTCACGGGCCTGATCAGCATAGCTATATCCACCTTGAACATTAAAGTTTAATACACCGTGTTGACGGTCTTCACTAAACTGTCCATCTTGTTCCACACTTTCTTGTTGCCAACCAAAATTGAATCCCCATGATAACGGCGTTTTAAAAGGGGTAATCGGGTTATATGAGTTTACTGATAAAAAATCAAAATGCTCCAATTTTAACTGGTCATTCCGATACTGTATTGAACCATCCCAGAAATTTAACTGCGTGCCGGTGCGAAATCCGCCCTGTGGATCAATAAGATCATGATAAGCCTGACGGTGACCAAGTTCTATAAAAGACTGGCCCTGCACCTCACCGGTTTTAATTGAAATATTACGTGCTTTATGACTCTGAGTAGGATCAATTTTCGGTCGTTCAGGTTCCTGACGCTGTTTATCCAGATTGATCTGGCTTCTTAGGCCCAACAGCTGACGAAAACGTGGCTGGGCAAAACTTTCATCAACCTTGCGTCTTAAAAATTGTAGATAGAGATCATCATAAGCCATTTCCAGGATTTTAGCCTGATCATTCGCTGGATAGTCCTTTACAAGATCAGGCATTTCTTCAGTTCCGGAAAAAGCAACCTGATGAGCAGTTTTAGCTAGGGTTTTACCATGTTGCCGTGCTTGTGCCAATAATTGGGTTTCTAAAGCCGGACGATATATTTTATTTTTAACAAGCCCCTGCTCATCCATTGCTTTCAAGGTTTCTACCGGTATCGCAGCATAACCGAACTGTTCCTGTAAATTAGCTTCTGGACGTACCAGATCAATTAAGCCTAATAAACGGTAAGCACAGTTGTCACTAACAAAATAATAGGGGAATGTCACTTTCTGCATTTCCCAGATATGTTCAACCATAAACCGGGTTTCTTCTGGATTTAAATCCAGTTCATATTCCCATAGATCACGGCTTTCAAAATCTCCATACTCTTTTACCTTACGGTAATACGGCATGAGGGAATATTCGCCAGGATACCGGCCAGTTAAGCCTTTCCAGGCAAAAGACCAGTTATCTGTACCGTTTACTGTAGCTGCATAGTTGACTGCATAAGAGACCAGATTTAACTGTTTCTGGTCTTTAGGGTCCAACCGCAATAGAGTGTGCCCAAACATGGAGCTTGGGTTGCCCATAAAGTCTGTAGCATAAATAAGGGTAGCCTTATAAGGCTTAACCTGCCCGATCCAGCTTTCAAATTCAGGACAGCTGGCTTGAGGCAACTGGTGTTCGGAAATTTGTAGTTGCTGCATTAACCAGCGGCTACGGGCGGGAAATTTGCATCGGACAGATTGATTCGGTTCAGCGACCTGAAACAGGGCCTGAATATCCTGCTGCATTTCCTGTTGCAGATTTTTCTGTCCATCTGGCGCAAGAAAATATCCTTTATAGCTCACCTCACTATGGCCGGCAGTATTGGCATACATTAAGCGCTGCCAAGTGATATCTTGGGCCAGCTTTTTCTGTTGAGCAAGATTTAAATAGTAGGATACATCTGGTGTCGTATCTGCTGCATGGCTCAGGCCAGCTACCGTCAGGGCAAGGATCAAAAAAACAAGTTTCATGCAGTAATCTTTTTCTCTTTATATAAGAAAAACCCTGTCTTTAAGACAGGGTTTTTTGAATATCTAATTAGACATAAGCTTTAAGAACTTCATCTTTTGCCATTACGGTTTGAAGGGAAGCCAGTACCTGTAAAGTATTCTGGTTATCAGCCGAATAAATTTCAGAGAAATTCTGTTTAGATACCGCAAAGAAACGTGCTTTATCTTCCTGTTTAATATTCATTAGTTCAGCCAGCACATTCAGGCTTTCACCTTGGCCTACAGACATATCACGAGCTAGCGTCTCGGCATTTTCATTAGTAAAAGTCACGACCTGAGCAGTTACTGTACCGCCTTGGCTACAACCTAATGTACCGAAAGTAATCCCGAGCCATTGGTTGGTAAAAATCACGTTTGTGGTACCAGCGAACAGTTTAGGAATAATCCCACTCTGACCTTGCCAAACCTGACTACCTACACCACAACCAACATCATTGTCAGCCATTGCTACACTTGAACCTGCCGCTAATACAGCAGCCAACATCAGTTTTTTTAACATACTTATTCTCCAGTTATTCTCATGCAGTGTTGTTATCGCTATACATGTGTAAATTTTATTACACAGTAGTGAGATTATCCGGAAGTGAAGCGCTTCGCAATTAAAAAAATGCACTGTTAAACAGAAAGATAACAATTCATTTATCTGCTGTTTTTTTTAATTGCCATCGGCCTTGACCATCTCTGTTGCCCAGTATTTTTAATCCCAGTACCAAACTCAACAGTAGCAGTAAATACCAAGAACCCAGCTTGCCCCACCCTACCATATGCCATGCATCGACTTGGCTCGGATATAACCAGATTTTATAAAATGTACTGATATTTTCGGCAATCCAGATAATAAAAGCCAAAATCAGAAGAACTGGCAACATCGGTAGTTCAAAACGGCTATAGCTCAACTGGAAATACACCCGGGTTTTCCAGAATAAGGCTATACTCCAGAAAAACAGAAGATAACGAATATCTGGAATGAAAAACTTGCTCATAAAATTAATATAAGACAAGAGAGCTAAAACCAGCATAGGTAAAAAGCCTGGCAGATGTGTAAAGACGACTTGATATAATCGTAACGATCTTGCAAAGAAGCTACCTACGGCAGAATACATAAACCCGGCAAACAGTGGAACAGTCAATATTTTAAAAACAGCTGGCTGTGGATACTGCCAAGAAGCAATCGCAGGATGGGTAAGAAAAATTTCCATCAGCATTGCCATGACATGAAACAAGGCTATTACTTTAGCTTCTGCCCAAGATTCAAGCTTTAAATACAGCAGACAAAATTGAATGATCAGGGCATATAACAGCAGATAGTCATACCGGAACAAACCATAGAAAGCCTCACTTCCCATATTTGCCGTCAACATAAAAGCCAATAGCAATAAAATTCCAAATAAGGCAGCCGAAGCTGCCTTATAAAGAAATTCAAGTATGTTTTTAAGAAGCAGAATCATCCGTACATATTATCCCAGATATTTAGCACTGTACTCGTGTACAGTATCAATAAATACTTTCGGATGTGCTGGGTCTACCCACTGGGTAATTCCATGTCCAAGATTTGCAATATAACCCGTTTTTTCACCATTCAGATAGGCATCATCCAGCATAGCTTTGGTGGCTTTCTCAATTGTAGTTGCTGAACCGTATAGCGTCGCCGGATCAAGATTTCCCTGTAGCGCAGCCCGGCCATTTACAGTCTGACGTGCTACATGAAGTGGCGTGGTCCAGTCCAGTCCAAATGCATCTGCGCCAGTTGCAACCATCTGTTCAAGCCATTGTCCGCCGCCTTTGGTAAACAAGATCACCGGAATACGTCGGCCATCTTTTTCACGTTGCAAGCCAGTGATAATCTTCTGCATATAATTTAGCGAAAATTCAAGATATTCACGATGTGCTAAAGCCCCGCCCCAGCTATCAAAAATTTGAACCGCCTGTGCCCCAGCGTCGATCTGGGCATTTAGATATTCAGTGACTGCTACTGCCAGACGATCCAGCAAAGCATGTAATACCTCTGGCTGCGCATACATCATCTGTTTGGTAAAACGAAAATCCTTACTTGAGCCGCCCTCTACCATATAAGTTGCTAACGTCCATGGGCTTCCCGAAAAACCGATTAAAGGCACTTGGCCGCCTAGAGCAGAACGGATAGCACTGACTGCGTTCATGACATAGTCTAAATCCGATTTGGCATTAAATGCGGGCAGATTTGCCACATCCTGTTCTGTACGTACTGTCTTTTTAAATTTTGGCCCTTCACCTGCCTCAAAATACAGCCCTAGTCCCAAAGCATCAGGAACAGTTAAAATATCGGAAAATAAAATCGCTGCGTCAAGTTCATAACGGCGCAAAGGCTGTAGGGTTACCTCACAGGCAAACTCGGTATTTTTACATAAAGACAGAAAATCGCCAGCCTTGGCCCGGGTCTCACGATATTCAGGTAAATAGCGACCTGCCTGACGCATCATCCATACTGGCGTAGAATCTACAGGCTCACGTAACAGGGCACGGAGAAAACGATCATTTTTCAGGGTCGTCATTTACTTTCCTAACATGGTCTTGGTCTTGTTGCCATCATAGCAAAAAGGCCGCATTTTGAATAACTTCTTGCCATGTTTATACACTTTCATAAAATCACTTAAAAACAGTTTTAAAAGTATGAATTACACAAAACAAATACTGCATCTCCGTAATTTTTCTGCAATACTTAACTAAATTTACACCCAGCATATGAATAATTCTTAAGGTTGATTTCCATGTTTGTTCGCTCATTACTCGCTATGAGTTTAAGCTGTATTATTACTGGTACAGCCCTGGCTGCTCCAACTGCTGAACAGCCGCTCAATCCTAAAGTTGCCGCAACAAATACGGTCGAAGATCCAATCGACCCTCTAGAAGTCGGTGAAGATACACCAGCGAATAAAACAGAAACTGCAACGACCGATTCCCGCATTACTGCTCAAGAAGAGCGTGATCTGGACCGCGCTTCAACCACCTTGCAAAATCTGGCCCGTACTGAAGATAAAAAGGCGGATGTTGGTACCGCTCCTTCTGCTGCAAGCAAGACCACCAGTACTCCAGCTAACGTAAGTCAAGCTGCTAAAACTGCTTCGTGGACTTTAGAAGGACTGAATAATGCCGAGTGGTATGATGCAATTGGCAAGGGCCAATTTCCAGTCTATGCCCGTGCCCATGTCATGTTGAATAATGCACATGCTTCACCTGGTGCAATCGATGGTATGAGTGGTAAAAATACATTAAAAGCAATTGCCTCTTTTCAGCAAATGAATGGTCTAAAACCTACAGGTGTTTTAACCAAAGAAACTTGGGATGCATTAGTTGCTAAAACTGCCGGTAAACCAGCTTTTGTTGAATATACAATTACGGAAGATGACCTAAAAGGTCCATACGCCAGCTCAATACCTTCAGACTACGCGCTACAAGCGAAAATGAAAGGTTTATATTATGTACGTGTTTCTGAAATGCTGGGCGAAAAGTTTCACATGGATGAAGATTTCTTAAAGAAACTTAATCCAAAAGCGACTTTTAAAAAAGCTGGTGAGAAAATTATTGTAGCAAATGTACGTAATGACTTGCCTGAAGATATCCACTTAATCGTTGCCCATAAAGGTGCAAAACAGCTGTATCTGTTTAATAGCCGTAATCAGATGATTGCTTCTTTCCCGGCAACTATTGGTAGTACGGATACTCCTTCTCCAGCAGGTACCTATAAAGTTACAGGTGTAGCACCGAACCCATGGTATAGCTATTCACCAAGCAACTTCGTTCAGGGTAATAACAAAAAGCCTTTATCATTGCCGCCTGGTCCGAACGGCCCTGTAGGTAATATCTGGATTGGCTTGAGCAAAAAGTCCTTTGGTATTCATGGCACCCCGAATCCATCACTCATTTCTAAAACAGCTTCACACGGCTGTATTCGTTTGACCAACTGGGATGCTAATGATTTAGGTAAAAAAGTACGCTCTGGCGTTACTGTCAAATTCCTTGAGTAATCGCTATCAGTTAAAAAAACCACCTTCGGGTGGTTTTTTGTTTAAAGAACATAGCTACAGACACCAGATGTATTCTCTTACAAAACTGCTATCAACTTTCACGTTTTTAGACAACTTGGTAATTTTTTTAAAATGCTTTGATGCTAGATTAGACCTAAACCTATAGTAATTAGAATACTGCACCTGATGCTTAATATTTCATAATGACTCTTGATTAACCAGTTATCAAAATGGTTATTCAAGCAGTAGAAATGACTCATCCTAGATATAGAAGAGGTCAGCCATGAGAAATGTATATGAAAAATTTAAAGAATTTATTGGTCATCAACCTGATCACCTAGATATGACAGCTAAAGCTGAAATTAGTGAAGATAACGAAGATTATTATCTGATTACCCAAGGCATGCCTTATTCCTTCCACCGTGATGGTGAAACTACTTATATCACCTTTAATGGTGAAACCGAGGATATTGGAATGGATACTTTCCAGCAGCACAAAGATCAGATTCTGGCATATCTACAGCAAGTGACCAGACAAATTTAGAATCAACTTAAAAGTTCAGTTTAAGATAGAAAAACTCTCCTGCATAAGCTGTTTAGCTAAGGCCTTATATGCAGGAGAGTTTTAATATTATTTCTTTCATCAAGCAGCCTGTACAGTTTGCTGACCAGATAGTCTGTCTTGCGTATCACCAAACTGTGTAAAGAAATCTGCGATTAAGCGATGGGCCCAAGAGCTGGCTTTCCAGCCTTCATAATAGGCACAGTGACTTCCTTTTGGTGTAGTGACCAGCATGATATTATCTTTATCGCAAATTTTATCCAGATAGGCTTGAGCATTTTCCAGGCGGCAGACCGGATCATCTTCTGAATTGAGCATCATCAGCGGGCTGGTTACCTGATCAAAAACATAAATTGGGTTTGATGCTTTCTCATAAACTTCATAGCTTTCAAACCCTGCCAGCTCATAAACCGCAAGTTGAAATTCATGCAAATCTCTGGCGGATATTAGCGCCTGATAAGTTGAAAGCTGAGAGGTTTGATCCTGATGAGCTAAAACAAATGTTTTAATAAGCTGATGCGTCATATATTGACTGTAAGCTTTATGTGCAACTTTAAATACTTCATTTAAGTTATAACCGGGACAATAGGCGAAGGCAGCTTTAAAGGCAGATTTCTTGCCCATTTCTCCTAAATACCGGACCAGCAGACCTGTTCCTGCCGACACGCCAACACAATAAAGTGAGGACGTTTTAAAACGTTCCCGCACAACAGATATTTGCTCACGCAAGTCATCGGTAGAGCCGACAATACTTAAACGTGGAGTAGTCAATTTTAAGTCAGCATGTCCTCGCCGTAAACATAGTACTACCCTCCATCCTGTCATCAAACGCAGATCACGTACCAGTTCTCGCATACTTTGTGGCGTTCCCATTATAGTGTGCAGTACAAAAACCGTAGGTACATCATCCGGTAAATCATAACCCGACCAGTAAAGCGCGGTTGTACCTCCATCTTGCATGGTAAGAAGTTCTTCATGATCATATTCTAGTTGGGTAGTTTTTTTGCGGATCATATCAAAGTAGAAGAGCTGTAGATGAGTATTAAATAGCCAAGGTGTAGGTATATAGGGCTGATTCAGGAGAGCAATCTGCTCGGCCCATCTCTTGGCCTGTCCTGTAGGGTTATAGTATAAAGTGGGTTGTGCAGCTCCACTAAAATTTTCAAAAAGCTGGGTTACCGTGTTTAATTTTTCATACAGAGACTGAGTATTTAATTGTAGGTGTAACATAGCAGGCTCCTTATCTCTTTTTTATTAGTAAGAACGCTATTACTTTGTCACCCGCCGCTTATAACGGGCCGACTTTGAGTCTTTCCTAGACTTAGGATGATTATTAACGATAAAGACACGGTCCAGTTTGATCTAATTGTAATTTTCTGGGCTTATTATGTGAATCTTGCCACAGTTATTTATTTTTATTCTTTTACTCTTTAGGCAGTTTTAGGTTTAATTTGTAGCACTTTAATTTTCTCCTATTACGCTATTCTGTTTTGGCAATAGTTTACATCCGCATGCTAATGCATCATTTGCACGTGCTACAGCTTTGCCCATGACTTGCATGTGCGAGTCACCTGATATAATTGTAGTAACGGTTTTATGTTTTGGACAAGTTGCTTTATCTCCTACACACGCTACTGGAATACCTTCCACCAGAAAAGTATTATTTCCGCTGATAACTTTTCCACCACCAGTGGTCGGACAACCAACTACAATATAAGGAGTTGCCATTTTAGTTTTCCTTTATTTTTTAAGAGGTACTAAAGTACCTCAAACTCAATACGACGATTTTTCTTGCGGCCCTCTGCAGTTGTATTATCAGCAACCGGTTTGCTTGAACCCATACCTTCCGTACTCAGATTTTCTGCTTTAATATTTTTAGCAATAAGATAATTGCATACAGCCATCGCACGTTCCTGGCTTAGTAAAAAGTTTTTATTGCCATCTCCCGAACTGTCTGTATGACCAATGATTTTAACTTTTTTTCCGCCTACCTTATGTAAGGCTACTGCCATTTCTTCCAGAATCTGACGTCCAGCCGCTGTCAACACCGCACTGCCTGATTCAAATTCAACAATCCGGTTTTTTAAAGCATCATCAATAATTTTCTGCTCGGCCTGATTTACAGATAATTGGGCATTAAAGCGATATGGTTGCTGTATAAGCATTTGAAAATTTGCAGTAGTAGGTTGAATATCATTTAGATGACTAACCTTACCATTAAGCTCGATTTGTGTACCTCGTACGCGCAGCTGTCCCTGTCTGACTTTTTTAAGTTCTGGCGTAATTACACGAGCCACAGAATCACTCCAGCCATTTGGGGCTGCTACAGGCCGCACCTGAATTTTGTCAATCACTTGGTTTGCACCATATACAGACTGCATTCTCATCAGAATCGCCTGTTTACTGGCTTCATTTGGTACCACTCCCTCTACAACTACAGGTTCTGCCCAGACTAGCGAACCTCCTCCCAAGCCAATAACACAGACTACAGCATATTTTAATTTTTTATAAGATCGCATATTTATTCATCTAAAAAAGTTTGGCGAAAGAGTTTTAAGCCTTGATTTAAACTTAATTGCCGCTGGCATAAAGCCTGTTCTAGAGTAGCTAAACCAGCATTCTGCTCCAGATATGGATCAATCCATTGGGCCTGAACTAATGATACCCAGTGTTCACTCTGCATATTGTTAACAAAAATATCACTGAGGGCCAATATGTCAGCACCTTGAAAGCCAAATAATAGGACTGGCTTTTCTTGATGCAAAATACCAATGAGAACTTCAGTTTGGGCTTTTTTTAAAAAATGCCCGATCATACTTACCCATAGGGTCGCCACTTCATAACAATATATATGGCTATTAATTGGAAGAATCAGTATCTTATTTAATCGACTGGTTCCATTTTTCAAAATGGGCTGTAATAACAGACCTAAACCAATCATACTTTGTACCAGTTCATATACACTAATTTTCATTAACTGAGCAAATGTATGCATCGTATGATTTTCATAAAATGCCTGTGCTTCAGCTATGGTAAATGACTGAATCTGGTCAGGGAGATTTGCCAATTTATTCAGCATGATATCGCTATTATGAATTGTTCTTAGTACCCTGTTTCTCTGGAATAGGTCAACTAAAACCGGTTTATAACAATAAGGTGCTAGGAGTAGATTCTGATAGGGTTGTTCAACTTCCAGTAAGTGACTTAATACCATAGGAAAAGGCCGGCCCGAGCTATCTTCACTGGTGATGAGATTAGCCACCAAAAACATTTTTTCGTGAGGGTTAGCGATAAAAAAATCTAAAGATGGTAAAGCTGCATAGTGCTGCTTAAAACCAGTATTCTGCATGGCCTGTTCCAGAGCTTCTGTAATCCACTGATCAATAACCTGTATCAGTGCATACTGCCCCTTTGATTTCAGGAAGTCGCCGCGTGCAGGAGTTTTTCCATAATATAAAGGCGTACTTTTTAAATACTGCATTGTTTCGCCCCTTGAATATCCTTATTCTCTTGCATCAGGAAGTACCTCCTGTCCGCGGTACGACAGCAGATACTGCCGGTGCAGGCTGTGCAGAAACAACTCGTACTGCCTTGTCAGTTGTGACTTTATCGACCAGCTGCAAACCTGAGTATCCACGACTTGAACCGATTCCTCCTGAACTGCTTCCACTAATCAGGCGGAAATTCACTTTTACAAATACCGATGGATCGGTTTTACTGCGCCATACCATTTCAAAGCTGCCATTTTGCTCCTTACGCTGAGCAGAATCGATCAGGCGGTTAATGCCATATTCACCTGGCTCATCAAAAATTGTATGGGTTTGCCCTTGCAGGTCTACAGCAGTAATACGCGCTCCAGGAATTGCACTACGGTTCGGCCAGACAAAGTTTACCCACTGCTGAATTCCATTTTCATAGAGCATACGTTGACCATCAATATCGATGGTATAGGACAGAAGCTGTGGATTCTGTAACGGATAGAACTGGAAATTCGACTGGTTCGCTGCGGGCGTAGCAGTCGGCTGGTCAAGTGTACCTGTTGCCATACCATTGATTGGAGCAACATAACGCTGGAAGTTCATGACAAATTGTGGATTCAGGCTAATACCCAAATCTTTCCAGGTCTTGGACGTTAAAGTATAACCACGGCGAATGACCAAGGGGTCTAATATTTCTTTTACAAAACGGGCAATACTACCGGTATCCCCAAAAATTTGCCCGATTTCATTACTGGTAGCTTGTAATGAGACAGAGGAATTAAATGGATATTTTTGGCTTAAGTTCGCTTGAAATGGCTGATATGCCTGAATTATCCAAAGCTTATTAAGCTCTTCTTGTGCAGGTGTAATTAAGCTAGCAAAAGACTGGGTCAAAGGACTCACTAAAAGTTTCTGTATCATCTGCTGATCAATATCGTTCAGTCCTACCAGCATTCTCTCATCAATATGCTTTTGTGCAGTATTAAAAACTGAGTTCTGATCACTGATAGTCTGTTTAACCAGTGCCATAGCACTCGGACCAATTTCACCAGCATTCTTCAGGTCATTAAATTTACTTCGCACCTGGGCAAGATTCTGCATGTATTCATCAAGCAAGGATTTATTCTGCTGATCGTCACGTTTACGTACCAGTTGATAGAACATCTGATATTCCTGTGAGATTGGTCCTTGAGCTTTATTTGATACCTGTTGTGACATTTGCGCATCACTGCGGTTTAGCACTTTACGTTTAAACCAGGCAATAAAACCTTTTTGTGGCACAGCCAGTTCAGCCTGTACTACCGGGTTATCCCAATTTGTTTCAATAGCAATACGCTCAAATAGAATACGAATTGGTGAGTTCTGTGGTTCACCCAGTATGTCAATATTTTTAGACTGCTGACTGAACTGGGGAGCTTTTGCATAATAAATACCATTCAGGAATTTTCTCCACTCTGCAATATATTCCTGCTTGTAGAGAGCAACTAGCTGCTTACGGATCTGCTCTGGACTGCCAGAGAAAGTCAGGTCATCTGACTGACGGCTGTTGAGTACCCAGTCTTTACTATCTGTCGGTTTATTGGCTGCTTCATCAATTGCACTACTAACATATTCATCCCATGCCTTTTGGGTAAAAACGCCTGGAAGAGCATAACTGCCGAGCACAGCACCTTTATTATTTTCGCCAACAATCTGACCCGCTGTTAAGGCAGGAAAGCGTACAGCCGCACGCATCTTGATTTCATTATAGACACGGTCACGTGCAGGCATACCGCGAATGACAGACAATAAGACCTGACGGGTCTGATCTACTAGCTGAGTATCTGCATCAAGTACCGGAAACTGCTGATCACCAGTTAATGTCATAGCATAAGAGAGTACCTGTTCAGCCTGCTGGATCATATCTCCCCGAGACATTTGACCACGGTTAGCATCCACCCATGACCGCCAGAAACGCGTAACCTGATCACTTAAATGCCCTGCATCCATATATTGCGGGTTGCTCATCATCAGATAAGCTTTCAAAGCATTATAAGCATCTTGTGGATTGGTATCTAAAGGTTCCAGATATTGCCCAGTCTTAGCCACCTGCTTGACTTCAACATTGATATGATTAGCTTTAAGTGTTTCTTCATTATTTTTAACCCGCTGCAAATATTGCGCAATATTTTGCTGGGTGGGCTGCAACACAATCTGACGAATACCTTTTAAATACTCAGCCTTTAAAGTCTCACGGAGTTGGTTTCCCTGATACAGGCCAAAGCGGAACTTTAAAGGGCGATGTTCATCAAACTCATCGAGCTGCTGTAAACGCTCCTGCAAGATGAGTAGAGCCTCAAGCTGCGTAGGAAGCTGCTGGCCAGAAGCCTTTTCTAAATGTACCACTTTATCTAAATCAGCCTGCACATCTGCAATCAGCTGCTGGTTGTTACGATATGACCATACCCATAAACCGAGAATAATAGATACACCAAGCAGAGCTCCTATAAATGCCAGATAGCGCTGACGTTTTCTGCCTGGATTAATATGCTGTTTTACCAGATTTTTATCTTTTAAAATAATGTTAGAAAATAGTCCCTTCAGAAAATATCCATGATTCTGTGGAGCAATGTTATGATCACCAGGTTCAGCTTGAGGAATTTGAGAAAGATGAAATTCCTGTGCAATCTGCTTTGTCATTGGACTTTCAATTATACCTTCTTGCAAGGCACTGGTGAAATAAAACCCCCGGAATACGGGCTGAAACTGATAAGGATTATCTTCAAACAATGTGCTGATAAAGCTTTTTAATGCCGGTTTTAAAGTTTTAAACTCGAGCGGGAATGTCATTACACTTGGTGAAATATTCTGTGAATGACGACGACTCAGATGCGTCGTACTGACCCCCTTTAATCCATCATAAAGTAAATTGTAATGGTATTCGAAAAGCTCAACCGCATTTTGTGATGAATTCTGTTCATACGGCAGAGTTGCACCCCAAGCCTGGTTATATTCTTGTGCTTCATAACAATCAAAAAACTCAGTGAAACCTGCAATCAGATCCATTTTTGAAAAGACCAGATATACTGGCACCACTACTTCCAAACGCTCGGTTAAATCCTGAATTCGGGCGCGCAAGTTTTTTGCCAGTTTAAGTGAATTTTCTGGGCTCTGACCAATCAATTCAGCAATACTGACAATAACAATGAGCCCATTTACTGGTGCCTTAGAGCGATTCTTTTTGAGAATATTAAGAAAACCCAGCCATTCAGAATGATCTTCTGCATAGACAGAATAACGTCCAGCAGTATCCAGTAAAACGCCTTCAGTAGAGAAGAACCAGTCACAGTTTCGTGTGCCGCTTAAACCTGCTGAAATCATTTTCTGGTGCGTCTCCTCAAATGGAAACTTTAACCCCGAATTGTAAATTGCTGAACTCTTGCCTGCTGCCGGATTACCAATAACCATATACCAAGGTAATTCATAAAGTGCGGCATTACCTTTTTTATCTCCCAGCTTTGACTTGCGAATTAACTGGATAGAATCTTTCATCTGCTGGTTAATCAGTTGAAGTTCTTCTTTATTTTTTTGCTGGCCATACTCGGCTTTTGTATCCTGCTGAATTGCATTAGCAAGTTCTTCCCCTTGCACCGTATGACGTCTGCGCTGTACCAGCCAGTAAATACCATAGCAAATAAGTCCCAGCATGTAGCTGGCTGCCAGTGCCCAGAAAATGTGTCGTGGTAAAACAGAGTAAGATGATACCAGAGCAACAAACAATGATAAGGCAATAATAGCCCTAGGATTGGTAATGTACTGCCACAAGTAACCTAAAATGATATACATTGAGTTCTCGTATTTCTAAAAATAATTAATCAGCTATCAGTTATTGCTTCCCGAGGTCCTATCTCCTCAGGAATATCTTGGATAATTGCCTGTATATCCTGTCCAAATACCACAGCGACCTGTTCCGGCGGCAGTAACATACCAAGCATCATTCCATAAATTTTTTCCAGATTTTGTGTATGACCTAAACTTGCTCTACAGTATAAATAGTGGTGTGGCTCAATCGGACTCTGCTCAAAATATTGCTCTATTCTCTTTAATGTCTTGATCTGTGTAATATCATCAAGTACCACCACAAAAGGTTCTTCATTTTTATACTGTGGTAGTTCATCAATATTCAGTTCTTTCAGAATATGTCTGACCTGATTCTGGTTTATAGCCAGCACTAACCTTTTTAAAGGTAAGAGCTGTTCAAAATTGACCTTTGTAGATGCTATACAACAGCTGCTCGAAAATTCTGCTGGCAGATAATGGTCAGAGATCCAGATGCGCTCATCAATTATCTCCTGATCAATTTCAGAATCAGCACTAATGATCAGAGAAATTTCCTGGGTCTGATCCTGCTGCTGTTTCAATAAAATTAAAAAATCATATACTACCGTTTCTGCGCCAAGAAAATGATATTCCAGATGTATTTTTTGCGGAATAATGCCAAGGTTACTGAAAAACTCCTGTAACCGGTTTTGGTGAGCCGTTTCGTTCCAGACGTGCTGTAAATCTTCAGATAAAAGAATATGCAGATTAAGACGATCGAGTCTTTCCACCTGTTTAAGTTCTGGTACAGCAACTTCATCTGGATCATATTCTGCGCCCGGGTCTATCCAGGCAGGATGCATACGGTAGTCATGAATTTGTTGAGTTTCATAGAACAGACTGGAGTATTTTAGATGTTCAGCAACCTGACGAAGTACCTCAAAATTTTTTTCAAGCTGATGCTCTACTAAAGCCATAATACGTTGTTGGCGTACCGAAAATGTGGTAAGCCCATCTGCATCTTGCTCCGGTCCAAGTTTTTCATCCAGCTTTTCAATACGGTAAGAGAGAATTGGCAGCCCATTGCTATTTTGTAATTTCAGGTCCAGTTCAGGACTTGTATATTCTTTTAACTGCTCAAGAATGGCTCCATCTTCACCTAAAGCACTGTAAACATGCGCAGCATAAATGTTCAGCTTTAGCCACTCAATCTGTTGCGTCACCTGAGTACTTGGTGCTTCTTGTGCTTTCTGTTGTGCCAATTCAGCCTGATTTTTTTTACTCTGATAGGCCTGATAAGCTAGATAAATCAACCATGGCGAGAGTAAAAGACATGTTATAGCAAGAGGTAAGAGCCCGAAATAGATCAGGAAATCCTGACGTTCTGGCTCATATTGAACATCTCTCCAGTACAGAATGATCAAACTACTTAGCGTTAAAAATACACCAATAAAAGTCGCCAGGATTTTTTTCAACATGAAACCGCTCCTATCAGACTATAGCAGGTTTCATAGTTATGCTGGGGTTGCTCCGGTGGCATCAGAAAACTACCTTGTCCCAGACCAGCAGACTGTTGATGCTCCAGATGCGTGGCCTCAATTTCACTCCGGTCCAAGATTAATCGCACATCAATAAATAATGTTGGACTACACCAAGACTGCACCAGACGTTTAAGTTTTATATAAAGCGGCTGCTGTGGTAAAAATTCCAGATACTGTGCCCGTTTCATAGGGCCTATCTGTATTTCAATTTTTCCATCAACCTGCTGAACGGTATCGCCACAAAATGTATTCAGTCCTAAAAGGCTGGGTTTATGACTATTGAGACAGGTTTTTTGTTCATCGGCTAATTTAAAGGTTTCCCTGATAAATTCCCGTATATGTATGTTCTGCTTAAAGATACAGCTCAGCATGGTTTTCAGCGCATGAGGAGTATTATTCTGTCCCTGCATCAGGCCCGCGAATTCCGCAAAATACTCGTCCAGCTCAGTTTGCTGATGCTGGGTACGAATATAACCATTTAATGCATGCAAGATATCCAGATAGCGGTTTTCCTGTTCAACTTCATAACGTACAGGTAAATTATAGCTAATACTCGAGTCTACGTACTGTGCGGCCAGTTTATGATTAAATAAGCCCAAAAACTCTTTAACTTCCAGACGTTGCTGCCGGGTACCCTGTTTAACCTTACAGGTATAGGCATAAGGTAAAGCACCCTGGATACCAGTAAGTCCTACTACCAGATTAGTCAAATGCAGGTGCTGCTCTTTAAATTCCAATTGCTCTACTTCGGACGCAGGGAAACTTAGATTAAAAGCAGGTTCAAACTTAAAAGTATCTGCCCACGCAGAATTGTCGCGTAAATACGGAACATGTCTCAACAGACGTGTTGTCTGAATAAACTCAAAAGTACCTGCTTTATTAAATAACTGGTCAATTACAGAAGAGTTTTGCCACCAACGTTCTGCACGCATTGGTATAACTCCTGCTGACTTAAACTGTCTGTGATTACCACATCAACGAAGCTGTTGATCTGGACCTTCAAATTAAAGATATGACTAAGTAAATAACTGAATATATATAAACTATGGCCCTTAAAGACACTGCTATTTATACTTAACTCTGCTTTAACACCCCGAATAAACATGGGAAAAGGTTTTGCATCAACCAGTTTATGGGTTAATGAAAACTCTAATTGATCAATTGCATTAATAATTAAGTGATTTTCTTTAGAAGACGGCAGATTATATAATGCAAGCAATTCCTTAACATGGCTTAGGCTGTCGCCTTTCATTAAAGCTAGCGTATTCAGTGAAAGATGAGAAATAATACGCCACTGTTCAGTTTTATTCTGATCGAAACTATAAGGTACCGTTGGACGTTTAAGTATTAATGCCCGGCGTGCCAGACTGCTATCATTCAGATTTAAAATATTATTAGACTGGCTTAATGCCTCATGAGCTAAATCACGGTTCGAACATAATAAACGGATACTGATAAAATCAGATTTAATCTCAAAGGGTTTTAAATGTTTAGAGATGATTGAGTAGCGCATCTCGACAAAATTGGTTTGTATTGGCTGATAATCCAGCGCATAAAAAAACTGTACCTGTTCATTTTTATAGTGACTGATAGCAAAAAATGGTAAAACACTAGTATAGACCTGCTCCTGATTGGTTTTCTCACGCACCATATTCATTTCAAGAATTGAATATACTTGATAAGATTCAGGATGATGTGTATCCGTAATTAATGGATAATATAGCTGGGTATGAGTGATTTTCTGTGGTTCAGCTTGCTTTTCAAACAGGTTGATGGCTGGTGAAGTAAACAGCTTAAAATTTGCAACATTCAGTTCAGAATAATTACGAATCATTGATTGGTCATTCAGGTTCAGCTTAAAATAAATTAGAACCTCAAAACTCTCATACTGCTGAATACGGCCTTTTAAAATACCAAGATCAAGATTTAAATAATTAAATTTTTCAGGAAAACAAAAATATTCCATCAGTAGACGATAGGCATGATGGGTATGCTGGTCTACTGGTAACAGGCATTCTTCTTCTGCAAAACCTATGATACTAAAGGGGTTATCTATTTTTAAGATCTGTTGACCAATTCGCAAGGCAAATCCAGTCTCAGGCCTAAAAATACTGTCTAAAACCTGTAAAGGGAAATTTGAGATTGCATCCAGGTAGATAGGTAATCTTTCCTGTATCAGAACAGCTTGTGCATTATTAAAAATGTCAAATTTTAAGCTCAAGCTTGCATTCTGGCTTAAATGTATATGTGCGCTTGGTGATGTTTTAAATTCAAGTTGACTTAAGGCAACAGGAAGCAATATTACCTGTTGACTGGTATTAAACTCACACTGTACCCCTCTAAAACTGCGCGACTTCAGGGTTGTCTGTTTAGGAATAATATGTCGGCCAGTCAACTGCCTGATTTTATTTTCGTCTTCAAAACTTACTATCGTACAGGCTGGAAAATGCCGCAAATACTGCGGAAACATTACTTCAAATAATGCCCGAGTAAATACGTCATAACTATCTTCAAGCTTTTTATCAATCCGAGCTGCAATTAAAGAAAAAGCCTGAATTAACCGTTCAATATGCGGATCATCAATCTGTTCCTGGTTTAATGATAAACGCTGGGCAATTTTAGGATACTTCTGTGCAAACTCTCGTGATTGCTGACTGAATTCTTGTAATTGCTTTTCATAATAGGGTAAGAGTTGTTCTATCACAGGAGGCCCACATTAAGTTCTTGCAGAGATAACGTATTGTTGTGTTGTTGGTTTTAATAAAGCATCAAAAAGTACAGGTTCATATAGAGGATAAATATTTAAATAAGCCTGAATGCTCAAGCAAAGTGACCCCATATTATGCCCATCAAGTAACATTTCTACTTTGACCTGCTTAAGACGTGGCTCATGTGCTTCAATAGACTGCTCGATAGAATGACAAATTGTCTCCCGATCCAGTGGATTAGCGGTAGAAAGACCCACAAAGTCAATAATCCCAAACTGTAAAACAGATTTACGGGCCAGTGGATAAGCTGTCATCTCTTGATCAAATTTTGCCACACGGCTGTTTAATAAATCTTCTAGATCATGAGCAACAGATTCCCGTAACTGCTGGATTGAAAGTCCCTGTAAATAGCGGTCTTGCTCTGGAATCAGGCGATCAAACAATGTCGAACGGAATCCATAAGGGTATAAATGGTCTAGATTCATTTTTTAGTTATAAATAAAAGCTTAATAGAAATAGAGGTTAACCAGGTGTTAACCTCTATTCAGGGTAATCACTTGACTATTATGCAGCGTAAGATGCTGTATTATTAGAAAGTGACCATTTCTTAGTAACTGCGCCTTTTGCTGTACCATTAATATCCTGTTGGTTATAAGTCCACTCAACAGCGGCATATTTCAGACCAAACGCTTCTGTTGGCACCCCCTCTTCATTTACAGTGGGTGTTACGCTTGAAACAAGTACATGCTTTAACTTGATTTGCAGATATTTAATACGTTTATCGCCATTGGCCCGATAAAAGTCAATCTGTACTTCATCAAAGGTATAGCCCGCAGAACATGCTTCCCATAATTTAGGGCTGGTTGCATCCAGATCTTTTACAAATATCATATCTGAATGCTCAACACGTTCAGCCGTATGCCCCCCTACACTACTTGAAGTTGCAGATTTAGGCTGACGAATATTATGAGACCAAGAGTTAACCTCAAGCCATCCCTTATGCTCACTGTCACGTGACTCACCATCTACTTTATATTTACCTCTAAATTCGATATAAATATCTTTCATTTAATAAACTTCCTCTTTTAATTTAAAGTTATTATGTGGTTAGGTTCTTTTTAGTTGGAAGACTGGGGTAATTCAGTCACGAGTCGCAAAGAAACAGACAACTCATCCAGCTGGAAATGCGGTCTTAAAAAGACCACCGACTTGTAGTGTCCCGGTTGCGCCGGATCTTCTACAACTTTTACTGATGCTTCACGAAGCGGATACTGTGCCTTGGCTTCTTGTGATGCACCATCATCAAGTAATACGTACTGCGATAGCCATTCATTTAGAAATGCCTCTACATTACCTGCTGAAGCAAAGCTGCCGACCTTGTCACGCATCATTGCTTTTAGATAGTGAGCAATACGTGATACGGCCATGATGTATTGGATCTGGCTAGACAGTGCAGAATTTGCATTAGCTGTATCGTTGTCATATTTTTTTGGTTTCTGAGCTGACTGGGCACCAAAGAAAGCTGCATAATCTGTATTTTTGCAGTGAACCAGCGGGATAAAACCAAGGTCGCTTAACTCTTTTTCACGTCGGTCAGTAATGGCTATTTCTGTTGGGCACTTGAGTAACACTTCGCCATCTGGGGTCTTAAAAGTGTGCACAGGTAGTCCTTCTACCAGGCCACCGCCTTCTACACCGCGAATTGCTGCACACCAGCCATATAAATCAAAAGCATTTGTCAGACGCGTACCGAATGCATAGGCTGCATTCATCCATAAATATTCGTCATGATGCTGACCAGATACTTCCTCAGCGAAATTAAAACCCTCTGTTGCAGTACCCTCTTTAGGATGATAAGGCAAACGTCCCAATACGCGTGGCATAGTTAGAGCAACATAGCGCGCATCTTCACTATCCCGAAAGGAACGCCATTGTACATATTCAGCAGTTTCAAAAATTTTGGAGACATCTCTTGGACGGTCAATATCAGTAAATGACTCAAGACCCAGAATACTTGGACTGGCTGCGGAAATAAAAGGTGCATGTGCTGCAGCAGCGATATGAGAGATCTGCTCAAGCAGATACATGTCTGAAGGAGTACGGTCAAATTCAAAATCACCGATCAGGGCTGCATATGGAGCACCACCGAAGGAGCCATATTCCTCTTCATAAATCTTTTTAAACAATGTGCTCTGGTCAAAATCAGTTGCACCCTGAAAATCTTTTACCAGTTCCTTCTTAGTAGTATTCAGCATCCGGATTTTGATCATCGGATTAGAAGGTGTTTCTTGGCAAAAATAATATAACCCGCGCCAAGTCGACTCGATCTTCTGAAATTGTTCATTGTGCATGATCTGGCTAAGCTGGCCGGAAATCAGTGCATCAATTTCTGCAATACGCTTGTCAATTGAAAGCGTCATATTTTCAGATACTGTAATGGTTCCTGCCATTACTTCTTTTGCCAGCTCGCCAATCAGGCTTTTAGCACGGTCATGTTCTTCTTCATTTCGCGCAATGCGGCTTTGTTCAACAATAGAGTCCAGCAAATTGACCGGTTCATTTTCCAGAGCAAATGCAGTAGCTGCCTGAGTATTATTCATGTTCAGCCTCCGCGCTCAGTTTACGTATCTGGTCAGTACTTTTAAGTACTTCATCCAGTAAGTCTTCAAGCTTTTCACTATTGGATATCTTGTTACGCAAATCTGTCAAACGTTCACGCGCTTCCACAAGTTTGCGCAAAGGTTCTACCTGCTGAGCCACCTGCTCCGGCCGAAAATCCTCCATAGACTTAAATATCAATTCTACAGACATGCGGCCGCCCTCCTCAGTCAGAGTGTTATTTACCTGAAAAGCAGCACGTGGAGCAAGTGACTCCATGACTTCATCAATGTTATCCAGATCAACATTAATGAATTTCTTATCTTTTAATTTAGTCTTTTCCAGTTCAGAAGCAGCAGAAAAATCCCCTACTACTCCAACTACAAAAGGTAATTCTTTGGCTTCTTTACCATCACCAATTTCAACGTCGTAAGTGAGCTGAACGCGTGGTGGACGAATCCGCTGAAGCTTTTTCTGTACGCTTTCTCTTTTCGCCATAATGTTGTATTCCGAATAATTTATTTAAGTGATTCAAATGGATTCGTGCCAGTTTTACTTATACTTGCTGAATTTGGCTGTTTAGTTGCTGTACTTTGGCGGGCTTTCACCGGCGCTGTACGAATGTTGCTATTACGGGAAGGCTTTGCTGTGGTGGTACGTTTGGTTGACTTTACTACTGAACGCGCTTCGCGAGTTTTTATCGTCTCATCAGTAATAGCTTTGGTATTTATCGTCTCAGGTACGGGCATAGCCATACGGATCGTATCACTTAACTCTTTGGCAGGTGGGTAAGTCAAGTCATTACTCAAGAACCGCATTTCATTAGTACGCATATCCTGTAAGGCCTGTTTGGCAATTCCTATTCCTGCAAGAAAGGTAACATCTGTTAAACCTGCACCTCGAACATTTTGCTGTTTGAGTTGTTGTGCAAGCGCTAGTGCATTTACGGGCTGATTCAACTCGTACATACGCAAGGCAGCCTGAACAAGCAGGTCATTTTTACGCGCAGCATTATTTTTATCACAAACTTGTTGATAAATTGATAATAACTTAGGATCTGTTTGCCCTGCAGCCAGTGGATTCTGCTTAACACATTTGCTTTTTAATTTGATGGAGTTCACATTATCTGCTGCATAAGCTAGATTAATTCCACTTGGTAAATTTATACCTGTAAATAGGAGCGCTATTAAAATACCTTTCTTCAAAACATGCCTCATTTTTTATTTAAGTTTTTAATTGATAGGCTAAAAATTATTTTTAAAAAATACTTACCTATCAATCTTTATACATTAACAAAATAGATTTGCCGAATTTAACAAAAAAACTACGATTAATGTCAAGTTGAGTTACGTTTATTAAACAATCTCCATATTTCCTCTAGAAAACTGCCCACAAGCTATTTTATGTAATATACATGTATATTTTTTTACACAAACTTCACATTTTTATTGTAGAATAATAAGAGAATTCAGCCATGGCATACAAGTTATTGAAATATATAATTTTATCCATTTAAAATATTAAAAGAATATCAAATTAATATTATTTTCTAGATTTTGATATTCAAAAAATTTGCGAGTTATAGATGAGTAATTTAAAAATTCTAATTACAAAATTATCTTTTCCTACCCGTACAGCCTTAGAAAAATCAGCAAATTTTTGTATTAAGTTACAGAACTATGAAATTGAAATTGAACATTTATTTATAGAATTATTAAATCAGGAAGTGCCCAATGATATACAGTTATTATTAGAAAAATATAACATTTCTAATGATAATCTAATCAATGATTTAAAGGAAACTATTTGTTCTTTACCGAAAGGAAATACTCGTACTCCTATTTTTGCCAAGTCAATTATCCGATTATTTGAACAGGCATGGTTAATCGCTTCAGCTGACCAAATTCCAGTTATTCGTAGTGGACACTTACTGGTAGCTCTATTAACGGCGCCTGATCTTTATCAGATTGCAACTCGAGCTTCAAGTCTGTTTGATTTACTGCCAATCGACAGTATGAAACACAAATTTCTGGAAGTATGTACATCAAGTACAGAACATAAAGTTGAGCGGTCTTGCTCTACAGAGCAGAACCATCTCCATACTCAACAAGAGACCATACCCTCTATATCACCTGCTATTAAAACACCAGCACTCGATCAGTACACCATTAATCTGTCTGTAAAAGCCGAGACCGGTAAAATTGATCCTGTGATTGGGCGTGAACATGAAATCCGTTTAATGCTGGATATCCTATTGCGTCGTCGCCAGAATAATCCCATTCTAACTGGTGAACCGGGAGTTGGAAAAACTGCTGTAGTGGAAGGTCTGGCACTAAAAATTTCTCAAGGACTGGTTCCAGAGGCGCTACGTAATGTACAGCTTCATGTTCTTGATATGGGGTTATTGCAAGCAGGAGCAAGTGTTAAGGGAGAATTTGAAAACCGGTTAAAACAGGTTATTCAGGAAGTACAAGCCTCACCCCATCCTATTATTTTATTTATTGATGAAGCACATACCCTTATCGGTGCAGGTGGCCAAGCTGGGCAAAATGATGCAGCGAACCTCTTAAAACCGGCTTTAGCCCGAGGAGAGTTACGTACAATTGCAGCTACGACCTGGGCCGAATATAAACAGTATTTTGAAAAGGACGCAGCACTAAGCCGCCGTTTTCAGGTCGTAAAGGTAGAAGAGCCCAGTGAAGAAGTAGCAATTGATATGCTGCGCGCCATGATTCCCGTTATGCAGGCTCACTTTAACCTGCAAATTGATGATCAGGCAATTATTACTGCGGTACAGGCATCTCATCGTTATATTAGTGGTCGGCAGCTTCCTGATAAAGCTATTAGTGTGCTAGATACTGCTGCGGCACGGGTGGCTCTTACACATAATGCTCAGCCAGTGAAACTAGATCAGCTAAAGGCTCAACTGCACAATTTGACACTGGAACAACAGATTCTGCAAAATGAACATCGCCAGATCCCTATACACCATGAACGCCTAGATGAGCTTGAACAGTGTTTGGTAAGACTGCAACAGGAAATTCAGGAGACAGAAGACCAGTGGCAAGCAGAGCTGAAACTGGTCAAAAATATTCAAAGGCTTAAACAACAGGATACTGATGAACAGACTGCTGTTCAAAATGAGATTACCAGATTACGTGCAGATTTAAACGCATTGCAGGGACAACAGCCTCTGGTCTTTGAACGTGTTAACGCCCAGATAATTAATGAAATTATTTCTGACTGGACCGGTATACCAGTTGGCAATATGATCAATGACGAAATCAAGCAGATTTTGACCTTAGAAAACAAACTTGCGCAGCGTGTTATGGGGCAAAGTTGTGCACTTGAGCAGCTGGTACAAGGAATTAAAACTTCAAAAGCTAAACTTGAAGATCCCAATAAACCTCAGGGTGTATTTCTGCTTATCGGTCCAAGTGGTGTAGGAAAAACTGAAACTGCCTTAGCTCTTGCTCACGAACTCTATGGTGGTGAACAGCATCTAATTACTATTAATATGTCAGAATATCAAGAAGCCCACACCGTCTCTTCTCTCAAAGGTGCTCCTCCGGGATATGTCGGATATGGTCAGGGTGGAGTTCTAACTGAAGCAGTGCGTCGTAATCCTTATAGTGTGATCCTACTTGATGAAATTGAAAAAGCGCATAGTGATGTGCAGGAATTGTTTTATCAGGTCTTCGACAAAGGCACACTAGAAGATGGTGAAGGCCGTGTAATCGATTTTAAAAATACTATTATTTTACTGACTTCAAATATAGGATCTAGTGCGATTATGCAGGCCTGTCTGAGTCAGGAAGTCCAGCAATGGCCAAGTACCGAAGAACTGGTCGAATATTTAAAACCAAGCCTGTATAAACAGTTTAAGCCTGCATTTATTGGACGTATGCGCATCGTGCCCTATTTCCCACTGCATGATGATTTACTGGTTCAGATCATTGAACACAAGCTGAATAAAGTTACTGCCCGCATCGAGAAACAGTATGCAACTGTGGTGCAATATTCAAATGATCTGATTGAGTTACTGCTTAGCCGGTGCACCGAAGTCGATAGTGGAGCGCGTAATGTAGATAACATTTTGAATTCTAGCATATTACCGGCTCTGGCTACCCATTTATTAATAGCATTAGCGGAGCATCAACTTCCTAAAAAAATTACAATCGATGTTGAAAATGATGAAATTATTTATCGATTTGATCCGATTGAGAAAGTAAAAAAGAAACGTACAGTAAAGAAAACCAAGATAGAAGCTTAAAAAATTAAGAGTCACGTATTATATGAGTATCAATATCTCAAATTTTCTTGAGCCCATTAGTGAAGATAAATCTTGTGGAGAGGATTTTTCCTTTTCTAATGATTTTCACGAAATCAAGAAGGCAAAAACTCAAGATGACTTTTTGCTGGATCAGGGTGACTGGATTACCGAACGCAAGCAAGCAGACTGGGACTTTGTATCCAATAAATGTAGTGATCTTTTACAAAGCAAAAGTAAGGATATTCGTCTATTAACTTGGATTAATGAAGCTTGGGCGTATCTTTTTGGTTTCGAAGGTATTTCGAAAGGGCTGGAATTAAGCCACCGCATGCTTGAGCAATATTGGCAGTCCATACATCCTGAAATTGAAGATAATGATCTGGACCAGCGTATCGGTTTATTACAGGGTCTTCTTAACCAGTTAATACCTTTAATTAAAAAAGTTCCGCTGGTCAATACTGCACCATTTTACACTCTGCTGGACTATGAAAATTTTTTATATCATCAGAATATTCGTCGCAAGCAGGTAGATGAAGATTACTCTACAGAGCATGCTGCTGAACTGGAACAGTTCGAACAGGCACTTTTTAATACCTCCAAAAGCTTTCAATACCAGAATTATCAGCATTTTAGTGAGATTTTACTGCAATGGAACATAATCAAACAGGTATTAGATAATTTGATGGGGCTAGATGCTCCAAGTTTTGCTGCAATTGACTCAAGTTTGGCTGATATTCATGCAACATTAAGAAAAATCTATAAAGCAGAAGCTTTTGGTAGCATCATGACCCATTCTGTACCAGATACAGTCACTGAATCTGTCCCCTTGACTTCTCATATGATTATATCTGAGGAGCCAGCTGTGCTGCAGAACTCACTGGCCTTTCAGCCTCAGATTCAATCTCACATAGCAAACCGTGAGCATGCTATGCGGGTTTTACAGGATATTGCTGATTATTTTCAAGCTAATGAACCGCACAGTCCTGTCAGCTATATGCTGCAAAAAACAATTAAATGGAGCCAGATGCCATTACATGAGTGGCTGGCACAAGTGATTAAAGATGACCAGCCGTTACAGATGGTACAGGACATACTAGGTGTACAACCAAAGAATGAATATGAATAAGATTGGTAATTAATTATGTTTAAAGCAGAAAAAGTTCTTTGGGGCGAGGGTCTATTTTTACGCCCTCAGCATTTCCAGCTACAGGACTCTTATCATGAGCAACGTTTAAACCATACGATTCGTGCCACTATTCCTTTTGCGTATGGCATACAAAAATTGCAGTTTGATGAAGTTCAGCTCAGCACGCATGTGCTGGCTTTAGAAAATATTGAAATGATCTGGCAAGATGGCGAGATTTACCAAGCACCAGCTCAGGATCTGTTACCTGCTCCTGTACTACTCGACGAATTAAGTCTACGTGGAGAGATGACAATTTATCTGGCTTTACCTATCTTACAGGCAAACAAGAAGAATGTTTCAGATGAACAGGCGTCACAGTCCAGCCGTTATCATGACTATTTGGTAGAAACACATGATTTGTTTACTACCGCTATGCCAGCAGATATTACTTTGTTACGGCGTCGTGCAGAATTTAAACTGCTTGAGACACATGTTCATCCGAATCAAGAATTAGAAGGTTTTTTATATTTGCCTGTTGGAAAATTAAAACGACAAAGTTCCGGTATATTTGAGTTGGACCGAAAATTTATTCCTCCAATTCTACAGGTTGAGGCCTCAGAAACCTTAATTTCTAATTTAAGACGAACTCTAAATATAATTAAAGCCAAGATTAAAACCATTCAGAACAATAATCGTGAAAATGAGCAGAAACTCATTGAATTCCGTTCGGGTGATATTGTTTCGTTCTGGCTGGTAAATGCACTAAATACTGCACATGCAGGATTAAACCACCTATTGCAGAACCCACAGGTTCATCCTGAGCGGCTCTTTTTTGAATTATTACGGCTGACAGGCTCATTGCTGACTTTTTCTACTGCTTATGAAGTTGATCATTTACCACAATATAAACACCATCAGCTGCAGGAAAGTTTCCAGCAGCTCGATGTTATTTTAAGAGATTTACTCGATACCATTATTTCTAATCGTTACATTAGTATTGCCCTCAAGGAAATTCGCCCATCTTATTGGCTGGGTAGCCTGGAATCAGACAAAATTAATCGTGACACACGACTCTATATTGCTGTATCAAGCAGCATGATGCAGACACATGAGTTGATTCAAATTGTTCCTTTACGATTTAAAGTAGGTAGTACTGTTGATGTAGAACAGCGCGTGGTTGCAGCCTTACCGGCTATTCCACTGCATCATCTTGTACAGGTCCCGACTGCAATTCCAGTACGCTCAGGGGTAAGTTATTTTGAAATTGAAGCTCATCATGAATTATATCAGCGCATGATTGAGTCTGAAGCAATCTGTATTTATGTTCCTGCTGGCTTTCAAGACATCAGTATTGAACTGATTGCTGTTGTAAACGCTTAGAGAGGCTGGCTATGACACAACATCCTATGGGGGCACCTTCACTTTTTGATGATGGTAAAATTGGCACAGGTATACCAAGTTCCAGTCAGCTACAGAGTAAAGTCCAGACTATTAACCTGATTGATTTAATGCATGACGGTTTTTACATTGTATTTCTAATTCGAAATCAATACTTACCTGGGGATCCGGCTGAGTTCCGTCAGAAAATTCTGGACCTGCTTAACCGCTTTGAACAGCAGGCCAAAAAACTGCATTTTTCTGCTGATGACATTCAAGATGCGAAATATGCTTTTTGCGCACTGATTGATGAAACTATTGTAACCCAGCAGGATCCTGCGTATTTTAATCTGCAAAATGCATGGTTAATTAGCCCCTTACAGCTGAGCTTATTTGGTTCTCAGCTAGCTGGTTACCGTTTTTTTGAAATACTGGAAGAACTGCGCAGACGAGGTAAAGACCGCCTTGCGGCTCTGGAAGTTTTTCATTATTGCCTATTACTGGGGTTTCAGGGTAAATACCGGATTGAATCCATTGAGAGTCTCAATCATCTGGTAGCCAGGGTGGGTGACGAAATCGATTATCTCAAAGGAAAAAAGGCAGCTTTTTCACCTTTCTCGGCTATTCCAGACCAGATCAGGCATATTATTCACCGCGAACTCCCATTTTTCTGGATTCTGTTTTTTCTGCTGCTTTTTGCACTGTTAACCTTTGCCGGTTTACGTTTTATGCTGTCCAAACAAAATCAGCAGGCTTTGTTGCCCTATCAGAATGTGATTTCAGCACCTGCAGAAGAAGCTCATATTACTATCCATTTACCTTAGTAGATTAAAATGATTCAAGAGAAACCGACCTCCTTACGAATCTTGCAGCCATCCAAGAAAAATTCTCTATCACCTGCTCTATATATTCTGATCGGATTTATTTTAGGTATTTTATTCAGTGGTATAGCCATGCTCTTTTTATTTAGAGACTCTTCTGCACCCGCAGTAGTGGAATCTTCTGAAAAGGCTTTTACCCAGAGTAACTCTTCTTTAGCAGCGCATACTGCCCATGCAGAATCCGCGCCAACTTTGTTAGTTACACAAGAGCAGATTCAGGCTACTGAAGAAGAACCAGCCTCAGCTAATGATAATGATAATGATAATGATAATGATAATGATTTTATACAGCCTAAAGAGAGTGAACTCAGCAAGCTATTTACTCCCCCTCCGGTTACTCCAACTGCTACTCCACCGCGAGTTTCACCTTTTGAACATAAAGCTGCTGAGGTGAAAAATCTTCATACAATTCCTAAAACCGCACCTCATCTGGAAACTAAAAAAAGAGAAACTGCTCCTGCTAATGCAAAAATTGAAGCTAAATCGGAAATCATACCTGTTAAGGAAAATGAACCTGAGCTACCTAAAGCGTCGTTACAAATTAAAGTAACTCAAAAACCATTTTCCTTAGATGAATCCTAACTAGTATGATTTTTCTAATTTTCTTCTGTTTTATTTGCCTAGCAGTCGGACTGGGCTTTTTAATGTCTTATGAACTACGGGCACAAGGTTCACAGTTTATTAAAATGCTTTTACCGCAAGGCAGAAAAAAACTTTTAAGCGTTCAACAGTTCGCCCATCATATGCACCATGCTGCTGCACCAGACAAATTACAGTCACACTGGTACTTGCAACAATGGTGGATACTTTTTGCAGGTTTTTTACTTTTTTCCAGTATTTTAATTTTTGCCTTTACCCGACCTGTCAGTTCAACACGGATAGAAGCGGATTATTTAAAAGAAGTTGATCCACAGATTTATGCTTTGCTCAATGGTGAAATGCTGAGTTCTCCCCCTGAAGTTGATGAAATATTAATTCAGGAAGCTATTATAGAAGCCTCTCAACTAGAACAAGCCTATATGGCACAGAACAGTAACTCTGTCAGTGCTGCTAATATAGAAAATCCAGCTGATCATCATCATGGATTATTGGATACCACGATGGTTAATCGTAAATGGGAGAAAATGAATCCGCGTTACAAGCAGCGCTTGCTGATGGTTTTTAAAATCATGAAAGAGCAGCACAATTATGAACTGGTTCTGCTGGAAGGTTACCGTAGCCCATCAAGACAGAATTTACTTGCTGGAAATCCGAACACAACACGCGCTAAAGGCTACCAAAGCTATCATCAGTTTGGCCTAGCCGCAGATGTAGCATTCAAACGTAATGGTAAAGTAGTTATTTCCGAACGTGACCCCTGGGCAATGCGAGGTTATCAGATTTATGGAGAGGTTGCGGAATCTGTAGGGCTTACCTGGGGAGGTCGCTGGAAGTCCATTCAGGATTATGGCCATACAGAATACCGGATGCCAGGGCTGAAGAAAACACGTGAGATGGCTGAGAAATTAATTGCTGAAGCCCAAGTTAATATCAGTACAGACGGTTAATGATTTTATAAATAAGAAGAGGAAAAAATATATCATCCTCTTCTATAAATCTGTCTTATCTATACAGAATACTGTTTTGGTGTTTTTTGTAAAGTTACCCAGTGAACCGGAGTAAACTCTTCAATTACCTACTGGTCATTAAAGCGTCCCTATCCTGAATGTTTTCTCCACCAAATGGTGCAATGGTCTGATCATCTACTGAAGTATCATTGATATGAGTCATATCTGCTTCTATACCTAAAGTAAACTTCGAGCCTCGCTCATAATCTTGAGTGCATACAACACTCGATAAGCCATATTCTGTATAATTTGCCAGAAACAGTGCATGAGTTTCGTCTTGAGCTTTGAGTACTGGAAGTATCGGACCAAAGCTTTCTTCCTTGGCACGTACAGACTCAGGATCAACTTCAGTAAAAATATGCCGAGATATAATATTATCCTGAATTTTCCCTTTTAAAGCCAGTTTTGCACCTTGGGATATACCTTTATCCATCAGGTGCGATATTTTCAACCTGTTTACCGTTGATGATTGGCCCAGTTAAGGTGCTCTCTTGAGCAGGATCACCCTAGGGTAAGGACTATACTTTTTTATCAGTTTTTCCAGGAATTCGTTGTGACTTTTTTCATTCACAATTACCCGTAACCATACTAGTTTTCACCCTTATTTAAATTCATTATTCCATGTAATTTTCAAGTTTAAGGCAAATTAAAGCTTGTATTCCTGCTGACCAATATGATGATAACAGCGATTGAAATATATCAAGCCATGACAACTCTCTTTATTCTCATTCATTTTAATGGCCTCAACCTCACAGTAAAAAATTGTATGTGTCCCAACATCATTCATTTGTCTGATCCGGCAGTCGAAACTGACCAGCGCATCTGAAAGAACTGGAGACCCGGTCAGCAGTGTAGTCCATTCTCCATGGGTAAAGCGTTCGTCCATAGGTATTCTGGAAGCAAAAGCTTGAGAAATCTGCTGATGATGTGCACCCAGCACATTGACCGATAAAATTCCATTATCCTTAAAATGGCAATGAGAACTTGATGAACGATTCATGCAGACCAAAAGTGTGGGAGGCGTGTCAGTTACGCTACACACAGCCGATGCGGTAAAACCGAACCGTCCTGTTTCCCCTGCTGTGGTAATTACATTGACTGCGCCCGTCAGCAATGACATGCCATTACGAAAATCTGTTGTTTCTACCATGACTGTCTCCTTTGTCATCAGATATCCAGTACCAGGCGAGCCGACTTAGAACGCGAGCAGCACACCAGAATCTGTTCATTACTTGCCTTTTCTTCATCGGTAAAATAGACATCCCGATGATCCGGCTCTCCTTCAATTACATCACACATACAGGTACCGCATACACCCTGCTCACAGGACATTTCTATTTCAACACCCTCTCTGGCCAAGGCTTGTAAAATGGTTTCTTCGGCATTGACCAGAACAATTTTACCACTACGCTGAGCCATAACTTCAAACGCTTCGCCGCTGGTGTCAGTATCAACCTGAAAATATTCTTTATGGATCTGCTGCTCTGGGAAATTCTGGGTTTGTGCCAGATTAATCACCCAGTCCATAAACCCGGACGGACCACAGGTATAAATATGGCTCTGTCGATCAAGATCCTTTATAGCTGACTGAAAAAATTCGCGGTGACTGGCACCTTCAGATTTGAAATGAAACCGGGTAAATGCAGCCAGTTCGCCATTTCGAATTTCATTCACGAAAGCACAGCGTTCGGGGCTGCTGCCACAGTAATGCAGTTCAAACAATGCGCCTTGATGCAGCAATTCATAAGCCATGGTAATAAGAGGCGTAATGCCAATTCCCCCACCAATCAGCACAGTATGTTTAGCCTGTACCAACGGAAATAAATTACGTGGTTCACTGACCTGAATTTGCATGCCGTTTTGAATATCGTCAAATGCCGAGACCGAGCCACCACGTGATGCCGGATCTTTTAATATACCCAAGCGAAAAACACCCTTCTTTGCCGGGTCCTGACACAGTGAATATTGACGGATCATCCCATTAGGCAGGTGTACATCAATATGTGCGCCTGCTTCCACTTTAGGTAAAGGCTGGGCGGTTGCCGATTCAAATTCCATGACTGCAATATCACCGCCTTCGATATACCGATGTTTCACGACTACATCATAAAGTGCTGTCATTCCAAACTCCTTTTACTTCATCAGCCGCAGGGCTATCGCATAAATAATCCACCATTAATGTCCCAAGTAGCACCTGTGACAAAATGGGCATCCGGGCTGGCCAGCAAGGCACAGGTTTCAGCAATAAACTCCATACTGCCGAGTGCCTTGACCGGAATATTCTGGATGAACTGCTCTATCTTTTCATCCGGCACTACGCTATGCACAATGGGTGATTCCATCGGTCCAGGCGCTACCGCATTTACGGTCACGCCTTTGGCCGCGAACTCCTTGGCGAAAATTTTAGTCAGCGTTACGATTGCCCCCTTACTTGCCGCATAATGTGCGCCTGTAGCCGTCCCCCCATTTTGACCCGCCAGTGAAGCCATATTGATAATCCGGCCATAGCCCTGTTCAGCCATGTATTTGCCAATAATTTGACAAGCCTGGAAAGTCCCGCGCTGGTTTACCTGGGTGATCCAGTCAAAATCCGCAGCAGAAATCTCCAGTACAGGAGTAGCTTTGGTTACAGTGGCATTATTAATCAAGACATCAAGCTGGTTAAATTGCTGTCTGATGCACTCAACTGCTTTATGAAAATCTATTTCTACAGAGATATCCAGTTTCAGGGGAAAGATATTTTCCGGAAAGCGGCTATTTTTTTTTGCATTTTCAGCTTTTTCCAGTGTGCTGGCAGAAAGAATAACCTGATGGCCCTGCCCGGCAAAATGCTCCGCAATTACATTGCCAAGGCCGGAAGCAGCACCTGTCACTAAAACCACTTGTTTCATCTGTATGCTCCTACAGGATATAGCTAATACCAGCCAAGGTATCAGTTGAGTTGACCAAGCTGATAATCTTTCGATGGATACGAAAGCTGCTATCCTGATCGCGCATCAGATGATAGGTTACATCTGCCGTATAGTGACGCAGGTTTTCTTTACGGAACTCACGCAGATTTTGGGCACAGCGCAGGACAATCTGGTCATCCTGCTCGTCAATAATCCGTATCCGTGAGATACTGCGCACCGTATTGGCTTTAGGTGAAGTTGAAATGGCTTCACCATTAATCAGACGCTGAACACGTAATGTACGCATATAATGATCGTCATAGGCATAGTTCAGGTTATTTTCATAATCAGTCAATGCCGGATCAATCGGGATAATATATCTACCTTCTTCATCCCAGAGAGCAAGCCATTGCTGGTATTCAGCATGATCCAGCATATCTGCCTCAGTCCAGATAAAAGCAGTGACTTCATTTAACAGGTTTAAATTGATTTTCATTGCTCTCTCCTTAAGCCGTCATCATCTTTTTCCACTGCTGATAGGCGCCACGCATACCGGTCTCAGCACTGACATCGCTTTTTAAACCATCCTCAGTTTTAACTTCACCTGGCAAGCCGCGGTTTAACATGATCCATAAATCATTTCCGGCACTGGCTCCATGCTGTACACGCTCCCATGCTTCTGCATCATCAGGTGTACCAAATCCAAATGGTCCCTGAAAATGTTCATGCAACCGCAAGCGATACTGGTTGGCAATCTGTGGGCCGCCATCCATGGTAATAACCGAATGATGAATCTCAGTTTCCTTGACTGAAACTGGCTGTAAAACGCGGAAAAATGCCATAGAGCAGGCAATGTTAGGGAACAGGTTCAGGTTAAAACCCGAGCCTCCTACTGCACGGACAATACGTCGCACTTGTAGTTCTTCATGCCCTTCATTGCGCAGGGCCTGTGCCAATTCTTCAAAACGTTCCTGAATCGGACGTTCCATCAGGTCTTCTTCAAGGTCAACCAGCTCAGGTATCATGACCATAACACTGTGGCCATTGCCTAAATCTTCTACAAAACCTGGCTGATTTTCAAAATTAAATAACTCTTCAGTTTTATCATCAACCGAGCTTAAGAATGACTTGTGCACTAATGGAAAATGATAAGCATCAGTTGTATTTTCCAGCTGTATTTTCCAGTTACCCGGAAAGCGGAAACGATGTTCGCCCAGCACCTTGACCGGATAACCGGCACCCTGTTTCATAAACAGGTCGATCCATTTCTTGGCTGGCCCCAAGAATTCTTCCAGAGATTGAATGTCCTGCTTAAATGAGGCAAAAATCATACCGTTATATTCTTCAACGCGCAGGCTGATCAGAGGGAATTCAGATTTATCCAGACATTCGCCATAACTCTCTGGTGAGGGCACACCACGCAGGCTGCCATCCAGGGCATAGCTCCAGCCATGATAAGGACAGACAAAACTATTGGTTTTGCCCTTTTTATGTTCACACACGGTAGCGGCACGATGACGGCAACGGTTTAATAAAACGTGAACTTTCTTTTTACGGTCCCGTACAGCCACGACTGGCTGCTTACCAATATTAATCGTTTTATAACTGCCCGCCTCAGGAATTTCGCTAGCATGGGCTACCCATACCCAGGTGCTATAAAAAATTTTTTCCATTTCATCTTCAAAGATTTTTTCATCTTTATACAAAGAAGTATGGACACGGTCATGCTGGACCAGTTCATTATAATCGGTATCAATATTATGCATCGGAATAATACTATTCATGGTAACTGTCCTTTTAAATTTTTCCTGTCTTCATTCCTGAGCCGGTACTGGCAGTTCAGCTTCACTGTTCCAATGTGAAACAGGACGGCTAAATATATTTTCAGTCTGGAAATGCTTAATTTTCCACAATCCGTCAGACTGTTTTCTAAATTTCACAGTGAGCTTGGCTGCATTTAAGTGGCTATGGGTATCACGGAAGGTCGAGGTCTGTAACATCAGCCAGCGACCTGTCGCCTCATGGCCATTGATATCAATCTGCTCTGAGCTGACAAAGTGTGCATTCAAGACAAAATGTGATTCTTTCTGGGTATAGCTTTTGAACATGTCATAGATTGCTTGCCATGATTCAAACTGACCAAAGGACCTGGAGTATTTTTCTCCGATTCCTTCCCAGATACTGTGACGGTCAAACAGCCCCATTAACTCATTCAGATCAGTATCTGCATCTAGAGCATCGCAGATTTCCATATAACGGTTTATGCAGTTACGAATCGCATTTTGTGCCTCAAGCTGTTCAAGCCGCATTAATAAAGAGGCCAAGACTACTCCATCAGTCATTTATGTTCATCCTTAACGCTGGATCACCAGTTCACGGCCTACACGTGCTTCAACCTTGCAGTATTTCCAGAGCTTGAATGGCCCTTCTCCTACCACTGTGGTTCTAAACAGGTTGCAGGCTGCATGAACCGTTTCTATATCTGGCACATCTGCCAGCAAGTAGGTTGTCCATGGCCAGCCAGCACTTGGCCCTACCATACTTTGGTCGTCGTCTAAACTTCCATATACGGTTACGCCCGGGAGGTCATGAATACCGTGCCACATTTCACCAAAAGCAGCCCAGACTGCCTTAGCTTCTGCTGGCTCTGCATCAAAAAAGTTCTGGTTAATCCCCATACAGAACAGCACACGTAAAGTCTTTTTCGCTTCCATTTCAAGATTCCTTTTTTAAATAATGCGTTAAGTTTATAAATAGCCGGGTGTCGGATTCAGCCCAAAACTGATTGCACCTGCATTTTGTAAAGTAGCGTCTCCCATAAAGGCATGCTGGGTGACCACGTTGGTATCATTTACAAAGCGACTAAACGGATGATTGGTATAGATGGCGGTCATACCGGCAAGCATTTGCATCTTTCGGGCGACTTTGGCTGCTATACGGGCAGCATGTGTGCATGACAACCGCATATCGCTAATCTGCTGGGCGGTTGGTTTGCACCCTTCACTTACTTCCTTCCATACCACATCCATAGTCTGATAAAACCAGGTTCGGGCAGCCAGAAATTCGGCTTCTGACTGGGAAAATTCATATTGGGTGACTGGTCGCTGAGCAATCTCTGCCCCGCCCGTAATTGATGCCTTACCCGGTGCAAGCTTTTTAAATTCATCTAGGGCTGCAGCAGCCACTCCAATCCCTACCACTGTTAATACCTGAGTGGCTAAAGATAATGATGGGTACTTAAAAAATGGCTCGGATAATTTTGAAGGCTCACCACGAACAAAGGTCCATTCCTTGGGTACCAGTACATTTTCCACAACCAGGTCATGACTGCCCGTTCCTTTCAGGCCCACAGTATCCCAAGTCATTTCAATTTTAGCTTTACTGGCTGGCATAACTGCCATACGTGGCAGGCCATGTGCTTCATTATCTTTTCGTGGTGCAATACCTACACCGACAATATCAGCGCCCATGCAACCGCTTGAAAACTTCCAGCGGCCCTTGACCAAAACCCCGTCATCCGTAATTTCTGCCGGCTGAGGTGGAAAAATCCCCCCTGCAAAAACTATATCAGGGCTATCCTTGTAAAGTTCCTGAAGAGTGGTTTCAGGCAGACTGCCCAAATAAGCCGGACTCATGCCGAAGCTTGCGACCCAACCGACTGAACCATCTGCCATAGACAGCTTTTCAATCAGTTCGCAAAATTGACGTGGTGAGCATTCATCTCCACCAAAACGTCGTGGTACCAAGGCACGATATACGCCCAACTGCTTTAAGCGCTCAATAATATCTTGGCTGACATACGCCTGATTATCAAATTCTCCAGTGCAGGCGCGCTCACGAATTTCCTGACATAAGGCATCCAGATTGACCACTGGCCTGACTTTTATATCCAATTCCTTGGCAGATAATTGATTCATTAGCTAACTCCTTGTTATTTAATGCGCTGCCTTAATAATAAAATCCGCGACCGCACATAGCTGCTCGTCTGCATTTTTCCTGCCTACCAACTGCAAGCCCACTGGCATACCTGTCATAGTTTGCAAAGGAATATTTAAAGCAGGATGACCTGATAAATTGAATGGACGCACCAGTGCGGTAAGATTTAAAAATGCTACAGTATTTTCAGCCTCTGCTACTCTAGGGGGTATCTGCGGTAAGGTAGGTAGAATCAGGGCATCATACTGTTCAAGTAGCTCATCAATTTCCTGAGTAAACCTGGCTTTTACATCTTCTGCCTGCCGAACCTGCTCTAAAGTCGTTTTGGCCGCGTTAAGTAGTCGCTGTTGAACATCCGGACTGATTTTTCCGCTTTCTGTAAGCGTTCCATAAGCTTGCCAGTTTTCATAATTAATAATCTGCATCCCGGCTTGAAAGGCTTCACTAAAGGTAGTTACCTGTACTGGCTCTACTTTTAAATTTGTCTGAGTCAGATAATCTTTAATACAATCCCAGACTGCTGAATCCGCTTCTACATTAAGTACCGCCAGTTTAGGTTGATGCTGGATTTTTTCTGAAGACTTAAAAGTAGGGTCAATAATCTGCATTGCGGTAATAATCATTTCGACTGAACTGGCAAATGGCCCGACACAGTCCAGTGAGCTTTGCACAGGATAAACACCTTTACGGCTTACCCGCCCAAAACTGGGTTTAAAACCAAATACGCCACAGCAGGCTGCCGGCATGCGGATAGAACCGCCCGTATCTGTGCCCAGACTAAAATCGGCCAGGCCAGCAGCCACCGCGGCAGCCGAACCGCTGGATGATCCCCCTGGAATCAGATCTGGATACTTTGGATTAACAGGTGTACCAAATACAGGATTAATTCCTGTAATACCAAATGCCAGTTCATGCAGATTGGTTTTTGCAGTTATGACGCAATCAGCTTTCAAAATAAGGTCTACAACTTCTGCATTTGCCAATGCAGGCTCTACCTCCATGAGTGCCTTACTTCCTGCCATAGTTCTTAGGCCCCGAATGTCGATAGAGTCCTTAACCATGACTTTCAGTGCACCTGTACCTTCATGGACTTCCTGTGCGATAATATTCATTCACTTTTCCATGTATTTTTATTTTATAAGCTTAATATCTGAAAATTTAATGTAATTGTCAAGTAACTTTTATGAATGATAAGAAAGAAAATATTTCATAATTTTGTTTATAATGAATTTACATTTTTTCAAAGATATGGCTTTGTCATGCTGAGTCAGCTAGAACAGTTTTTACCTAATAAAGATCCAAATAGCTTAAAAAATTTCCCATTTTTCTGGATTTCTCAAATTAATGGGAAATATACTCAACTTATTGAAAAATCTATAAAAAAATTAGGAATAGACAATACCCGACGTAAAATTATTTTAAGTGTAAATGCAGTAAGTGAAGCCAGTATTACTGAAATTGCCAATCTTTCAACAATTAAATTGACGACCGCAACCAAAGCTGTTTATCGTCTGGTTGAAGACGATATTGTGGAAGTTTTTTCCTCACAACTTGATGAGCGGGTGTCTATGGTGAAACTTACTGAAAAAGGGCAGCAGATGGTTGAACAGATCAACCAGATCAGCCAGGTAACCTTGGCCGGAATTCTGCATGCTTTTGAAGAGGATGAGCTGCATGACTTAAACAAGCAGTTAAAAAAATTGTTTGATCTGATGCCTTCTAATTGATGCCAGTCTTATTGATTGATACCGGATGCTTTAAAATATCCGGTTCAGGCTGTAGACCTGCTACAGCAATGCGAGTGGTAAAGGCCTTCAATACCTGTAATTTATAGCTATCAATATCTACCGTATGATAATTATAAAAGCCCTGTTTTTCACGTAGCCCATTTCTTTTATTTTGCATGTTTTCAGCAATAATAGCCGGGGCACTATAACGTGTACCCAGTTCTTTTTCCAGATATTGTGAAGCATAAAACAAAATATCACCTCCACCCCAGTCAATAAACTCAAGCAGGCCCAGTACAGAAAAACGCAGGCCAAATCCGGTTCTAATCGCAATATCAATATCTTCTGCCGAAGCTACGCCTTCTTCAACCATACGGGCAGCTTCATTCATGGCCAGTGCCTGAATACGCGGCACAATATAGCCCGCACTGGCCTGACATACGACGGGTACCTTACCAATAATTTTCAAGAATGCTTTAAGGCGCTCCACCACTAAATCTGAAGTTTCTGCTGTCCGGCTTAACTCTACCAGAGGCATCAGATAAGCCGGATTTAGCCAGTGTGCATTGATTACCCGTTCCGGTACAGAAAGCATCTGGGCAATCTCGCTCACCAAGAAAGTCGAAGTAGTAGACGCAACAATACATTCTGATGGCAGATAATGATCCAGCCATTTAAATATTTCCTGTTTAATCTCTTTAAGCTCAGGAACAGCTTCCATTACCAGCTCACAGTGACTTAAAAAATTCTGTGATTTATTTCTGCTGGTTACTTCAATACGTTTTAAAATAGTTTCAACGTATGCTGCCTGAATAAAGTTGATACTAACCAAGAGCTTCAACTCCTGAGAAATATCGCTAATAATCTTCTGCCTGTATATATGGAAGTCTTCTGGATCGCGTTCTCTGGCATCTATCAACTGAATATTTAATCCTGCATAGGCAAAAGCAATCGAAATCGCCTTCCCCATACGCCCTGCTCCAACCACAGCAATTTGTTTGATTAACTGCATATCAGGCTCCCTGCTGTAGAATGGCAGTCATTTCCTGACGGCTTTTTTGGGCTAGCTGCAGATTTTCTAAGGTACGACCAGTTTGATAGAAATTCTCTCCTGTGACTGCCGAGGCAAGATTCAGTAAACCCTCGGCAACTGGTGTCGGTACTCCAGCCCAGCGCCCAACAGAAACTAGAAAAGACAACCCCAACTTGGTATCTTCGAGCATATATCGGTGGGTATGCAGATCGATATCTTCACGCCAGTCTCCACTGTCGGTCAATTTTCCATGTGCCCCACGGCCATACATCCACTCATCACCTTCTCCTTCTTTATTATAATGATCTGCCAGAGGAAAATGTGGTGCACTATAACCAAGCGCTTCACGGACTTGAATACGTTCAGTATCCAGCTGAGTAGTCACCCTGCGAATAGACTGTTGAGTCCCTTCATTGTGAATATCCCAGGTTTCAAAATACTCTAGTGCTCCGGCATTCATTAGTATCAGGGGTGGATGGATTACTGGTCCGGCATTCATCAGTGCTCCACTTAGGCTATTCTCAAGTGGCTCAATACTCGGATAAGCCTGCTGAAGTATCTGAAAAGCCCGCTCAGATAACTGGCTCGGAAAAACACCGGTAGGTAATCGGGTAGCGTAGCCACTCACCACAATCTGGTCAGCAGCGTGTTTACGGACCAGATAAGGTAGCGTACCTGTTTCTGCAAATGCGACTTGGGTATAATTTTCTGCCTCTTTCATGGCTTGCGCGAAGATATAACTTCCAAAAGTCCCCGGCGGCAGAAAAACCACTTGCCCTTCCTGCAAATAGGGCGCTATCTGTCGGGCCAGATCCTCATGAGTTGTCGCTGGTAAAGGTATAACGATAAGCGCTGCCTGTTGAACCGCTTGCTGTAAATCCTCACATAAAGTGATCTGACTATTCTGAAATCCGACACTGACTGAACGATTACCCTGATAGTCCTTGATTTTTAACTTGCCTGCTTCTGCTAGCCGCTTTAGAGCCTGTGTATCACGGCGCCACCATATTACCTCGTGATTTTTTTCAGCCATTTCTACTGCTGCTGCATAACAGCCATGGCCACCGCCCAGTACCGTAATTTTCATTGGTAATTTTCCTGATCTGCTTTTACTTGATGCTAAACAGGAGAAATCGGGCTGTCTTACCCGATTACGAACAGATTGTTCAGTTTACGAAATAAGATGAGCAATGCGGATGTGCCTGCCTCAAAGTCTGTGATGGCAGACAACCGTACCGTTTTTTATAAAGTGTAGAAAAATGCCCTAAACTGTTAATACCATTACGCAGCAGAATATCAGTTACAGTTTCATGCGCTTGGCTATGCTGTAACTCATGATGGATGAGTTTAATACGCAAGTCTCGAATATAGTCAATTGGGGTTTGATGGAAATACTGGTTAAAGCCTTTTTGCAGGGTCCGCACCGATACTCCGCACTGCTTGCCCAGCTCTGCCAGTACAATATTATTTCGGATATGCCGGGCAATATACTGTCTGGCTTTGTTCATATAGCCAGGTAATATAACTTTCCCCCTTTGCTGCAGTTGCGCAGTATAATTATTCGGAACCTTCAGTAAAATCAGCTCAATCAGATATCGGCCGAAGCTTTCAGAAATAGTATCCCAATGCTGGATGTTGTAATGGGCATGACAAAGATAGTTCAGAGTTTCGATAATCGCCTCGACACCTTCTGTCGTACAGGATATACCGCAGTCAAACAGTAGTGGCTCTGCTACCATATGGCCGAGCATTTTGTAGAGCTGTGTATCAACCTCCTGTCTGGACAGCTTCAGAATAATATTACGACAGTGCTGGCTGGTAATAATCCGATTTTTACTATGGGGATGTGAAACCGTCATAATACCAGCTGACTGTATAATCAGCCGGGCATCATGTTCGATCTTGCACTCGCCCTCAAGCGTAACTCTGAACAGATAATGGGCAGAAGATTCATCTATAGTAATTGCCACAGGCGCACTGTATTTCAGATCATAGAGTGCTGATGTGCCAAAGCTAAAACCATTAAGACGCGTATTTAGAATCTGGCTGGAATCTACCTCAAACTGATGGGGGCACAGATAATGGCTGATCTGCTGTTTAATAGTGTGATAGTCGGTCGAACTGAACAATAAAAAATGATCAAGATAATGCAGACGGTCTAGTTGTGAAATCAGGCTCATATTCCAGCTCCATCTAAGTTTTATTTATTTTTAAATAAAAAATGCCTACTGCAAGCAATAGGCATAAATATGATATGTTCTCTTCCTAAGCTGCATGTTCCTTTTGCATACTTTGGGCAAACGCTTTACAGCCAAATTTCAGCAGCAGAAAAGCCACTACACATGAAATTGCGCCAACAATTGATAAAGACATGCCTACCATCAATGGATTTTCAAAGATTTTGTCAGTAATTAATGCAACCAGTGTCGTTCCAATTCCTACTGCAACCAGATTACTGATTAGCAGAAAAATTGCCGAGATCTGAGCACGTAACTGGTTTGGTGCCAGCATTTGCATCGCCGTAGTGGAAATAGGCATTGGAAATGACGCAAAGAACATTGCAGGCACCAGCAAGGTAACAGAGAGCCATAATGGTTCAACTTGCGTAAAAAACATGATCGGCAAAATTAACCCTGTGATTCCAATAACACCTGTAATCATAGGGGCATCTTTACGGCCTTTTTTAACAAACCAGTCATTTAACCAGCCTGCACAGAATACACCTAAAGTATTAGCTACCAGCAATACACTACCTAGCATATAACCGGCTTCTGTCGGGGTCATTCCATATTTCCGCATATAAAAAGCAGGTGTCCAGCTGGTTAAACAGTACAGTGCCATCGCATAAAATGTAAAACCCAGATAATGGCAAGTAAAAGTTTTACGGTGCTTTCCAATAAAACTGAAGCTGGATTTAAAACTGACTTTTTCTACTTCACCCTGAGCATTAAGACGCTGACCTTTACGCTTTGGCTCTTTCACAGTGAGTATAAACAGCAGGCCAATAAAAATGCCGGGTAATCCAACAATAATAAATGCCATTTGCCAGGCTTTTAACATACCAAAAAATGGCACATCAATCAGGCTTGTGTCCTTCAGCAATCCAATAACATAGCCACCGACCAGAAAGGCAATGCCGCCTCCAACAAAAGAACCAATCGAATAAACTGCTACTGCACGTCCCAGTTTTTCTTTGCTAAACATGTCGCTAAACATTGAGTAAGCAGCAGGTGACAGAGCAGCTTCACCAATTCCGACCCCCATACGGCTCAAGAAAAGCTGCACGAAGTTTTTACTGAGTCCGCAGAATGCTGTAGCCAGACTCCAGAAAATAATTCCGATAGAAATCAGTTTTGGCCGGGAAAAACGGTCAGCAATATAGGCAAGTGGCAATCCCATAAAGGCATAAAACAGGGAAAAAGCCAAACCATGCAGCAGGCTAAACTGGGTGTCAGTCAGATTCAGGTCAGCCTTGATCGGCTCGATCATCAGTGCCAGAATCTGCCGGTCAATAAACGAAAAAATATAGGCCAGCATACACAGCAGTACGACGTACCAGGTATATACACTTGATTTACTTATACTTCCTTCTGTCTGTATATTGAGATTACTCATATACTTACCTCCATGTCGGTCCTGTGTATCGGTTCAGGACCATTTTTCTGTTCAGTACTTATCATTTTTATATAATCTTCTTCTCATACTGTGCTCTACACCTGATCCGTGGCGCTTGAATAACAAAATCTAGTGAATGTAAGCCTTATTATTCAAAATTATTGTTATTCATTGAGCTAAATTGCTGCTGAGCTCCGGGTCTATATTATGAAAAGTACTCCCCCTCTATACTGAATAATTATTTGCTTTTTATCTGTAATTTTCCATAACTTTTTAAGTATAATTTTATACCTTAACTTGTTTTATCTCTAAGTATTCCTGTTGGTAGTTTTAATAAGTTAATGAAAAAATTAATTAATCTAGAATTATTTTATTTCTAGAAGAATAAAGCCCTAAATAAATGCATTATTTGTTTAATATGATGGTTTTGATTAGCCTTGTAATCTGTTTTTTCACCGCCTTAAATATAATTATATTTATTATTTTAAAACATATAGTTAAATTAAAAAATATAAACCAGTTTTAGCTTGAAATTCTATAATTACTCTTCTGCTTTGTAGGCTTGGCATTCATTTTGCTTAATCAGTATTACGTTTTATAAAATTTGTAATATTGAGGGGCAACACTATGAGTTACGTTGCACATGAACTCAGTTCAAGAAACAAACTGCTATTTGGCTTGGGGTCTTTTCTAATACCAGTTTTAATTTGGTGTGCAGTCAGTTATTTACCCTGGATCTGGCATCCACAAGTCCAAATTACGGATTCAGGTAGTGTTGCCTATTTACAGGTTGATAGTCGTATTGATAAAAATACCTTTTTTTCTGCTGCCCAGTCTGCAATAGATCAAGGTCTTGCTCCACCGCAAGGTATACTCGTCAATCCAATTTATTTGCCCGCACCGCACGAAGTTGCAACTGCACTGGTCACAGCTTTTACCACTGCACCTGCTCAGGCCAATGTTCCCTGGTTTCATGAAAGCCTTTGGCACAGTATCAAGCTGGTGTTTACGGCATTCTTTATTTCTTCACTGATTGGTATTCCACTCGGTATTTTATGTGGTTTTTCCAATAAACTTTCCCAGTTGACCGAACCTTTTATCGAGTTTTTCCGCTACCTGCCTGCCCCGGCCTTTGGCGCGCTTGCCGTCGCTATTTTAGGAATCAATGATGCACCCAAAATAGCCATCATTGTCATCGGCACCCTGTTCCAGCAAATTCTAATTATTGCCAATACCACACGTCTGGTCGATCGTAGTCTGATTGAGGCCGGTTTCACTTTGGGTACTAATAAAATTAAAAGTCTATTTCATGTGGTGATTCCGGCAGCCATGCCAGAAATTTATCGTAATCTGCGCGTGCTGCTGGGTTGGGCATGGACTTACCTGATCGTAGCAGAACTGATCGGCAGTACCTCCGGGATTACCTGGTTCATTACCCAGCAAGCCCGCTATCAAAACTTTGATAATGTCTTTGCCGCGATCCTGATTATCGGTGTGATTGGTCTGCTGTGTGATGTGATTTTAATGAAACTGGGACAACGCTTATTTAAATGGAAACCGGGAGCAAACTAATGCAACACACTGAATTTAATACCCGTGAATACTTTGACAAAATTTACGCCCGTCCGGTGATTCTTGAAGCAAAGCAACTGACGCAAAAATTCAGTCATGGCAAAACCGAGCGTACGGTTTTAAATGCACTCAATTTGAAAATTCATAAGCGGGAGTTCATCTGTGTGATTGGGCCTTCCGGTTGTGGCAAGTCAACCTTTAGCCGTGTAGTTGCAGGACTTGACCCTTATAGCAGTGGTGAGATTCTGGTGGATGGCCAGCCGATTACCAGCCCAAGTCCGGAGCGTGGCATGGTGTTCCAGGGCTATACCCTGTTTCCATGGAAAACCGTCAAGGAAAATGTCATGTTTGGTCCGCGCATGAAAGGCCAAAGTAGTGCAGTAGCCGAAGCACAGGCCCGTGAATGGATCAATATTATTGGTCTGGAAAAGTATGAAAACCAGTATCCGCATGAGCTGTCTGGCGGGATGAAACAGCGTGTCGCGATTGCCCGTGCATTGGTCAATGAACCGAAAATCCTGCTGATGGATGAACCTTTTGGGGCACTTGATCCGCATACGCGGCAAAAAATGCAGCGTCACCTGATGGATCTTTGGCAAAACATTGATATCACCATCATTTTTGTGACTCACGATATGGATGAAGCCATTTTACTGGCTGACCGGATTGTGGCACTGAAAGCCAATCCGGGTGAAATCAAGGAAATTATTGAAGTAGATCTCCCTCGTCCACGCCACCCGGAACTGATGCTGACTCCAGAATTTAAACAGTTAAGACAGCATGTCGATCATCTGGTGCATGCTGAAGAAGATGAACTGGATCCGGCACTGGCAGAACTGCCGGTCATTCCGCGTATGACCAAGGTCAGCAGCAAGAAATAATCTTATTCAAAATGCCTTTGGGACGACCTGAAGGTTTTAATCGCTGTGTTGGACGACCAACATTAGAGGTGATTGTCATGCAAGCGCAATATGTACTCCCACTGGTTGATATTTCAAAATTGCAAAGTCCGGATTTAGCTGATCGTATTGAAGTTGCTCATACTCTGGATCATGCCTGTAAAGAAGTCGGATTTCTCTATCTGCAAGGTAGCCAGTTTAATTTTGACTACGCCAAAGCTCTGATTGAAATGGCCAAATCCTATTTTTCTCAGGATCTAAACACCAAGATGCAGCACTATATTGGCAAATCAAAGAACCATAGTGGCTATGTGCCGATTGGTGAAGAACAGTTTGCGGGTAACAGCTATGACTTAAAAGAAGCCTATGATGTCAATTATGATTATCAGGGTGCACAAAAAAACTGTCCTTTACTTGGCCCTACCTTATGGCCAGACCATCCGGATTTCAAGTCTGTCGTCAGCCAGTACTACAGCCATCTGCGTGAGATCAGCCAGCAGATTTTTTCTGCCTTTGCACTGGCATTGGGCGTTCGCGAGGACTTTTTTGAAAGCAAAATTACTGATGCACCAAGTCAGCTACGCTTGATTCATTATCCTTATAATCCGGAAATACAAGATGCTGAAGGGATTGGCGCGCATACCGACTATGAATGCTTTACCCTGCTGTTACCCACCGCACCCGGCTTACAGGTTTTAAATAAAGTCGGTGAATGGATCGACATTCCCCTGATTGAAAATACTCTGGTAATGAATATCGGTGACATGATGGAAATTCTGTCGAATGGTAAATATCTCGCCACCAAGCACCGCGTGAAAAAGGTCTCGGAAGAACGTTATTCATTCCCGCTGTTTTGCGCCTGCAATTATGACACCGTGATTGAACCGGTGATTCACACTGAAAATTCCAAATATTCTGCCCTGATCGGGGGTGAGCATCTGTTTAATCAGACCGCCCAGACCTTTCAATATTTAAAACAGCGCATTGCTAGCGGTGAACTGGTCTTGAAAAATGCTGTACCACTTTCCTCTTTTGGACTTGAAGAACAGGCGGAGACAGCATCATGAATCTGTTTGAAGTAATTAAAACTTTAAAGCCTGTGACTTTTCAGCCAGAGATTATTCCAGGCTTTTTATATGGGGCATTTCGGCGTAAAAGCATCAGTTTTTATAATGGCCTGACCGATGAAAATACTATTGTGTACTGGTTTCAGTCGCGCAGTTTTACCATTGATCTTCGTCTAAAAAGCCAGACGGGAACTGCTGTTCAGGAACGCCAAGGCTGGATTGGCAATACGCTTTGGGATAACGCCAGCCAGCTCTTGTCCTGGGAAGTGAAAGACTACGCCAATTACCAGAATCATGTGCAGTGGCCGGAACCAGCCAAGTTGCATGCGATTGGCAACTGCATTCTGGAATTTTCTCCAAGTAATGTGTATGTCGAAGACTGGCGCCAGCAGGTACAGCACGGTTTATTTTTAGGGCTGCGGCTTCAGTCTGCGCTTGATGTTCAATCTGGTCAGGAACTGGAAATGGATGGTGGCCTGATCATTTGTGCTGATCATATTGCCTATGCCCTGACGCGTTTGCCTGAAGTGCAAAGTACAGTAGCTCAAATGGATTTGAAAGCTGTCGATCCGACCGTGTTTGCCTTGGTGGAAAGTTTTGAAGTTTCTATCGGGACTGATGGTCAAGCTAAAACTTACAGCACCCGCAGCAGTGAGACAGGCAAACTCTTTAACCTGGAAAATTTTGAAGTTCTCAATGAAAGCAGTCTGGCTCAGCATGTCATTTTAGATGGTCGCAATATTGACCTGATTTTTGAGCTGGATATATACCAGCCGGATTACCAATTTCAATATGCAACCCCCACGACTACACAAGCTGAAAGCTGGCTGAAGTCAGAACAGGGTCACCTGATGCAGCATGCAGAACGGGTGTTATAGGGAGAAATATGTCTTTTTTATATCTTTCGATTGCCATTATTGCAGAAGTCATTGCAACTTCTGCATTGAAAGCCTCCAATGGTTTTAGCGTGCTCTGGCCTTCACTTGCCACCATTGCCGGTTATGCCGTTGCCCTGTTTTTCCTGTCACTGACCATGAAAACTATTCCGATGGGCATTGCCTATGCAATCTGGTCTGGTGCCGGCATTATCCTGATTTCAACGGTTGGCCTCTTGGTGTTTAAACAGCAACTGGATCTTCCCGCGCTGATCGGTCTGGCGTTTATGATCATTGGCATTATTTTTATCAATGTCTTTTCCAAAAGTACGCAGCTTTAATATTTTAATATTCATCTAACAATAAAAAATCCCCAATCCGGGGATTTTTTTATGGGTCTAGATTACATTCCCCAATGAGGCGGCATGCTCTATTTGAGTTCTTGTAACAGAGTCGGAACAATCACACCATCCACATTCATTTCAGTCGTATAAATGCCGTTGGCCACATTGAACTTGTTCACATGGTAGCTGGAACCATAGATCGAGTCGAAGCCATCACCTTTGGTAAAGACTTTCTTGTTCGCTGCTAAATCGAGTAAATGGGTGCCGTCAAGAAACTGCATATAAGTTTTCGCATCGACCCCGACACGTTTGGACATGATCTGTGCAGCATCTTCACGAGTCGCCGGGTCATTGATGTATTTGACAGTTTTATCCCAAACCTGAATCACCTTTTTCCATTGCTCTTTATTGGCTTCCAGATGGGCTGGATTCACGGTCAAGGTATCGTAGATTAATCCAGGCTTGTCTTTAGAGGTGAAAATAATCTTGGAACCGGCAACAGCAGATAAAGCCTGATTTGCCACCGGCTGCCATACTGCAATCGCATCAATATCGGGAGTGGCAAAAACCTGTGGCAATTCATTGGTCATGGTATTGACCAGTTTGACCTCATTCAGGCCAACTTTGGCATCATCCAGTGCAGTGGACAGTAACAAGTGATCGACCAGACCTTTTTCAGTGGCTACGGTTTTACCGCGCAGATCCTGAATCGAATTAATGCCATTCTTGGCAATAATCACGTCATTTCCAGCTGAATAATCGGTCGCCATGATCATCACGCCCTTGGTCCCGCCAGAGCCAGTGACCAGATTATCACCATTAGTGACCATGACCGCATCCAGCTGATTCGCTGCGAATGCAGAGAGTGAAGCAGAATAGTCAAACCATTTAAAATCGGCATTAACTCCGGCATCTTCCAGCCAGCCTTTTTCAATCGCCACCTGCCAGGCGACAAATCCCGGCCAGTCACTATAACCAATCCGGATGGGCTGAGTAGTCACACGTCCTTCTGCCTTGGCATTTGGTTCAGGTACTTTAGCGGTATTGTCACAACCGCTTAAAAGGATTGCAGACAGTACGGAAACGGACATCAGTGCTTTTTTGATCATTTTGCGACTTCCCCTATGCATTCACATTTAAATTTGGTATTTGAAAGTTGTTTAGATTTTATAAATTCGCGCCAGCCACCGAAATGACTGATATCTGTTGCATCCTCAAGTGCATAGCCTTCACAGATAAAGCCTTTGACCCAAGTACCATCAATCAGCTGGACATTACCGATCCCCAAAGGTGCCGGAACTTCTGCAACAATGTCTCCGAACAGTGCACGCGGAATGTCCCAGACCTCTACTTCAATTGAAAAACCTTTCGCGTTGTATTGCAGGCCAGGTTTTGGCGGTGTGGTATTTTTTAAAGCATAGAGTTTGTAATGCGAAGCAGTCCGGGTCTGCTTGATCAGGGTGCCACTGCGTGTGGTCAGCTGAAAATTCAGTGGCATACCGGTCAGATGTGCTCCGACGACAGCCAGTTTGACGCTGTGACCCGATGAGATTTCAGTTATTTTTTCATAGCTAAGTTCAGATGTGCCCAACTTTAACTGGCTTGCTTGCTGCCATTTTTGCCCGAATTTGGCCAGTGCTTCATCCATCCAGGCTGACGCAATAAAGGTCACGCCCGTTGGCAAACCATCAGCACGAATGCTATTTGGTAGCGCCAAAGCCGACAGATCGGCAAAATTGACAAAATTGGTATAAGCGCCCATATGGCTGTTTTTGACCAGAGGATCCGCTTCTACTTCTGCAATGCGATAAATGGTGGGTGCAGTAGGCACCATCAAGGCATCATAATCTGCCAGTGTATTTTGAATAACACGGCTCAGGCGGGCGCGTTCATATTCATCCTGCATGGCATCGACCGCACTGAACCGGTCTGCCTGCGCTATAATCTGGCCAATGACCGGATGGGTCTGCTCACGTTGCACCATTTTTTCCACGGCACTGGTACGTTCAGCCACCCAAGAGCGGTTGTAAAGTGCAGTCGCCAGCTGTTGAAATGGAACAAAATCAATCGGCTCAACCGTATAACCCAAGCTTTGTACACGTGCGATCGCCAGCTGGAATGCTTTTTCAGTTTCAGCATCGCCATAAAATTCCAGTGTATCCGGAATGCCAATTTTCCCTTTTGAAAATTGGCTCGGTACATTTTGAGGATGTACCCGGGAATAATCATCGCTAGCATCATAGCCTTGCATGACTTGCGCCACCTGCCAGGCATCATCCACCGTTAATGCAAAAATCGAAATCACATCGATGGTGCGACAAGCCGGAATCAGGCCTGTAGTCGAAAACCAGCCTTTGGTCGGTTTGAGTCCGACAATGTTATTGTGCCCTGCTGGTATACGTCCTGAACCTGCAGTATCTGTACCCAGTGAAAATGGTACTAATCCATTGGCTACCACCACGCTGGAACCCGAACTCGAACCACCACTGATATATTCAGGATTAAAGCTGTTCTTCACCGCGCCGTATGGGGAGCGCACACCGACCAGACCCGTCGCAAACTGGTCCAGATTGGTTTTTCCCACGACAATCGCGCCGGCAGCTTTTAATTTGGCTACTGCTGTTGCATCGGAAGTCGCCAGATAAGCTGCCTCTTTACATGCTGCTGTGGTATAGAACCCTGCAACATCAATATTGTCCTTGACTGCAAATGGCACCCCATAAAGTGGCAAGCTTTCAATATCTGCACCAGTCAATGCATCAATTTGTGCCTGTAATTGTGCTGCTGTCGCAATTGATATCCAGGCATGATCGTCATTATTCAACTCGGCTACATACTCAATCAGGTCACTAAGCTGGATATTGTTATTCTGGTAGGCGTGTTGCCAGTCCTGTACAGTCCATAAGTTGTGCACAGCTGTTCTCCTTAAGTGTGTTCGGTATTTTGTGGAATAGGTGGCATGACGGCATCCATCAGTTCGAGATGGCCTTTAATCACGCCTTTCAGTGCAATAAATTGTTCGCTTATTTCTTTCAGATCACTGCTCGCGCCCTGCATCAGCATGACTTGCAGGATTTTTTCATCATCCAGCTGGATATGAAGTGAGTTGATCACTTGCGCCAGATACTGCTGTTGCAGATCGACCAGCTGACTGCGTAGCGGTTTAAGGCTGACGTCATAGAGCAAAGTAAGTGTGCCAACCATGACTTCATCGCGAATCACCAGATCATCAATCAGGTGACGGTTAATCATGTCGACAATGGCCTGCGAACGGCTTTCATAGTGCTGCTCGACAATTTTTTGATCCATCGCATGTAGCGTGGTTTCTGGCACGGTAATACTGATCCGTGCCAATTTTTGTTTAGGCACGATGTTGATCCTTGGGTTGATATTGGGAAGACTGTTTAATGTGAAAGCCTGCACGTACACTGAGCAGCTCAACCAGAAAGTGAAGCCATGGATGCATTTTTTTATTTGATGTCGGATTGTTCATGTGCATCTCCTAGGGATATTACAAAACTAGAATTTCGTATTACTTAGGAAAATGCAGAAAGCGTGCCAATTTTTAGTTATTTGGATGAGGTAAATAAACTTGCTTAAAAGGGCGAAAAAAAGCCCCATAACATTGAAATGGGGCTTGTTCTAAAGCAAAAGTAAGTTTTGTATTTCACCGGTTTATTCCATTTTGATTGCTCATGTCCTTGCTATTCTTTTTATACATGAATGGTTAACCGATGTTGGTGATTATGAGTGATCAAGTGTATTGCTCTCCTCTATTTATGTTGTATATAAATAAATGCATTAAGCGTGCCACAATATAAAAATAGAATAGAGTTAAGCATAATGCGTGGGAAATTAATTACATACGTAAATAGAGGCAAAACAAGAATGATTTATTTTTTAAGTATGCCTAAAAAATAGCTCATTTTGCACCATTGGGGTTCGAGTGTGCATCAAAGTGTGGCTGAGTGATTCAGGCCGTTATTTATCTAAGTGGTATACTTCTAAAATAAAGACAGCAAGATTTGAATCACTCACTATTTCATAACTCATTTGAAAAGTAAGGAATTACTGCTAAATTAGCTCCCATATTTGGGGCATTTTTATGACAGAAAAATTATATTATTGGGCTGAAAACTTAGAAACTTATCGTTCTGACAATGTAGCTGACTATGATCAAATCATAGAAATAAAACGCCTTAACTTTTTTATTGGTAAAAATAATGCGGGAAAAAGTCGATTTCTTAGGTCAATATTTGCAACTCCCTTAGAATTCTCTGATATTAATTATATAGACCCTACACCCTACTTAGAAAGCTTAAAGGAAAAAGCAATTGATGTTTACCCTAGAAATTTTGGATTTCAAAATAGTTATGGAGGAAATTTAAAAGACTCTTTTTTAGATAAAGTTAATCTCCTTATCAATGAAAAATCTGTAGCTTCTAAAAACCAATTTAAAAATATTTTAGATACTCATTTAAAAGAAATCTCAAAGTTCCATATAACAGGAAATGCGACTCGGTTTTCAGAAATTTCATCTATTTACTCTAGAGAAAATAGGAATTTTTTAACAATAAATTCCTTTAACAATAAATTTTATATCCCTATTTTACGTGGAATGCGCCCTGTTACCGAGCAAGAGAATAAACAACCTTATATAGAACGTGCTCAAAAAGATTATTTCCCAAATAAAGACAAATTTGATTCTAAAAATATTATTACAGGTGAATGCTTATACCATGAACTTCAAATTCACTTGTTAGGTAAACCAAAACAGCGTGAGTTAATAAAAAATTATGAAGAAAAATTAAGTCAGTATTTTTTTGACAATGAACCCATCACGCTCATTCCATTCATAGGTAAAGATGATAACGGTCATGTCAATGATGTTGTACATATTAAAATTGGAGAAGATGATCAGTTTCCAATTCATAGATTAGGCGATGGTCTTCAGCAAGCAATCATTTTGACATACGAAGCATTTATTAAAAAAGAAGAAATACATGCTTTCTTCATAGAAGAGCCTGAACTGCATATGCACGCAGGTATGGTTCGTCAACTGATGAACTTCTACCTAAACGAAACACCTCATTATTATTTCTTTACAACGCACTCAAACCACTTACTCGATATGGCTGATGAATCTGATCAAGTCATGATTCAGAAATTTGTAAAGCAACCCAAAGTAGATAATCCAAGTAAATTTGATTTTAAAATTCATCGTTGTGACAGAGATCGTGACTTACTTGCTTCATTAGGTGTACGTCCTTCTTCTATTTATTTGGCTAACTGTACGATTTGGGTGGAAGGCATTACAGATCGACTGTATATCACTAAATATATGCAGAAATATTTAGATGTATTAAAACAAGAAGAAACTTTAGTGGTTGAAGGAAAACCTAATAATTTAGATTTATATAAATTTAGGTCATCAGATATTCAAAGATTAATGCCGAATTACCATTAGACATTTGTAGAATATGCTGGTAGCAACTTAACGCATTGGGATTTTAGTGACGAATTTACTGATCATTTAGATGATTGCGGTATGAATGCTCTCTTAACTTCTAGTAGTGTGTTTCTTATAGCTGATGGTGATATTAAAACTAAAAATAAAGGCATGAGAGCTACAAGTTTAGAAGAAAAACTAGGAGAAAAGTTTTTCCTTTTAGAGTGTAAAGAAACTGAAAATACCCTGCCATCAAACATTATTTATCATGCTTGCCGTATTAAATTTTTAGGCTTAAATGGTGCTTTTCAGGATGATGAGACAAAAAGAAATGCTCTTTCCAATCATCTATCCATGGATGGTATGCAAGCAGATACCAAAGAAGGTTTTGATATTGTCACTCTAATAGAAGAACATGATTATTTTCATGCAAAAAATGGTATTGGTAAAATTCTTGATGACCAAATTAGAGTGGGTAATCCTAGAACCACTGATGACAAGCCTAAAAAATGTTTTTCTGATCAATCAGGCACTATTAAAGAAAAACTTAAATTTTGTCGCTTAGTTCTAACGGTTATGGATCATGTTGAATGGGAATTAACCGAATCTGCCAAAGAACTATGTGAAAAAATTTTCGAACACATTATTTCTGAAAACCCTTTACCAAATAAAAAGACCGCTTAAGCGGTCTTTTTATTCCTATCTCATCAAGCCACTGGCGCCAACGTAAACAACACCTGCCCCGTTTTCACCGTTTGCCCTTTTTCAATCGTAATCGCATCGACACGCATACGCTCAGGCGCAATAATTGGAATCTCGATCTTCATCGCTTCAATCACCGCAAGCGTCGCACCTTCTTCCACAATATCACCTGACTGACATTCAATTTTCCAGATTGAACCGGGCATATGCGATTCCACCGCACAACCACCTTCAGGCACTTCAACACCTTCACCATCATCCACAGCATCTAGGCTTTCAGAGACATATTCCGCCAGTCCTGCTTCATGCCAGCGACGGCGCTCTGCATCAAAATTAGCTTGTTGCACCGCTTTAAATGCTGAAATAGATTCTTGGTTTTCAGTTAAGAATTCGTTGTATTCTTTAAGGTTGAGTACGCCTTCTTCAATGCGCAGTTTTAAACGCCCTGCTTTAAAGTCCTCACGCATGTGCATCAACTCGGACTCAGACACTTCATAAAACTTAATTTGGTCAAAGAAGCGCAATAACCACGGCATATCTTGTTCAAAATCAGGGTTTTTACGGTAGCGTGACCACATTTGCGAAGTACGACCCACAAACTGATAGCCACCCGGACCTTCCATGCCGTAAACACACATATACGCACCACCAATACCGACGGCATTTTCAGGTGTCCAAGTCCGTGCAGGGTTATATTTGGTGGTGACTAAACGCTGACGTGGATCAAGCGGTGTTGCCACAGGCGCACCCAAATACACATCACCCAAGCCCATAACCAAATAACTCGCGTTATACACCACATCTTTCACGGCTTGTTTGTCTTTTAAACCATTAATACGGCGGATAAATTCGATATTGTCCGGACACCACGGTGCATCTGGACGTACGGTTTGCATATAACGCTCAGTTGCAAGCTGTGTTTGTGAATCTTCCCAAGCCAGTGGTAAATACACAGTACGTGATGGCACTTGCATTTCCGTCACATCAGGCAATTGTTCTTCTGCGACTTGAAGCATATGCAATAAATCAATTTGATCGAGCTTGGTCGAATCAAAATGGATTTGCAGTGAACGAATACCCGGTGTCAGGTCAATAATGCCTTGGATATTTTGCTCTTTGACCCATTGCATCAGCGCATGAATACGGAAACGCAGGTTTAAATCTAAAACCAGATCGCCATATTCCACCAGCATATAGTTGTTGCTCGCAGGACGATACACCACATCAGGCGTACCATTTTGACCTTTCAAAGTGTCTAAAATGGCGGTTTTCAGCGTACTGATTTCAGGGTAAAACGACTCATCAAACGTCACATTTTCAGTATCATTTGTTGATAATTGTGCATGATATTTTTCATTCAGCAATTTAGCTTGATGGTAGCTCACAGGCACAAATTTGACTTTATCGCCGGCTTTGAGCTGGCCCAATTTCCACAGTTCAGAATTGATCACCACCGCGGGACACACGAAACCACCGAGGCTTGGACCATCTGGGCCCAAGATAATTGGCATATCACCAGTGAAATCAATCGCACCAATCGCATAAGCATTGTCATGAATATTGGATGGATGCAGACCGGCTTCACCACCATCTTCACGTGCCCATTCAGGTTTTGGACCAATCAAACGGATACCGGTACGGCTTGAGTTAAAGTGAATTTCAAACTCGTTAGCAAAGAAAGTATCAATGTCGTTTTTAGTAAAGAAATCCGGTGCGCCATGTGGACCATACATCACCGCAATTTCCCAAGAGTTTGAGAATACAGGGATTTGATCTTCGCTTAATGCTTTGCCATCACTTGATGTAAATGCCGTGATTGGAAGCATATCGCCAATCAGTAAGTTACGCCCTGCATGACCACCAAACTGACCTAAAGTAAAGGTCGCTTGTGAGCCTAAATATTCAGGGACATTCAGACCACTTTTAATCCCAATATAGGTACGGCAACCTGTGGCGATCTTGCCACACTTCAGCACCTGACCTTTACGCACATTCACGGTTTGCCACATTGGTACAGTTACGCCATCCAAAGTCGATGGCATATCGCCACCTGCAAGCACGATTTGACTGTCACAATGGAATTTTAAGCTTGGTCCTTGCAAGGTACATTCCAGACCTGCGGTATTCGGTGCATTACCTAACAGTTGGTTGGCGACATTTAAAGACAGCGGATCAATCGCACCTGATGGTGGTACACCAACATCCCAATAACCTAAACGACCTTTCACATCTTGCACGGCGGTTTGAATACCGGCTTGTAAGACTTCAATCTTTTGAGTTTTCCATTCAAAGCTATTTAAGAAGCGAGTGGTTTGCGTACCGGCTTTAAATACATCGCAGTCGATAATGTTTTGTAGATATTCAAGGTTGGTTTCAATGCCTGCTACTTGGGTTTTAGCGAGCGTGTCGGTCATGGCTTGGATGGCTGAGCTACGATCTTCCGCCGTCACAATGATTTTCGCAATCATCGGGTCATAGAATGATGAAACATTTGAGCCTGTTTCCACCCACGTTTCATTACGGGCATTGGCATCAAATTCAACATGCGTTAACAGCCCTGCACTTGGTTGGAAGTTTTTGATTGGATCTTCGGCATAGAGACGCACTTGAATCGAATGTCCTTGAGACTCAAGTTTCGATGTAGGTGTAACCCAATCACCACTGCCTAGAGTGACCATCCATTCCACCAAGTCCACACCAAAGACTTGTTCCGTCACACCGTGTTCCACTTGTAGACGGGTATTCACTTCCAAGAAGTAAAACTCTTGTGTGTCGGTATCCATGACGAATTCAACCGTCCCTGCCGAGCGATAATTCACCGACTGCATTAATTGAATTGCGACATTTTGGATATAGGCACGTTGTGTATCGTTTAAATGTGGCGCAGGTGTTTCCTCAATCACTTTCTGGTTACGACGTTGCACCGAACAATCACGCTCACCAAGTGCCAAGACTAAGCCGTTACCATCACCAAAAATTTGCACTTCAATATGACGGGCATTTTGTACGAATTTTTCTAGGTATAAGCCTGCATCTTTAAAGTTGGCTTGCGCTAAATACGACACCGTTACATAAGCATCTTTCAGTTCTTCCGCATTCCACACCAAGCGCATGCCGATACCGCCACCGCCTGCGGTACTTTTCAGCATCACAGGATAGCCAATACGGTCAGCCTCCAGCAGTGCTTCCTCTTCATCAGCCAACAATTGACTACCCGGAAGTAACGGTACATTGGCTTGAATCGCGAGTTCACGTGCCGTATGTTTAAGACCAAAGGCTTTCATCTGGTCGGCATTTGGCCCTAAAAAGACAATGCCTTGGGCTTCACACAAATTACAGAATTCCGCATTTTCAGAGAGGAAGCCATAGCCCGGATGAATCGCTTGTGCGCCCGTTTGCTTGGCAACTTCTAAGATTTTATCGACATTTAAATAGCTTTGGTTGGCAGGTGCTTCACCGATATACACCGCTTCATCTGCTAAAGTGACATGCAGTGAATCACGGTCTGCTTCTGAATACACTGCAACCGATTGAATACCGAGTTTTTTTAAGGTACGAATTACACGGCAGGCAATAGCACCACGGTTGGCGATGAGAACTTTATTAAACATGGCTTATTCCTCACCTTCGCGGACAATCAGTTGAATTTTGGTTGGGTTATAGGCATTACATGGGTTATTCAGTTGTGGACAATTCGAGATCAGTACAATCAAATCCATCTCTGCTTTGATTTCGACATATTTACCGGGTGCAGAAATACCATCATCAAATTTCAGGTGACCATCAGATGTCACCGGCACATTCATAAAGAAGTTAATGTTTGGACTGATATGACGCACGTTTAAGCCATGCTTTTTCGCAATCGGATGTTGTGACAATGCGATCATGAAATTATTACGGCAACTGTGCATTGGATATGTATCATGGGCATAACGCACCGTATTACTTTCACATGAACATGCGCCACCTAAGGTGTCGTGGCGACCACAGTTGTCATCATGAATAGTGGCGATTTTATTGCCAAAATTGGTATATAAAGTTGTACCTTTTTCTAGATAAATTTGACGGTTCATTGCCAAAGTATCGGTTGCGCTATAGCGCTCTTCAGGGTTATGTGCGGAAATAAATAAGGTATCCACCGCCTGGTTGCCTTCAAGATCAACAATACGGAAATACTGTCCTTTTTTGACTTCGCACATCCATGCCTCACCAGCAGGACACACTTCACTTAACACAGATTTTTCTAAATGGACTAAAGCTGTCATGTTGTATTCCCCCAATTAAGCGCTTAAAGCGTAGTAACGGTTGTTGTTTTGGAACGCACGCTGATTTTGCGGGCACGAATCACGGCAGATATCCGTTTCGCCCAAAGGCAACGCTTTAAATAATGACAGTTGAATATCAGCAGGTGTGTATTCAGTCGAATTATCTAAGGCATGTGGTGCGCTCGATAAGAACACCAAACAATCCATTTCAAAACGTAGTTCAATCACCTGATCAGTATTGTCAGATGCCACATAAGACAAGTTACCGTTGTCATCGGGTTGAACTTTTGAGAATAGGTTTAAGCTATTACTTAGGTCTGTTGCCGATAAACCAAATTTGGTCATCTCTAAAAGTAGGCTGTCTTTGCCATTACGGTACATATCGTTACGGGCATCTTGAAAAGTTTGAGTCCCAAATTGTTGTTCAATTTGCTGGGCGGTACTAGGCGCACAAAAGGCATCATTCCAGCCGTGATCATCTTTGACAATTGAAACCATCGCACGTCCAAGATCAGACGCCAAAATGTGACCTTTACTTAAAAATGCCGTATGTTGCCCTTTTAAGCTATCTGGCATGTTATAGGCTTCCAGCTTGTCTTCTGCATTGACACAGAACAGCGAAACATTGGCATTTGCGCCCAAGGATTTGAGTTGTAAAACTGCGCCACGTTGAATGCGCGCAGACCAGTGATGGCCACCCGCTAAAAGTTCAGTCCACAGTGCGGAATCTTCGTGATAAGTAGTCGTGCTCATAACAGCCTCTGCATCTAACTTGTACGGTTTACCTCCCGGGCTTTTATCCCTCCGTGTAGCTTTGGTTTTGGAAAACCTAGCCGTGAACTCTCGGTCTCAGACGCAGGCTTTAAAAAATAACTGCCGGAACCCTAGATCACTTTATGCTGTAGAGGTAAATGCAAAGGGTATGCCAACTTAATCATACGGATTTGGTATTTCGTAATACTTTTCTATAACACTTGTAGTGCGTTTCGATAATGATGCACTGTTACTGAGCACTATATACAAACAACTCTTGAGTTGATGCTTGATAAAGGCTGTAATGCTGATAAGTGTATGTGCACTTTTTCAAACATTTTAATAGGGTCAATTCTTAGACTCGTATTTAAAACTCAGAGTCATCAACTGGATTAATTTAAAGCAGCCCTGAATTAGAAATATTCAACGATAAAATGGGTTTAATTACTAAAGCCTGTAGAGATAGAGAAATAATTTCTATTTATAAATTGGTAAAATATATCTTGAATAAAAATAAAGATCTTTGGGGAGCATTCTGAAGATGATGTAGAAATGCTTTATTTGCTTGACAGGGTTTAGTGAAATTTTTATTAAATACAGATTTTCCGCTAAATTCTCGCGATAAATATATGAAAGATAGCCTATTTTAAACTATATTTTTAGTGAGTTCTGGATAGCTTTCTGGGCTCTGATTCTTGCGCTTCTTTATGACTTGATCAAAATTTAAATTTAAACCTGTTTAATATAGAAACCTTTCTCTCTCAACTTTCTCCTATAGGTCAGGCTCTAGAATTCTCAAATTAAGAATCAAGCCTGTTACCAGGCAGATAGAACAGACTCATGATCAGAAATTACAGGCTTAATCACTTCTCTTTAAAAAACCTGATAAAACATAATTTTTGAAATAAATTAATTTATATCCAATATTTTAAATAATAAAATTAGCTTTTCGAGAAGTTTAATGACTGTTTTTATATATAAATCATAGCAATTATTATTTTTTATCATTATGGCTTAATAAAACGAAATAATTAGGATCTTTATATTCTTTAAGACCAATTGATTACATAAATAGTGACTAATTACATCTAAATTATCTTATCAAAAGTTAAAATTTCATTCCTATTTATTTATACTTCTATGTATGAATACATATTTAGAAAAATGAATACTATATGGCGAAGAACTGGCTTATAAGAACAAATCAGTCTATTACCTTTTTACCTATGATCATTGTTATATTTATAGGTTTAATTGGCTATGAATGGTTGCGTGCCGAGTTAGTAGGTAGCTGGGCGCTTTTTATTGCCTTGTTATTATTAGGACGTTTTCTTAATCTGGTTCAAGCTGTTATTCTTAGTGTACTGATATTTCTACTGTTCTTTATTTATCTTTTATTTGATATTCAAAATACCAACTTTGATACCAGTACTAAAATTCTACAACTTTTTATTTTACCTATCGCCCCGTTATTTCTAAGTATCTATTATGAAATTATGTCGACTAATCAGGAGACAGATAATTTACTGGATGCTTATAGAAAAAATTTGACCTATAGCATTTTACCAATTGGTAGCTACCAATATAACCATCTACAATTTCAGCGTATGCTTTCACTTAACATGATTCAAAATTATGCTGAAATTAGGGTGGATATTACCAATCACGAATTATTGCGTGACATGCTGCAAGTTGACGAGTTTAAAGCAGTACAGCAAAAGATTTTTGATGTACTGGAAACCCAGCGTACTTTACCTCACTTTTATTTCACAGATACCCGACTTTCCATTATTCGGATTATTATTATTACAGATGGAGATTTTAGCAAGGTTAAAGAACTGGCTGAACAGCTCAGAGTACTTGACCTGCTTAAGATGCAAATCACAATAAACACGCATACGGTAGAAGAATCCTCCTCGGAGGTTCTCCAATGAGCACATTAATCTATGTTTGCGGCCTATTGCTTTCGGTCAGTACCTTACCGGATCCTACTCTCTCATCTTACTATCAGACCTATTATGATTGTCCGTTGCGGCCTGCGAATACTTTAGAATCCAAAAATGTTTCCAGTATTTATCAGATACCAGAACACTTTCCTACTGAAAGAAAATTATGGCCTGTATTTACTGTTGATCAGGTGCATTCAAAAAACTTTAAACAGATCATGGATCAGGGCATTAAACCGGGGTTATTGATTCCAGAAAATTTTATGAATCCTCTCATTTATTTCCAGTTAAAAAGACAGATAAATAGAGGTGCCATACCTTTACTCGACTTTAGTAGCGTGGAACCATCACGTTTTAATAGCCTGGCTACTCTAGCGACCAGTGCCGGCCTGCGGCCTATGGGTGCTTATGTTCATGATGGCTGGAATCCTTTATTAAAAACTCTTCCAAAAGGGTTATATATTATTCAGGCCAACGAAGGCCAGATTCCCCTACCTGCTTTACCAATTCAGAGCGGACAGCATTTATTTTATACCGCTTATCCCAATTCATATGGTTTTAATGGGACGGGGATTTTATTAAATCCGGAAGGCAATCTTTCAAATGAAGATATTAATTATCCGGTGTTAGGAATTGGTTGGAAATTCCTGAATGTCTCCTTTTACAGTCAGCCCGACCGGATCCATACCAGTATTGCTGGGCGTATGCTGCTAGCTGCTGGTCTAATGATTCTACCGCTCCATCTGATCTTGTCTCTTCATTATCCTGAATTACTGGGTTTCTGGGGTACATCCACATCCTGGTTATCTGTATTCATGATTATTGTATTAATGATTATCCTTGTAAGTACCATGCTATGGAGGATATTCAAGAAATCATGAATACAATTGATATCTGTTTTATTGTTGGCTTTATTGGTATCTGGATTCCCCAAGCTTTTTGGGCTTGGCTGAGTTTTTCGGCTTGGCGTTATTCGATTCGGGCCAATCAGGAACTTTCGAATTTACCTGTACCCGAACGTTGGCCAATGCTGAGTGTACTGATACCGGCTTACAATGAAGAAGTAGTTATTGAAGATACATTGCGGGCTTTAGCAGCACAGGACTACCCGCCAGAAAGCTATGAAGTACTGCTGATTAATGACGCTTCCAAAGACAGGACACAGGAAATTGCTGACCGGATGGCAGCCGAGTACCCGGTAATTCGTGTCATCAATGTTCCTAAAGGCCAAGGTGGTAAAGGTAAGTCCCGCACTCTGAATAATGGCCTAAAACATGCCCATGGTGAGCTGATTGCAGTTTATGATGCAGACAGTACCCCTGAACCAGATTGTGTAAGACTTATTGCTCAGACCCTTCTGGCTGACTCAAATCTGGTTGCGGTTAATGGTAAAGTTCGGACCCGCAACTGGAAAGACAGCCCGCTAAGTACATTTATTGCCATAGAATTTATTTATTTCCAGTGGATTTTTCAAGGTGGTCGCTGGTTACGCTTCCGTCTTTCTACCCTCATGGGAACCAATTATGTAATCTGGCGTGATGCGCTGGATATTCTAGGGGGATTTGATGAAAAATCCCTGGTTGATGATACCGAAATGAGTTATCGCATTTTTCTGGGCCATAAACGCATTAAATGGGTACCTTATGCAATTGGATGGCAGCAAGACCCGGGTGATCTAAATATTTTTATTAAACAACGCTCCCGCTGGACACAAGGAAATTTTTATGTCACACGCAAGTATCTAAGTACGGCAATACGTCATCCTTTCCCGATTGGCATGGAAATTGGCAACAATATCATGTGTTATATCATGTTTGTGCCCGCTTTATTTTTAAGCCATATGACACTGGTCGTAGGACTGCTCGGTATTGATGGCACAACTATACCTGGGCCTTTTACTTTACTCTTTATTCTTGCATTCATTCTTTACCTTACACAAATCTGGTTTACTCTAAGTCTGGAAAAAGAAGTTCCAAAACGTTTTTATTTTTACGCGTTCATCGCTTACTTTACTTACTCACAGGTGTTTCTTTTGATCGTGTTTAAAGCTGCTTGGGATATGCTTAAAAGTAAAATTAAAGGTGAAGGTATAACCTGGTATAAAACAGAGCGAAAAAAGGAAAAAAAATGATCAGTCACTTTAAAAAATCCCGTTTTACGGTGTTATCTTCTGTCCTTCTTTCCTTATATGGCTCTCAGGTCTATGCTGATACCTGGCAGCTAGATGACCTGATATCACGTACTGCCCAGTACCAGTCTCCTTATTTCTTTTATGTGGGCAAGGGTGAAACCTGGCAAAACATACAGTTCAATAGCCAGTTTGACAGTCAGGGCGAAAGCACGCTGGTAGTCCGTTATGATAATCAGATGATTCATAGACAGAGTTTAAATGGTAAAGGTGAGTTGAGCTTTACCTTACCTGCAAGTACTGCCGGTTTTCATCGCCTCGATGTCATGCTTTTACAAAAGCCGTCAGTTAACGGGCCCATCAGCAATAATTACTGTGTAGAGTCCACTAATCTTTATACAGCCCTGACTAAACTGACTTTAAACTATCAGGCTCAGCATGGCATATTACAGCTCAATCAACTACCCGATGCCCTGTTTAATACACAGCTGAGCCGTACAGCGCCAATTAAGGCTTTACTGCAATTTAATAACCAGAACCGTTTAGAAGCATCCATGATTGCCCGCCTGGCTACAGCATGGAAGTTTAACACCCCAGTTCAGTGGCAAGTTACTGAGTCTACCCCGCAAGAAGCACCTGATTTTGTAATTAGCATACAACAGGTAGAACAGCCTCTAGCAGGTGCAAGAATCAGTTTAAGCCAGAATAATGAGATTCCCCGGCTAAATATTGAATACTCATCAGAATCCCAGCTGCTTATGGCAGTTAATGCTTTAATAAACCAGAATTATCTGCAGCAGCTTAATACAACTACTGCTACATTAAGCGAACCGGTTGCCGAGCCAGCATGGGCGGTAATACGCAAATTCGAGACGCTGGCTGACTTGGGTATTTCTGATTTTGCTCTCGACAGTTCATCTAAAAATATTTCTCTAATTTTCCCGCCTGTATGGGAAGCAACAGACGTATTAAAGGGAAAATTAGCCTTTCGGGCACAAAGTGGCTTATTACAAGGCTCAACTTTACAGGTCTGGTTAAACGAATATTTGGCCGGCAGCTTAAGTCTGGCTAAACTGGATTCAAATCCGGTTGAGCGTCGTTTTGATTTTGTTGGTGCGGATTATCCTTATGTCAACAATTACAATATGACTTTAATAAACTCTCAATTAAACAATGAAGCCTGTTTGCCAAATGCGGGCACTGCACTATGGATTGATGCAAATAAATCACTTGTTAACCTCCCCCATCAGATGAAACAGGGCGTAATCAATCTCTCTACCATTTTCGCCAGTACTCCAGAGATCGCCATCAACAATCCGGCTGCGACCAGTATGGCCATTACTGTAGCAAATGTTGCGAAAACAATGCTGTTAAGCGACCAGCCTGTACCTGTAAACATTACTGAGCTGAATGCTAATAGGCCTAAAAAAATCAATATATTAGTTAATACAGCCCGTTTTAATGATGAATTACAGCGATACAGCCAGCTACTTTACTTACCTGCTACGGCAGGCGGATTTATTGTTTCTGTGAAAGATGGCAGATTCTGGATTAATACGGACAGTGCAGCCGGAGCACAGACTTTTACCCGTTTTTGGCCCATAATCCAGCAAAGCATTCCCAACAATACAGCAGTACTATTTGTTTCAGCACAAGGCCAGATTACGGTTTTGAGTAAAAATTCGGTGAATAAAGCTAAGGCGCCCGTTGTCGAGCAAGTCTCTACCCGTACTCTTGTTATTGTTCTCACCATAATTACACTGATTATTATCGCTTTAATTCTATGGCGCAGAAGCCGTCGTAAAGTCAAAGGAACAGGTGAATGAGTATAAGGCAGTATGCATTTGTAGGTTTACTGATATTTATATGTTTTCCTGTGGCCGTGTTTATAGTTTCTGCTTTATTAATGGAGCAGGCAGATGCCAATACAGCAGCACCTAAAATTGAGGGTATTTTTTGGCAAGTCGACCAGATGAGTCAGCCTTCTGGTAATTGGCAGCTTTTGGGTGTAGATACGCTGGTTAACCAGTGGAGTATTGTAGACGGACGGTCTTTTTTTAATGAAATTCCGGTGCAGCCATGGGATATGCAACCCGATTGGCAACATATTGGCAAACAGCCTTGGGCAAAACATGTAATTTTAGGGCTGGCCGGCAGATTTCAGGAACCTGTAGCGCGTGAAAATATTGATCAGCTTTATCAGCAGTCTAGGCAGATTATTCAAGCCAAATTACCTGTACCAGTCACAAGCTACTATTTTCCTGTAGAAGCTGACCCTACATGGAATGGTGTCCATACTCTAGGACAATATATTGCTCAGTTTAAATTACCTGTCTGGGTAAGTATTTATAGTGCAGAACCTGAAGCCCCATTTCTAGAATATTGGTTAGAAAGCTGGCTGCCCCCCAATGCAAAAGTTTTTTTCCAGGATGGCGTCGGTGTAGGAACGCGCAGTCCTGAAGAAGCTGCACAAATTTATGGAACTTTAAAAGAGCAATTTGGTGAAGACCGGGTGGTAATTATTTTAGAGGCATTTCGACTAAAAAAAGATGGAACATTCAGAGCTGCCTATCCTTGGGAAATCAGTAAACAGCTTAAAGCCTATTCCGGACAGCGAATCTTCATTTTTGATGGTCCCCACTATTTAAATAGAGCCAGTGTTTTATGGCTCTATTTATGGATGAAAATCAATTTTTAAGAGGAAACAGGGTTTAAATCTTTGATAATCTGCTCAAGAATGCGACCCGATGCCCGGCCATCACCAAATGGGTTTTCAACTTCAGCATGCTGAAGGTAATATGAATGATCATCCATCAGTCGTGAAAATTCCTGAACGATTTTAGTCACATCTGTGCCAACCAGAACACCACAACCAGCCTCCACTACTTCTGGACGTTCAGTGACATCCCGTAAAATAAGAACTGGTTTTTGATAGGTTGGACTTTCCTCCTGAATCCCTCCAGAATCTGTCATAATCAGATATGAGGCCTGCAAAATAGCAAGCAGGTCAGGATAATCTAATGGACTAAGTAAATGTACCTGCGGATGTTGAGCGAACTCCTGATGAGCAACTGTATGCACATGCGGATTAAGATGAACTGGCCAGGCAAAATGCAACTCTGGATAACGTTGACATAGCTCATGTATGGCCTGACATATATTCTGTATACCCTGCCCAAAATTTTCACGTCGATGGGCAGTAATTAGAACCAGTTTATTTTTTTCCTGCGGATTTAAGCTAAGTCTTTTTAAACGCTGTTGAGATTGTTGTGAAGAAGCCTGCATAATCTCACGCGCACTGTATATGGCATCTACTACCGTATTACCTGTGACAAAAATATGTTCTTCAGGCACATTTTCCTGTAACAAGTTACTGGCCGAAAGTGCAGTCGGGGCAAAATGCCAGCGTGCCAGACGAGATACTAACTGACGATTTCCTTCTTCTGGAAAAGGATGCAGCAAATCGAAAGAGCGCAAACCAGCTTCTACATGAGCCAGTCCAATATTTAAATTAAATGCGACTAAAGCACCAGCCAGTACTGTTGTCGTATCGCCCTGCACCACAATAGCATCACATTTTGACATTTGGGTATAGACACGGTCCAGTTCGGTTAGAGCCGTGCTCAATAAAATATTCAAGCTTTTGCCTGGCTGCATGACCTGTAGATGATGGTCAATTTCAATCTGGAAAAAATCTATAGCATCACGTACCAATTCCAGATGCTGCCCGGTAAATACTACACTTACTTCGAAACGGAAATCTTGTCGTGCTTGTAAAATTACTGGAGCCAGCTTAATCAGTTCAGGGCGAGTCCCGAAAATAAAAGAAATATGTATTGGCATTATTAGAAACTCCGGTAAAACGTTAATTCAACACGGGTATTATCAAAGCTACTATCTACAGATGCCGGGGTTCCATTAACATATTTCCCGTACATTTGTTCAATACGTAGTTTTAACGGCAGCCCTACGGGTTGCCATGCGATGCCAGGCCCTATTTCTGCTATGTTATTATAATATTCCTGTTCACTATCATTAATGGTATGCAGTTTCACATAAGCCTGTATATTACCCCAATCATTATAGTTAAAATTCCAGCCTGTCCGTAATCGCAAATCACCGATCAGATTATAATCCTCACGTGAATAAGCAGCGGCATTACCATAAAGTTCAGCAAAATACTGATTGCTTTGCTGAGCTGGCATATGGCTGGTCTGATCCATCCCCCAGTACCACTCCTGATAGCCTGTTAAACCACCATTAATGCTTTCCCTAAATTTTTTCCGGTTCAGATCAATCAGATCATAGCTACCACCCGCTTCCAGATATAGGTAAACAGGCCATTTCCACGGACGGTAATTTACCCCCAAACCTACTATGGCGGCATTCTGGTCAATAATTTCTGGACGGGCGCCGCCTGTGGAACGGGTATCACGATTGACACTGGCAAATCCATAGATCTGGCCTTGATTGTTTTTATCTAAATAACGGCCATAACGAATCTTTAACGGTAAAATTGTAGTGTCATAGCGTCCTTCATAAGAAGGTGAGGAATAAACATCAGCAAAGGTTTTCTTGGCTGGCGTATTACCTGTTCCTGACAGGTTCTGTACCGCCTGTTTAGACTGGGATGCAATTTCCGGATTGGAAGAGCTTTGTAATTGCTTGAATATAACGAGTGCTTCATCATTTCTATGCGCCACATTTAACAAATAAGCTTTTTGCATGAGAAGCTGATCATCAGATGAGTCTAAGGCAAGCGAACGATTAATATATTCTAAAGCTTTATTATTATCATTTTGACGCAAGGCCAAGTATGCCCAAGTTTTCCAGACTTTAGGATCATTTGGTGTCTTTAGGGCAATCTGGTTAAGTAAACTGTCTGCTTTATTAGTATCCTGACTTTCAACCTGGTAATACTGCTCCCACAATGGATAAACGTCAGCGGTATCCATTGGGCCATTTTGAGCCTGTACCCCTAAACTTATCACAAACCCAAAAATCGTTAAGTAGATTTTTTTCATTGTTTTATAAATACTATAAAAGTCACCGAGATAATGATTATCTTATATTCTCTAAAATAAAAATACAGATAAAACCGATAGTACTGTGAGAAAATTATTTATTGATTACATACTAATTTTATTTAAAACAGGGAATTAAATAATAAGAAGATTAATCTTTTTAACAAATTCTAACATTCAATAATAAGGATTAAATAGAAATTATTTTACTACATTAATTTTAATATTTTTCATTGTCTACACTACTCTTATTAATAAATGGCTATTATTAAAGAGACAATGATAAAAAAATAAGCCACTAGATAAGCGGCTTATTTAGAATTCTGGCGGAAGCGGTGTCCGTCTAACAGTAGTCCTAAGCAATCCCAGATAATATTATAAACATATATTTTTCAATTATTTAATATTTTTACTGTCCTAAGCCATCTTGCCTAATCCTACCATTTCCAGTATTTTATGAGGGGTAGGTTGTGGGGTAAATCAAGACATGCCAAAGAAATCTAAAGAGCTATCTGCACTCAGTGTAGCAAAAATTAAGAATACTGGGCGACATTCTGTAGGGGGCGTTGATGGCCTTTGCCTGAATGTTGAAGGTAACTCCCGTGTCTGGATTTTGCGTGCAGTTGTTGGCAAAAGGCTAGATAAAGATGGGAAGTTAAAACCACATCGCCGTGATATTGGAATCGGTCCCTACCCTGAGGTTTCTCTAGCTGAAGCTCGTGCCAAAGCCACCGAATTAAGATTACAAATACGAAGTGGTATAGACCCAATTGCTCATAAACAAGAACAACTAGAAAAGCTGTATGTTCAGAAACTTCGTGACAAAACATTCATGGAATGTGCAAAAGTTGTTATTGCCAATAAAACCCGTGAACTGAAAAATGAAAAACATATCGGACAATGGACATCTACATTAGAAACCTATATCTACCCAACTTTAGGTGATATTAGTATTGGCACCATTACTAAAGTTGATATTGCCGAAGTTCTTAGGCCTATCTGGATTAAAAAAAATGAAACAGCCAAACGTATTCGTGGCCGTATAGAAACTATTTTTGATTATGCCAAGGCTATGGGATATTTTGAAGGTGACAACCCTGCTGAATGGAAAGGTAATCTTGAACCTATATTCGGTAACATAAAACAGGAATCACGCCCTCATCCATCGTTACCTTATGAACAGGTTGCTGGGTTTATCCAACATCTGAGACAGAAAAAAGGGATTTCACCTAAAGCTCTGGAGTTTGCAATTTTAACTGCTTGTCGATCTGGTGAAATTTTCGGAGCTAAATGGCAGGAAATTGATTTTAAGAATAAAGTTTGGATCATTCCTAAAGAGCGCATGAAAGCAAACAAAGAACACCGTGTGCCTCTATCTCAAGAAGCGGTTAACTTGCTTAAATCCATCCAAGAATATACTCAGCCACAAGATTTTATTTTTCCAGCACCACGGAATGGTGCAATGCTTTCTGATATGTCTCTAACAATATTGATCAAGCGTATGCATGAGCAGAAGCTTAAAGAAAATGGTTTAGGCTATATTGATCCGAAACAAAATCGGGTAATTACTACTCATGGTTTTAGGTCAACTTTCCGTGATTGGTCTGCTGATAAAACGGATTACCCTCGTGAGGTATGTGAACATGTTCTTGCCCATAAACTTCCTGATGAAGTCGAAGCAGCATATTTACGAGGGGCTTATCTGGAAAAACGTAAAGGTTTAATGGCAGATTGGGCTGAGTTTTGTTCTGCAAACATCGTTTTATAAACTCAACAACATGATATTAATTCTAAAATAAGCCTTAATAGAACCTTATTACCGCTGTTCTCCACTCATTGAAAGACTAACTTCTCTATAAAGTGCATATACCAATTCTTGCTGAGTCATGGACTGCGATTATCACGGTAATCTATCATGCAATCTGTCCTTTAAATATTACTAAAGGCAGATGGATTAAAAAGAACCTATAAAACTCGAGAAATAACCTGTGCAGATGTGTTTGATTATATCGAGATGTTTTACAATCGGATCAGGCGTCATTCCTATCTCAATGGGATGAATATAAAAACCTTTGAAACAGCTTCATTTTGAAGCTGTTTCATGTCTAAGATACTGGGAGCAGTCCAATGACGGGGCATGGTTTTCATGGACTGGCATCTACAACATCACATGAGCAAGGCTATATGCATGATGCTATTGAAATTCAGTTAGCACATACTGTTGGTAATGCCGTATCATAAGCGTATAACCATGCGCAGCATTTAGACTATCGAACAAAGATGATGCAGGAATGGGCTAATTTTATTGATAATTTAAGGGGGAAAATATGACTTTATTACAATTCAAATACCCGTAGAACTCAAAAATAATATTTTAATTAATGTGTTAGAAACTTATTGCGAATAAAGATTTGATAAAATGCTTTTCTATTACGTCTCTAATAAGCCTCATGTTTCTTTTTGTTAAGAAGCTGATTCTCTGCTAAAGTGCGTAAATAATATTCGTTACTAAAGTAAAATTTGATGGAAAACATATCTGAAAATATAAATAAATTATTATCTTTTATTCAGCCAGTACGTCTAAGAAAAACATCTAAAGTCTCTGAAACTCTTTTAGAAGCAACAGAAAGTGATAAAGGACGCGTCATCAATTCACCAGCTTTTCGCCGACTACAACAAAAAGCTCAAGTATTCCCTTTAGAAGCAAATGCATCTGTCAGGAGTAGGCTAACACATTCTATAGAAGTTGCTCATATCGGTTGCTATATTGCCCAAGAAATTCTTTATAAAATCCAGAAGGAATATAAAGTAGAAGGCTTAGACTTTGAAAAGATGACATCTTTTGTAAATACAGTTGAAACAGCTTGCTTGTTACATGATATTGGCAACCCTCCATTTGGACATTTAGGTGAAGCTGCAATTAGGCAATGGTTTAAAAAACAAATTGATAATTATAAAAATAACCTAGGCGAATGTATGTTTAAAGAGTTATCTAGCAATATTAATAACCTAGATCTTCATAAATTTGATGGTAATCCTCAAGGTTTTCGATTAATAAGATTATTAAGTGGAAATGATGAATTCGGTTTAAACTTAACGTGCTCTTTACTTTTATCAACAGTTAAGTACCCATATACCATTGATAAAATACAAAATAATGAAAAAATTGGAATTTTTAAGCTTTGCTATCCAAGCTATCAAGAAGCCTGTAAAAAAATCAATTGGCCGGAAGGAAAACACTTCCCACTTAAAAATATTATGGATACAGCTGATTTTATTGCATATTCGATGAGTGATCTAGAAGATGCTATTGAGAAACAGATTGTCACAGAGAAACAAATTATTAGTTATTTCGTTGAGTTCTTTAACAGAAATAAAGAAATTGATGCCAGCACAATATTTAACGTAGACAAATTAAGTCATGAACAACTTAATTTCTTAAAGTTTAAAACGTGCATTATAAATACTGCCGCAAAAGAAGCTGCCACAAACTTCTGTGCAAATTTAAGCTTATTATTAGATGGGACAGATAATATAGAGCTTATAGAAGAAAATACAGACATCCATAAAATTCTAGATGAAGTATTCGATTATGCTAAGAAAAATATCTACTGCCATGAGTCAGCTGAAAAAATTGAACTCGCAGGGCGAAATATTATACAAGGCCTTTTAAATCACTGCGAAATTTTGATGTGCTTATCTGAAGATAAATTCAATTGTTTACTTAAATACCCTGAAAAAAGCATGCTCTCCCCTAAAAAGTTAGGGCTCGACTTTGAATTGCGTCTATTAAGACGCTTGCCAAAGAATCATATTAAGAAATATATTCTATCAGTGGAAGCAGACCCATCAAATGAAATCATTTATAGAGCACATTTAATCGTCGATTACATTTCAGGAATGACCGATGATTTTGCCTTAGAAATGTATCAGTTATTAGAAGGCATTAGAATTCAATGATTAATACAGATCACCCTTATTTTTTCATTAACAGTCTTTTAGATAGTGAATCGGCATATTCACTATCTAAATATACTTATCTACCCGATTCTTTATCTGATGATAGAATTATTAACACTATATCAGGTGAAGATTTTTCAATAGATTATGTTAACTCCATATTGAAAAGTTTAAAAGAAGATCAAGAACTTGCATTCCATTCTCTAGTTAAAACCAAAAGTAGGAAAATATACCATATTCCAATGATAGATTTTTCTACCTCAAGGTTAGATAGAGAGGTTTATTATCGGTTAAAAAATTTTATAGATTACAAGATACTTTCAGATATGACATTCTATAGCACAGGTAACTCATTTCATGCTTATTCGTCTAAACTTTTAACCCATAAAGAATGGCTTAAATTTATGGGATCATTATTATTGGTCAACCCATCAAACTCATCCTTAAAAATTATTGATAATAGATGGATTGGGCATCGTATAATGAGCGGATTCTCCTCATTAAGATGGTCAAACAATTCTGGAATATATAAAACCCTTCCAAAGAAAACCACTTTTAACTTACTTTAATTCAAAACAATTAACAACCATCCCAAACTATGGCCAGTTGGTTATACTCAAAATTTTTTAAAAAAAATAGAGTCTATAATCATCGTTTTATAAACTATGAAAATTTAACACCTTGCTTTACAAGAAATAAATAATTAAACTAAAATTTAAATAATTTTTATACAATAAATCAAAGGGTAACGTAATATGTCAGGTTCAGGTGGTGGGGGCGGAACACCAATTCCAGATTTCCAATCTTGTGAAGATTTAACAATTAATGTTCAACTCAGCTCACCCAAAGAAGCTATCATTTCAAAATTAACAGAAGGTGATATTTTAAGAATTGGCTTTGAATCAAATAATATCACCACTGTATATGCTTTCTATGAGGACGATATTGCTGGCGGTATTGCTGCCCCAGTTATAGGAAAATTACGTGAATGCTTACGTAGTGGCACGAAATATCAAGGAAGAGTATCAAGTCAATCAAGGACAAGTTCGAGTTAAAATAACAGCAATTAAACACTAAAAAAGGAGCCACTTATGATAACTATTACAGGCGGAATATATGAAGAATATTGTATGCATCCTTATAGATATAATATTTTTGGTTCAGGAGGAAGAGCTGCTTCTGCAATTGCAGCAATGAAGGGAGAAGTTAAGTTAACCACGTATTGCTCTAAAAACATACAAGAAGTTATTCAGGCCCGTGCTGAACTGGAGGGCTTCGAATTAAGTATTATTAATATTCCAGTAAATACTAAATTTCATTATACTCATGCTCTTGCTAAGCCCTTAATTTACAATAGAACCACTAATAATCCGCCACTGGAAATTAAAGAAAAAAACGTTATTAGATTTGGATTCTTGGAAGGTACGGCTATCATAGACAGTGAATATGCTGTTTACGATCCTCAAAATGTAGCCTCAGTAGAACTTTTCCATGCAAATGGATCTAAAGCTAAACACCTAGCGATTTTACTTAATCAGTATGAAGCAAAATCATTATTACAGATTGATGATACTAATGAGTTACTTAGGAAAATTGCTGTATCTCAACAAGCTGAGGTAGTTATATTAAAAAAAGGACCTGATGGATGTCTGGTTTACGACCATAAACTTGATGAGATTAAGCATGTGCCAGCCTTTAGTACGAACAAGGTATCAAAAATAGGTTCTGGAGATAATTTTGTTGCCCATTTTGGATATGCTTGGATGGAACAAAAAAAGAGTGCTTATGAAGCAGCTCTACAAGCTTCTAAAGCAACTGCATATTATTGTGAAACGGAAGGATTTATTACACCAGAACGTTTAAAAAAATATTCACCCTCTCCTATCATTCTTTCTGAACAATTTAAAAAAGGTTGTAAACCCAAGGTTTATCTTGCTGGCCCCTTTTTTACTCTTGCACAACTATGGTTAATTGAGGAAGCGAGAAAAAACTTACAAGATCTTGGATTAGAGGTTTTTTCTCCCTATCATGATGTAGGTAAAGGTAATGCTGAAGATGTGGTAGATAAAGATCTTGAAGGCATACATAATTGTGATCTTTTATTCGCCATAGCTGACGGTATGGACTCAGGCACAATTTATGAGATTGGATACGCTAGAGCAATTAACAAACCAGTTGTAGTCTATGCAGAAAATGAAAGTGAAGAAAACCTTAAAATGATGGAAGGATCAGATTGCAAAATTCTTAAAGATTACGTTACCGCTATTTATCATACTCTTTGGACGGCAATCACTTAATGAAATCTGTATTATTACTCTCTGGTGGCATGGATTCTACAGCAATAGCATGGTGGAAAAGACCAGATTATGCATTAACAATAGACTACGGGCAGCTTGCAGCAAAAGCTGAGATAGCTGCTTCACAATCCATATGTAGATATTTGAATATTCCGCACGAGATATTGACTGTTGATTGTAGAAATATTGGTTCAGGAGATATGGCTGGTACTATTGAGAGTAAACATGCACCCGCTTCCGATTGGTGGCCTTATAGAAATCAACTCTTAATTACTCTAGCTGGCATGAAGATGCTCCCTTTTAATATCTCTAAGATTTTAATCGGAACAGTTAAAACTGATAACGGCCATACAGATGGCTCTCATGAATTTATTGATGCAATGAATCAGCTAATGTTCCTGCAAGAGGGCCATATAACTGTAGAAGCTCCTGCTATCAACCTATCGACTAAAGAACTGATTCAATTATCTAATATTCCTGCTGAATTGTTAGCATGGTCTCATAGTTGTCATAAATCTGAGGTGACCTGTGGTAATTGCCGTGGCTGTAATAAATATTTTGAGATATTCGAGCAAGTAGGCTATGACTTGGGTAAACTTGGGTAATCCTGTTCCTAAACAGAAAGTTGATAAGTATATTCCTTATAAGTGGGATCTTAGTAATAAATCCATCAGGTTAGATGAGCCTGAGATTTTTACGCCAATTCCATTTACACAAGTTATGTTTGAAAGGAAGTCACAAAGATCTTTTAAACTCGTTTCAATTGATCATTTATCACATCTTCTATGGCTTACTAATCGAGTTAAAGATTGTATTGATTCAACTATGGGCTTTCCTATAACTTTAAGGCCAGTTCCTTCGGCTGGTGCAATACACCCTATTCATATTCTTATAAACTCACCATATACTGATATTTGGTGGAGATATGACCCTTTTTGTCATAGCCTTTGGCCCATTAATAAGGAAAATAAATATTTTATAAACGTTAGAAGAGACTGTGAAAAAATATTAAATTGTAATTCAGCCAGTTTAATACTCTTGATTGCGGAACCACAAAAAACTTCATCAAAATATACCGATGGAGCCAGTTTAGTTTGGCGTGATGCTGGAGTTCTATTAGGAAATTTAGCATTAGTAGCTAGTTATTTAAATATCAATTTTTGCCCAATTGGAGCTCTCTTACCAACAGAAATTGATGAAAAAAAACAATTAGTTACTGTAGGAATGGCAGTCTTAGATGCAATTAAAATTGACTGAAATTAGATTCTCATCTCTAGTTGAGTAATAGGTTACTTTCGAATATTGATGATTTTTCAATAAATTAGAAAATATTTAGTCTTGTAACTGTTGAGGATATATTGCGTGCCACGTCTGTTTTCATGCAGAATCTCCTGCTTGTATCCTAAGAAAAAATTCTACTTTTAGATCCTTTTATTTTTAGGGGGATTACCATGGCGACACTTGCTACCTAGATTCGGAAAATAAAATACTGTCTTTAAATAAGACGTATCAAGCTGTTTTAAAAGTTTGTCTTTTAAAAAACCAATCATCACAATCAATTTGTGTTTAATTGAAATCTACTTTTTACCTATATTAATAGCTTGCTTTTTTAAACGGTAGTCTAAAGCAGGTCGGCTGATCCCCAATACACGGGCTGCTTCAGAAATATTATTATTTGTTTTTTGCATCGCGATAAAAATTAGTTTTTTCTCATGATCTTCCAAACAAAAGCCCTCTTGTATGACTGCTTCCAAATCCACTTTTTCAGACCTGGGTTCAATATCTTGCTTAATTTGCGGAAACAAATGATGGAGTTTAATTTCCTCCTGATGATCCGTCAGTAAGGTCGCCCGTTCTAATAAGTTTTCAAGTTCCCTAATATTACCGGGCCATTCATAGGTCATGACAAAATTTTTAGCTTTGTCACTTAAACCTTTTAACGTCTTTCCATACATATTCTCAAAACGCGACAAGAAGTGTGTAATCAATAAAGGGATATCATCACGGCGCTCACGTAGTGGCGGAATAATGACAGGGAAAATATTCAGGCGATAATATAAATCAGCACGAAATCTTCCCTCTTTCACAGCTTGTTCCAGATCCTCATTGGTAGCTGCAACCAAACGTACATCCGCTTTTCTAGTTTGATGATCTCCAACTCTTTCATATTCTCCTTCTTGTAACATTCGCAGCAAGGCAGCTTGCGCACGTGAAGAAAGCTCAATCACTTCATCTAAGAAAATAGTTCCTTGATCGGCACGTTCAAACTTTCCACTTCGAGTTTGTGTTGCCCCTGTAAATGCCCCTTTTTCAACACCAAAAAGTTCAGCTTCAATTAGGTCTGGTGGAATACAGGCACAGTTTACAGCAATAAAGGGTTGCCCTTTACGAGAACTACCTTCATGAATCCCTCTAGCAAAAGCTTCCTTGCCCACTCCTGTTTCACCTTGCAGTAATACAGCAACCTTACTGCCAGCCGCCTTTTTCAACAGATCACAGACTTTACGATAAGCCACCGATTCACCAATAGAATTAAACATGGTGTAATCGGCTTCTACATCTGTATATATATTTTTCTTTAACTCATTCAGCTCTGCTTGCAAGGCAATTAATTCATCTGAAACAGGATCAGGTGACATAAATTGAATAAGTTCATCGGCATTTTCCCATTCTTTTAAAGGCTTGCCGATAATACGACAGCAATCATCACCTTTTGCTACACAATGGGTTTCCTGATAAATAATGGTTTGTCCCATAACAAAACTGGTATAACCGCAAGCATAGCCCAATAGCATCCAACAAACTGATTCTTCCGAAGCCCCGAATTCACTTAAATGAACTTCCGCTTCAAAAGAATTGCGCCAATTAAAATCTGCATAAAATTGATGCTCATCATGACTTAATTGAAGTTCATTGACTTCAACTTGAACCATGCCACGAATACCATGCATTTGCGGTCCAGCCATAAAGGCTTCAGCTTCATTTAAATTCGGACGCAATTTAGAAGTGACTTCTGCATCCCTCACACCGGCTTGATAACCTAAACGAATAAAAAAACGCTTAGTCCGTTCCCAACCCAACATGTTATACAAATCTTTTCTTAGAAAGCCCATGATGCTGGTATGCATGAGCAGCATACGGTTTTCTTCGAACCAAATTTTTCCATGCTGGCTATCAAACTGAATTTTATCTAGTAAATCCTGAATATCTTTGTTTTTCTCCAAAATCTGAGTATAAAAATTCGCATCTTTGGCTTGAGGCATGACTGAATATCCATCCTTGGCTATAGGTCTTCCCCCTTATCTTACTCAATTCCAACTAAAAACCTTTACTATCTTATTATCATAAATTTATACCTCTAAGGTATTTTTTAATTAAATTCATAAAATCATATAGATACGAATAATTTTAATTTATAGAACCGGCTTATCTGGATCAATCTATTTTCAAGTTTATCTCCAGTTTTCATGATTTGATGAAATCAGAAATTTTCATATTCATTATTCGATGAATATTTATCATTCAAATGATATAAACAAAGGAGATAAAAACAATAAACAATTGATTAATAAAAATTAATTAAAGTTGGCACGCATTTTGATATAAGTCTAACAAGGAACAACATATTGTGTCACAGCTGAAATGATTTCAGCGTAGAGATAAAGGATTTTCCAAATGACTCAAACACTACAACATGATCAGCTCACCAAATACATTCGTGTAACAGGCGACCGTCATGCCAAGTTTGTTGAATTTGACTTCGCAATCCACGATCCAACACTTTTTGTCGAACTCATTCTCCCTCAGCAAGCCTTTCAACATTTTTGCGAAATTAATCATGTTGTAGAAATGACCGGAGCCCAGCAAGCTTGGAATGACGCACAAGAAGATAAATGGCGTTATGGCGTTGAACCCACCATTTTAAGCCAAGCCCACGAATATTTAGATCAAGAAGATCAATCTTAAGCCCATAAGGAAATCGTGATGACTTTAGAAATTAAAACATCCAACCTCGAACCTATTCGTCAAACCTATGCCTATATCGAACGTCGCTTTGGTAAAAAGCCAGCGACGCGTTATCAAGAAGTCAGTTTTGACGTACAAGGTGCAACCAATTTTCATTATCGCCCATTGTGGAAACCAGACAAAACGTTAAATGATCACACCCATACAGCGTTACAAATGCAAGATTGGTATGTATTTAAAGATCCGCGCCAATTTTATTATGGTGCTTATGTACAGCATCGTGCACGTTTACAAGAGACCGCTGAAAGCAATTACTCATTCTTTGAAAAACGCCATTTAATTGAAAATCTCAGTGATGAAGTGAAACAGAAAATCATCACTTGCTTATTACCGTTTCGTTATATCGAACAAACCGCCAATCTACACATGATGTCAGGCAGTGCCTATGGCTATGGCACTGTCATTACTCAAGCTTGTATTTTTGCGGCAATGGATCGTTTGGGCATGGCGCAATATCTCTCTCGTATTGGCTTACTCATTGATGGCAATACCGGTGAATCATTACAACAAGCCAAAGATAGCTGGATGAATGATGCCTCTTGGCAACCACTGCGCAAACTATGTGAACAAAGCTTAACGGAACAAGATTGGTTCAAGCTATATATCCTGCAAAACCTAATCATCGACAGCTTAATGCAAGCTCTGGTTTACGGTGAACTGGATCAATGGTTAGTTGAGCACGGCGCACGTGATGTGGCGATGCTGACTGAATTTATGAAGGACTGTTTAACCGATTTAGGCAAATGGTCAGACCCTGTTTTAAAAACAGCTATTGCTGAATCTGAAGAAAATAAAGCCTTAATTCAAGGTTGGATAGACACACTTTTACCTCAAGTGACTGAAGCCTTTAGTGCATGGTCAAATACTGCTCTTGGACATCCATCTATAGCCAATGGCTTAGCGGTCATTGCAGAACGCAGTAAAAAAGCAAGTTTAACCCTTGAATTAGAATCGGTTGCATAAGGATACGCAGACATGAGCTCAAAAGTTTATTTGGCATTACAAGATAACGACACCTCACGCTATATCATTGAAGCGATTGAGCAAGATAACCCAGAAGCTACCATTCAATACCTTCCTGCCATGATTCGTGTGGAAAACCTCGGAAAATTAGTGGTTCGCGCTGAAACTGTCTCTGAAAAACTAGGACAAGATTGGGATATTCAAGAACTGCAACTCAACATGATCACCTTAGGTGGCAATGTGGATGAAGATGATGACATCTTCACGTTGCAATGGAATTAAGCCTACACGGAAAACATAAGAAGCCGATCGCTTTAACAGATTGAAAAGGATGATCAAGATGAATAGCCAAGCACAAAATGCGACAAAAACAGCAACTAAAAAACTCAATGCGAAAGACCGTTACCGTATGCTGACCCGTGATCTGGATTGGGATTTTTCCTATGCAGATCGTAAAGAGGCTTTTCCTTACGAAGAGTTTGAAGGAATTAAAATTACCGATTGGTCAAAATGGGAAGACCCATTCCGCTTAACCATGGATTCATACTGGAAATATCAGTCAGAAAAAGAGAAAAAACTGTATGCCATTTTTGATGCATTTTCTCAAAACAATGGTCAGATGAATGTCAGTAATGAACGCTACCTCAATGCCATTAAACTGTTTTTAACCGCCGTTACACCACTGGAATATCAGGCGTATCAAGGTTATGCACATGTGGGTCGCCAATTTGGCGGGATCGGTGCACGTATCGCATCGCAAATGCAATCGATTGATGAACTGCGTCATGTCCAAACGCAAATTCATGCCATGAGCCATTACAACAAGTTCTTTGATGGCTTCCAGGACTGGGCGCACATGCATGACCGTGTTTGGTATCTCTCCGTACCAAAATCATTCTTTGAAGATGCGCGTTCAGCAGGCCCATTCGAATTCTTATTGGCGATTAGCTTCTCTTTTGAATATGTTCTGACCAATTTATTGTTTGTGCCATTCATGTCAGGTGCAGCATATAACGGCGATATGGCGACCGTGACCTTCGGTTTTAGTGCGCAGTCGGATGAAGCACGTCACATGACCTTAGGTTTGGAAATTGTCAAATTCCTATTGGAACAACATGAAGATAACGTGCCGATTGTTCAGGAATGGATTGATAAATGGTTCTGGCGTGGTACTCGTCTGCTGTCTATTGTCGGCATGATGATGGATTACATGCTGCCAAACAAAGTGATGTCTTGGAAAGAAGCATGGGAAACCTATTTCGAAGAAGCGGGCGGCGCATTGTTTAAAGACCTCAGCCGTTACGGTATTCGTATGCCGAAATATTCCGACGTGATTGTGAAAGAAAAAGAGCATATTTCACATCAAGCATGGTGGATTTTCTATAACTTCGGTCATGCTGCTGGTTTCCATACATGGATTCCAACCGATGAAGAAATGGATTGGTTATCTGAGAAATATCCTGACACCTTCGATAAATATTACCGTCCGAAATGGGAATTGGCGCGTAAGTTAGAAGCTGAAGGTAAACGCTTCTATAGCAATGGCTTACCGCAACTGTGCCAAATCTGTCAAATTCCAATGACCTTTACTGAAATGGATGGCGACGCAACCATGTTCAGTTACCGTGACAGTATTTATAAAGGCGAGCGTTACCATACCTGCTCAGACGGCTGTCATGACATTTTTGAACGTGAACCTGAAAAATATATTCAAGCGTGGTTGCCAGTGAACCAAATTTTACAAGGCAACTGTGGTGGTCCTGATTTAGAAAGCATTTTACGTGACTATTACAACTTCAATGTCGGCGCAGACAATATGGATATTGAAGGCTCTCCAGACCAAGAACGCTGGAGAAAATGGAAAGGTCACGTTGCATAAGTAAAAAGGATTAGAAGTCATCTCATGGATCAAAATTTCAAGATGGCTTCACACAAGGAATTTAGGAGTTTTCTCATGCCAGTACAAGCGATTCAAAAAAACTATGAATTTGATGCACGTGATGCACAAAAAAATTATGGCGACAACATGTTGCTTTATGTGGGATGGGATCATCACACGCTGTTTTGTGCCGCACATGCTTTTGTCGTTTCACCACAGCAAAGTTTACAAGACCTGATTGATCAGCAAATTCAAGCAGGTTTCAATCAACACCCAGACTTTGAACATATCGATTGGTCAAAAGTACAGTTCACCCTGAATCGTGAATGCTTAACAGATATCGATTTTTCTAAAAGTTTGGCTGATTTAAACTTTGATCATAAATCGCTACTGCGTTTTGTGACACCCAGTTTAGATGGCTACAATGGCACACATGTCTAAGGGAGAACGATCATGAGTTATCAAGTCACGATTGAACCTGTCGGCATGACCATTGAGGTGGAAGAAGATCAAACCATTTTAGATGCCGCTTTACGTCAAGGGGTTTGGCTACCCTTTGCCTGTGGTCATGGTACCTGTGGCACCTGTAAAGTTCAGGTCACTGACGGTTTTTATGATGTCGGTGAAGCGTCTCCTTTTGCGTTGATGGATATAGAACGTGAAGAAAATAAAGTCCTTGCTTGCTGCTGTAAGCCAGAATCTGACATGGTGATTGAAGCCGATGTTGATGAAGACGAGGATTTCTTAGGTTATTTAGTCCAAGACTATCAAGCCAAAGTTTTAGAGATCAAACAGCTTTCACCCACCATTAAAGGCGTACGTTTGCAGATTGACCGTCCAATGGAATTTCAGGCTGGGCAATACATCAATCTTCAATTGCCAAATATTGAAGGGACACGTGCATTTTCAATTGCGAATCCGCCGAGTGAAGAAGGCATTATTGAATTGCATATTCGCCAAGTACTAGGCGGTACAGCCACCACGTATGTACACGAAACTTTGCAAGCGGGTGATGAACTCCAAGTTTCTGGGCCTTATGGACAGTTCTTTGTGCGTAAATCCGATGAAAAAGATGCCATCTTTATTGCCGGTGGTTCTGGTCTATCCAGTCCCCAATCCATGATTTTGGACCTTTTAGAACAAGGTGATACACGTACTATCTATCTTTTCCAAGGCGCGCGTGATGTTTCTGAACTCTATAACCGTGAAGTGTTTGAGACCTTAGTCAAAGACTATCCAAACTTCCGCTATATTCCTGCACTGAATGCGCCCAAAACAGAAGATCAATGGACAGGATTCACAGGTTTTGTACATGAAGCAGTCGCAGATTATTTTGAAAATAAATGCAGTGGCCATAAAGCCTATTTATGTGGTCCACCACCGATGATTGATGCTGCTATTTCAACGCTGATGCAAAGCCGTCTCTTTGAAAAAGATATTCATACTGAGCGTTTCTTAAGTGCAGCGGATGGTGCCTCTAATCAAGCACGTTCTGCTTTATTTAGACATATTTAAGCAGGGCTTAAAAACTGCATAAACATTACGCAGTTTTAAATAGCTAAATTTTTCAATCTGATGTTAAGTCAACAAATGCGAACTCATCTTTTATGAGTTCTTCACTTTTCGAATGATTTGTTACATGTCCGTTCCAGATCATTCGAATCTATTTCTCATCAATCAAAGGATGATCATGATGAACCGACAACAAATTGATACGCTTGTGAAAAAAATGAATGTTGATACAGCGACTAACCCTGTCGATACACGTATCCAGCAAATTGTTGTGCGTTTAGTAGGTGACCTTTTCCAAGCCATTGAAGACTTAGACATTTCTCAAACTGAATTGTGGAAAGGCTTAGAATACTTCACTGACGCAGGTCAAGCTAACGAACTTGGTCTTTTGGCTGCTGGCTTAGGTCTTGAGCATTATCTTGATCTTCGTGCTGACGAAGCTGATGCTAAAGCAGGTATTACTGGTGGAACACCCCGTACCATCGAAGGACCGCTTTATGTTGCAGGAGCGCCTGAATCAGTCGGCTTTACCCGCATGGATGATGGTTCTGAGTCAGACCAAGTCGATAGCTTAGTGATAGAAGGTCTCGTCACGGATACGAATGGCAATATTATTCCCAATGCGAAAGTTGAAATTTGGCATGCTAATGGTTTAGGCAATTATTCATTCTTTGATAAATCACAATCCGAGTTCAACCTGCGCCGTACCATTTTTACCGATGCAGATGGTAAATATACGGCTTTAACCACCATGCCCGTAGGCTATGGCTGTCCGCCTGCAGGCACCACGCAAGCTGTTCTCAACCTCTTGGGCCGTCATGGTAATCGCCCTTCTCACGTTCATTATTTTGTCTCGGCTCCAGGTTATCGCAAACTCACTACCCAATTTAACATTGAGGGTGATCAATACCTTTGGGATGACTTTGCGTTTGCAACACGTGATGGATTAGTTGCAACGGCAACCGATGTTGTTGATCCAGCAGAAATGTCAAAATTCAATATAGATAAACCCTTTAAACACATCATATTTAATTTTGAATTGGTCAAAGAACTCAATCAAGCACCACCGACAGAGATCGATCGTCGTCGCGCAAGCGTCTAATCAAGGTCCACCTCAGCATAATCAGCTAGATCACTGAATAATAACACTAACCACTATCAAGGATTCGTTATGGTTACTCAAAAGCTCGCTCTAGTAGCGTTATTTTTACCCACGCTACTCTGCAATTTATCCACTCGGGCTGCTCCTGCTAAACAGCCAAATGTCTTGGTCATTGTGGCTGATGACTTGGGATTTTCGGACATACAACCATTTGGTGGCGAAATTTCTACACCAAATCTAAAAAAATTAGCCAAAGAAGGTGCCGTACTCAGTAACTTTCATGCAGGTCCAACCTGCTCAGTCACACGCTCTATGTTATTGACAGGAAATGATAGCCATCAAGCTGGTCTGGGCAGCATGGCTGAGTTTTTACAGCCCGAACAGAAAGGCAAACCGGGGTATGAAGGCCGTTTAAATAATCGAGTGATAACCTTAGCTGAGATATTAAAGCCTCAAGGCTATGCTTCTTTTGTCACAGGTAAGTGGCATTTGGGTGCAACAGAAGAGAGCAACGCAAAAGCACGTGGTTTTGATCGCTCATTTACGCTCATGCCTGGTGGCGCTGCACATATGGATGCAAGCCAAATGTTCCCAGGAAATTATAAAGCTCGATATTTAGAAGATGGTAAAGATGTAACCTTGCCTAAAGACTTTTATTCGAGTGATTTCTTTACCAGTAAAATGCTTGCTTACTTAGAAAATGACCGTAAAAAAGATCAGCCATTCTTTGGATATTTGGCGTTCACCGCGCCACACTGGCCTTTGCAAGCTCCAGATCAATACTTAAAGAAATATGACGGATATTATAAAGAAGGTTATGAAAAAGTTCGTCAAGCCCGCTTAGAGCGTATGATCAAATTAGGCATTATGCCAAAGGGAACAAAAGTTAATAATCCGCTCATGGATGTCTTCCCTGCTTGGGATAAGTTAACCGAGGCGCAGAAAAAAGATCAAACCAAAACCATGCAAATCTATGCAGCCATGATTGACAACATGGATCACAATATCGGTCGTGTGGTTAACTATTTAAAACAGACTGGTGAACTAGATAATACGCTAATTTTATTTATGTCTGACAATGGTGCGGAGTCTGCTACACCAGAATCATTAGGCACAACTGAAGATAAAAATGGTATTCGTGAATGGGTCGATGCGACATTTGACAATAGTCCTCAGAACATGGGGAAAAAAGGGTCATATGTGACTTTAGGTCCACAATGGGCACAAGTTGCCTCTACGCCATTGCCTTATTTCAAAAGTATTTTGTCAAATGGCGGAATTCACGTGCCTGCAATTATTCGTTATCCAACTCAAATAAAGGCAGGTCAAATTAATTCCGAAACCATTCACGTCATCGACTTTGTTCCCACTATTTTAGAACTTACAGGTGCTACACGACCAGATACACGCAATGGACAACCTTTATTAAAAATGGAAGGACGTTCTTTTCTTCCCCTATTTAAAGGTAAAGCTTTACCAGAACGTACTTTAGGTTGGGAATTTAATACCCGTCGCGCCTTATACAAAGGTGATTGGGCTGTTCAATTTCAAGTCCCTCCTTATGGTACAGGAGAATGGGAACTCTACAATCGAAAATTAGATCCGTCTTATCGCATTAATTTAGCATCTAAAAATCCAAGTAAGACCCAAGAACTTGCTCAAGATTGGGCTGAGTATGCTCAACGTGTAGGGGTTGTGGAGGCTCCAGTTCGCTACAAATACGGTCAAATGAATTGTTTTTATGATCAATGTATTCAGCCAGTTTTTTTGAAAAATCTAGGCAAGTAATAATAGTTTAATTCTTAGAAGTATTAACATGTTAGGAAAAATTTTGCTTATTAAAAAGATAGTCTTTTAGATAAACCAAAGCAAATAATGTGGAAATACTTCTCTCAAGGAAGTAGGAATTAAAATATGAAGTTTATTCACGCTACTATCTTATTCGGTTTAATCGGTTTAAGTGCATGTGGTCTCCCCTCCACGCCAGAAATTAAGCAGCAAAAAACTGAACTGAACTTAGGGGATAGGAATAAATGTAAACAGTATTCAGGTTTACCACAAAACTGGCAAAAGAAACCTGAAGCGGGCATGGTCAAAATTCAGGGTGGAACCTTCAATATTGGGAACAATCAAAGCTACCGAGAAGAGAAAGCACTTTACAAAAGTGAAAGAACAGTTACAGATTTTTGGATAGATGCAACTGAAGTGACTAATGCTCAATTTCAAAGCTTTGTTGATGCCACTGCCTATGTAACTGAAGCAGAAAAACAGGGAGAAGCAGCAGTATTTACTGAACCCCAAAAACCAGTCAAGGAGTTAGCTTGGTGGTCATTGATGAAAGGAGCGAATTGGAAACAACCTTGGGGGCCGAATAGCCATCGTAAAATTGAGCCCAATCAACCTGTACGAATGATCACTTTAAAAGATGCAATGGCATATGCAGACTGGCTAGATCGAGATCTTGCGACAGAAGAACAATGGGAATATGCCGCAAAAGGCTTTAGCCATGAGCGAGATGTAAGCGCAGATTTAAAACATGTGGATGCCAATGTTTGGCAAGGGGAATTTCCTTACCACAATGAGAATAAAGATGGTTACCGAGATGTTGCACCTGTGGGATGTTTTGCAGCAAACGGCTTTGGTCTCTACGATATGATTGGCAATGTCTGGGAATACACCAAAAGTCCATTTACTGGAACGCATGATGATCACATGGGAATGAATCAACTTGAGCATCATCAAGATAATCCCGCTTTTAACTTTTATACCATCAAAGGTGGCTCTTTCCTGTGCGCATCAAATTACTGTATGCGTTACCGAGCCGCTGCTAGACACTCACAAGAAATCGATTTAGGCATTAGCCATGTCGGTTTTAGGACAATTAAAAATATTCAATAATTTAATGGATTAAAACATGAAGAGAAACATAATGGCTGTGCCATTGCTTATAGCAATGGCAGCAGTGGTGAACTGCGCCTATGCAAAAGAGATGAGCATTGATGTCACGTTAAAAAACTTATACGCAGATCGGGATTTTGATGACGCTACCAAACCCTCAGTCGGGAGTTGGAGTCAAGGCATTATCGCCCGTGCCAAGGGGGAGCATGAACTAACACAAGATTTTGCTTTAACGTTTACAGGTTCCGTTCAATACGCGCAACGTTTAAGTGATGATAAGCATCTCAATGATATGATTTTACCGTTTGATCCTGTTACAAAGGAGCAGGCTTCAAATTACAATAAAATTGCAGGTTCGATTGGAGCGAAGTATAAGCAGCATCAGTTAAGTTGGGGGAACAATGGGTAGACACGCCTCTCGCAACAACAGATTACAGTCGACAATTGATTACAATTTATCAAGGTTTATTATATTCAGGCCAGTTGAATGAGCAGGTAAAACTGGATGTGGGCTATTTAGATAAATACTCGCCACGAAATGAAGAAGAGTTTAGAAAACTTTCTGTCAATAAAAAAGAATCTGATGGCTTAACTTATATTGATTTAAAGCATAAAGCTTTTGATCGTAAATTACAGACTCAAATCTTTGTGAGTGAATTAGAAGATTTATATAATCAATATTCTATCGGTCTAGACTATAAAAATAGTATTGACCAATTTCGGTTGAATACTAAATTTAGGTATTATTATACAGAAGAAACAGGTGATGAACTACTTGGTTATATTGATAACCAGTACTTTGGCTTGATGCAAGAATTTGGTTATGGGCCAAATACTATTGGTTTAGGTCTCCAAAAAATTCAAGGGAAGAGTAATTTCCCGATGTTAGATGGTGCTGTTCCAGTTTTAAGTTATGTCAATTGGACTCAGGGAACTTTTAATAAAGCAAATGAACTTTCCTATCATTTCACTTTTAATCATGATGCCAGTTGGTTAGTTCCAGGTTTAAACCTATTGGCACGCTATGTTGATGGACAAAACTATGCAATTAATGGCCAAAAAGGATATGACGAAAGTGAGTTTGATTTTATTGCGAACTATAGAATTACTGAGGGTAAATTAAAAGGGTTAGGTTTTCAGTGGCTGAATTTGAATTATAAAAATGATATTCAAGGTGATTACACAGAGAATAGATTTTTTACGACATACTCTTTTAAATTTTAAGCTACGAAAAATTATTATTTCAAGTTCCAATATACTTTCTTTGAGAAATATATAAATCGGGCTTTTAGCCCGATTATTTCGTAAGAGAAAAATTTGCTATCGAATTAAAACTATTAAATTAAAAAACTATTTCTCAGTATCGCTCGATTATGACACCTCTTGCTTTGGGAGATTGTCGAGGATCTTTCACAATCAGAAAAGTACGAAGCAATAGTCTTATTCTGCGATTTAGAAATAGGAGATAAATAGCCGGTCATCGCAAGTCTGAATAAATAATATCGACAACGTTTAGAGAAATCTTTCATCGCACTATTCATCGAGGGACAAGTACATAGGGAATTCAATATCAAAGCTTCAGCCCTTGAAATGGCTCAAAGTTTTTTAGCTGGTTACTACGATTTACGCACCCTAAACAAAAACATTTCAAATAAAACTCTCCTAGAAGATGTAGTGAATAGCCTTTTAGTCAACTTATAACTACATCACCAGTAAAAAAGAAATAATAATTTTTAATTTTGTAATGATCGTTAAAGAAATAACAATACCGTCGTAGCGAAGAGTTTAAGATATGGGTTTATTGAGTTACTCCCCCATTAAGTTGAATGATTTTTTTGTAGATATTGTTTCAGCATTGCAAATGTTAATTCGCCAAAATGGCGTTCCACCAATTGAGGTGGCGTCAATTGAACTCAAAACCCAAAACATTAATTCTTAAGACATTTCATTGAATAAAAAAATTCATTGACCCAATTTTGACCCACATCAGATTTAGTGTATTGAATCACTTATAAATCTTGTTCACATCCCAATGCACGGATTTGAAATGGAGTACGGCATTATAGCAGAACTCTATATTTGAAAATAATTACAATTTTATATCATTTTAATTATTTTCTTATAGTACAAATAATCACCTTAACCCCATTATAACTCAATTTTTACTTTGTATTTTTGCTTAGGACTCTAAGGCTTATCAGAAAGAATGCGTTCAACCACACCTGCTTCTACTACCGGAGTTAAATAATTTTTTTTGGAAAGTTGCTCGGTGGGACAAATCTAAAAGAGCCATCAGCTCTAGCTTGGGCAAATGCCTTCTTTTTTTGCTGTTAAAGCCATATGCACTCCTTTAACATATTTGCGAAATGGAAAATTTTTTATACGTCAGTGGGGGAGTCCGAGGGCAAAAGGTTTTGAACTTTTGACCGCCCCCCTGCCTGCTGGTTTTTATGCACCATTTTGATGCATTTTCATTGGAATAATTATCCACAAAATCATCTAGTTCCATCACACGTTCTCGTAAAGCTTCTCGAGCATCGTTTAGCAAGCGTTGATCAAACTGTATACCTCGCACAAAGTTAGCCGCTGATTCAATTTGCTCTAGTAGTTCTTCATGACTCACTGCCAACTCTCCTTTAAGGTTTTATCTTTGTGGCACGGCGGACACAACGATTGCAGGTTAGATTCATCATCGGTAACACTCTAAGCAACATTAACAATATGCTCTAGTTCTAGTTGTGTGGTAATAAGGCGGGAATGCTGGCAAGTCTAGTATATGGCATCAAGTCTGCTCTGCAATCGTTGTAGCTTTGGCATGGTTACTGATTCATATACTCATGGCTGTTTGGCTCTTCCTGCTCTTCGAGTGTTAACAATAATTCGTTGTTCAGGTTCGTCTGCACTTGCAGGTGATTGTTCTGTTTTACCACCTTTGTTGGTAAGGTAAGTAATTACTTTTGTGATGGATTCTATCGACTGCTCATACATTGCCTTTAGTTTCTGTCGACGTTCTTCACATGATTTACATGACATGATTAATCACCATTTAAATTGGTTTCGATGTTGTGAATCTTACGGCGCTGGTCACGAATGAAATAAGCCCTCCATCAACCAAGTGTTGTGGCATATCCTTTAGATGAATCATTGATGCGCCGTTTATGTTTTGCTCATAATGCTCTTTGTGTCATTTTGCTTCAACTTGATCCATGGCGGATACCAAAAAAAACCTAAAACTGCCGAAACAATAATCTTTTCCATGCCCCCGTGTAATATGAAATACGACGCACTAAATTAAAATATAGGCGGATTATAGGCTTTTTTTTATCTTGTAAAAAATGCAGTATAAAATTCATCCAATTATTAGTAGACCTCATACCCAAGTTACTACTAAATCTGACCAACTTAGAGTAGATTTAACGGTGAAATACTTTCTCAATAAAATCATATAAATTATAATCTTACACAGTTTCGTCCACTGTTTTTAGCCTCATAAAGATTCTTATCAGCCAGAATAAATACTTCTGAAATATCTTCAGAAGCTTCAGGCCAAGAAGCGATACCTATAGAGACTGTAATCGATCCAACCTTTTCTATCGATTGCGCTTCCACTTCTCTTCTAAATCTTTCAGCACTTTCATAAACGTCTTGCTGGCTAACATCAGGTACAATAACAATAAATTCTTCACCACCATAGCGACAACAAACATCATCTTTCCGAAAGTTCTTTTGCATCATTTCTGCAATATTTTTCAGTACTAAATCACCTTCAGCATGTCCATATGTATCATTTACTCTCTTGAAGAAATCTATATCTATTAATAATATTGAAAAGGGGATTTTCAAAGCTATTTTCTGATCTATAGACAAATGCATCCCTCTACGATTCATCAAACCAGTAAGAGGATCCGTATTAATGAAATAATCCATCTCAGTCATTTTTTTTGAAAAGTGATGAACACTCAATAAAAGAGCACGTTTAAATTTAACGATTTCATAATACCATGGGTTAATATTTTTAATTTCCCTACTTGCTTCAGGCTGATATAAAGAGCTTGCCATATTTGCAAGCTTATGCAGAGGAGATGCTATAAAAAAAGAACACTTCCAAACAACATAAAAAATTAGTAAATAAAATATAAAGATTCCCGCTGATACTTTATAAATAATCGAATTCGCTTGTTTTAATAATTGCTTTGTGGGTTGCTGGGAGACAATTATCCAATTCGTCGTTTTTACATGTGAGAATCCAGCAAGATTATCAACACCTCTACTGTTGATAAGACGAATTTTCCCTGAATTTTGTTTTTTTATATAATCTAAACCAGTGTTATTTTTGATTATCTCACCGATTCTTTCATGATCAGGATGAAATATAATTTTATCATTTTTATCAATTACATACATGTAACTTTTTCGATATGTTTCATTCGTTGATAAAAGTTGATTAATTACATTTTTTTCTTTTAAATATATCGCAGATCCAACAAACCCTCTGTAGCGCTTTTTTTCATCGAATATCGGATATGAAATAAAAACAATCATATTCTTTTTAACAGAAAGATATGGCGATGATATATATGGTTTTTTTTCCTTTATTGAATTACTAATTCCTAACGTAGTTTGTACTTTATTTTTATCAATATTCAATATATTTGGTGAATAATTAATCAATCTACCCTCTGAATCACTGACAACCACGCTATTGTAGTAATCAGATTGCATTTTTAATCTCTGTACTTCTGTTTCTCGGATCTCATTATCATCAAATTTTTTCCCTAAAATCTTTGCGCTGTATCCAAGTTCGATCAGTATATTCTTAAAGTGATTATCTATAATTATTGCAATCTTGTTTGCGTGTTCGGAATTAAGTGCTAATGAATTATTTATAAGCTGATTTCTTACTATATAATAGCTAATTACTGAGCTAATAATAAAAAGACTTAATACCGAAAAAATCGCTAAAAAAAGTATTAATTTTCTTAAATTTAAATTAATTTTAAATATTTCCATTTTTAATTAATTAGCCACAATTTATTAGTTCTATTACACTTTTAACATAGAATTAAAGTTACAATTAGATTTTTATTACAATTTACAAAGATTAATTACGTTAACTTAAACTTTCCAACGGCAAAAATTTCGAATTCAAGTCACTTATTGGGGCAGGCCGTGCATAAAAATAGCCTTGAAATAAATCACAATCTTGTTGATAGAGCAGACTAGCTTGTTCTAGTGTTTCAACACCTTCCGCTACGACCTCTAAATTCAGCTGATGGGCTAGAAAAATTATCGACCGAACAATTGCAGCATCTTGAACACTAATTGTCAGATTCACAATAAAACTTCGATCCAGTTTGATTTGAGTAATCGGTAGTAGTCGTAGATAGCTAAGGCTCGAATAACCAGTGCCGAAGTCATCAATGACCACATGCACTCCTAAAGCACGAATTGATTTTAGAATTTCAATTGCCCTGTCCGCACCACTAATAATAACGCCTTCGGTAATTTCAATTTTAAGCAGCTCAGCTGGTAATTGACTTATTTTTAGCGCTTTTTGGAGTTCCTCAAGAAATCCAGCACGTCCAAACTGCAAAGGAGAAATATTAACTGAAACTGTGAGCTGACTATCATGCGCCTTATTCCATTTAGCGATATCTAAACATGCTGTTTCTAAAACCCACTGTCCAATATTTACAATTTGTCCTGTTCTTTCAGCTAAAGGAATAAAAAAATCTGGAAAAATATAACCCCGTTCGGGATGATACCAACGAATCAGCGCTTCTACTCCCTGAACCACGCCTGTTAATGGTTTGATTAACGGTTGATAGAATAGTGTAAACTGCTTCTTTTTTACTGCTTCCATAAGTTCTAAACGCAGATGAGCATAATCTAAATTGGGTGAAATTTTATTGCTTTCTTCATAACAATGCCAAGTATTACGGCCTTGTCTCTTTGCTTCTCTCATAGCCAAAGTAGACCGATATAAAAGCTCTGAAGCACATTGTATAAAACTGTTATTTATGACGATACCTATACTTGCGCTTAGATGGAGTGTATGGTCATCGACTTGAAACGGCTCTGAAATCAAATCAAGAATGTTTGCAGCTCTTGTGGTTATTTTTTTATGATCATGTTGGCCTTTGATCAATAATACAAATTCATCTTCGGCATACCTACTCAAAACCTCATCAGGTTTTAAAAAATCTTTTAGTCGGCTCGCTATATTTTTAATAACTTTATTACCAACGTAGTAACCTAAACTATCATTCATCGAACTAAAGTCATCAAGATCAATATAAAGTAAAGTTAGAAGCTTTTGTTTTTCGAAAGTTTGCTCTAGGACTTTTTCAAAATTTATTTGATTCAGTAAGCCTGTTAATTGATCGTGAGTATTTTGATATTCAATATATTCTTCATGGATACGTTGCTGAGTAATGTCTTCCTGAATTCCAAGAAAATGAGTACATTTGCCATCTTGATCCAAAATTGGCCCCAACATTAATCTATTCCAGAACCAGCTCCCATCCCTACAATAATTTTTTAACGTTATCTGAACATCTTTCTGCTCCTTTACCGCTTGCTTAAACAAAGCAAGCTGCTCTAGATTAGTATCTCGGCCCTGTAAAAAATTATAATTACGACCTATGACTTCCTCTTCTGTATAACCAACTTGTTTAAGAAAAGCAGGATTAACAAAGCTGATCACCATGTTTTCAGAGGCATCCGTGATAAACATCCCACTCGGACTTGCATCAACTCCACGCTTTAAAAGACGTAAGCTCTCCTTATTTTTCCGATTTACACTAATGTCACGTGCTATCGTAAATACACCTGTAACCTTTTGATTTTGAATTATTGGTAAATTGATAATATCAAGCCATATAATTTTCTCTATCACATTGTAAACGGGAATTTCATAATGTTGAGATTTCCCCAGTAGAGCAGATTTAAATGCAGCATCAACTAATTCATGATATTCATCTGGTATTAATGTCCAATAGTGTTTCCCCTGTATTTGCTCTTGTGAAAAACCCGTAATTTCACGACAAGCAATATTGGTATTAAGAACGTATCCTTGCAGATCAAGTTCAAGAATTACATCTGGATGATAATTGTAAAAAGAACTATATTTTTCATTTATGGCTATTTTTTGTTGGCGTTCATCATCAAGCTCAATCGCTAATGCAACTAAAGAGGCGGCCTGTTCTAAAAGACGAATATTATGTTTCGTCGGTTTTTTGGGAGTTCGGTAATAAGTCCCAAAAGTTCCATATAAAATATTTCTTGCATTAATAATAGGCATAGACCAGCAACTTGAAAGCTGCTCTGCCTTTACTAATGCACGATAAGCTGCCCAATTCGGATCTTCCATCAGATCCTGACTAATGACCAACTTACGTAAAAATGCAGCTGTTCCACAAGCACCGCGCTGAGGACCAATTTTTAAATTATTGACGGCTTTACAGTATTGATTTGAGAAATGTTGTTTACCACTGATAAGCTTTAAAGTTTGGTCATGTTCAGAATAAAGCATGATCGTAACTAAGGCATCTGGAATATGGGATTCAAGCCACCCAGAAATTGCATTTAGAATGGGTTCTAATTCAGCGTGCTGCCCTATAAGACTAAAAATATGATACGTATCATAACTCTCTCTCATTTGCTCCTACCCTCGCTTAACCTCTATTCAATCCTTGGTCTATTCTTGGCTTCATTATTATAAAAGTTTGTATATTTTCCATTTATGACTGCTCCCTTAACAAGAAACATTAGTCTTTCCTTATGACTATAACATTTTTATAGAATATCGATTAGGTCTCTTTCATAAGTGAAAAGTAATCTTTTTTATTAAAGTTTATACTTGGCATGGTTGAGCTAGGGAAAGAAATAAGCTTTGTTGTGATGTGGGTCTAGGATTTTAGACCACGCCTATAAGTGATAATCTACTCCCCAATGAGCATGGGAAATGCTTGTTTTTGGAGTCAACCATGACACGAAGAAAAAGTCGTAATCATTCAGCAGAGTTTAAAGTTAAAGTTGCTCTCGCAGCAATTAAAGGCGACCACACACTCGCTGAACTTTCTACTCAATTCGATTTACATCAAAACCAAATAATTGATTGGCAAAATCAACTGCTTGAGCAATCAGTCAATATTTTTTCACGACCAACAGCACAACAAGAACCAGAGATTGACCTCAAAGCTTTACATGCCAAGATAGGACATCAGGCATTGCAAATTGATTTTTTAGAAGGTGCGCTCAGAAAAATAGGGCAGCTGAGCGGCAAAAAATGATCGATAAGACCCATCAACTTTCGGTACGACAACAATCGCAATTGATTCAAATCAATCGCAGTACGTTGTATTACAAGCCCAAAGAGATTTCATCAACTGATTAGAGTTTGATGCGTCTGATCGATGAAATTCATCTCGACTACCCATTTATGGGCAGTCGAATGATACTAGATATGCTACAGCGTCAAGGACATCAAATAGGTCTGCGTAAAGTCCGACATTTAATGCGCTTGATGGGAATACATGCCTTGTATCCAAAACCCAATACCAGTAAGCCTAATCTTGCATACCGTATTTTCCCATATCTTTTGAAAAACATGGTCATAGATCACTCTAATCAAGTCTGGTATACAGATATCACGTACATTCTTATGGCTAAAGGCTTTGTCTATCTGTGTGCAATTATAGATTGGCATAGTCGTAAAGTACTGGCTCATCGTGTATCGATCAGTATGGAAACAGACTTTTGCATAGATGCGTTGCAAGAAGCAATTGTGAAATATGGTTGTCCTGAAGTCTTTAATACAGACCAAGGACGATGAATGGATAATGTGATGATTGAGCGTTTATGGCGCAGCGTGAAGCATGAGGAAGTCTATTTGAAGGCTTACGATACGGTTAAACAAGCGAAACAATCAATTGCTGAATATTTGGATTTTTATAACATGATACATCCTCATTCAAGTTTGAATAAGGCAACACCGAATGAATTTTATGATCAACATTTACTAAAAGTAATGGCAGCATAATTTAAATATTTAGAGCGGATTTATCACTTATAAAACTGAATTGAGTGGTCTAATTAACGGAACCACATTAGATGACCAATTTGTTGTACGGTAAATTTTAGGTGTAGGCTTATTCATCTGAGAATTATATTGCTGAATAAGCCTTAAGAGGTAGATTTATGCAACCAAGCCATGTGTGTATAGAATTTTGGTGACTATTCACATTTCTGTTCCATGATTCATGGTTACTTATTACTTATGTTACTATGTCAGGGGCGAT